>Ga0182005_1000132_pt1 | contig 53254 bp, 52 predicted proteins | sample Sormic07211103_1_FD_123021 | JGI IMG/M metagenome (GOLD analysis project Ga0182005, IMG submission 123021) | Rhizosphere microbial communities from Sorghum bicolor, Mead, Nebraska, USA - 072115-103_1 MetaG | ecosystem: Host-associated > Plants > Roots > Rhizosphere | place: USA: Nebraska... | reverse complement strand
CCATTCCTGTACATAAACCCCAGATTGGTAGCAGCACCGGATGATCCATTATTTGCCGCTTTCAGGTACCATTCAAAAGCAAGTCCATAATCCTCTCCCAACCGGCCATTATCAAAAAAGCCTGCATAAGCGAACTGGGCAAAATGATTGCCTTTTTCAGCAGCCATTTTCACAAGTTCTACCCCCTGCTCTTCCTGTTCAGTACCTTTCCCTGCATTGACGAGTATATGTATACCAATATTGAATGTAGCGGCGATATTCCCCATCTGATGGGCATATTGTAAAAGCTGTAATCCCTGCTCCCTGTTCTGCTCTACATACATGCCATTGTAGTACATAGTGCCCAGTACATTTGCAGCTAATGGGTTCTGATCCGCGTCGTAAGATTGCAGCACAAGGTTATAAGCTTTCTCAGGATCTTTATGCACACCCAAACCATCTTTATAAATCAGTGCCAGTTTATAAGCTGCATCTGCATCAGTAGGGGCCTGCTCTAATCTCCGTTCGTATTGGGTTACCTCTTCGTTGACTTTTTGGAGGATTTCATCATAAACTGAATCTCTATACATTATTAACCTATTGATTTCCAAAAAAGATATCCGCAAATCTAACGAAAATAGCCCATGACCGGCATCGTGTAGATGAGTAGTTTAATTTATACCAGGAGTTGTACAACCAGTAAGCTTTGCTGATGGGCCAGCAGTGAGGGAATGGCTATTGGAGCACGAAGGAAAATAATTCAACACTGCCAGCAAACACATATCCCGGACGAGGCGAAGACATTGTTCGTCTTCAGGACATCTGTTAACGACAGGATTGGCTGATCTGCCTGGGTTTAACCTGTTATTTAAGAAGTTTACACCGGAAAACCTTCATCAATGTCCAATTGATATTTATACAGCAATGCTTCCAACTGGTACATATTGAACTTCGCTTTCTTCATTTTATTGAACTCCGGTTCAATAGAAAAATTTACCGCACTTCTGAAGTCAGCCTTCTCCAGGTTGGTATTAGAAAATCTGGTGAGTGTTAAATCGGACTGGGAGAATTTGCATGCTGTGAGATCTGCATCTGAGAAATCGGCCTCCTTTAGTGTACAGTCAATAAAGGGAGTATTCTTCAGGTTTCTGCCGTTAAAGATGGTATAATTCAGGTTGCACTTTTCAAAATGAAAAGAAAACATAAGCTTACTACAGGGAGAGAAGTTTACACCAAGGAGTTTACATTCAGAAAATACCGCACTCCGGAAACCGGTATTCTTTACAACAGCCATTGAAAAATCACAACCATCAAAAATGCAGTCTTCAAAAGTGGTATTGGAAAGATCGCCGTTACTAAATACGCATTTCTCAAATTTGCATTTATAGAACTCCCAGTTTTTTAATGGCTTTTCGGTAAAATCAATTGCTGTAAATATCTCTCTTTCGTAAAATTTTTCCTCTTTGTCGTCCCAGTTATTTTTCATGCCGTTAAGGTAAAAAAAAAGCGCCGATCTGGTCAGGAACGGCGCTTTTTTAACACTTACAATATGATAAAATCTGTAGTCGGACACCATGGCGGGCAAGTAATTGAGTTATCCCCAATAGGGTCGTCTATAAAGGTGGCCCCAATATATCCTTTCCTGATCACACTGTACTTTGCATTCAGCGGTAACAGCACGGTTTTATGATCACCTTCATCATCTATACCATTGCATACCCGCAGGGTGGTACAGTCTTCGATAGCTAATAATGCATCGAACAGTTCCCGGCCATACAGGCTGGATTTGATAGAACCTGGTACGAGGGCCTGGTAGGCTTCGATCATTTCAGCACCGGCAGCTCTGGTCACCAGCTGACCATGTGTATGGCCTACACCAGTCACCGGCAGCTCCTGCATGATGGATAGCGGGCTATAATCGAGGGTTGTACCCTGGGCTATAACAGGCATCGTCTCAGCAGAAAGATTGCGATTCAGGCTATCTACAGCCACAAATACGAGGGTATGTACATCGTCATGCATCGCATTGATGATACGGATCCCTTCGCAACCGGGTACGTTCAGTAACTGCTGAATCAAACCATTGTCGTACAGGAAAGATCCTACACCAGTTGGCTGTTGGTTATGATAACGTTCGATCATTTTATCTGCCTGGGATGTAGTAATGAAGGCACCGATCTTATTGATCCGGGACAAGAGGAGTTTTCTCTTTTGTGAAATCATGGAAAGGGGTTTAATATGGGTTAAATGGTTAATACACCTAAGATAATATAAAAAACCCAACCCATATCTACTCAATTTCCTAGTGTACTACCGGCGTAGCACCGCCATCCACGATGTAATTTGACCCTGTTATATATGATGCCTTGGGTGATACGAGGAAACTAACCAGCTCCGCTACTTCAGCGGGTTCCGCCATTCTACCGAAAGGCACACCTCCTACCCTGGCACTGATTGCCTGAAATGCCTGATCAAAAGTAATTCCCGCTGCAACCGCAATTTCATTCACAAAGCCTTCCATCGATTCAGTCTTCGTCATACCCGGAGAAACGGTGACCACTCTTACACCTTTAGGTGCCACTTCTGTCGCCAGGGTTTTACTATAGGCATTCAGTGCCGCTTTGGAGATGCCATAGGTCATATTCACATCCCAGAAAGGTTGTAAGGCACTCACTGAAGAAATGTGTATGATCACTCCATGTTTACGTTCAATCATACCGGGTAATAAAGCTTTGTCTAAACGGACAGAAGTAAGCAGATTCAGTTGCAATGCATTCAACCAATGCTCGTCGGTAAGCACACTAAAGCCCCCACCCGGCGTATTGACACCTCCGATGTTGTTGATGAGGATATCTACTTCCTTTACTTCCTGCACAAGACGGTCAATGTCTTCCGGTCTGGAAAGATCGGCTGCTATAAAGCGATGCTGTTTGTTCATGTCAGGAGAAGGGTTTCTGGCTGTTACAATGACGTCAGCACCTTCCTGTGCGAGCCTGTCGGCGATGGCTTTCCCAATTCCTTTTGTGCCACCTGTTACGAGTACTTTCATGTTGTATTTATTGAATTATGAAATGATTGTTTCAAAATAAAACACACCTTCATTCTGAAGTGATCGTTTCAGAATTGGGTAAAAAAAAGGCCCTATTGTGAGAGCTGTCTGATAACGAATTTTGCCATCTGTTTTATTCGTTGTGGGTCCTGGTGCAGGATGTAAGATTCATGCCAGCCGGTAATCAGACTGATTAAGTAATCTGAAAGAATAGCTGGTTCAACGTCAGCTGCCAGTTCACCTTGTTGTTTGGCTTTCTGCAGCAGTGAGTCTATCAATTGATAGGTGCTATCGCCATTGTACTTTAATATGCCCAGGATTTCCTCATCATCGTTGGCTATTTCAAAAGTCGTTTTGATGATCATACAACTATTTGCCTTGTTGATGATATCATTTACGGAGTCGTTGAGCAGATTAATAATGGCATTGAGTGGAGAGCGGGCAGCCTGTGCACGCTTCCTGGCCAGCTCCATGTGTGACTGCGTATAGTGCTTGATACACTTCACAAAGAGCGCATGTTTATCGCCAATGGTGTTATACAGGCTGCTGCTATTGATCTTCATAGCAGTCGTTAAATCACGCATAGAGGCAGCGCTGTAGCCCTTTTCCCAAAAGACCTCCATTGCTTTTTCAATTGCCTCTTCTTCGTTAAACTCAACGTTTCTTGCCATTATTGATTTTCAATTACAGGCAAATGTACTGCTTTTTCTGAAACAATCATTTCAGAATGGAAATATTTTATTTTTCAGGTAGGCGGCTATCCGGGTGATCACTTCTTTTCCCTCATTTATTACGCCTCCCATTTGGAAGAAACCATGTATCATGCGGGGATATAATTTTTCAGTGACTTCTACATGTGCCTTTCTCAATTTGTCTGCATAGTGAATGGCTTCATCCCGCAGCGGATCGTATTCTGCTATGATGATCAAAGCATCCGGCATATCAGACAGCTCGTTATTGAAGAGAGGTGCTGCTTTGATCTTATCGGTCGTATAACATTCCCATGCATCGATGGCACCTGCCAGCGTGAGGTTGGGTCCTTCCGCGAATTCTTTCCAGGATGGTGTGTTCAACGATGAATCAGTAACGGGGTAGATCAATACCTGACATAACAGTTGAGGGAATTTTCCGGCTACAGTAGTGGCCAGTGCACCACCAGCGCTATCACCTGCCACCGCTATGCGGTGAGGATCTATCCCTAACGATGCTGCATGTTGAATAATCCATCCGGTGACTGCCATACAATCATTCTGGCCATGTGGAAAAGGATGCTCCGGAGCGAGCCTGTAATCAACTGATATGATGATGGCACCGGATTGATTAGCTAATTTTCTCAATGGGCGGTCATGTGTATCAAGACTACCGGCACTGAACCAGCCTCCGTGAAAGTAGATCACTGCCGGAAGCGCGCTATCATCAGCGGGTTTGTAGATCCTGCAGTTTACATCCCCGATCAGTTTGTCTGCTACTGAAAATACAGTCTCCTCTTCTCCTGCCAGTGGAATAAAATTTTCATAAAATGCTCTTCCCGCTTGCAGCTTGTCTTCTATGTGCGACACGTCTATTGACTGTATGTAATATAATGCTTGTTGTACCTGTGGTAATATTTCCATTTTGCTGATGCTTTGTGGCTACAAATGTCTGTCGCGGAGACACATAAATAAAATAATGTGATTTATAGGGCATCATAAATTTATTTATACCTTTAATTTATGGTAAACCTCGAATGGTATAGAACTTTTAAGGCCGTGTATCAGACCGGTTCCCTGACTGCTGCGGCGAAAGCATTGTTTATTTCACAGCCTAATGTGAGTCAGCACCTGTCATCCCTGGAAGCGCATGTAGGGAAGACATTGTTTGAGCGAAAACCCCGGATAGTGGCGACGGAGTATGGCAAGTTATTCTACACGCAGGTAGTGGAACCGTTGGAAAAGCTGGAGAAAGTAGAGGCCAGTTTTAATGCAGCGTGTTTAAAAACACAATTACCTATTATCAGATTAGGAGCTGTGCAGGAATATTTTCAGGCAGTGCTGGCGGAGCATATTGCCACCATCGACGCGAACCTGATTCTATCTTTCGGACGTACACATGACCTGCTGGGGAGATTGCATAAAGGAACGCTGGACTTTGTAGTGGCCACCAAAATAACAGACTATAAGCATATTGTTTTTGAACCTATCAGGCAGGAAAGGTTTGTGATTGCAGGGACGGAGAGCATTGATGTCACTGAGTTTGAGCAGTATGTACAGGAGGAAGACTGGGGAAATGCGGAAGCCTGGTTATTGTCGCAGAACTGGTTTGCATATAGTGCTGATCTGGCTATCATACGCAGGTTCTGGCAGAAGAATTTTTTAAAACGTCCGGCCATTAAACCCTACTGCGTGATCCCGGATATGAATATTATCTTAAAATCACTGAAGCATTGCAATGGGTTGACGATTGCCGCAGATTACCTGGTGGATGAGGAGTTGAAGATTATCTGGAGTGGGAATGTGCCGGCAGAGAATACCTTGTACCTGGCTTATGATAAGACGAAAGTGACGAGTGATGTGGTGAGTTTAATGAAACAGTTTGTAAATCCGTAAATCGTCCACCTTTTCCCGGCAGTTGTTTACCCTGTCACATAGTTCGTAAGGCGACCTTTGTGAGAAAAAAAACATGGATGTAAATGTTGTCATCATTGGTGCCGGCGTCTCGGGATTGACGCTGGCTGCTTTTCTGCAAAATTCAGGTGTTAGTTGTATTGTACTGGAGCGACGTGACCGGGCCTATATCCAGACGCGGCAACGTGCGGGGGTAGTGGAAGCGCGTGGCGTACAGATGTTTGAACGATGGGGGTTGGCAGACAGGCTGCTGGCTGGACCTGTCGCAATGACAATTGATTACCGGCTGAATGGAGTGAGTCGTATTTTTAAAGTAGCAGGGAGTGAAGGGCGATTTTGTACCCAGCAAATGCTGGTCAAGAACCTGCTAAACGAACCATTGGATATTCGCTTTGAAGTAGCGGATGTGGCTATTCGTAATGAGGAAGGCCAGCGACCGCAGGTGACCTTTGACGGACAGACTATTGACTGTGATTACATTGTAGGATGTGATGGAGATCGGGGGATAAGTCGTTCTTTTATCCCTGCCGGCATTTTAACTAAATATAGTCATGAGTTTGGCTATGCATGGCTGGCAGCCCATGTGGAAGCACCTGTAACAGGAGATCCGATCATGGGGATCAGTGATCATGGTTGTGTCTGTCAGTTACCGCGTGGCCCTCAAAAGAGCAGGTATTATCTGCAATGTGCACTGACTGATACAGCTGCTGACTGGTCCGACGAACGGTTATGGAATGAGATACGTTTACGGTTAAATGATGAGACGATCGAAAATGCAAAGGTGCTTGACAAGGTATTTGTACCTCTTCGTTCTGTGGTATATGCACCTATGCAATACCGGCATCTTTTTCTGGCAGGTGATGCGGCACACCTGGTGCCACCAGCAAGTGCAAAGGGAATGAACCTGGCACTTTTTGATGTGGATATATTGGCGCAGGCGCTACGTGATAAAGATGAGCAGGCGTTGCATAATTATTCTAACACTGTGCTGCCGCATATCTGGCAATACCAGGAATTCGCCGTATGGATGACGGATATGATGCATGATGCAGGTGATCCTACACAGCATGGTACGTTCTACCAGATGATTGCAAGAGCTCGTCTCAACAATTTGTTCAGTTCGCCGACGGCCGCATTCATGCATAGTGAATATCAGAGAGGGATGGTTTAATTTTAGGGGACGATGGCAAACAGCAAACAAATACCTGTTCACCGGATGGACGACTGGCTTTCGGGTGTGTATATCAAACCTTTTGGTAAGGGGAAATCGTCAGCTGGCAAGTACGAAATTTCTGCCCCTCACAGGCATGATTTCTATTATTGTGTACTGCTGGAAAAAGGAGAAATTGAACTGGAGGTCGACTTTCAAAAGATTCAGTTAACGGATCAGTCGCTGTTCTTTTCTTATCCGGGACAGATTCACCAGATCAATAACGCGCGGCTGGAAAAAGGATGGTTTTTAGCTTTTGATCCGGCACTAATGGATGAAAGGCTGAAAGACCTGTTGGATCAGAGCCTGAGTGAAGTGATCCTACTGCCGTTACCCCGGGAATTGCATGCATGTATCGATCACCTGTATACCGTATATGAAGATATTACCCATCTCTTTCATCAGACGATTATACAATCTTTGGTGACTGCCTTTGGGTACCAGGTAGCAGCAGCCTATCTGTCAAAGGAGCAGCATAGTTTGATCAGGCATTCCACGCGGAGTATAGAGATTACTAAAACGTTCAGACAACTATTACGTCAACATTTCAGGTCGATGAAAAAGCCATCAGCATATGCGGCGAAAATGAATATAACAGCGAGTTATCTGAATGATACGATAAAGGCGGTGACGGGGTTTCCGGTGACTTATTATATTCAACAGGCATTGATGCGGGAGGCACAAAGAATGCTTTTTTATTCTGATCTGTCGGTGAAGGAAATAGCGGATCTGTTAGGATTTGAGGATGAGAAGTATTTCAATAGATTGTTTAGTAAGGTGATTGGGATATCGCCGGGAGGGTTTAGAAAACAAGGGAGTCTTTCAGGCAACACCTATTAAATATTAATATTTTAATATATTTGCAACGGACAATTTTAATCCCAACCTATGCAAGTATTAAGCAAACACCCATCTATTTTGGCAGTATTGTTTTCTGTTAGCCTCATTAGCTGCGAAACCCGGACAGCCTCTAACACAGGCGCGACTACTGACACTTTGAAGGCAGAAAAGGTAACACCTCCTTACAAGAGTGAGCTGGCAGCAGCGCGTAAACAGTTTAAGACGAAACTGTTAGTATTTAATCAACAAAAGGAAAAGCCTGCGAAACCACCAAAAGACTTATTTTCTATCATGTCTTTTCCTACGGCTATCGGCAATATGGAAGCTTATGTAGGTAAGATTCCTGACGATGGTAAATTGCATCCTGCTATTATCTGGCTGACAGGTGGATTTGGCAATGGTCTGGATAATGTATGGGAGGAACAGGAGCCGGACAATGACCAGACAGCGGCTGTATTCCGGAAGGCCGGACTGGTGACGATGTACCCAGCTCAGAGGGGTGGGAATATGAGTCCGGGCAATGAAGAGAGTTTCTATGGAGAGATTGACGATATTATTGCTGCCCGGGATTTCCTGGCAAAGCAGAAAGGGATTGATACCAATCGCATTTACATTGGCGGGCATAGTACCGGTGGTACGAAGGCATTGCTGGTGGCAGAGTCTACGAATAAGTTCAGAGCAGCTTTTTGTTTTGGGCCGGTGTCCTCAGCTTTGTTGTATGGTAGTGATTACCTGACGTATGACCTGGACAATAAGCAGGAGAATATATTGCGTGCGCCGGGTGCCTGGCTGAGCGATATTGTAACACCGACGTATATACTGGAAGGGAATGCGGAGGGTAGTAACCTGTCGGAGCTGAAAGTATTGAAGAAGATTGCTGATAGAAAGAATAATCCGAATATTCGTTTTTATGAGATTAACGGTAAGGATCATTTTTCAGGGTTACAGCCTGCGAGTATAGTGATAGCGAAAGGTTTGATGGCGGATACGTTGAAAGAGTTTGATTTGAAGCTGACGGGGAGTTTATTTCAATAGGGTATTTTTTAGGATTTTCAGAAGCCTTCAGATCGATTGGTCTGGAGGTTTTTTATTGTGTATTATTCGGTGCCTGATGATGAGAATTTTTTCGTTTATGAAATTCCCAGACCTTTCAGATAGTTTGGTCTGGAGGCCTTTTTATATTTTATCCGGTGCCTGATGATGAGAATATTCATTTATGAAATTCTCAGACCTTTCAGATAATTTGGTCTGGAGGCCTTTTTTTTATTTTATCCGGTGCCTGATAGCGAGAATATTTCATTTATGAAATTCTCAGACCTTTCAGATAGTTTGGTCTGGAGGACTTTTTTATATTTTATCCGGTGCCTGATGGCGAGAATATTTCATTTATGAAATTCTCAGACCTTTCAGATAATTTGGTCTGGAGGACTTTTTTATATTTTATCCGGTGCCTGATGGTGAGAATTTTTCGTTTATGAAATTCTCAGCCTTCTGGTTATTTTTGATACCAACTCAATCTTTTTTGCATCAGCATGATACTGGCTATAAATACAATCACTGAAATTATACACAACGCGATATATGCCGGCATGCCTAACCAACTTAAATAATCCTGTTGTTCTTTTGGCAGGAACATCAAGGCCACGGCGGTGCTGTTATTCACAGCATGTATGATCATTCCTGGTATTACAGACTTTGTTTTATAATAGACCCAGCCTAAGAATAAGGCCGCAAAGAATGCGGGGATGGACTGCCATGGGTTTAGATGTATTAAAGCGAAGAAGATAGCGGAATAGATGATCGCTTTGCGTGGAGAATAATTTTGTAAGAGGCCTTTTAGTACGATACCTCTGCAAAGCGTTTCTTCCAGTATTGGAGCTGCTATGGAGAACATGATGATAGAGTAGATGTCTTTTCTAAAGAGGCCTTCAAAAAAGCGGGCCACGCTATCCGGCATGGGAATGAGGGATGAGAGGCGCTCCATAGCGACAGTCATAGCTAATGTGCTGAGGAGTAATACAGGGATCAGCCACAGGGGGAAGGCATTAAAATCCAGGCTGAAGGTGTCGGGGTGTTGTCTTTTACTTTTCCGGGCAGCATACCAGATAGTGGCAAGCAGGGAGAGCGTGTAACCAACAAGATTTTGGATGGATTGTATGGTGGGGGTGATGGATACGCCGGGAATGAACTGAAAGACGCCTACGAATATACCCATGCCAATCATGAAGATCATCAGTATCAGGAAGAGGGCAATGAGGTCTTTTGCTTTAGGGTATATGTGATTGTCCATTTATTTAGCAGGGATTTCCTGCTAAAATAGGAAAATTTTGAACCCCACGTGGAGGGTGGGGTTCAAGTAGGACTAATTTATAAGGGAAAGGGTGTCTATGGCTATTTCGGCTTTGCCGGATACGTTTTGTACTAATTCTTTGAAGTGAGGAGTGGCATTGTGGACATCGATGGCGGATTGGGATTGCCATTCTTCGAGGATGACGATGATGTTGGGATTGGAGATGTGCTGAGTGACGTCGTAGTAGATGTTTCCTTCTTCGGCTCTTGACAGTTCGGCACATTTCAGGATGGCCGCGAGGACGTCTTTTTTGTTTTCGGGTGTTACCGTGAATTTGGCAACGATCTTTAATGTTTTCATTTTGCTGATGTTTCTTTTGGGGAAGGGTGGTACAAAATGCGTGCTAGGATGGGGAGGGGTGGGAGGTTATTTTCGATGGGTAGTATCGGTAAAAGCGATAAGTATTTGTAAATTGAAGCATGAAACTGAGATTGCTTCTACTTGTCGGTGCCTCCCTCGTCACCTTATATACGAATGCACAGAATAAGATTACAGTAGCCGTTGCAGCTAATATGCAATATACGATTGAGGCATTGAAGGCTGCCTTTAACAAGCAAAATAAAACTGAGATAGACGTTGTTTTGGGGGCTTCTGGAAAGTTGACCCAGCAGATTATTGCCGGGGCACCTTTTGATATCTTTATTTCGGCAGATACTGCCTTTCCGGCAAAGGTACAGGCTGCTGGAATGGCAGTTGGCAGTCCCAGGAATTATGCCCAGGGCGTGTTGGTTTTGTGGAGTGCAAGGGGAGATATCAAGCCAGATTTGCAGACATTGACGAGTAATACCATCAGTCATATTGCTATAGCTAATCCAGGCACAGCCCCTTATGGTGCGGCAGCGGTGTATGTTATGAAGAAATATAAGGTGTATGATAAAGTGGCAGGGAAACTGGTGACAGGTGAGAGTATTACGCAGGCGAGTCAGTTTATTGCCTCGGGGAATGCGGAGATAGGGTTTACGGCGAAGTCGATTGTGATAGCGGATGCGATGAAAGGGAAGGGACATTGGGTTGAGTTGAAGCAGGCGGATTATCCGGCTATCAAACAGGCGGCGGTGTTGCTGAAGGATAATGTGGGGGCGAGGAAGTTTTATGAATTTTTGTTTTCGGCACAGGCGAGGAAGATCTTTGAGCAGTTTGGATATATAGTGAGTGTGGGAAAATAACTATGCTTTATTTACAAATTGACAATGATTGAGACAGCACCCATATTACTGACTTTACAATTGGCCGTGTTGACCACGGTTATTTTGTTTTTTATTGCTATTCCAATAGCATGGTGGCTTACACAGAAGCCTTCTATTTTTAAAACGGTGATGGAGGTGTTGGTGAGTATGCCGTTGGTATTGCCGCCTTCTGTGATTGGGTTTTATTTATTGATGGCTTTCAGCCCGGAGGCGTTTTTAGCGAAGTACATGCATATTCGGCTGGCTTTTTCTTTTGAAGGGTTGCTGATAGGGTCTTTGTTGTATAGTTTGCCGTTTATGGTGCATCCATTGCAGTCGGGGTTGACATCGTTGCCGGAGAGTTTGAAGGAGGCGGCTTATTCGTTGGGGAAGTCTAAGTGGGAGACGTTGGTGAAGGTGTTGTTGCCGAATATTAAGCCTTCTTTGTTGACGGGGATTATTTTGACTTTTGCGCATACAGTGGGGGAATTTGGGATTGTATTGATGGTGGGAGGGAATATTCCTGGTAAAACGAGAACGGCGGCGATTGCGATTTATGATGAGAATGATTTGTTTCATTATGATACGGCGAATAAGTATGCGTTGGTGTTGATTGGGATATCGTTTGTGGTACTGTTTTCGATGTATTTTGTTAATAGGCGGATACGGCGGGTAGATTATTTTTAGTGGGGGTCTGGAGGTATAGAATTAGTGGGTAGTAGGATGATTGGATTATTTTATAGTGGGTTTGGAGGTGTTTCATTGGCAGACAGATAAGACAATCAAATTAATTTTCGTATGATCAAATTATCATTACAAAAGCATTTACATACAGCAGATGGGGAATTGATCCTTCATCTCGATCTGGCATTAGAAAAAGGAGCGTTTGTGAGTTTATACGGCGCCTCAGGTGCTGGAAAAACAAGTATTCTGCGAATGCTTTCGGGATTTATGCTCCCGGATAGTGGGTATATCAATGTAGAAGGAGCAACCTGGTTTGACAGTAACCGTAAAATCAATGTAAGTCCACAGCGCAGAAATGTAGGTCTGGTATTTCAGGACTATGCATTATTTCCCAATATGAATGTGCGGGAGAATATTGCATTTGCTTTAAAAAAACATGCGTCATATAAGATAATAGATGAACTACTGGAAGTAACAGCGTTGACAAAGCTGGCTGACAGAAAGCCTCACGGACTTTCCGGCGGGCAAAAGCAAAGAGTGGCACTGGCAAGGGCTATTGCACAGCAACCTGCCCTGTTACTGCTGGATGAGCCATTATCCGCCATTGACAGGGAATTACGCAGGTCATTGCAGGAGACCTTGCAGGAGGTACATCAACGTTATCATTTGACGACCCTTATGGTGAGTCATGATGTGGATGAGATTGTGAAATTGTCTGACAAGGTCGTGCATATTGCAAATGGAAAGGGTGTAGAGCATGCAAACCCCGCCGCATTTTTTGAGCTGCAAAAAGGGAATGTGGTGGATGTGAAGGTATTGGATGGTAAGACATATGTGACTGTGTTAGTGGAAAATGGTGGTTTGAATAATGGGTTGAATGCCCAATTGAATGTGGGTGATAAAGTGAAAGTGGAGCGTGAATAGCTAGTGTTTTATCTTCTTCTCATACTGCTTATAATCAGAATACGCCTCTCCCCTCCTGCTGTTGATAGTTTGTGGAATTGTATGTATGGTGACGAGTGTTGGATATATGTTTGTATCTTCCTTTTATGGAAAAACAAACAACATTTCAACAATTTGCTGACCGGGTAGTAGGGATATTATCGGAGGACGATATTGTGGTGGGGTTGGCCGCAGGTGGCTCCTGGATTGGAGGACAACTGGATGAATATTCAGATATTGATTTTGTATTGGTGACGAAAGAAGTGATTGGGGGGAATAAGGAGAAGATGATGGCGTATGCAAGACAATTTGGGCATTTGCTCAATGCGTTTACGGGAGAGCATGTGGGGGAGCCGCGGTTGTTGATTTGTTTGTATGACGAGCCGTTGTTGCATGTGGATATAAAGTTTGTAACGGTGGAGGAGTTTGGGCAACGGGTGGAAGATCCGGTGTTGTTATTAGATAAAGGCGGGGTGTTGCAGGGGGTAATGGATGGGACGGAGGCACATTTTCCACATCCGGATTACCAGTGGATAGAGGATCGGTTTTGGATCTGGGTGCATTATACGTTGTTGAAGGTGGGGCGGGGAGAATATTTTGAGGTGTTGGAGTCGTTGGGGTTCTTGCGGAATGTGGTGCTGGGGCCTTTGTTGCATATCAGGAATGGGAATGAGCCCAGGAGAATGCGGAGGGTGGAGATGTTGTGTAAGGCGGAGGAAGTGGAAATGTTGAAGGGGACGCTGGCGGGGTATGATAAGACCGGGTTGTTAGGGGCGTTAAGGCAGGTGGTGCAGATGTACCGGGAGTTGCGGGGAGCGTTGTATCCGGAGGAGGTGGAATTGCACAGGGAGAGTGAAGAGCGGGTAATGGAATATTTTGATTCGATTTCTTAGTAATTGATAATTAGAAACTTCAGAACTTTTCTGAAGTTTTTTTTTGTGCTTGTTTTTACTGCGTAGAAAGACTGCGCAGCCCGGTGGTAATTTTGTTTTATCAACGGGAGAGGAAGTAAAAGATGGAATCTTCTGGTGATTTAACACTGACATCTTAAGTTATCTGTTGTTTGTAACCTTTTTTTTGAAAGTTGTAGATCAGCACTTGTAGCAAAAGGCGCAGGTGGCTATGACTGGATAATGTTAGCCCTGAACGTTCATTGTGGAATTGTTAGCCCCAAAAGTATTCATCCATTGTGTTTGTCGGCCTTATGCATCCATTGTTGTTTAGTTAACTCCCAAAGTGTCCATTGGGGTGTAGTTGACCTTGAAGTGTTCATTGTTTGTAGGTTAGCTCCAGAAGTGTCCATTGGGGTGTAGTTGACCTTGAAGTGTTCATTGTAGTGTAAGTTAGCTCCAAAAGCGTCCATTGGGATGGTAGTTGGCTTTGAAGTGTCCATTGTAGTGTCAGTTAGCTCCAAAAGCATCCATTGGGATGTTAGTTGACCTTGAAGTGTCCATTGTAGTGTCAGTTAGCTCCAAAAGCGTCCATTGGGATGTAGTTGACCTTGAAGCGTTCATTGTAGTGTAGGTTAGCTCCAAAAGCATCCATTGGGATGTAGTTGACCTTGTAGTGTCCATTGTAGTGTAAGTTAGCTCCAAAAGCATCCATTGGGATGTTAGTTGACCTTGTAGCGTTCATTGTAGTGTAAGTTAGCTCCAAAAGCGTCCATTGGGATGTAGTTGGCCTTGAAGTGTCCATTGTAGTGTAAGTTAGCTCCAGAAGCGTCCATTGGGATGTAGTTGACCTTGTAGTGTCCATTGTAGTGTAAGTTGACCCTAAGAGTGCCATTGTTTTGTTAGTTTTCCTCCGGGGAGGTACCGGCTAGTATCTCTCAACGGACCGGTAGTTCAGTTGGTAGAATTGTGGATTGTCGTTCCATCGGTCGCGGGTTCGAGTCCCGTCTGGTCCGCAAGCTTTAAAAGCCTTCAAGTCGAAAGATTTGAAGGCTTTTTTTGTTAGACATCTGCTTAATATGTCCAGCGATTATTCAATAGTCTGTATATGATAAGTGAATGTTTTCGGAAGGCATTGCTTTATTGCGACCAGCGCAGTACGTTTGTTCTGTGATTGTATTTGAAATCAACTTTAGCGTTAAAAATATAGAGTACACTGCAGAGGTTACGCAGACAGGTAACTTGTACTGCATTTCTTTAGATGATGATTTACTTGCTAAATACGTCAGTAAATTTTATTTGGAGCTTAGAGCTGACGGGGAATTTTGGTGGAATTCATTCAAAACAATGAACAGCCTTGAAATGGATTTTATGATAGCCATAGTTCCAGCTATTAAGAAATATATTGCTGTTCAGAATAGTCCCTCATGAACATACCTACAGGATTAGCGAAAACTGTAAGATTGCCTGCCGCTAACAAGGTTTTTTCAATTGTCGGGCTGAAGTGTTAAATTGAACATTTGGAAACCCCTGTAAGTATCATCAATCTTCAATATCGTTGAAAGAAAATATACTCTCATCAATAAGCTCACTGAATACATTGGAATAAACAACACGGCCGTTACGTCCAAACACAAGCCTGCAATCAGTCTTAAAAGTACCTTTATAGTGTTTTACTTTAGATAATATTATTTCTCCGGGTTTAATGAAAATCGTAGGCTGGCCTGTTCCACAAAACAGTTCCTGACTTAAACTTTTCTCCATTTGTATCCATTGCCCATGTCTGTTTTTCAATTCACGATGCATATAGTAAACAGAGAAAGTCTCTCCCATGCATATAATAGAATCGGAAATGTTTTTGATTGTAAAAACGGATGCATGATAGTTCCTGGTCAAATCAGGATCTATTTTCCAATCTTTAGAATAATACTCTTCCAGAAAATTTGCATCAAATGAGGTATCGACTTCTATATGTAGATTTTTATCTGAGTAAGTATAGCTGGCAGGAAATATCTCCGGCCATCGTGGAATAGGCGTTCTTCTCCTCTCATATCTTTGACCTATGTTGATAGTATCTTTTACTGGGCCGATATAATAAATAGGATAATCCATTGAACATTGCATCTGCAAATACTCGGTAGCAGGCCGACTGGTATCCACCAATACGAAATCGGCTACTTTAAAACTACTGATATGTGGTTTAACACATCCACTTATTAAAAAAATCAAACAAAGTCTTCGCATAACAGCTTTTCCAAAAAGATTCAAAATCTAAAATATTCCATAACTGGTACCTTTATATCTCATACAGTTGATGGATTTATAGTAGAACAAAGTGGCGGATTTCAGATAAATTATCTGCAAACTGGTTCTAAAGTTGTAACCTATAGCCCGCAAGCTTTAAAGCCTTCAAGTCGAAAGATTTGGAGGCTTTTTGCTTTATTCAGAAACTCTCCACGGAAATACGAACAACTTTCCTTTCTTACGATATTCTCTCATAGAAGTAATGAGCCATTTTGAATAGTTAGCGAAATCTGTATCATTATATTGGGAATAAAGTTCAAATCCTTGCCCCCCTTTATCTACTACTACATAGGAGTAAAATCCAACCTTTTGTCCCGTTCCCCACAAAAGACTATCCTTAGTTCGATAAAATGGAAATCCAAAGTAGTCAACAACGTATTGTTTAAATTTATCATCATTCCAAGTGTAGTCGTCAAAGGACCTGAAAAGAGGATATGTTCGAAAAACATCTTTCCCATTAGAGTAATTATCATCTTCTCCCATCAAATTGTCACCCTCTATTAATTTAAACCCGTTAGGAAAAGACACTTGCCCTAAAGTAGTCATCGCATAGAACAGGAAGAGAAAACTAAAAAAATATTTCATAAGTAGGCTGAATTGGAATTGCTTAATAGGTAGTTAAGGCTGAATTTAAAAATAATATCCGTCAAAAACTAAATAAACTAGAGTTATGGTGGTAAAGGATCTTCGCAGTGCTTTTAGGTTGAAACAGTCAGGCCTACTCCAATAGATGAAATTCGGAAAGCTTTCTGCTTTTAAAAGATTTTTAAATTCATTTCACCAACGAATGCCTGAATTTCAGATAAACTATCCGTAAACCGATTCGAACTTCGTCCCCTACAGCCCGCAAGTGTAAAAAGCCTTCAAGTCGTGAGATTTGAAGGCTTTTTTTTGAGGAAACTCGAAACCGACGCTAATGATTATTAGCGGATAAAGTAAATTCTTATTACCGTTGATATAATTTAACAGGCAGACATTAATCAGACATTCTTTTTTTGTCCTTTAGCGGAAGATTTCGTAATCTTTAAAATCTCTTTATCAAAATCGCTCTCAAAATTTTCGTCCTGTGTTATCCTAAACTTCTGGTACTCTTCACCGGCTAACTTAATAGCGACTGCATGGCTTACTGTGCCAGCATCCTTTAGTATCTCATATTCGTTAAATTGCAGGAAGGCATCCAAACGACTTATCCAATCTGCCATTTTCATAGAAATCTGCCTCGATGCTTGTAACTCAGCAAAGTCAAGATACATAGTTACAATACGTTCCAGTTCCTTAATTTCCTTTTCAATCAGATAATTCTTCGCAACGCTGATATCTGTTTTAAGTATTTTACCGGACGGCGCATTTTTCCATGTTTGCAACCCCATATTGGGCTTGTCAGCATTAGCCCGCTCCGCAATAATTTGAGCAGCTGTGTTACCGGTAATAGCCCAATGTAATTTATTCTGTACTGTCTTGAAAAAGGTTTGTGTTATTTCAGAATCCTTGCTTTAGTCGATACTGCACTGTTCATATATATCGGTTATTTTGAGATAAAATCTACGTTCACTTGCCCTTATCTCGCGAATACGTTCCAATAGTTCGTCAAAATAATCTTTGCCAAATGACTTCCCTTGTTTCAAACGTTCATCATCTAACAAAAAACCCTTAACGATAAATTCTCTCAGATTCCTGGTAGCCCAAATTCTAAATTGAGTAGCCTGCATTGAATTTACCCTGTAGCCGACAGCTATTATTGCATCCAGATTGTAAAATTCCAATTTACGTTTTACCTGCCTTCCCCCTTCTTGTTGAACCGTTTCCAAAATGGAAATAGTTGACTCTTTATCAAGCTCTCCCGACTCATATATATTATTCAGATGCTTACTAATGGCAGGTACTTCTACTGCAAACAATTCGGCCATCCGTTTTTGAGTAAGCCAAAATGTTTCATCATTAAATATTACTTCTATTCTTATATCTCCTGCAGGTGTACTGTAGAAAATAATGTCGTTATATTGAAATGAATTTTCGTTTTTCATTTAAAATGATATCGTATAATTAAGTTATGTTTTGGCCAATATGATAATGTAAGAAAGTGATTTACAACTCCAAAAATCTTCTTCTTTTACTTCACTTTATGAAGTTATTTTATTGGTAGCTGATTAGCAAATCAAATGTTGAAGCATCCATGTCAGGGCTCCTTTGAGTAAAATCCGGCAGGTTCGCATTTGCACACTTAAGTTCAATAAAGCTCAACTCAAAACTAAGAGGTAACAAAGCGATGGAGTATTCCACAATTATCAACAACTAGTTTCAGAATGAATAATATCTCTAATGAAAGCGTGAATTTTAGAAAAATACCTCCCCGTATTACCTTTTCTTAGCGCATAGCAAGGTGGTAATACAAACCTTGGATGCCTGGATTATTTCTTACTCGGTAAATCCTTAAAAAAAACCGACTTCTGTTCGGATACGTCAGGCTCTCCTGTGTTCCCGTATTACCACTGTCTGCCTTTGATATGTTCTCAGACCCCGGTCGAATCGCCCCCACTCGTCAGATAACGCAGGTTAGATGTGGCCTTAGCATTTCGAACAACTAAAGCTTCAACATTGAGGACAGTTTCGAGGCTCAATAGCATACCGTCAGCAGTCGCTGTCTACGCTTCGTGCCTTCATTACTAATGACTACGCAAGACTCGCTTCCGGTGGTTGACTAGACCTTGTCGGGCAGGATTGGACACCTGCCAGGTAATTTTGAGGCGTTTCATCTAAAAAATCCCCGCCTCACGGACTTTGCACAGCGCAATCGAAAGTTGTCCCCTCCGCCGCGCAAGTGTTGTAAACATCTTCAAATCAATATCTTGGAGATGTTTTTTATTTCCCGCAGATATTAACATTAATACTCAAGAGGTTGAATTATAGACACTTAGATGGTTCGAAACTTCTCCCTCATAACCACCTAAAAAACTGGATGGTTTAGCAAAATATTAAAGGCTTTTATATTAATAATCTGAAAACCTTTTGGGCTTTGGGGGGTGGAGATAGAAGTGGGCTGTTTTGCAAGTCTATAGAATAGGTTTATATCTATAGAAAATTCCCAGGTTAAAAGGTTCATATCCCAGATACTAATACCGAAATGATTCCTGTCCGGTAATAGATCAATCTGAGTGCCTATCCAAACTACATAGTTATGGTTGAATTATCTCTATCTCTTCTTCCTAAGCACCTCAGCCAGCTTCGCCATTTTCAAAAAGGAATTAAACTAAAACCTTCCGTTTACACTGAAGTAGCCAATACACCATCCGCCGCCTTATTACCCCAGTAAAACGCCTCTTCAAATATAGAAATCCCACTCAGATCTGAATGGGCAAAAAAGATATTCTTATGCTTACTCTCCCGCGCAGCCGCTACGTTCGTACCCGTTATAAATCCAACTGTAGGGCGAATCATACCATGCCCCCATATCCATACTTCAATGTCCTTAATGAGCGCGTGAACTCCAGGATGCGCTACTTCCATATCATCAGTTATTAATTTCACCCATTGCTCATGTGGCAAACTCAATGCATATCTACGGGAATCAGCAGGTGGCAGGTGATCCAGCGGCAGGTAATATGTCAGCACCTGCTGTGTAGGGGCCTCCAATGTTAAGCGTTGATGCTGTGCATTTACATAGCCCAAGGAACGACTTTTGTAAAAAACGTTGTCCCAGCACAATTGGAACCCTTTTGAATCAGATAACGGATCGAGGGTAATATTAGCTACCAACCACGGCGAATAATTGAAATTATGATCGTAATCACCATCCGGTAATAAGCGATGCGTAACGAACTGCGGTGTTGCCATGATACAGGTGTTAGCAATGATTCGTTTTGTAGTACCTGTTTTTACATTCAGGTAATCGACCCAAACTTTATCACCGACAGGTGTTACTTTATATGCCAGACTATCAGTCTGGATACGCTCTCCTATAATATCACGCATCTTTTTCACCAGGTGTCCATTCCCTTCCGGCCAGGTAAGCACTGCAGCACTATCTGCATTCGCAGCCTTGCCCTTGCGGGAAGCAAAATAATGAATACCTGCCCATGCACTTATTATCTCTATACCAGCCCCATAATCATCCCGGCAACAGTAATCCAGATACCAGTAAATTTCTTCTGAATGATACCCCTCATGCTGCAGATATGCTTTCATTGTGATATTATCCAGCGCCTGTGTTTCCGGATCTTTTGAGCTATGGACTACAGGTATATCGAACAAGTACAGGTTATCACTCCCCTTCTGCCAACGCAACTTTTCCATTGTCGCAAAGAAACGGCGAAATTCTGCCTGCGCCGCATCACTCACTCCAAATTGCGGTACCAATCCTTCCTGCCAGCGATTACGAATAAATAACCGCTCTTCCGGATCATAACGAAGATCTGTCTCCTGATAGACAGGCAACTGCTTATCGTCATAACCTGTGATCATACCAATATCCTGCAGAAAGTCCAGCAGCGGCTGGTTATCAAGGCTGGCAACAGGCAGATAATGCGCCCCTAACGGATAAGCAGAATAAGCATTTTCTCCATTCGCAGCATTGCCACCGGGGTGTGGTTCCAGCTCCAGTACTTTGAAGTTTGTGTAATTATTCTTTAGCAAATGATACGCAGCTGAAAGTCCTGAAATACCACTACCGATTATTACCGTATCGAGGATTGCTGTTTGATCTGGTGTAGCAAAAGCTGCATTCCGGAGCTGATGACCAATAGCTGCAGAGGCACCGTTTATTTTACCTTTTATATGCGCATATTTATCCTCCCTCCTGCTACAGGCGATAAATTGTGTCTCCGTGACAGTAGCCCCGGCAATCAGCGCCATATACCAAAGAAAATCTTTGCGGGTAAGTGTTTTACTCCTGGTATTTTCCCCATTCATCTTCAAAATATTGCACCAGTACCTGGTTGTTTAAATGATTTGCCTGCACGTTTCTCTTATCCATATCAGCGGAGAACTGGCACATCTGTGGGAAAACACCCGCAGCGAAATAACGCAGACCAGCAGGTATCGCTGTATGATGATCTGTGAGTGATGTGGGAGACGCCATCACATATCCCCATTCTCCAAATGAAGGTACATAAGTATGATAAGGAATGGTATGATACCCACAATCGTGTAATGTTTTATCAACACACCAGAATGCTTTAGGAGCCACAAATGGGGAAGTAGATTGTACAACGATAACGCTGCTGTCACCCAGTGAATGCCTCAGCTCTCTATAAAAAGCTGTGGTGTATAGTTTACCTACAGCATAGTTACCCGGATCAGGAAAGTCGATCACCACAATATCGAATAGCTTCTCATTTTTCCTGAGCCACTGAAAAGCATCAGCATTGATCACCTGCAACCTGGAAGAACTGAGGGATTGCTTATTCAGTGCGGATAACAGCGAACTTTCCCTGAACAGCTTCGTCATACTCGCATCGAGATCAACGAGTGTGATGCTTTCTACATCTCCATATTTTAGTACTTCACGGGCCGCCATGCCATCTCCCCCACCCAATATCAGTACACTCTTATGTTGTGCACCATACAGCATGGCAGGATGTATAAGCGCTTCGTGATAGCGGTATTCATCCGCAGAGCTGAACTGAAGATTGCCGTTAAGGTATAATCTCAGCTCATAATTATTGCGGGTGATAACGATACGCTGATAAGGAGATGAATGGGAAAAGATAACAGGATCCCGGAATGCCAGTCCTTCCGAAAAGGACATGATCTTATTTGCCCAGGCAAAAATGAGCGACAGCGCCACGATCACAGCCAATGCTTTGAAATTTAAGTACCTTGCCCATTTAACCTCCGATCTGAATTTCACACAGACAAGGATCGCTACCAGCACATTAAGCACACCAAAGAAGCATGCGGTACGTATCAATCCTAAATAAGGAACGAGTACCAGCGGAAAGACGATTGATGCCAATAACGCACCGATATAATCAAATGTAAATACCCGTGATACCAGATCGCGGAATTCATACTTATTCTTCAGAATGTTCATTAACAGGGGTAGCTCCAGACCTACCAGCGTACCCGTAAGACCTACCAGCAAATATAAGATCAGGCGAAAAGAGGCTGCCTGGTCGAATAAAAGAAAAAGGATGGCGGGACTGATACCACCGATCAGACCTACAAGGATTTCCAGCTGAATAAACCAGCTGAGCAATTCTTTTTTAAAGAAACGGGACAGGTATGCCCCTATCCCCATAGAGAACAGGTAGCAACCGATGATGGTGGAGAACTGTGTAACGGAGTCGCCTAATAAATAACTGGCAAGCGTACCTGCTATCAGCTCATAAATAAGTCCACAGGTGGCGATTACGAATACTGATAGTAATAACAGGAATTCCAACGGCCTATTTATCTTAAACATATTCGCCATTATTTGTGATAGAAAGTATGAACGCCGGAGTGACCGTTCTGTCTATCCTGGCCAGGTACGTATTTCTCTGTACTGGCACAATTGCAGACACGATAACCGTAACGATTCGCGATCACAAGTAATACCAGCAGTATAAATGCAACACTTATGATGAAGCCATCTCTTATCCAGATTCTGCGTATTATATTGAATGGACTGATATTTTCTTCCATGATATTATTCCCAACGTTTTTTTTCAAAAAGATAATTCCAAATTTGGACGAGTATACATATCACCAACATAATTAAGGAGAGAAAGAACGGGTTCCATATTGTATATACATCCCATGTGGCTGTCACTGTAGCAAATACCGGCGACCCGTAGTTTTCTTTATAGGGAGTAACTACGAGATGGTACGTACCCGGAGGAATGCTACAAACAAAAGCAGAGGCTACTTTATCTCCTTCCTCCCAGCTTTCTCCATCGGAATACCCATGATAGTAAGATGATTCCAGTGCGACAGTCTGCTCCTTACCATTTTTTTCATTGACCAGATCGATATCAGTTGCACACCAGTTATTATCCACATCCCCTCTGATAGTAACTTCCATATTGGACATTTTATAAACTACAAAGCTTTCGCTCACCCGGGGGCGGTTCATCGTAGTATCATCCACTTTCAGTTGCATATAGGATACTACCTTCCTGCTTGTATCAAGGTTATAATAGTACTGGATGACGAAGGCCAATACACAAAAAATCATAACACCGACTAAGCTGCGGGACCAGTCAAAATTGATATAAAATGGCTGGGCCGCCGCTACGCCAGTACGACGCGGCATCCGGCCACCATTCAGGAATCCTTTGCTAACTTGTTTTGGACGTATGTACTCTCCAAAAAACAGATCAATCTCCGACTTAGTAGTATATTCAACTGCCAGCAATTGTGGAGGAGCGATATATTCGAAGCACTGGATGTTTTTGGAGAAGTTGATATCAAAATGAAACTCTCCTCTTACCGCATGGTAAAAAGCATGATAATTGTGAAAGTGCTTAAGGGTAACACCATCGACATCTATTGTTGGCGCATATTTCTGAGGAGGCTCATATACCTGCCCATCGTTTTCCATTGGGGAAAGTAACAGCCAGTGACCATTAAATGTAGAGAGAAAGATGTTTACATTATCCTCATTCCTGCGGAGGGTATATTCTACCCAGCAGTATTTGTCAGGACCGACTTCTACGCGTTCCGCGTAGGTAATGACAGTATATTCTATGCCGTTGATTATACCAGTGGCTCCCAGGGGGATCAGCTGGTGGTATTTGGGTTCGTTGAGCTTACCTGTCAGCCTGAAAGCTAAAGGCGCCAGCGATTCTTTATGTAGGGTGGAATAACAATGGTGACAAACAAATACTTCTGTTCTTACGGGATCAAAAACTGACAGGATAGTACTACAAGTGGGACATTTAAAATTGTTCATGGGTATAAATGTTATCTTCTCAGGGAATGGGATTCATGACGGGTAGCTTCGAAGAAGCGCAGGATCTCCTGCATGATCGCTTCGGTAATCAGGTCATTGTTCTTCCTAAAGTTAGAGAGGAATACATCGCAGGTACATAAGCCGTATTCCGGCCAGGTATGAATAGAGACATGCGACTCCGTCAAACAGTGTACGGCGGTGAATCCACCACCTGGAAAATCATGAATGTTGTGCCCCACAGCTGTCAGCTGATGTTGATCGATTTGTCCCTGAATGAATGTTTTCCAGTAGCTACTATACTGTAATAAGTCAATTCTTGGGGAGTACACTGTGGTTAACAGGTGTAATCCCGGCTGGTATTGCATAAGGATAAATAATAATTGGGGGGCAAGATATTACAAAATTGGGAAATTGGATCCTAAAATTAGCTGAATGAGGGGGAGATGGCCCAGGAAGACTGCTATGCACTTATCTTGCGGCAAGTTCTTTAGATACTCTCTCTGTGAAACCCATCTTTTCTATCAGGAACTTACGAACTGCCTCGTATTCGGATTTGAGCCAACAATGGATGGATGACTATAACAAATTCCATCCTCATTCTTCCCTAAAGGGACTATCTCCGTTGGAATATCTTAAAGGGCTTTGATAAGGCTAAAAGCTCCTCTTTGCTCAACCTGATAGCTGATTGAAATCATGCACTGGCGCTATAAAGACAATTACATTTGCTCTATAAAATAATTAAAACACATATGGAAAATAAAGCATACAATTCAATGGATTTATTTAAAAAGGAAGCGCCAGAAATAGCTAATGCTTTTGACGCACTAATTCAGGCAATAGTAAAGTCAGAAGGATTGGATAAAAAAACAAAACAGTTAATATACATAGCGCTGAAGGCTGTCCAAGGTGATAGCCAGGCGCTATCATTCCATATCTTAATGGCAAAAGAAGCGGGTGCATCTAAACCTGAAGTTATCGACGCATTAATGGTAACTTTGACTGTTGCAGGTGTGAAAGGTATAGTAACAGGGCTTCCTGTAGTGATGGATATTTATAAAGACACCTCACTATAACCGATGAATAAAAAGTGGTATAGGAAAATCGCTATTCGCATGCAGGGAACTATTGATATTTTCAGGAATGGAACTTCGTCAATGGAATTACTTCATCAAAGCCGCCGAATTACAAAATTTTAATGAAGCTTCGGGTGCATTATTTATCACACAAAGCACGCTATCTCAACAGATTAAACAATTGGAAGATGAACTGGGTTTACCAGCCAGGTTCGCATACTCAACCCGAATGCCAGACAACCCACGAATGATTATGCATCAATCAACACTGCATCATCCTTTTTCGACATTTGCAGTTATTTTTTGAAGCATAGCAATTTGTTCTACCTGCATATCGTAAAGGGTCTTAATTTGCTCTCTCAATAATAAGTCCATCTTTTGGTCCAGGCTTCGAATTACAATTTCAGATTTCAGATTGATCAGATAATCATTTTCATTTCTCATCCGGTCCTTTTCTTCCTGACGGTTTTGGCTCATCATTATGACCGGAGCTTGTAATGCAGCTATACACGAGAGTATTAAGTTCATTAATATGAAAGGGTATGGGTCAAAAGCCTTGCTTTTTAATACAGCAACATTAATAATTATCCAAAACATTAGAATGACACCAAATATGACAATAAATCTCCAGCTTCCTCCGAAGTGAGCTACTTTATCAGAAAGTCTTTGCTCTTTCGAAAGGATGTCTTGTGATGGATGCAGCAAATTATTTAAAATAAGATCTTTCTCCTGAATAGTTTCCTGAACAATTTTATGAAGTTTCTCCAGATACTGCATTTCACTTGTGAATATCTGTTCATCAGGTTCTAAACTCATAATAAATTGTATTTGTATGGAGTAGTGTATTGTAATATCACAGATCTATATCTGTGATGTATGGTATATCATCTTATGAATCGCATCTGCATATCCATCATTTACATGATTGGTATATATGCCATAAGCATCCAGGCTATACCCTATTGTTCCATCATTTGCCTGAATAAGATATATTATTGCTTCATCTGAAGGATCGGAATCGCCTTCGAAACGATACGTTTTAAGGATTTTAATCTCTGGTTGACGATAAGACTTACCCTTGAGAATTATCATTCCCTGATCATTAATGGTAAACTCATTATCTTGTCTCTTTACTTTCAATCCATTCAGGACAGCTGTAATAGTATTCATTTCAGTTCTGATCATAACATAACAATTTAATTTCCGTTAATGTATATCGAAAACAAATCGATTTATAGATAAAGCAGAGAAAGAAAAATAGCATTTGCTATCCACCAGATGACTATTAAAAATTCATAAAGAATTATTGAGTAATAAGTGTAGCAGTTTATATCAGCCTTATCCTTCCATTATAAAATGATAACTTAGGCATCCAATGTAGTTAGCCTGAAATGGGAAAAAGCCACTGGCATTCTCCCAATGGCTTTTATAATAAGATGCTCTTTTAGTCAAATTGGATTACTGTATCCAATGAATGTACGATACCGTTAGATCCAATACTATCCCTACCCTGCAGAACAGCATGATTAATTGTAACTTTTCCGGCAACTATCCTGACCGTTAATTCCCTGCCATTTCTGGTAACTAGTTTTTGATTATGCTTCAGGTCTTTATAGTTGGTGATCCCTTCTATCACATGATGATTCAACAAGGAAAGTAATCTTTCTTTGTTTTCCGACTTTAACAAATCATTCATCTTTATTGCCGGTAGCTTGCCAAATGCAATATTAGTGGGGGCGAAAACAGTAAAAGGGCCTTTTTGGGACAGCTTCAAATCTAATCCTGCCGCTTTTAAATTTTTTGACATAGTGGTCAAATTTCTATCGACTACAATTACTTCCACAACATTTGACATAATGTTAAATTTATCTGCTGGTAGAATAACCCGCAGCTTATGTAAGGTAAGCTTATTGTTTGATTTACAATTAATTATTATTTGGTTATAAATCAGGCCGGTGAACCAGGAAAACAATATTTCAATGCTATTTCATGTATGTCCATGCGACTATATATTCCACATTTATAATAGTGAACAGTAATTCTTTTTTATGGGAACAGGTTACGATGTAGCTGAAGTCCAAATTTAGTACCTGTTGAGCTCCATATTGTATTTGTTTTCTATTTCACCAATAAAGGATTGAATTTTCGATAAATCTTTCGTAAACCGGTTCAAAACTTTCCCTTCCAGCATGCAAGCTTTAAGCGTTTAGATCGAAAGCCCTGGAGGGGTTTTTGGGGTTTTAGTATATGCGTTTGAAATGCCACCTTGCCTATCATTGATGATTCCGTTGCAAGCCCAAAATTGACGCAATTCCCCCTATAAATTGGTCTGATCACCGCCCTGTTTATTAAAACTTTAAGCTAATATTGTACACCAATACAATACTATGCAAACCACTAACAAATCGGCAATAGGCTTCATTTTTATTACATTATTGATAGATGTTATGGGATGGGGATTGATCATTCCCGTGATGGCAGATCTGATAGCTCAGCTGAAACATATACCGGTCAACCAGGCCAGTACTTATGGCGCACTGCTGCTATCTGTTTTTGCGGTAACACAATTCCTATTCGCACCTGTTGTGGGTAACCTCAGTGACAAGTACGGCCGCAGACCCATACTGTTGCTCTCGCTGTTAGGATTTGGGATAGACTACATCATCCTGGCGGTAGCACCTACCTATGGATGGCTGTTTGTAGGCCGTGTGATTGCAGGTGTTACAGGTGCCAGCTTTACTACTGCTACTGCTTATATCGCGGACGTGAGTCCTGATGAAACAACCAGGGCCAAAAACTTCGGTATGATCGGCGCTGCTTTCGGACTCGGCTTTGTGCTTGGTCCGGCGCTCGGGGCATTTCTTGCTACGTGGGGTATCAGAGCGCCGTTCTATGCAGCAGCTGCGCTTTGTCTGCTAAACTGCCTCTATGGTTACTTCCTCCTGCCAGAATCACTAAGCAAGGAAAACCGTCGTCGTTTTGATATCAAACGCGCAAACCCATTCGGCTCCCTCAGGTTCCTGACCAATCATCCTGAGATTGGCGGATTGGCTATCAGCTTCTTCCTTATATACCTGGGTGCCCAAGCGGTACAGGGTAACTGGAACTTCTTTACGATATACCGGTTTCACTGGAGCGAAAAGATGGTAGGTATCTCTCTGGCGGTAGTAGGTGTGCTGGTAGGTGGTGTACAGGCAGGCCTTACTCCAATTATCAATCCCAAAATTGGAAATGAAAAGAGCATCTACCTGGGACTGACCTTATACGCAATAGGTATGGCACTCTTTGCTTTTGCTACTGAAAGCTGGATGATGTTTGCATTTCTCATCCCCTACTGCCTCGGTGGGATCTGTGGTCCTTCCCTTCAATCGGTTATTTCAGGGCATGTACCGCGTAATCAGCAGGGAGAACTGCAGGGGGCACTTACAAGTCTGATGAGTCTTACAACGATTATTGGTCCCCTGGTAATGAACAGTACGTTCACTTATTTTACCACAGATAAAGCCCCGTTCTATTTTCCAGGTATTCACTTCCTGATTGGAGCAGCTTGTATGCTGCTAAGTATCGTTATCACATATAAAGTATTAAGCCGCGAGAAAAAAGAACATCCTGAACTGAGGGATGTGATCTCAAGAGGTGACGAACTGAAAGAGACCTCATTACATTAAAAAGATCAGCTCTCCACATCAATGGAGGTAACTTCAGGTTGCTGTTTCTTTATATAAGGAATTGAAGTCACCGGGTAATGAAAGCATGAATTTTAGATAACTCTTTATTAAAAAGGTTCGAAATTTATCGACAGTGCCCAACTCAATTGTCTCTGCACTGCGGAGACAATTTGTGTTTCTGTAAAAATCTCCGGACAACGGAGGCAAGAAATATTACCGGTACTCTCCCACCGGGTAAATTATCATTCATTGCATATAGTGTTTTCTACAACAATAGCTACTCGTCCTGATTCAAACACTACAACTTGCCAAAAAGAATTTGATGTTAATATTAATACTCATCAGGTAAGTATCTTTTTTTATTCCGAACGGTAGTGTAATGACAAAGTGATGAAGATCAATAAATTTCCTCAAAAATGTCCATATCTTGTAACATTGTTGCATCCAAAACCTGTTACAAATCAAATTCCATGAGAATGAAAAATAGACTAATTAAGCATCTGCTATTGTTAGCCTGGGCTTTTTTAACTTTATCTTATTCAAATGCACAGGTGGCCATACCTCAGAGCTATTTTAAACTAACCACCTCTAATGGCCTTATTGTATCAGTCTATAACGAAAAAACAGGTGGTATCGACTATGTCTATCCACATATTTTTACCAATACCGATTCAAGCCACTACGTTAATCCCTTTATAGGAAACATAAAACTCAGCAGCACAGAAAAACCTCTCCGAACAGGTTATGTTCAGCATACCCATGTTATTTCTTCGGAATATAAAGACTTTAAGGTCTATTATACTGCTTCATTTAAGAATCATGACAAAGTCTTCTATATCGTTGTCCGGGGTACTAAAAATAAGATAGAAAACCTGGAGTTCGATGCTGAAATGGGAGCCGGCAAGCAGGTATCCGGGATCGATCATCTGGAAAATTCGTTGCAGGATTTACCCTGCTTTATAGAAGGCAATGCTATTTCAGGTTCCATCATCAAACAATATAAAGGTGATATCTACGAAAAATATTTTCTATACTCATTTACAGATTCACGACATAAAGATGGGAACATTGTAAGAAAGGCGGTTGCAAATATCAGGTCTTCTCCAGGCTCATTAGTTGATGCTGAAATACAATACATGCGAAAGCTGATTGACGCCTGTAAATATCCTGCAACTTTGTCTGCAAAAGAACGGAATATTTTAGAACAGTCAGTAACGATGCTGAAAATGGCCCAGGTATCAGATTATGAAATATTACCAAATTCCCATGGACAAATCATGGCGTCTTTACGCCCCGGTTTATGGCATACAGCATGGGTGCGGGACGCTGCTTTTGCCATACAGGCGATGACCAGGTTAGGAATGTATAACGAGGCAAAGAAAGGTCTGGAATTTATGCTGAAAGCCCCTGCTAATAAGTATAAGCATTATATCTATAAGGATGGCAGGGATTACGGGACCGGAATGGATTACCAGATATCACTTACCCGCTATTTTGGAGACGGGAGTGAGGAATGTGATACAAACAATGAGGGACCGAATATTGAATATGATGACTTCGGACTTTTTTTGATTGCCTATATGGACTATGTGAACCGTAGCGCAGACTGGGAATTTTATAACAAATGGAATAATATCGTCGCCCATAAAGTAGCAGATGTAATCATTCATTGTATGGAATCCAACAATCTCATAAAAGCAGATTCAGGACCCTGGGAGCATCATTTGGAATTGACCAAACAATATACCTTTACTTCCAGCGTCTGTGCCCGCGGTTTAGAGCTGTTCGGCGATGCTCAAAAGAAACAGGGACAACCTTACGGGAAATATAAAGAAGCCGCAGGAAAAATAAAACAGGCCATATCAGATCATATGCTGGTGGACCATAAATACTTTAAGGGCAACGCCGGTGACATGAATATTACCGACCATGAATATTGGGATGGCGGTTCCTTTGAACTATTTGCCAACGGACTAATTGCCGATTCGAACCTTTTTAAATCGCACATGGAAGCGTACAATAAAAGGTTAAGGATAAAAGGAGAACGACCAGGTTATATACGCCTGGAAAGCGGTGATCCGTACGAAAACCAGGAATGGGTATTTATCAATCTCCGCATAGCCTATGCATATTTGAAATTTGCAGATAAAAACGCTGCTAAACCCCTGATCGATTATATAACAGAACAGGCTTCCGCAAATCACAACACGATCCCTGAAATGATCAGCAATAAATCCCAGATGGACAAAGTTCCGGCCGAAAAACGTGACATTGAAGTCTGGTGTAATTGCGTTCGTGACAAAGATGATATGTACATAGGCATGATACCCATGATTGGCTATGGGGCAGGAGCATATACTTTGGCCCTGCTGTCATTTTATGGATTTTAATAGTAACAGCATGGACATAGAAGTATGCAGCTCTTATGAAGAAATAAGTATAAAAGCAAAAGATATAATCGTTGACCAGCTTTGGCGCCACAGGAGCCTCCGGCTCTGTGCTGCAACTGGGGGAAGTCCGACCGGACTTTACAAAGAATTAGCAGGAGAATTCAGGAACCAGCCGGACCTGTTTGACCAGCTTCATGTTATCAAATTGGACGAATGGGGAGGACTCGACATGGCACATCCTGGTACCTGTGAAACATACCTGCAGCAACATATTATACAGCCGTTAAAAATAGGCGGAGACCGTTACCTGTCTTTTCAGAGTAATCCGGCAGATCCCCTGGCAGAATGTAATAAAATCAGGAATGATTTAAACCGATTGGGAGGGATAGATATCTGCATTCTCGGGCTAGGGATGAATGGACACCTGGCACTGAACGAACCCGGTAGTTTCCTGGAATCTCAATGCCATGTTGCCCAACTGGATCCCCAATCACTGGAACATCCAATGCTGGGTAATGGTGAAAGGCCCAAATATGGTTTAACCTTAGGCATGGCAGAAATACTGCAGGCCAAACAAATTATCCTTCTTATAAGCGGAAAGAAAAAGAAAGATATAGCATTTAAACTGCTGTCTTCAAAAAGAGTAACAACTTTTCTGCCTGCGTCATTTGTCTGGCTGCACCCTCATGTTAAATGCCTGACAGATCGTGAGGCATATGCAGGAATGGTTTGATAATAAATAAACCGATGATCAGTAAATGAAAAAACATGTATTCTTATTATTAGTAACAGGTTGTCTTACTATTAATATTAAAGCACAAAAACAGGACATCAACACACGGATCGAAAATCTTCTGGCACAGATGACCCTGGACGAAAAGATCGGACAGCTGAACCAGTATAATGACGATGGTGCCGCTACCGGACCGGTAACAGTTGACGGAGATAAAGAAAATCAAATCAGACGTGGTGAATTGGGATCAATGCTGAATGTATTTACCGTATCACGTATGCGTCAGTTTCAGGACATTGCAATGCAGTCGCGCCTGAAGATTCCCCTTATGTTTGGGCAGGATGTGATACATGGATATAAAACAACTTTCCCAATACCATTGGGGGAAGTTGCCAGCTGGGATCTGGAAGCCGTCAAACGCTCAGCACGCATAGCAGCTACAGAAGCTTCGGCAGGTGGCGTGCAATGGACATTTGCGCCAATGGTTGACATCAGCCGCGATCCCCGTTGGGGAAGAGTAATGGAAGGTGCCGGAGAAGACCCCTACCTGGGATCACTCATTGCAAAAGCACGGGTAGAGGGCTTTCAGGGAGATAAAATAGGTGCAATCAACAGCGTGATGGCATGTGCCAAACACTTTGCCGCTTATGGAGCCGCTGAAGCCGGCCGTGATTACAATAGCGTGGATATGAGTGACAGATTATTATGGGAAATATATCTTCCTCCTTACAAAGCTGCCCTGGATGCTAATGTTGCCACTTTTATGACCTCTTTCAATGATCTGAATGGCATTCCGGCTACAGGTAACACCTACCTCTATAGAGATATATTAAAAGGGAAATGGAACTTTTCAGGATTTGTTGTTTCCGACTGGGGGGCCATAGGGGAAATGATCAACCACGGGTTTGTCAAAAATGGGAAAGAAGCTGCCAGGGCTGCAATAACAGCCGGAACTGATATAGATATGGAAAGCCGGGCGTATAAAAATAACCTGGCGCAGCTGGTTACAGAAGGCCAGGTAGATATCGCATTGGTAGATGATGCGGTAAGGCGTGTTTTACGAAAGAAATTTGAATTAGGGCTATTTGATGACCCCTATAAATACTTTGACGAAAAGCGGGAAAAAGCAGAAATGAATAATCCGGAACATACAAAAGCTGCAAGAGAAATGGCAGCAAAGAGTATTGTTCTGATGAAGAATGAGCATAACCTTCTTCCGCTTTCCAAAGAACTAAAAACTATTGCATTTATTGGTCCTTTAGTGAAAGAACATAAACAAAACCTGGGTTTCTGGTCAATCGAACTGGGTAATGTAGATTATGAAAAATTTGTTGTTTCACAATGGGATGGCGTGAAAAATAAAGTTGGAAAGAATACAAAACTGCTTTACGCCAAAGGTTGTGAAATAGAAGGTACCGACAAGAGTGGTTTTGCTGAAGCCATTGAAACTGCAAAAAATGCTGACATAGTAATTCTTAGTATAGGAGAACGCCGTGATATGAGCGGAGAGGCAAAAAGCAGAAGCGATTTACACCTGCCTGGCGTACAGGAAGATCTTGTAAAAGCTATTCATGCCACAGGAAAACCTGTGGTGGTGCTGATCAATGCAGGCAGGCCCCTGATATTCAACTGGACAGCAGATAATGTTCCTGCTATATTATATACATGGTGGCTTGGTTCAGAGGCAGGAAACGCCATTGCGGATGTTCTATTTGGAGATGTGAATCCGGCAGCCAAACTCCCTATTACTTTCCCCCGTGAGGTAGGGCAAATTCCGATTTATTATAACCATTTCAATACAGGCCGTCCTGCGGAGTGTGACGATTGTACGTTTTACAGATCGGCTTATACTGATCTGAGGAATAGCCCTAAATATGCATTTGGTCATGGCCTGAGCTATACCTCTTTTGAATATAAGGATCTGCGGTTATCTAAAACAAAAATGAGTAAAAATGAAACCATTGAAGTTTCATTCAACCTGTCAAATACAGGAAAGTATGATGGGGAGGAAGTTGTTCAGCTTTACCTGAGAGATAGAGTGGGAACAGTGGTACGCCCTGTAAAGGAGCTGAAAGATTTTAAGAAAATAATGCTCAGGAAAGGAGAAACCAAAACTATCACATTTGTTATCGATAACAGTAAACTATGTTTCTATAACAGGAAACTAGAGTACAAATCTGAAATTGGAGAATTTGACGTTATGATTGGTTCGTCTTCTGATGATATCCGTTTACATAGTGAGTTTGAGCTGACCGAATAAAAGTAAACAGTTTCAATACCGACGTTCTCATTGAATAGAAAACCTGGCCCCATCACAATATAGCGAGGCCAGGTTTTCTATTCCCGAACTTCCGGACATGAACCCTAAAAGATCTGTGGAAAATCAATGAATATTTCACAAATCCTGGTTATTTTACAACCAAATTAACCTCAACCCCAAAAAAATGAAAAAAATCTGCCTGTATTTTTTACTTGTTCCAATATTCGTATTAAGTCAATTTGCCAGTGCTCAGGTTTCACTCGGTAAATTGGCACTTACCGGTGTTACGATTATCGATGCAAATCATCAGACTCCCATTGCAGCCCAAACTGTACTTATAAAAGATAACATTATCCTGGATGTGTTTGCCGACGGCAGTAAGCCCATACCCGATTCCTGTGTTGTCCTGATATTGAAAGGTAAGTTCCTGCTCCCAGGTCTGATTGACACCCATGTACATTTAGCTACTGATCCATCCGGAACAGATAACCGTGACCATACGTTAACTGTGCTCCGGCAGATGTTATATAGCGGCATTACTACGGTGAGAGATATGGCAGGTGATGCACGCACGCTGGCTGGTTTATCACGTGATGCGAAAACCGGTGATATTATATCACCTGATATTTATTATTCTGCGCTGATGGCCGGACCTGCGTTTTTTGTTGATCCACGAACAGGAACGTCAACGAAAGGTGCCGTACCAGGTAAAATGCCTTTTATGCTGGCGGTTACAGACAGTACAAATATGCCGCTGGCAGTCGCCGCAGCAAAAGGTACTGGGGCAACAGGTATAAAGTTATATGCCAATCTGGCCCCGAATCTCGTCAGCAAAATTGTTAATGAAGCAAGCAAACAGGGAATGAGTGTGTGGGGCCATGCATGGTTACAGGAGGCAAATCCATCCGATCTTGTCAGGGCTGGTGTCAGCTCCATCTCCCATGCGCCATTAATGATACATGAAACGGTCCGGAATATACCAGACACATGGAAGAACCGGCGACACACAGAACAGTTCTGGAATGACTCTGTACCCGACCTTAGGAAATTATATTCGCTAATGAAACAGCACGGTACCATATTGGATGCTACATTGCTCACCTATAAAAAATGGGCAGAAACAGATACCGCCATGAGATATGATTATGAAATCGGTCGGCGCTTAGCAGCCGGTGCTTATAAGGCCGGCGTAAAAATTTGTACAGGCACAGATGACGATCAGGAAGCTTTTGTACAGGAAGAACTAAAACTATTGATCAGCGATGCGGGCCTTACGCATATAGATGCTATTATCGCAGCTACGCTGAATGGAGCAGAGGTCTTGAATATTGCCGACACACATGGCACGATATCAGCGGGTAAAATGGCTGATATGGTTGTGTTGGATAAAAACCCTTTGGAGAATATGGATGATCTCAAATCCGTTTACCTGGTTGTGAAGAATGGTGTTATGTATAGGAAGTAGCTACCCCGGTATGGAAAAAATAATCAGAAGAATGCACTGTATCCTCCATCTGATTAAATGAAAAGACAACTTATCGATTGAAACAAGCGTTTATATTCAGCCCATTTGTCCTGGCAACAGAATATCTGGTGTAATAAAACCATTCGGAAGAAGCGCATTCAGGCAAAAGTAATTTTCTGACACATTAACGAAAAGTATCCGTTTGTTTTTTGAAGAAAATTTTGCTGATCAAAAGAGGAAGTATTTGGAATAATACTTCCTCTTTTTGTTTTCATGGTGTCGAATCCTATCAGACCCCATTAAAATTCGGGGCCATCATATCAATACATTGCCCTATCCTAAATATACTTTGTCTGCATGGTTATGAAACTCCTGTGCTCCAAGTGCTAACCGGCTTTCGTATTCACTGTTTGCCACTGGTCCTGACAAATAGCGTAATCTATTTTGGCCATCTGTAGCCGCTTCATAAATAACTTCCGATACGGTTTCCGGTGCCGCCATGTTATCCAGCACCTCTTTGCTAAAAAACATCTTCCTAAACCCTTCAAATAGGTGTTCATAAGAAGGATGTTCGGGAATCACCAATGACCGCCCCACAAACTCTGATTTGGTAGGCCCCGGTTGAACCGTCTTTATCTGAATACCTAACCGGTTTAGTTCAAAAGCCATACTTTCAGTCCACCCCTCGATTGCCCATTTTGTAGCATGATACAAGGAGAAAAATGGATAGGCTACTAATCCGCCAATGGAAGAAATCGTAATAAATGTACCGGCCTTGTTTTCTCTGAAATGTGGTATAAATGCCTTTGTTAACTGAATTACGCCAACTAAGTTGGTGTTAATTATTCTGTGCAGTTCTTCATCTGAAGTTCCTTCCAACGGGCCTACGGTCCCATAACCTGCATTGTTTACAACAACATCTACCTTCCCCATAGATACCGCCGCTTTTACCGCTACATTAATAGAATCAATGTTTGTTACATCCAAAGGTAGAAAGGTTATATTCTCGTGAATGAGATCCTGCGCCATCCCAGGAGTACGCATTGTTGCAATTACTTTCCAGCCTTTGGCTGCAAAGAATAATGCGGTAGCTTTACCAATACCTGATGACGCACCCGTAATAAAAATTGTCTTTGCCATTTTGAATTATTATTATAATAAAGAGCTTATTGAACTAATATGTTTGGTTTATAAGTACCAATTTGACATCCCATGTTTCCCTGATTTTGTAGTTAAAAACGACCAGTAAAAGATCTTTCAAAATATCACTGGCCGTCTGGTCTTTATCAAAAGGGCTATGCCAGTAGTGTTTGTAAGTCTTTTGTTTCCAATTTTATAAAAGCAAAATTACTGTCGTACATTTGTACTATTGCTATCCAATTGTCTAAAAAAACACATCGATCGTCCAAAAAATATTGATATGGATACACTCTCCATCATATTGTCACTGATAAAGCCGCAGACATTCGTTTCCGCGGCCTTAGATGCAGGAGGAAAATGGGCTATACAATTTCCTGCTCATGGTGGTATTAAATTTAACGCCGTTGTTAAGGGTAGTTGCCTGTTACAGGTAGAAGGTTATCCGGATACGTATACTTTGCAAACCGGCGATTGCTTTCTCCTGACCAGCGGTCGAAGATTTGTACTTTCTAATGATGTTTCCTTAGATAAAATCCCTGCTGAAAAAATTTATAGTAATGCTGTTAATAATACTGCTGTTTGTAATGGCGGCGGTGATTTCTTTTTGCTTGGTGCGCGATTTCATTTTGAAGCTGAGCATACGCGTTTTTTATTTGGACAACTACCTCCTGTCATCCATGTTCCAGAGGCAAAGGATCAGGCAGCAGTGCTACGCTGGGAGCTGGAAAGATTCACCCGGGAATTCTTCAGCGAAATGCCGGGAAGAAAAATTATGATGGAACATATTGCACCTATTATGTTTATGCAAACGCTTCGCGTATATCTAACTTCTGTGCAGAGCCAGCAATCTGGATGGATGGCAGCTTTAGCCATCCCAGCACTAAGGCAGACTTTAGAAGCCATTCATTCAACTCCCGGTAGAAAATGGACGGTAGCGGAGCTTGGGGCAATAGCAGGTATGTCCCGTTCAGGGTTTGCGCTTAAATTTAAAGAGGTGATGGGATTATCACCTATGGAGTATCTAACCCAATGGCGAATACTTATAGCCCGGGATCAATTGAGAGCAGGCAACAAAAATCTTTATGAAATTGCGTCTTCATTAGGGTATGAATCTGAAGCCGCCTTCACCAACGTTTTTAAACGTTTTGTGGGTAGTACACCAAAAGTATATGCCAGGCAATAACAAGTAATTTTAAACTGCACACTCATGCTCCCTGAATGACTGCCTGCACTTCGGTGGAGTGGTTAATTTTACTGGTTTTTGTTTTGCAGTATCCTTTTAAGATATTCCCCGGGATTCACCTTATAATATTTCCTGAACGCTTTTGCAAAATGCGTCATGTTGTTATACCCCACCATATAGCCCACTTCAGACACACTGTATCGCTTTGAACTCAAAAGATCTTTCGCTTTGATCACCTTCGCCTTTTGCGCAAACTGATAAATAGTACGGTTGAAGACCTGTTTAAATAACCTGACCATTTTACTCTGCCCCATGCCCACTTCCACTGATAGCTCAGCGATCTTTATTGTCAGGTGACTATTCTCCATTAGCTTCTTCCTGATAGCAAATAACTTTTCAACGTCCTCTTTCAAAAGTCCGGAAGAATTATACCGTTCTTTAATAACAAACGTACGGTACAATGTTAACTTCAATAAATTAAGGACCGTAAGATAGGTCTCGAACCGCGACGGCTTATTTTCATCGTAAATACCCGCTAATTTACGGATGTAGCCTTCTGCTTCCGGAACGGTCTCATCCAAATATAGGAATGGGGAGCTGAAATCAAGCCCTTTCAGCACATCAGGTTGATCTATAATGGCCTGCACCGTTTCGCGGGTAAAAGTGATAGCTATCGTCCTGAAAGGCTCGTTTTGAGGGAATGCTATTTGGACAGATGAGCCAGATGAATAGAACAATAGCGTATTTGGGCCATTATGATCGATGGCCACCCACTCACCGTCTTTTTTGATAGTGATCTTATTGGAGATAATGCTTGCAAAAATACAGAAAGTAGTACCTTCGGGCTCATCGACAGTTTCCATTTCCCAGGGAGCTTTGAGATGATAATCTCCTACATACAAATTTAAATTTCCAGGAAAATGTACCTCCGTCATCTTAAAGTCCTTTCTCGCGTGCATTGAGTGCTTCATAAATTGACCGCATCATTATACATGAAATTAATAAAATTTATGCGCAGGAAGGGTATTGCAATTGTCAAATACACATTCAACAACTATTGCAATACCCAAACAATGATGCTTTAACTCTAATATTTTATGTTCCTATTAATTTATACAACCACCGTCTCTTCTGTAACCAACCTTACGACTGCACTCAAATCGAGAAAATTCTCATGATCAGGGTCTACCCTATTTACAAAATTATCTGACTGAAAGAAGGTATGCATGTCTTCTACACTATCGAACCAGGCTTCCACCATTGCATCATAAACAGGAGCAGGATAACCCGGTGCCGGCACAGGAGCGGATACTATAAACTTCCTGACATATTGTTTCGTCTCTGGAATTGATAATAGCAGCGGCGCATGTACATCCCGGCGGTAGTCCAAAAATTCCTGATGGGTCATGCCCTTTCGGCGTGTTAATAAAATAGCTAACTTAACCATAATAAACTTTGATGAAAATCGGAGATGATATCACTCCCCTGTTTGAAAAAACATTATACATTAACTGCGCAGTTTATCAGGACAAAGGTCTATTATCATGCCCAAAGTGAATAGCCTGAAACAATAAAAAAATAGCCCGAAAATGGAAATCCGGCCACACCTTTCATCAAAGGGGTATGCATTTGCTATAAAGTAGGGTAACAGCAGGTTAGTATTTTATCGTCAATAGACCATTGCTCTTTCCCTACAATTGAACGATATAATCCGGGGTATTGAAATCTATGTAATTCCTGTGGTTATCAATATAGAAGATGTACTGCTGTATGGTCAGGTGTTAAACTTTTTTGCTACTTTCATAATCATTTTTATGATTCACTCCATTCAAACTTGTATTCATAGCCTTTTCTAATCCTCTTTTGTTCTTCGGATAATGCAGGTGTTTCCAGAAATTCCAGATTCTTTATCGTCTTTAATGAACTTATAAATTTCCCCATATCAATATTCTCAAAATTCTCACACATCCTAAACCCTAACGTTTTTAAATGAGTAAGTTCGCTAAAATCAAATTCTATTGTATCAAATTTATTAAACCCCAGGTACAATGCTACGACAGAATGCAGGGTCGCAAAACACTTTGGTATTGATTTCAGCTTACTAAAAGACAAGTCAATTATTTCTAAATTTTGAAAAGGTAAACTATCCGTGTTGATTGTCGCAAAATAACTCACATCAAAAGTTAATCTTTTTAACTTCTTTGCAGCCACCAATGAGGTTGGAAAAATTAAAGCATGTCCCCATCTGAATTCCTGCAGGTTATCTAACTTACTAAAGTCGATATCTAATGATCTAGCCGCTCTATTATAAAGATCCAACCGCTTTAATTTGCTTAAACTACCAATTGTACCTGGAATCACCAATACATCCTGACAGTGTAATGTAAGGGTTGACAAGTCAGGTAGTTTATCGAAATGGTTAGGTATTACCTTTAAACTATCTGACTGTATGTAGAGCCATTTGAGATTTGAATTGTCAAAAATCTCCTCAGTCAACTTTTCAGTCTTATTTAACTTTATTCCAAACTCCTCCAACAGGGGAAGCGCTGACAATTTTAAATCATTATCCTTTAGGATGCTGACTGTTACATTCAGAGAGGTCAATGATTTTAAAGCCCAAACCAGCTTCGGTAATTCAACCAGATTTTCAGCATAAATGCTTAGCCTCCTTAAATGCTTCAGCTCTTTTATTTCGGCAGGCAGGTTCATATGGGCTTCTGTAAAACCATCAATATGAAGTTCTTCCAGATTTACCATTGTCTTAATCCTTGCATCCGGCAGGCTTTTAGTATAGGGATGATAAGAATTGTTAAATGAGAATGCTAATGATTTAACTTGTAGAGGATTTTTCAGGGCTTCTTCGTAGTTGTAAAAGGTGTCATCAATCGTAGTATGCTTTGCAAATTTGGTCAGGGGTGATGGTAGCGCCAAAGTTGCAAAACCAATACCGATTTGTTTGACGAACTTGCGCCTTGCCTGCTGTTTTTGGGTCATTATTTATCTATTTCAAGGTATTCCCTCAAAGCTAATAAAATCTCCCGGTAACGCAAATACCAATCAGGCCAGCTGTTTCCTGTATTCTGAAGGACTCATCCCTTTAAACTTCTTAAACGTTCTGTTTAAATGACTTTCATCGGTAAAGTTCAGCTCATACGCAATTTCACTGATCCGCATATCGCTGTTCAATAAACGGGATTCTATCAACCTCATTTTGTAATGAATGATATAATCCTGCAAGGTTTCTCCTGTTTGTTTTTTAAAATACCGGCCGAAATAATTGGGAGACATATTGATATGCTTACTTATCTTTTCTGACTTCAGCATATTGGGTTCAAAAATATGCTGCTGGATATAATGTAATACCTCCAGTACAGGTTCGCCGGTGTTCTCTTTTATATTCTTAGGCAGTTTCAATGCAATATTCCTCGCCACTACCGTGATGATTGTACTGATAATCTGTTCAGTGATCCTGCTGAAATAAATTTGCTGATTCGTTTGTTCAGTAATAATATTTTGAACCAGTGAAGCTATCAAGGGCTTGTCCAATTGATTTTTTAATATACATCCGGGCCTATGAGATGCATTCTGCAAAATGTATTCAATATTACCGTCAGAAATGTAATTCTCATTAAACCGGAGGAAGAAAAACAGTGTAGGAAGGGCAATATCAAAGGAGTAGTTATCTATAGGCGTTAATAGAAACAGATTGCCTTTTCTGTAGGAGAATTTATTTTCATTTACAAACTGTACCCCTGTTCCATCTACCACATAGATGAGTTCGAAAAAGTTATTTCTACGCCTGTAAGCAGGGAATTGGGTAAGTTCTTTTATTTCAACTTCAAAAGGTTGATATAAATTCTGCCTTGTCATCCCTACAAGTTACGCCTAAAAACTGATACGGGAATGCTACCATCCGGCCGGGGCAACTGCTGCCAGCTCAATTCATCGTCTTTTAACTGAAACGTCACCTCCCGTTTTGTATCATCCCAGTTGGGATAGCTGGAACGCTCTGTTTTGAAGATAATTTTCCCATTCGCCTTATCTATCGAATAGGTTCCAAAGTGACAGCTGGTACTTAACACCGCATCTTTATACTCTTCAGGTGTACCTTTAAATTTATCGCCTGATTGGAACTTTTGTCTATCTCCACGGAAAATCTCTATCGTATAATGACCATCTGTGGTAAAGATGGCAATGCCATGAGGGCTGTCTCCATAGTCGGTCACCCGTTTGCCACCGGGCAAAATTTTATCGGCATGGGTCAGGCGCCAGCTACCCACCAATGGATTAGATTGGGCAATGGAAAGAATTGGCATACAACTAAGTATTAGGATGATGATATGTGTTTTCATTCTCCAAAATTAGGCGTGTTGTGTACCCCGGGCTAGTACAATTTTACTATAAATCTGTATTCTCATGTACATAAAAAACCCCCACTCAGAGAGTAGGGGTGCAGTTTTATTTTAACTTTTTACGAAGCCAGGAGCGTACCGGTTCGTCAAAGAGTTTTAAGCTTCCGTATGCCAGTATGAGCGCTCCTGTAAAAGTCGATAAGGCATAGGGCCAGGATGTACCCAATGTAATTCCTTTGTGGTCATTCACCCATCCTACATAGAAATAAACAAGCGTATAATGGGTGATGTAAAGGGGATAAGATATATCGCCCAGGAATGTACAGATCTTACGTGCACTGCTACCTTCCACCTTCGCTCCCGCTCCGGCCAGTACTATTACAGGGAAGATGAGGATGATACATATTGCCTCATACAGGCCATTCATCCACAAATCATCAGCCCCACCTATGCGTGGCATAAACAACACTGCCACTATCAATACTGAGCACCACAGAAAAGCCTTTTTGATATGGATCTTTTTACCCCAGCGGGATAATAACAGTCCGGCAAAAAACGGATACATTACGCGTATCATACCCACTTTGACCTGCTCTACAGAAAATGTCCATCCACCGGTGATATCACCATTTGAATTGGTGACTGCGAAATAAAGCAACGCTGCGCCTGCTATGGCTACCAGAACAGCCAGGGCCTTATTTGACAGTTTTCTGATACCTATTGCGTATAATATATTGGCGATGTATTCGAAGAATAATGACCATGCTACGCTGTTTAGTGGATGCATTTCTTCCCAGCCACGTATATCCATAGATAATGGAACTGGTAATATGGTATAGCCAATGAGCATTACGACTAACAATTTCCATACAGGCACTGTATGAATAAGTGGCCATATGGAAGATTCCGTATAATAGAAGCCGATTGCGCCCAGTGTCATACCCAGCAAAACCAATGGTTGCAGGCGTTCAAAACGACGTCTTAAAAAGGAACCGACGGTCATCTTGTGCCATCTGTCGTCGTAGGCATAACCGATTACATAACCTGAAAGTAAAAAGAAAAAGTCTACAGCCAGATAGCCGTGATTAATCATCTGATCAAGGTGACTGGTGGCATGTGGTTCACAGAGATGGAACCATACTACGATCAATGCAGCTACTCCACGAAAACCATCCAATACCTGGTAATGAGGTTTTGTAGGAAGAGAGTTGTTATTCATCCAATATACTTGTGGAAAAAAGATAGAGCAACTATCAGATAGTTGCTCTATGGACCTGTAACTTTATAAACTATTTAGCATGCAATTTGTCCGCCAATACTTTCATATAGAACCCACCAACCACACTTCTTGCTTTAAAGTTCTCACGGATACCAGTTTCTGAATCGTAAAAATCATTGAGTGGTACACGGGATGGTGTTTCTAATGCATGGATATAAAGTGGTTTGATCAACGCCTCAAACTGTTCCTTTTCGGGAGCGAAAGATGCTGTCCACACGATCCAGTCATTTTTAGTGTAAGATTTACGACTATCGAGTGGTATGCCAAATTTATTGATCTTAGTAAGATAATATTTTGTTTCTGTATCGTATACTTTTTGTGGGAACAGGTTGAGGTCTAATACCTTGTCCCAAACCAGGTTATACTTCTGGCTCCAGGTGTTTTTATTGTCGAATGTGAGTGCGTAGTGATCTCCGGCGTCTGCCATTTCAATCCATTTTGGCACCATACTTTCTGCGATAGCACGATACTTCTTCGCTGTTTCGTGGTCGCCTAATTGGTCCGCCATCTGGGCATAGCAACCTATGGCTACAATTGCTTTTACAGATAAATTGGCATTACGCGCCAGGTGTCCCGCAAAGTCATCTGTACACAACTGTGTTTTAGGATCCAGTCCTTCTTTAGTCAGGTAATCTACCCAGGTAGTCAGCGTTTGCCAGTGTTTCTTAGCATAATCAGTATTTCCCTGTGCTTTGGATATTGCAGCACATAAGATGATCATATTGCCAGATTCTTCTACAGGCATAGGCTCACCGTAAGTCTGGCCATTTGCTTTAGGATAGGTTCCCAGGTCATGTGCCGCCCATGGGTGAGGATATTTACCACTTTCACTGAAGTAGAAGATGCCTGATAACATACCTTGTAACAATTCAGGATTGTACAGCAGATACAGTGGTGCAGAAGGATAGGTTACATCCACCGTGTTAATGAAACCACCACTGTTATTTTCTTTTGACAGCCATAGCACCTCACCCGCCGGGCTCTTTACCAATGTATGTGCAGCGATGCTCTGGCGATAAGCTAATACGCAGATATGTGCATATTCAGCGCCACCTGATTTCAATGCGGTAGCATATACTTCCTTATCCAGGTCATTACATTGCTGCATAACAGTGTTATAGTCATTGGCAGCACTGGTCAGTTGTCCGTCGATGGTTTCTTTACCATCAGCGTTCCACCAGGGTCTTAAGTTAGTGTTGAAGTACTGGATAGCATATATTTCATCGTAACCGAGTTCAACGAAGCGTTCTACCGTATTAGCGCCGACAGTACCAAAAGGTATGACGGTATTCAGTGATAGTGATTTTCCTTTGGAAGCGGTAGATATGGTGGCACCTTTTTTAAATGCATCTACGGCATCAGCTGCTTTGGTAATAAATTGGATGGCACCAGCGTTCTTTTGAGCAGCTACGTAAAAATATCCCCAGTCTATACGCATGTCATCAGCCCCCTTTTGCAGTACGGGCTGTTCTACGGTACCTACTTTTAAAACAGACAGGTTGCCTTTTTCATATTGCTGCGCAGTAACAGGTTGAGATGGCTGGTACACTGCAATGTCTGATGATGCGCCTAAGAGCACCTTCACAGCATGTTGTTTTCCATCATTTGCTTTTACAGCATAGGTAATGTAGGATACCGGACGGGATAACAACTTCAGGTCATTGAGCAACAGTGGTGACGTGAATTTGAGTTGCAGATCAACGTTCCCGGCAGTGAACTCATAGGTGGTTTGTGTGGCAGTGATGTCAACTTTTGTTTGTTTTGCGATCTGGTTTTCGCCGGTTGCATCCTTTTGTTTATCTACTAAACCAAAGTCCAGGTATCGACCGCCGGCGGTGTTAGAAAGGTGAATGGCGATGGTATTTTCGCCGGCTTTCAACAGGCTTTTATTGACAGGCAGGTATTTGAAGCTGCTTGTCCAGCCGGTTGTTTCATAGATTTTATTACCATTCAGAAATACTTCAATGTTGTCATCATGATTGAGCTTGAGTAGTAGATCATTGATGCTGGCGGTATTCTTAATAGTAAAATTTCTTCTTACCCAGATGTTGTCAGACTTCCACAATGTTTTTACATTTTTCTCATCATCTCCGAACGGTGCCTGGCCTGATTTCCATGTAGATGATTGGTAATGCTGGGCAGTCCAGTTAGCATCGGGTTGTGTTTCAGTATAAGTTACTTTGTAAGGAGACTCATCAGCGGCAGCTAATATTGTCTTGTACCTTGTTTCCTCTTTACCCAAAAAACGATACACTTTTCCATCTACGCTTATGAGTCCCAGCAGGGAATGATTGGCGCCTGTCCAGTGGGTGGTAGATGAGTTGGTTAACTCATCTGTATTGGACCAAATGCTAAAGTTGGGATTGTGTGTGATGAGTGGGTATGCAGGTGCTATTCTTTGCTGCGCCTGCAACTGAAAGGTGGAAAAAAAACATGCTAGTACACTGAGACCTTTTAATCTGTTGAATTTAATCATTTTAGACTTTTGTAATGAATGTTTGGAATTTTAGCGGGTTCAATTTAGATAACCGGAATTTTTAAGATTATGATTTCCGTTCCAAGATTAAAATAAATTGGAATTTTCACAAGGATGGGAATCTTAATGGTTATATTTTAATGATTTTAGGGTAAGAGTGGAAGAAATTTGTTTTGATAATATTATTTTTCTTACCTGCGTTTTACTGCGTAGAAAGGCTGCGCAGCGGTATAGTAACTTTGTTTTATCAACGAGAGAGGAAATAAAAGATCGACCCTCTGGAAGATTAACACTGAAGCTTAAGTTAACTTTTGTTTGTAACCTATGTTTTTAAAGTTGTAGATCAACATTTGTGGCAAAAGGCGCAAATGGCTACAACCCGATCATGTTAACCCCAAAAAGCATCCGTTGTGTTGCTATTTATCCCTTCAAGCATCTATTGTTTTGTTAGATGCCCCAAAAGCGTCCATTGTGGTTAGTTAATTCCCAAGGCATTCATTGTGTTCTGGTTATCCCTGGTTGCATCTATTTTACTGGCAGTTGGCCTTAAAAACATCCATTGTGTTGTTAGTTACCTCGGGAGGTATTGGATAGTATCTCTCAACGGACCGGTAGTTCAGTTGGTTAGAATTGTGGATTGTCGATCCATCGGTCGCGGGTTCGAATCCCGTCTGGTCCGCACATACAATTAGAGTGCTCTCAGTAAAACTGAGGGCATTTTTAGTTTATAGCAATCCTCACAGCAGATAAGAGTTGGACCAAGTCAAATTTCTGGGGGATTGAATATTTAAGCATAGAGTTTTGAGAGTCTAAAAAGGAAGAATTCTACATCACTTACACCTCTCATAGCATTTCTAAACGCCTTTACCTTTGAGTTAAAAGACTCTGCCGCCGCATTAGTTGCCCTGTTATTGAAGAAGTTAAGTTTTCCCAGATAATGCGTCTGGATAGTCCTGGCAAGGGTTTTAAAGGAAGCTAGTCCTGCTGCTTTTACGTCATTATAACACAAGGCTAATTTTTTAAATGCCTGCTCTTTACTGGTAATTGTACAGTATACCTCACCCATCTCAGAGATAATTGATAGGCCTTCTGGATAACGAGATAACTACCAAATAAAAGCTCACTTTATGCTATTCAGTGTTTAACTACGTCTTACTATCAAGCTCATATTTTATCCTATCTTCTTCTATCAATTGCTTTAGCTCATTTTCATCAGGAAGGTATAATCGATACTTACTAGCAAACAACTTTTGATTTTCTGCCAATACAGAATATTTTACGATAGTCTCATCCTTTTCTGTACACAAAATAATACCAATCGTAGGGTTATCATCATCGCCCTTTTTCAAATCATCATACATCCTTACATACATATCCATCTGACCAATGGCCTCATGAGTAAGTTTATGTGTTTTTAACTCGAGTAATACGAAACACTTTAGGTAATAATTATAGAAAACCAGATCAATGTAAAAATCAGAAGTATCAGTAATAATGTGCTGTTGGCGGGCTACAAATGCAAATCCTTTGCCTAACTCCATCAAAAATTGCTGCAGATGACTTATTAGTGCAGATTCAATTTTAGTTTCTGTCTGTTCCTTATCCAACGGGAAACCTAAAAACTCAAAAAGATATGGGTCTTTAATAAAATGCGCAGCCTCTGTTGATTCATGTTCAGGAAGTTTTAGCATTCTTCCTAAATACTGACTATCAACGTTACGTTGTAATGTACGGCTATTCCAATTACCGTCAATAGCATGCCTAACCAGCAGTATCCTAAATGACTGGTTATCAACTCTGCTTATAATTCGATAATGAGTCCAACTCAATTCAGGACGCACTGCGTCCCAAATCTGAAATGCCAGAAAAAAATTCCGCATATTCCTTAAGTTACTCTCGTCAAAACCCTTCCCAAATTCCAAGGTAAGTTTAGTAGCGAGGTTTTTCAGAACTGCTCTCCCGTATGCAGCCCGGTTTTTACCATTTTGCTCATCTTCAATAATGAGCTTACCAATTTCCCAATACGTTTTTAACAATATCGTATTAGTACTCTTATAAACCGTTTTCCTTGCATGGGCTATTACCTTAGCAATGGAATCGTACAAAGAGGAAATTGAAATTTTCTATAACATGACTCATCTATTACAATATTTTTAGCCCGACTGCTTAGTTCAAACACTGGTATGATGGCTAACAAAATTATTTTAATTATTGACAACTATCAAGGGAAATGAAAATATTTTAAATGATAAATAATTGAATATCATAAAGATAATAGAAAACTTAATTTCACACAGATTGATGCAGTTATCTCTCCTATCAAATAGAATGTCTATTTGTGCTCCAGCTTCTTTCTCTTTTGCAGCGTAACGCCATGGAGACACTTCTGTATAAACATCAGCTATTCCTATAGCTTTTTTAATCTGTTGCTCATTTTTAAGACATATACTTTCGAATGCAAGCCCACTCCAGCTTTTCCATGACGAGCCTTCTGAAAGTCGTATCCAGACACCCGCTCCATGTGATTTACTATTCACTATAAATTTTATATAAAAAAATGAATACTCGTCTGTTAACTTATAGATACTATCCCGGGAAGTTCTTTCAATAGGTAAACTTTTCATAGAGCGAGTAAGGGCCAGAGCGAAATTAGCCAGCTGGTCACTAAGAATCGCATTATGAACACCTGAAATCTCAAAAAACAGCTCCTTCTGGTAAAAGTTCCGAATCAGAAAAGTTTTCCCAATTCTTCGTCTACCATATATTGCTACTAATTCAGCCTCATTGGACAATAAAGCCCTTTGTAGTATAGCTTTTTCTTCTTCTCTTCCTATGAGATGTTCCATTGTCTATTTAATTTATATTTCCCCATAACTGTATAAATTAATGTAGTTGTGGCGAAATATAAAATTAGCTTTTCAATATTTACATTGACAGACAGTTACTTATGAAAATACAATAAATTATTACTTGCAAATAAGAGTGCCAATATTTAATTGAGGCACTAAACTCAAAGGAGGATTGAGGATATAATGGCTGCATTAACGCTGTTTCAATTTCTATACTTCATTTTGTAGCAAAATATTTTTAACAGAGCATATGCAATGATGCACAAACCATAGATAAAAATTTCACTATTTTAAGAATTTCATTTGTTTCATTTCAATATACTCCATGATGATAGACAGATCATCTTGGAATTCATACAGACCGGGAAACTCGTAAAGGCTAAAGTTTCCGAACTCACACCACCACCATGATGATGCAAATCTTCATCATCACCTCATAGGCCGAATGCAGTTGCTGACAGTTCTTGTTACTATATCCCCTCCTGGAGGTTTATTGAGGGTATAATTAGAAAATTAAGTGGGAAATTCAGCTTGGGTTGCTACTATTTGGTACATAGAAAAGTAAAAGCAAAGCCACGAACTACTTAACGTATTCGGCGGCTTTGCTCTTCTGCTCTCATAGCAGATAAAGGTAATCGACGTTTTAAAACATCCAACTATTAGTATCTGGGTCTAAATCCAGGTCTTGGGCCGGATCTGGAGAAACGATCATTTTCTGGTCTTTCAGGTCTTGGACGAGCCTCATACACTACTATTGTCTGGCCAGCAACTACTGAATTATTCAATTCCTTAATTGCCTGTACTGCATTGGAATCGTCTGGCATTTCAACGAATGCAAAGCCTTTAGAACGGCCACTGTACTTATCATAAGCCACATTAATACTATATACAACTCCAAATGGGTCAAATAAAGACCATATTTCATCTTCAGTTGTTCTGTCACTTATATTACCTACAAAAATATTCACAATTATAATTTTAATTAAACACAGATACTGCTGAAAAACAGCAACTTAGGAAGAAAAGAAACCCAAAATATATCAGAAGGGACCAAATGCAACCTTGCTAAAGTTAGAGCAATAATTTGGGTAATACAGGATTAATTTATAAGGATAACATTATTATTAAATTTTCTAATAAGGATTGCTGTATTAGTACTACCAGATCAGCTCTACTGAATGCCCTGTGATATAGATAGATTAGATAATATCCAGCTTTCAATATATTTTCATATTTAATCCACCAATGAACATTGGATGGCAGACAAATCTTCTAAAAGCTGAACCGAAAGTTGTTCCCGGCAGCCCGCTAAAAAAAATGTATAGTTTAGCAAAAAATGAAAGCGTTTAGATCAAATTTGCCATTCATGTCCTGAATGATTTTGAGGGTAACAGGTTCGGGAGTCGAATCCCTCTTTCTCTGAAAGCTTTAAGCTTTCAGATCGAATGATCTGGGGGTTTCTATGGTTATAGCATCAGTAACTATCTGGTAAGGCTTAGCTCTTCCACGCAGTCAAAAATGGCAAAATAGTAAATCCGGGAGATCATTACATAAAGATCCCCGATTGCATTTTTAATTCATATCTTCTCCTAATGAAAAAACTCATTGTAGCTTTTACAATACTCTGCATTGCCTGCAATACAGTCGAAACAAAAAAAAATAAACCCAATTCGGACATTGCGCAAGAATGGGTAAATACTATGGAGAAATATGGAATCTCCTATAAACAGCTGCTTTCAGACACTAACACCGTCTATTATGCATGTTCCTCTCCATTTGATACTTCATTGATAGTACAATTGCGTAAAGCAGGGAAAAAAGTTAATGTATTGGTGTATTCCTTACCTTCCAGATATCAACGTGGATTAGAGGGATATCGTGGAGAAAAGGATGAACTGACGTTCTTAAATGGTTATAGTTTTGCCCTTGATAGTGCAATATGGAAAGAGTTGACGCAGCAGGTAGCAGTAGTAGTCAATGATACGACTTTAAAACCGGATAATGGCTGTAATGATGATGCACGTTACTTTTTAAGTTATCAGCAGCATGCTGTTGCAGGAGCATGTAAGGATAGCAGTTTTATCAGATTATCAGGATATTTGAAGCAACAATTGCTACAACCACAGGAAAGGAGAAGAGATTCTGTGGTCATTACTTTTTAGAAAGCTATTGTAAATATTACAATTTGACTCCATCGGGGATTCATTAAGATAAATTGGTACACCTCACATCACCACATACAATTGAACTAACTGATATCTCCGCCACGACTCCGAAAAAAGGCTTCACATTCTTTAATATCCTAATTTCCTCATCTCCCTATTACTACCTTCTGCCTTTACTTGTCAGCTCCACGTTCTGCCTTTAATTTTTTCAATTGGGCTTCCAATTGCGAAATGTATTCGCTTTGCGAAGCAAAAGCCTTATTGATTTCCTCTATAGTATACCGGGGTGTAATGTGTTGATGGCAATTCCAGTCATAAGCAGTTATATCAAATACCATCATTCTTTCCGGACGGCTATCATACCCTTCCATATCGAGCTGTGCATACAAGGTAGGATCATCTTTGAGTTCGACAATCCTGGCATGAGCATATAATTTCAATCTTGTTTTTGTTGGATAATCCACCATAATCAAGGCCACATTATTGTTGGTGGCAATGTTACCGACGGAAATATACTGGGCGTTACCTTTATAATCAACAATACCTATCCGTTTAGCATCCAGTACTTTTATAAAGCCTTTTGGGCCGCCCCTGTGTTGTATATAAGGATATTCATTCTCCCCAATTGTTGCCATATAAAAACTATCCCTGTCTGCTATAAAGGCCATCTCATTTTCTGTGAGGCCTTCCACATAGTTTCTGTTTTCAAGTCGGGCATAGCTTTTACGGCTACCTAATTTTTCCTGCATTTCTTTGATCGCATCTGTAAATGCTAATGACGCATAATTCATTGTTATCTAGGGTTTTGTTGGTTCTCCGTTTGTATCCGAAATAGCTTGATCAGCTACTGAATCTGCCGGCTTATTGATGATTGTTGTCAGGTCTGGTCGTTGCGCCAACACGTCATCCCATAATGTATCACCACATTCATCGGGAATAACAATTACTTCAGCTATTTGCGGCTTTTTTTCGTTATTAGAAGTGGTCATAAGAACGGATTTTATTATAGGTTACCATAAATATACTGAAATGCTGCAAACTTCATGTTGAGATTAAATCCCTTGGGGTAACTGGACTATATGACATATTTCCTTTTTTAAAACCACTTACCAAAATGTAACTGCTTTCCTCCGGGTAAGTACTCATTTATTTATAATAGATGATATAGCTTTGCCATTATGGAAAATATAAGCGCACTAAAAAACTACACTGATAACCTTTTGGTGCAAAGTAAAAAGATGCCGGTGCTATTTACCTCTCATGGTAATCCTATGAATATCGTCATGAGCCGGGATGAGCATCCATTCTGGAATGCATTATACCACCTTGGAAGGGAGTTGAAGAGCAGCTACGATGTGAAGGCAGCACTTGTTATATCCGCACATTGGTGTACAAATGGCACTTACGTGAATCATGCTGCTGATCAACAGCAGATCTTTGACTATTATGGATTTCCAGAAGAATATTATAAAGTCTATTATCAGGCGAAAGGAGCTCCGGAATATGCACATGAAGTGAAGAAAGTGTTGCCGCAGGCTGTTGAAACATCTGAGTGGGGATTAGATCATGGCGCATGGCCAATGTTGATGCACTTGTTCCCTGAGGCAGATGTGCCTGTTTTTGAATTGAGCCTGGATTATTACGCGAAGCCTGACTATCATTATGCACTTGGACAACAATTGAAATCGCTACGAAAAAAAGGCGTATTGATTATTGGGAGTGGATCACTGATACATAATTTGTCACTTGTGCGGAATAAGATGATGCGGAATGATATGACGCCTTTTGGATGGGAAGTGGAATATGATGCATGGCTGAAAGAGCAGATAGATCAACGAAAATTCGAGAACATAATACAATACCAGACGAGCCATCAATTGGGGGCCGTGGCCTCTCCTACCCCAGATCATTTTGTACCGGTGTTATATAGTTTAGGTTTGTCAGATGCAGATGACGAGATTAAGTATTTTTATGAGGCGGCACCAGTGTTGCCAGCATTTAGCGAAAGGAGTTTTATTATCGGTGGATGATATATAATATCTCTTCATAAGGAAGGCCATTACAGTCTGTTGCTTTGTAAAGGCACCTTGTAACCGGTCTGTTTATTCACTTGCAAAAAAACCAGCCAGGTATTATAGTAACAGCGAAAGAATCACCGCTACAACCCATCATGGAAAATAATCCCCAGGCTATGCCTGTTACCGCTGTGAACTGTGCTTACACCGTGTTTCATATTCACTCTGTAATAGCCCTTGCTTCCCCTGGCAGGCCGAAAGTTAGTGGTAAAAATAATCATATCCCCCCGCTCCGGTTTTAATACATTGGCTTTAGATT
>Ga0182005_1000131_pt1 | contig 53401 bp, 48 predicted proteins | sample Sormic07211103_1_FD_123021 | JGI IMG/M metagenome (GOLD analysis project Ga0182005, IMG submission 123021) | Rhizosphere microbial communities from Sorghum bicolor, Mead, Nebraska, USA - 072115-103_1 MetaG | ecosystem: Host-associated > Plants > Roots > Rhizosphere | place: USA: Nebraska... | reverse complement strand
TCCGTTGTTGTTTCAGCACTCACTCACAGAAACCATGAGTACCTATTTTACATAGTTTTGATTCGGCGGCGGCTGCAGGAGTAAACGGCCTGCGTGCGGCGGCTATAATGGGTGTCTAATCACTGATTAGGCAGCCATGGCGTAGTTAGATTCGCCATTTAGAGTTTGGGTATTCAGATTTACGTGCTAATTATCCAACGCACGACATGCTTACACTTTCAAAGACCTATGCTGTCAAAACCGGGCAGCCCCAGGTTTGCTTTCGCAGCTTACAAAGATAAGGGATATTTAGATATAAATAAAATAAACGGGAATGATTGCAAGAAGATCAAATTAATAACCAAATGATTATCAGTTGATTGACAGGTTAATTATTTGAAAAACCAAAGGAATTGGAGTAAATTCGGAGACGAACTTTTAAAAGAGAGAACCATGTCAAATTCACAATTTACAATAGTATTGGGGGCGCTTAGATCAATAGAAGAAAAACTCGCCCTGCGATTTTTGGCAATAAAAGAAAGGATGGATAAGCTGGAACTACGGATGCAGGAGATTGAAAAAAATAACTAAGCGCGCTTCAGAAAATAGAAAAACGAAAATTTATATAAACACCATGAATTGCTAAGATCCAGCGGGATAAAACAAAACCGGGTAGCCTGAAAAACCAGGATAACCGGGGATAAAAAAAGAAGGAAGAAGCCTTGCGACCTCTTCCTTCTTCAAAATTTAAATTTATACTTACTTCCCAAATATACGTCTGTATACATCCAGCCCATTCGCATACAACAGCAATCCAAACAATATCACCATTCCCACTATCTGTGCATACTCCAGGAACTTCTCACTCGGCTTGCGACCCGTTACCATCTCATAAATCAGGAACAGCACATGTCCCCCATCTAACGCCGGAATTGGCAGAATGTTCATAAACGCCAGAATGATGGACAATAACGCTGTCATCTCCCAAAACGCCATCCAATCCCACGCACCAGGAAACAGGTTCGCTATCGTCATAAAACCACCCAAAGATTCACTCGCCTTCACCTCTTTGGATACAAAGATCAAACGCAACTGCTGCACATATCCCACCAGTGTATTGATACATTTATTAAAACCAGCCGGAATTGCTTCGAAGAAGGAAAAATGCTTTACTGAGAAATTGAACAGCTTTTCTGGATTCACATTCAACCCTAACACAGCCTTTTCAGGTACATGCACGGTTAAGTTCACCGTATCTCCATCACGCAATACCTGCAGCGGTACGGTCTGGTTCTTGTTTTTCTCAATTTCCTGCTTGTATTGATGATAGTAATAAACAGGTTTACCATTCAAAGTCAGCATCTGGTCGCCCTTACGGATGCCAGCGCTGTCCGCCGGTGTTTTAGCTACGACTGTATCTACCAGGAAGGGTACCCTTACATCTACCAGGAAATTCTTGTGCTTGATCATCTTACCCACTACACCTTCCGGTATGGCGATATCCATTTTCTGTCCATCGCGGGAGATCTGGATTGTTTTTGCTTCACGTAGGATGATCTGACCGGGGATTGCCTTGAAGTTTTCCACTGGTTTACCTTCCACACCCAAAATCATATCACCATCCCTTAATCCGATTGATTGTGCCAGGGAATCAGTGGCGATACCATAGGTGGCATTTGCTGTAGGCAGGTAGGTTTCCCCCCAATGCCATAACATCATGGAATAAATCAGGAAACCCAGGAGCAGGTTCACCGTCACCCCACCAATCATGATGATGAGGCGCTGCCATGCTTTCTTAGAGCGGAACTCCCATGATTCCGGTGGTTTGGCCAGCTGCTCCCGGTCCATGCTTTCGTCTACCATTCCGGAGATCTTCACATAACCGCCCAATGGCAACCAACCTATACCATACTCAGTTTCACCTTTCTTGAATTTGAATAATGAAAACCAGGGGTCAAAAAAGAGATAGAATTTCTCTACGCGCGTCTTAAACAGTTTTGCAGGGATAAAGTGCCCGAGCTCATGTAATACTACCAGAATAGATAGTGACAGTATCAACTGAGCGGCTTTTATCAATATTTGTGCTGTTGTCATGTATACAGTAAATATATGTTGTTTTTTCTCTATAACAGGAGTGGCAAAGATAGCCTGTATAACTGCGATATAGCAGCTATCACATGTTATAATGTTCTTAAATTATGATAGCATTGATCATGTTGTTCGCATGTTCTCTTGCTGCCAGGTCACTTTCGTAGTAGTCATGCAGGGTAGGCTTTTCGATAAATGGCACTTTGCCCATGATTTCTTCTATTACGTCTGTCATTTGCAGGAAGCCAATACGGTTCCTCAGGAATGCATGCACCACTTCTTCGTTTGCCGCATTCATGATACAAGCTGCATTCCCTCCCTTCATCATAGCCTCGATAGCGATACCCAGGTTACGGAAGGTCTTGGTGTCAGGTTGTTCGAATGTCAGGTTTGAATAGTTTCTGAAAGAGAAACGAGGGAAATCGTTCACCAGTCTTTCAGGATACCCCAGTGCGAACTGAATAGGCAGTTTCATATCGGGTAATCCCATCTGGGCTTTCATGCTGCCATCTACGAACTGTACCAGGGAGTGAATGATGGACTGCGGGTGGATCACAACCTCGATCTTGTCCGGATCAATGTTGAATAACCAGCGGGCTTCAATCATTTCAAGACCCTTGTTCATCAGGGTAGCGCTGTCAATCGTGATCTTAGGTCCCATGCGCCAGTTAGGATGCTGGAGGGCATGGTCTTTTTTCACATTGATGAGGAAGTTGGTTTTCTTGCCCAGGAAAGGTCCACCTGAAGCGGTGAGGATCATTTTTTCCACTTTGGCAGAAGACTCGCCCATCATACACTGGAAAATTGCTGAGTGCTCAGAATCCACAGGGATTACCGGAACATTCCTTCTTCTGGCAGCACCCATTACGATATCACCGGCTACGACAAGGGTTTCCTTGTTGGCCAGGGCAATGGGAGTACCTTGTTCAATGGCAGCCAGGGTTGGCGCCAGGCCGGCAAAGCCCATAATGGCCGCCAGCATCATATCGATCGAGCTCCAGGAAGCTACTTCTACCATGGCTTTGGCACCGGCAAATACCTTGATGCCTTTGTCAAAGAGCACTTCCTTTACGCGTACGTATTTTGATTCATCCGCAATCACTACCGCGTTGGGTCTGAATTTGAGGGCCTGTTCTATGAGCAGATCAGCATTGACACCAGCGGTCAATACTTCGACACTGAACTTATCAGGATGCGCTTCAATTACCTCCAGCGCCTGTATACCAATTGATCCTGTGGAGCCAAAAATGGCTATATTTTTCTTACTCATTGTTGCAATAATAAGGGAATTACAAGAAATGCGGACATGAGTAGTCCGACATTACACCTGCTTTATGCCAGATAATTCATCAGCTCGTCGGCCAATGCTCTGTCGTTGCTCAGTCTCGGTACCTTGTTCTGGCCTCCCAGTTTGCCGACAGACTTCATATAATCTATGAATCCCTGTTTTTTCACTGTTCTGATCTTTAGTGGCTGCAGAATGTTGCCGGTGAGGAGGTCGTCGTAATAAATATTCTTTTTACGGAGGTTGTCATCCACCCTTTTTGCAAAGGCGTTGAGATCTGCAGGTGGATTTTCGAACTCCACGAACCATTCGTGATAAGGCAGTTCGCCAGCTGCAGGACTTACCATAGGTGCTACGGTAAACTCTGTGATCTGTATATTATCTTCCTTTGCTACGGTCATCAGGCTATGTTCCACTTCTTCTCCGATCACGTGTTCGCCGAAGGCGGAGATGAAATGTTTGATACGGCCGGTTACCAGCAGGCGGTAAGGATTGGTAGATACGAATTTCACGGTATCACCAATGTTATAGCCCCAAAGGCCAGCGTTGGTGCTCACTACGAGGGCGTAGTTGACACCTACCTCCACCTCTTTCAGCGAAAGACGGGTAGGGTTTTCATTGAAGATCTCATTGGCTGGTATGAATTCGTAGAAAATACCGGAGTTGGTATTGAGCAAAAGGCCTTTGTGCTCCTGCGTATCCTGGAAGGCAAAGAAACCTTCGGATGCGGGGAAAGTCTCGATGGTATTGATAGGACGACCTATTGATGCCATGAGTTTTGCACGGTAAGGTTCGAAATTCACCCCACCATATACGAGTACATTGAGGTTTTTGAACAGTTCACCTACAGGTTTTCCGCTACGTTCTATCAATCTGTCGAAGTACATCTGCATCCATGGTGGAATACCGGAGATGAGGGTCATATCCTGACTGATGGTTTCGTCTACTATTTTATCCAGCTTGGTTTCCCAGTCTTCGATACAGTTCGTTTCGTAAGTGGGCAGCTGATTGGTGCGCAGGTAGCGGGGTACGTGGTGGTTCACGATACCACTGAGGCGGCCATAAGGAATACCACCTACTCTTTCCAGCACGGGAGAACCGGAGAGGAAGATGAGTTTACCATCGGCAAAGTCAGTGTGGCCAGTTTCTGCCATATAGTTGAGCAGGGCATTTCTGGCAGTATCGATATGATTAGAGATAGACTCCTTGGTGATTGGAATATACTTTACCCCACTGGTGGTACCAGATGTTTTGGCGAGGTAAATGGGCAAACCTTTCCAGAGGATGTTCTGTTTGCCTTCTTTAATTTTATTAATATAAGGCTTGAACTGTTCATAATCTCTGATAGGTACTGCCTGTCTGAAATCATTATAGGAATGGATATCGTCAAAGTGGTGGTCTTTTCCAAATTCGGTTTTCCTGCCTGTTTTAATCAACTCCTCCAGGATAGTATCCTGGTCTTCTACCGCCCTCTGCATCTCCTTCCTGATCCTATTGGCTACAATGGAAGCAAATGGTTTGGCAAGCAGTGATTTAAGCTTCATGCCCATTATTTTAGAATATGTGAAAGGACAAATGTATAAAATAAAAATTGTTATAAAAGGAATGGGATGAACTGCATGTGAGCAGTTTTTTTGTGGCTGAGCGGCCTTGTTGAATAATTGGCGGATCAGCGATGAACGTGACTTTTAAGGTATTGTTGTGCATAGAGGTTCGTGGAACTTACATATAATAACAAACTATATTAAAATAAACTACGTATCTTTGAAAATGTATGGTATTCTCCTTTAAAACGTGCGCCTTACCGGCAAGCGCATTTTAAATATGGAGAAAACTTTGTCAATTTAAAAACAAATCCTACTTTTGCAGGAAATTATTTTTGGATCACTATGTTTGCAGTTGTAAAAATCGCAGGTCAGCAATTCAAAGTACAAAAAGACCAAGAAATCTTTGTACAGCAGTTGCAGGGAAATATCGGAGATAAAGTGCAGTTCTCTGAAGTGCTGTTAATAGATAATGGCGGCGCGCTGACCGTTGGTACTGATGTAAAATCAGTAGTTAAAGCAGAAATCCTGAGCCACGTTCAGGGAGATAAGGTTATTGCTTTTAAAATGAAACGCAGAAAGGGTTTCAGGAAGAAAGTTGGTCACCGTACTCACTTTACGAAGATTCGTATTTCAGAAATTGCTTAATTTTTTAAAGTTTTAAACCTCCATAAGAAATGGCACATAAAAAAGGTGAAGGTAGTGTAAAGAATGGTCGTGACTCTCAGAGCAAAAGGCTTGGAGTAAAAATATTTGGTGGTCAACCTGCTGTATCTGGCAACATCATTGTTCGTCAGCGCGGTACCGTTTATCACCCAGGTTCTAACGTAGGAATTGGTAGAGATTTTACCATTTTTGCGGTAGCTGATGGTGTTGTTGAGTTCAGAAAAGGACGCGAGAACAGAACCATCGTTTCTGTAAAATCATTTGACACCACTGCCCAGGCGTAAGCCTGGCGCAGTGTTTGCCATAAAGTTTTTTTTAATACCCAATTTTAATTACTAACCCAAAATTCAAAAAACAATGGCAACAATTAAAAAAGCGGCTAAAAAAGCTGCTCCTAAAAAAGCGGCTGCTAAGAAAGCAACTGCTAAGAAAGCTGCTCCTAAAAAGGCTGCTGCTAAAAAAGCAACCGCTAAGAAAGCTGCTCCTAAAAAAGCTGCTGCTAAGAAAGCCGCTCCTAAAAAAGCTGCTGCTAAGAAAGCAACCGCTAAGAAAGCTGCTCCTAAAAAAGCTGCTGCTAAGAAAGCAACTGCTAAGAAAGCCGCTCCTAAAAAAGCTGCTGCTAAGAAAGCTGCTCCTAAAAAAGCTGCTGCTAAGAAAGCCGCTCCTAAAAAAGCTGCTGCTAAGAAAGCTGCTCCTAAAAAGGCTGCTGCTAAGAAAGTTGCTGCGAAAGCTGCTCCAAAGAAGAAGGCTGCTGCTAAGAAGAAAGTGGTTGCACCTGCTGCTCCACAGAACGATGCTCCTTCAACTGAGGCATAATTACGATTTTACACACTGTGAAATAAAGGTTCTGGTGAATAACCAGGACCTTTCGTGTTTTATATAGGATGGGGTGAGAGAAGGAGAAATGACCTGTGCAGCATAAAAAACCATTTTTCATTCCCCCCGAACACCATGATTGCCAGTTACTTCAATTCCTGATTAACCATTTAAAAAAGCCTACAAATCCTACTTTAAAAAACCGAAATTCGCAGTTCAAATCAAATTATGCCGGATAACAGCACTATCGCAGACAACTTCTCGTTGCTGTCCAAACTCATGGACATCCACGGTGAAAACAGCTTCAAAGCCAAATCCTTCGCCAACGCAGCTTTCACCGTAGAAAAGCTCACCACTTCCCTGCAAGACATGCCTACTGAGGAAATCGCCAAAATCAAAGGAATCGGCGACTCCATCAGCAAAAGCATCCAGGAAATGCTGCAAACAGAACAATGGAGCCTGCTCGATACCTACATCGAAAAAACCCCCTCCGGCATCCTTGAAATGATGAAAATCAAAGGCCTGGGACCCAAAAAAATCGCTTCCATCTGGAAAGACCTCGAAGTGGAATCTCTGGGAGAACTCCTCTACGCCTGCAATGAAAACCGCCTCATGCTCCTGAAAGGCTTTGGCCAGAAAACGCAGGACAGCGTAAAACAAAGCATAGAATTCTATTTCAGTAACCGCGACCGCTACCTCTTCGCCGAAGTAGAAGCCCTGGCCAATGAACTGGAGAAAGACATACAAACCATCTTCGCCCCTGCTTCCGCATCCCTCACCGGACAAATAAGAAGACAGGAAATCATCATCGATGAAATCGAACTGGTGGTGGATGCTTCTCCTGAATTGATTCAGGAGAAATTAAATATCCTCACCTTCATCGAAGAAACACCTAACTCCTTGCTATTCCGGCATGCACAAAAGGTAAAAGTGAGAATCTACCCATCTGCCATCGACGACTTTGGTAAATCACTCTTCCTTACCACCGCCACACCCGCTTTCATCGAAAGCTTCTTCACAGCTGGCGGCGCTACCGGCCTCACACCAGGTGCTACAGAAGAACAGATCTTCTCGCAGGCCAACCTGCCCTACATCCCCCCCTGCCTCCGCAACGACGGCAGTATGCTGAACGTGCAGCAACTCCCCAACCTGATCACACCACAGGATATCAAAGGCATCATCCACTCCCACAGTACCTGGAGCGATGGTCAGTATTCCCTGGAAGAAATGGCCCTCGCCGCCAAAGCACAAGGCTTTGAATACCTCGTGATCAGCGATCACTCCCGCTCCGCATTTTATGCAAACGGACTCAGTATTGAACGCATTGCTGAACAACATGCACAGATCGATGCACTCAATCAACAACTCGCGCCTTTCCGCATTTTTAAGAGCATCGAAGCAGATATTCTCAATGAAGGGAATCTCGATTATCCAGATGAAATTCTGGCTTCATTCGACCTCGTTATTGCCTCCGTTCACTCCAATCTTAAAATGAGTGAAGAGAAAGCCATGAGCCGACTACTGAAAGCAATTGAAAATCCATATACAACCATCCTAGGCCACATGACCGGCCGACTCCTGCTGAGCCGTAACGGTTATCCTGTAGATCACCGCCGCATCATTGATGCCTGTGCCGAACATCATGTTGTGATCGAACTCAATGCTCATCCCCGCAGACTGGACATTGACTGGGAATGGATACCTTATGCCCGTGAAAAAGGCGTACTGCTCTCCATAGATCCCGATGCACACAGCATAGAAGGTTACAAAGATGTATACTACGGTACCCTCGCCGCCCGAAAAGGAGGCCTGACCGCCGATGGTAACCTGAGTAGCTATTCAAAAGAAGCTTTAGAAAACTACATCCTCAACAGGAAAAAATAACGAACAATGAAACTGATTTATATCTATGATCCCATCTGCGGATGGTGTTATGGCTTTACGCCCGTGATCCAGGAGATCCAGGAAGAATTTAAAGGAGAGATCTCGGTAGAGATTTTATCCGGTGGTATGTTATTGACAGCGAATCGTCGCCCTGCCTCTGCGATGTACAACTATATCATAGAAGCACACAAACAGGTGGAAAGTACTACCGGCATTACATTTGGTGAACCTTTCCTGAACGAATACCTGCGCACAGACGATATCATGGACTCTGAAAAACCAAGTATCGCACTGACTGTATTCAAGCATTATCAACCGGAAAATGCTGTAAACTTTGCGCACGATATGCAGGTGGCACTCAACTATGAAGGCAAAAGCCTCAATGATATCGATACCTACATCCCCATTCTGGAGAAATATAACATTCCTGTGCAGGCCTTCCTGAACAACCTGAAGGAAGATGATAACAAGTATGCTGCTCACCAGGAATTTAATATCGTTCAGCAATGGGGCATCACCGGCTTCCCGGCTGCCATTCTGGAAAAAGATGAACAGTTATACCTGATAGCCCGTGGCTTTACTTCCAAAGCTCGACTACTGCAGGTGATTGAGGAGATAAAAAATAAATGATGTATCAGACTACACAGGCTACCACGAAAGACATTCACATTATACAAGAACTGATCAATCAAATCTGGCCAGCTACCTACGGATCCATCCTTACCCAGGAGCAACAGGACTATATGGTAGCCATGATGTATAATACGGAAGAACTGACCAAACAACTTACTTCCGATCATACCTTTCTCCTGATCTGGGATGGTGAAAGGGCGATCGGCTTTGCAGGCTATAGCCCGAAAGAAGATGCGGGAATATACAAGCTGAACAAAATATATCTACACCCCGACTACCAGGGAAAAGGTGCCGGCAAATTCCTGATCAACATCGTTATGGATGAAGTGAAAGCAACCGGTGCACAAGTGCTGGAACTAAATGTAAACAGGTATAACAAAGCACGCTATTTCTACGAGAAAATCGGTTTTGAAGTATTCGAAGAGAAGGATATCAACATAGGTAATGGCTACTGGATGAACGACTTCGTGATGAGGAAAGTGCTATAAAAAAATCCAGCCTGGTAGAAATACCAGGCTGTTTCCCAAGTTAACCATTAAAAGACACAACTTTTCTAATTAAAATCTTTGGGTGTTTTCCAGCTAAAGTGTTGCTGAATTTTCACCGCTATGAAGATACATACGATAAATGTTTAAACACGGATTTTCTTTCAGATTTATTTTTTAATATTTTTTCTAGCTTTCTCTTATTGATTATAAATCAATAAGATAGAAAAAGAAATTCCCGCACTTATGGTGCGGGAACTGATGACCCCGTAGGGTTGCTTTCGGTTAATAGACTAAAAAAGTCGGGGTAAAATCTCGTGATCGCTACTCCATCCAAATCTATAGCTAAGCATCAGCTCATGTGATACTGACTGCGCTCCTTTTAAATTTGAATTCATAGGTGTATCGTAGGAATAGCCCATTTCAAATTGTGGTGAAATCCTCACTCCTACCATGCCCGTTACTGTCTTCTCTGATCTCCAGGAAGCTCCCAGCCAGACTAATTCTCTTAAGAGTACGCTGGCATTGAAATCGTAACTCAAACCTGATCCTTTCACATCTCTCAACAACAATGTAGGCTTGAATTTCAAGTCATCATTAATATCAAAAACATAGGCCGCCTGCATGTAATAATGTGGTTTGGTAACAATCCTGTTTACACTTTTCCCAATATCAAAACTCTTGAACATGGGCGCACCTAAACCTAAATAAAAATTCTCGGTAAATAATGCAAATCCGAAGCCAACATTTGTCTTCATGTAACTCAGATTGCTGGCAAAAGTCGGATCCGTAGTGGTCAGTGAACTGTTATTCTCCTTATACTGCGACATACCCACCATCAGCCCCATAGCCAGTTGCAACTCTTCGGTGAGGTGAACCTTCTGTGATGCAAACAGGTTTAAATCTGTACGGGTATCTACTGTGATACTTTCTCTCATTGCAGAAAGCCCCAGGGTAGTTCCCTTTTCATTGATAGGAGAATAAAATGAAAAGGTTGCAGTTTTAGGCGCTCCATCTACTCCCACCCATTGATTACGACCGTCTACAGTTAACCTGGCTGACTCGTCCAAACTTGCATAAGCAGGATTGATGGCCAGGCCATTGAACATATATTGGGAATAGAGAGGATCCTGTTGTGCCTTTGAAGGCAGATAGCATGCTAGAAGGACAAACAGGGAAATTATTACTTTCTTCATATGTACGGATTACAGGAATGGAGGCTATTGCCTCCATTGCCTGGTTTTCTTATGATCTCTTTATGACAAGGAATCCGGTGTATTTGATCTTCTTACCTGAAACGTCTGTTGCATGGATAATGAAGAAATAAGAACCATCCGGAACATCCTGATTTTTTGCACTTCCTGTATTCGCCTTACCGTTGAAATTGTTAGAACTATTATTATAGCCTTTCGTTGTGAACACTGTACCACCCCAACGGTTGAAAACTGTTACATCGTTCTCAGGATATAAATCAATATTTTCAATGTACATCACATCATTACCCAATCCATCACCATTCGGAGACATCGCAGGATGTACCCGTAGATTACCATTGTTGTTGTCCTGCCATCTGCCATCGGTGATGAAACGTTCTACGTAATCAGGTACCCCATCACCATCCACATCACAATCCTTACAGATTTCAATCAGGCCGGTTGCGGTGCTTAGTGAATCAAGGGTTGGTATATTCTGCGTAGATGTTACAGTCGCTCTGAGCAAACGCATACCAAACATCTTGTTCTTCTCCACACTGTTCACCAGTACAGGAATAGATGTAATATTTGTATTTGGCATGATGAGCAGTGGTGTTACTGACGCATCGTAATCTTTACCAGCCGTTGCTACACTGGTACCGGCCAACAGCTCACCACTTCCCGGTTCGTAGAACTCATAATAGATAGTGACGATTCGGGAGCTGGCGCGATTCATCTTCAGTTCGAATGGCAACGGCATTCCTGTTGTATCGAATGGCACAACCAGGGAGAACTGGCTCTGACTGAATCCTATTTTCATCGTGTCATTGTCAGTTACGGTATTCCTCACTTCACTTGCCAGACCTACAAAGTAAGCAGGATTGCTGCTCAGCTGATCGTAAGCCAGTACATTCGCCTGAAGCCATCCATCATCATCATTCAGTTCATTGTCATTTACCACAACAGTGAAAGATGTTTCCTGTACACCTGCCGGCATCGTTACTACATAATTGCTGCCCGATTTAACGGCATTACGTACGGTAACTGTTCTGTACACATCGTTCGTTACAGCTACTGTGATAGGCAGATCTAAGTTGATAGACTTCGTAGTTCTTACAAAGAATTTCACTGAATCACCTTCCACAATGGTGCTGGTGGATGCAAACAGATTTACCTGTGGTGTATCAATATTATTGTTATAGATGTTTACGGTTGAGATAGCAGCACTGGTGCTCAGTGGCCATGTTACCAGAGGAATGTTGGATGTCACGGTAGTCAGTGCAGCAGTCACTGTCTTGGCAAGACCAGCCGTCAGCAGACCAGAAGGCACTACATCGAAAGTAGCCTTACTGGAGCCAGCAGGGATGATTACCTTACCACTCAACGCGATGTAATCTGAACCTGCTACAGCCGTACCGGATACTGCGTAATTGACGGTTACATCCTGTGTCGCGATCAGTGTAGAATCGTTGAACCTTACGCGGAACTGACCACTTGTAGATGGCTGGTATGCATCGGCCATACGTTCTATTACCATTGAACGGGCTTCTGCCTGCGGACCGGTATCACTACTTTCATCGTCAAACACGTTCATGTACATGGTACCACTGCTTACATACAGGCTCTTAATTGTACCACCCTGATCGGTAGTGGCACCTGTGAGATTTACCTGAAGTACCAGGTTACCCTGCAGAATGACGTCATCTATAATATATACAGGTACTGTTACTGAAAGATAGCCAGCAGGAATTATTACTGTGGTCTGTACCTCCTTGATGTTTGTACCCGCATAGGTAGTAACCATTGTAACACTTACATCGGTAGTGGATACAGCAGGCATGACTACTTTGAAGGAACCGTCTGTAGCTGGTTCACCGGCATCAGTTACTTTTTCCAGGGTGATAGGCTGTCCTTCCGCATCCAGGATATTGAGCGGTGCAATGGATGCAAATGAATATCCGGTAGCACTATCTACAAACTGTAATACAGTAGGACCTTCTATTTTATAATTGTTCGGTATGTTCAGGAAGAAGGTGACGAAGTTACTGTCTTTCGGCAGTGTCACGAACCTTGGCAGACCTGTGTAATTGGTGGTATCGGCAGTAGATGATTCAGCAGCAACCACGGTGAGGTTGATATCGCTGGCAGAAGTCATGCTGCTGTTTACGAAACCGATTCTTACCCTGGTTGTGTTGCCTTTGTGAATACTGGCAGAATCAATGATCATTTGCAGCTGTATACTGGCAGGTGCATCATCTATGTACAGATCCAGACTATCTACAGTTGCTGTGCTCATACCAGGTGTGTTACCTGATATTCTCAGCAGTTCGGAACCTTCAATGATATTATCAGATTTGGCGGTGATCACAAAGTCAACATATCCTGACGTATCGATTGTTACTGTAGTTGGTACACCTGCGTAATCAGCTGCACTTGCTACGGAGAGATTGCTTGCCGTTACATTCAGGGAAACCGGTGTATACAGTTTGATACCTGCAGGGAAGCTTGCTCTTACGGTATAAGTGTTACCTTCTTCCACATGATCACTTTGTGATGCAGGTTCAGGAGTGAAGGTAATTTTCATATTCGCAGGATCATTTGCTGTTGCATCGATCATATTCAATGTCACAGAATCACTTGGGTAACCCGGTGCATCTATTGTTACTACCAATGTTTCGTTGTCACCTATTATATTATCAGTCAGTGCTGATACCGGAACAGGGATGGTGATTGAATTGGTAGTCAGCGTCAGTGTCTGAGGTAAACCATTGTATCCGCTGGTAGCCTGTGAGCTATTGCCACGGCCCAGTGTAATTGTCAATGGTGCTGTTGGTACATTATTACCTGGCAGGGCGATGGTGATGTACGCACCGGTACCGCCTTCTACGATATCTGTACGATCTGTTGTGATCACAAGGTTACCCAGTACAGTTACATCCTTGATGGTTACTGAAGGTGCCTGCGTCACAGTAATACCTGCCGTCAGATTAGTCGCCGCAGTACCCCCCAGGATCAGTTGCTCATCGCTTTCCAGGATATTATCCTGAACAATGTTGATCGCTGTTACATTTGAAGTAGGGTGATTTGCATCGAGTGTGATCGTAGTAGAATCCAGCGTGAAGTCTGAAGCATCAGCGGTGGAACCAGTCACGATTGTTGGTGTGATGGTAATCGGTATCTCGGTAGTGATACCTGCAGGCAGGCTGAATGTATAAGTATATGCACTACCTTCTTTCATTTCAGTGGCATCTGGTGTGATAGAAACAACTCTGTTGGCAGCATTGTCACCTGTCGCATCCTGGATGGAACCGGAGATGGAATTGATAGTCAGTCCTGTAAGTGATGTGGTAGATGCATTGAAAGTAAATGCTTCTGTATTCTCCAGGATATTATCTGTCAGTGCGCTAAAGCCATTTGTCACCGTCTTACTGTTTGTATTAGGTGGCATATAAATGATGTTACCGGTACCGATAAAATAATCAGATGGAGTAGCTACAGTAGTACCATCAGGTGTAAGCATGATGGCCAGTGAGTCACCAGCCATGATACCACTCTTGGCAAATGCCAGGGTAAGGTTTGAACTGTTTCCCTCTTTGAGAGAAGGCGTCGTCATGGACAGGTTCAGCACTTTGTTGCCAGCAATTAAACTGGTTGTATCCTTGATAGTGATCAGACAAGAATCTTTGATAAAACCGGTTGGGGCAGCGACTACATAATATGATTCATCATTTTCAAGCAGACTGTCTTTCAGTGCTTTTAAAGTGAAAGTGATACTGTTTTTATTCTTGGCAATGATAACAGTGCTTAGGGACAATGTGGCATCAGAAGCGATGGCTTTGGATGCAACGCCTCTTGCAATCGGAATGCTCATGTTAGCACCTGTTTTGAGGCCATTTGGTAAAGCTATTGTCACAGTGCTGGTGGCACCTTCAAGTATTGTAGCCGGAGCTGGGGTCATTACCAGCGCCATAGTAGAATCGTAATCGGCATCCTTGATCTTCAGTGTATCACCTTTATAAGGATAAGAACGACCCGCCCCCACATTATCTGTTGAAGTTACATCCAGTACGATTGTTTCAGGAGTAGGTCCTTCCAGCAAACCGTCGGCAAAAGCGATGATATAAATATTTGCTCCTGTACCCAGTTTTGGAATGGTCACCGGGCCATTATAATACCAGAAGTCAAAGTCATTACCATCGCTGGCGGTTGATTTGCTATAATTCAGGTCTACGTTCACAGTGATGGGTACTTCTGTACTTACACCATCAGGCAATCCGAATCGTACATAGCCCTCATATCCTTCCGTCATCGGATTGACCGACGATGGACTTACCAGGCTGGAAACGATTTTGGCATATGCCGGATTAAAATAGGTACTATCATTAATGGTGAGGTTGGCCTGACCAGTGACGTCAATGCCTAATACGGCACCTTTGAATTGTAATACGAGGGTCTCTGTATTTTCCAGCACCTTATCAGACTTTGCACTGATGGTGAAATCAGCACTGTAAGTACTGTTAGCCGGGATGGTGATTGTCGTTGGTACTACATAATCAGTATCACCGGCTGTAGAAGATGAATGGGTAGAGAAGGTCACTACTACATCTTCAGGAGAGGTAGAAGTCATCTTCAACCTGGCCCTGGTACTGTTACCTTCCAGAATAGCTGTACTATCCATGGTAAGGGTCATACCACGGGCTTCGTCATCGACGATGGTGAAATCACACTGAGAGGTACCGGAAATGGTGATCAGGTCCGTACAGGTAGCCGCCAGTTTAAGGCGGAGAGTACGGCTGTATTCCAGCTTGTCGTTACCTATAATATGAAGATTCGGGATCTTAATTGTTTTGGCGGTGGTATAGTCACCTGCAGGAATCAATACGCCCTGTTCAGGCAGGGTAAAATCGGTACCCACTACAGCAGGATGTGTATAACTATAAGCCGGGTCGTACTGCAATAAAACATAAACCGGGGCATTGAGTTTGCCACCGGACACCTTAAGCGTTACGCTTGAATCTATATGTTCACCCTGTGCTGCACTTCCTTCGTTGGTAGACAGGGTGGCACTCGAGAACTGTACGGATACGTTGCCCCATCCTGTAACAGGAATAGAGTCGACTAAAGCTGCGACAGTATCGAACTCATTTTGGGTGGTACCATACCCGGATAATACGCGGAAAGTCCTGTAGTTCACAGGAGTAGCGGTAAAGTTATTATCATAGATCGGCATGCTGCGCATGATACCCATAGAACGGCCACGACCATCCACACCATCTGCAATTACGTTGTGAGGATATAGTCCATCGTCATCCAGGTAGAAGCGGTTTTCAGGAATAGACGCTTCAAAGGATTTGAATTTCTTATACATGCGATACACGTGGCTACGTGGAGATTCTGCTGTTTCGGAGCAGGCAACATCTCTGTAGATACCGATAGTAGTGGAATCGCTGTTGATAAATCCGTATCCACATTTACTGGCTTCATCCGGATCGGCGGTGGCATTAGGCCCCATTACCACCTGTTCGGACAGGTAGAACAGTACGCTGGTATAATCATTCGTACTTACCTGTGGCATGTGCATAACGTAGTCCAGGAAGAAGTAGCTTGTATTTTTTACATAAGTAATAATACAGGTCACGGTACCTGTCTGGCCAGTTGGATATTTGTAATAAGGATCGAGGATTGTACCTACGACATGAATTTTATAAGGGTCGGCATAAGAACCGGCACCTGATATGGGGGAAATATAACAACTACCGGGAGCCTTTGGGGTTGTTCTATCTGTCATATGAGACAGGTTCTTGAAATCGAATAGGGCTTTCATACCCAGGGAGCTATCTGCCCGGTTGTAGCTTTCGGTGAGTCCATTGCGGGTCACGACGATACTACCATCGGTATAGATATCGATCTTCAGGTCTTTAGAGCCGCTGGCACCCCCTGCAGGATTGATAGTAGCCTTTACAGTCTGCGCGATAACCTGACTCTGACTGCATATCAATAACAACAGTATTGCAAAGAACATCCTTTTAAGTGGTTGCGACACTTTCCGGGGCGTAGTAGTTGCATTCCATTTCACAGAATTGGGAAGCTTGAACATAGTAAAGCGTGTAAAGTTCTATAATCCATCTAATTACTTTAATCAGCCATGTTTTAACCATTAGAGAAATGGTTAAAAGCCCTCACGAAAAATGCAAAAAGGCATGGTAATGAAAAATGTTACCTGCAACAGTATTGTAGGAAGTGCGGGATTGGGACACGATGCTGATTCACGAGAGGCCTTTTATTCAATCATCCACTGTACACACTGCGCAATAAGATAACCATAATATATTTAAATACAAACATATTCAATATTCCATATTTAGACAAAATATTTTATATTAATTGTTAATATGTCTTTCGTAAAAATGGGGATAACTATATTTTAAGGTTCAGGATCAGATTATTGCGAATTCACATATTTATCCACATTCCTTTATTTTAAGGAGAAAGTGATGGTATTTTGCCGCGTGTTTTTATCCGGCTCAAAAAATTACGCTTGTTCTGTTTTTGATTGTAAAAAAAGAACAAATGCATTGTTTTTACCCATAAAATAAATTTAGATTTGCAAAAAACAAGTAATAATGTCTACGATAGCTAAATCTAACATTGACTTTGCTCTTCCTTATAAAGTAAAGGATATGTCTCTGGCAGAATGGGGACGTAAAGAAATCGAGCTGGCGGAAGCTGAAATGCCAGGTCTGATGTCGCTGAGAGAAGAATATGGTAACAGCAAGCCACTGGCAGGTGCGCGTATTGCTGGTTGCTTACATATGACTATTCAGACAGCTGTACTGATCGAGACCCTGGTTCACCTGGGTGCGGAAGTACGCTGGAGCTCCTGTAATATCTTTTCTACTCAGGATCATGCTGCTGCTGCTGTTGCTGCTGCGGGTGTACCTGTATTTGCATGGAAAGGTCTGAACGAGCAGGAATTTGACTGGTGTATCGAACAGACCCTGTTCTTTGGTGGTGCTGATCGTCCGCTGAACATGATCCTGGATGACGGTGGTGACCTGACAAACATGGTGTTTGACAAGTACACTGAACTGATTCAGCATGTGAAAGGTCTGAGCGAAGAGACGACTACCGGTGTACACCGTTTATACGAGCGTATGCAGAAAGGTACTTTGCCTATTCCTGCTATCAATATCAATGACTCTGTTACCAAATCCAAATTTGATAACAAGTATGGTTGCCGCGAATCCTGCGTAGATGCGATTCGTCGCGCTACTGACGTAATGATTGCCGGTAAGGTAGCTGTTGTAGCTGGTTTCGGTGACGTAGGTAAAGGTTCTGCAGAGTCTCTGAGAGGCGCTGGTGCACGTGTTATCGTGACTGAAATCGATCCTATCTGTGCGCTGCAGGCTGCTATGGAAGGTTACGAAGTAAAGAAAATGTCTGATGCAGTGAAAGAAGCCGATATCATTGTAACCACTACCGGTTGCCGCGACATCATCACTGCTGAGCACTTCAGGCTGATGAAGGACAAATGTATCGTTTCTAACATCGGTCACTTCGATATCGAAATCGACGTTGCATGGTTGAACAAGAACTATGGTAATACGAAGGTTGAGATCAAACCTCAGGTAGATAAATATACTATCGATGGCAAAGACATCATCCTGCTGGCTGAAGGTCGCCTGGTAAACCTGGGTTGTGCTACCGGTCACCCATCATTCGTGATGAGTAACTCTTTCACTAACCAGACACTGGCTCAGCTTGAACTGTGGTTGCATACTGACAAGTATGAGAACAAGGTATATGTACTGCCTAAGCACCTGGATGAGAAAGTAGCCCGTCTGCACCTGAAGAAAATCGGTGTGGAACTGGATATACTGACACCAACTCAGTCTGAATACCTGAGCATTCCGGCAGAAGGTCCATACAAACCTGACTATTACAGATATTAACAGGCGCGATTGCGCAAAAGAAAAGGGGCTGCCGGTGGTAGCCCCTTTTTGTTTTTAGTGGCTTTACCGTTACTTTTGTCATATGACAAAGTTGAGCGTAAATATTAACAAGTTTGCCACCCTGCGCAATGCCCGAGGCGGTAATCTCCCGGATATTTTGAAAGTAGCCCAGGATTGCGAACGTTTTGGTGCAGATGGCATCACTGTTCACCCCAGACCAGATGAACGTCATATCCGTTACCAGGACGTATTGGACCTGAAGCCATTAGTCACTACTGAGTTCAATATTGAAGGGTATCCTTCAAAGGAATTCATTGACCTTGTATTATCTGTAAAGCCAGAACAGGTAACACTGGTGCCTGATCCTCCCCATGCCATTACTTCCAACACCGGATGGGATACTATCGCCAACCAGTCATTCCTGAAAGAAGTGATCGGCACTTTCAAAGCAGCCGGTATCAGGGTATCAATCTTCCTGAATGCTGAACCTGAAAAAGTAGAAGCTGCTAAAACGGCTGGTGCTGACAGGATTGAATTGTATACAGGTCCTTATGCGGAAGAGTTTACCAATGCAAGGACGCAACAGCAGAATTTCCAACTCCTGAATGATTATAAAAATACCGCCCGTGCTGCTTCGGCTATCGGCCTGGATATCAACGCAGGTCATGATTTAAACCTGGAAAACCTGCGCTTCTTCAAGCTGCATATTCCACAGCTGAAAGAAGTATCTATTGGTCATGCCCTGGTATGTGATGCGCTGTACCTGGGTCTGGAAAACACTATTCAATTGTATAAGCGACAACTGAAGGTAACTGAGTAGTTATTTTAATAACTCCATTCCTTCAGGGGCAAATTTATTCCAAACTGGTTCAGCGCAGCACTGCGCTGATACCAGGCCCTCGCATAACGGAGCTGGATCTTCCTCGTCACCACTCCTACCCCAGCAGAAAATCCACTTAGGCCTCTTAACCGGGAATCTGATAATTCCTGCCTTCGCAGGTGATTGTAGCCCGCCGTCAACGTGACATAGCGCCCTATTTCCCAGTGAGCGGCCAGTACAAAATGCCTGAAGATCTTATCTACCGCCTGCCCACCTGTTTTGACCGTGTCACCATTGGTGATTAAACTGCTTTCCTGGAATCCGGGATCGGCATACCGTACGTCGTATTGATAAATATGATGGAGGGTGGCAGATAATTGTATGGGCGCTCCCGTGAGATTTTTGGAGATCCCTACCTGTAAGTCGAATGGTAAGGGTTCCTGATTGCCGGGCGTATAAGTGGTCAGCTGTAAGCCCATATTCTTTGCCAGCAGGCCTGCCTGCCAATGATGTGTTGTGTCTTCGTAAGTAAGCCCGAAGTGCAACACAAGACCTGTGGAATTATATTGCCCGTAGCGGGATTGTACAAATTGTAAGGTTGCTCCATAGTGCCATCTCTCCAGGTATTGGCGGGAGGCGGTCAGCTGAATGGCCATATCCCTGGGCCTGAAAGCCCCCTGGATGCTACCGGTGGCATCTGTCTGGGTAACAGCGCCATAATCAATATATTGAATGCCTCCTGCAAAAGTTGTCTGCAACTTTGAAGAATAGTAACCAAAGAGTGCATGGGCATACAGTACATCTGCAAAATAACTGGTATAGTTGAGTTGCAGGTGGGTATGCATATCCGGACGAAGTAAAGCAGGATTGAGGCTGGAAAGTGCCAGGTCGTTCCCTATCTGGCTTACATTGATACTGCCAAGCGCTGTTTGCGCCGGTGATACCGGAAGGTCTAAGAATGCAAAGGTGGCTTTCCCTCCCAGTACCTGGGCAATGGAAGATTGGGTAAGGAGGAGGAATAGGAATATGAGTCGGTACATTACGACAAATATAAAAAAATAATAAGGCCATTCTGCCGGGGAGCAGGATGGCCTTACTTTAAAACCCTTAAAACAATCAACATATATCCATGACCGGTCCCAACTGTGAAAAGGGCCGGTATAGACTTGTTACTTCTTTAATAACGCTATATCGATCACTTGATTCATTTCTTTTACAAAATGGAACTTCACCCCTTTGATATAGTCGGGATTAATTTCCTTGATATCTTTCTCATTCTGCCAACAGAGGATGATTTCCTTAATCCCCGCCCTTTTGGCAGCCAGTATTTTTTCTTTGATACCTCCTACTGGCAGCACCTGACCTCTGAGGGTGATTTCGCCCGTCATAGCCAGATAGGACTTCACCTTTCTGCCTGTGAATGCGGAAGTTAAAGCTGTGAGCATGGTGATACCAGCGCTGGGACCATCTTTTGGAACTGCCCCTTCAGGTACGTGAATGTGCACATTCTTTTCTCTGAACAACTTTGAATTGATATTGAACTGGTGTGCATTTGCCTGCAGATAGCTCAGTGCCGTGCTGGCAGACTCTTTCATTACATTTCCCAGGTTACCGGTCATCTGCAGATCTCCCTTTCCGTCACTGAGACTGCTCTCGATGAAGAGAATGTCTCCACCTACATATGTCCATGCCAGACCAACGGCTACACCAGGCGGGTTGCCCACCTTATAGATCTCGTTACTATAGCGGGCCTTACCCAGTATTTGTTCTACATGTTCTTCTGTCAGGCTATCCGGCAGTTCTTCTTCCAGTGCTACATCCTTGGCCAGGGAGCGCATGATAGAGGCCATTTGTCTATCCAGTTCACGCACTCCACTTTCGCGGGTATAGTCCTGGATGATCCTGTCCAACACACTGTTGCTGATCCTCATTTTTAGCTGCTTGAGACCATGGGCTTCTTTCTGCTTGGGAACCAGGTGACGCTTGGCAATTTCTACTTTCTCTTCGACGGAGTAACCACTCAGGTCAATAATTTCCAGGCGGTCACGCAGCGCAGGGTTGATGGCGTTGATATCATTGGCGGTAGCAATGAAGAGCACCTTGCTCAGGTCGTATTCCAGCTCCAGGTAGTTGTCGTAGAAAGTACCATTCTGCTCGGGATCCAGTACTTCCAGCATCGCGGAACTTGGATCGCCACGGTGATCGTTGCCAATCTTATCGATTTCGTCCAGGATCATTACCGGGTTGGAGGTTTTCACTTTGCGGATGCTCTGCAGGATACGGCCAGGCATAGCTCCGATGTACGTTTTACGGTGACCACGGATCTCGCTTTCGTCGTGCAGGCCGCCAAGGCTGAGACGTACATATTTACGGCCAATGGCGCTGGCAATGGAACGCCCCAGGGAGGTCTTACCAATACCCGGAGGGCCTACGAAGCAAAGGATAGGCGACTTCATGTCACCTTTCAGCTTCAATACGGCCAGGTATTCGAGGATACGCTCCTTGATCTTGTCCATGCCATAATGGTCATTGTCCAGTATCTTTTTCGCCTTTTTCAGGTCATAACTATCTTCGGTATATTCCTGCCATGGCAGGTCCAGCATCAGGTCCAGGTGGTTGTATACTACTGAGTAGTCTGGTGTGCTGGGATGCATACGTTCCAGTTTCTCGATTCCTTTACGGAACAATTCACCGGCTGCTTCTGTCCATTTTTTCTTCTCTGCTTTGCGCTGGAGTTCCTTTACCTCACGGTCGTTGCTATCGCCTCCCAGTTCTTCCTTGATGGATTTGAGTTGTTGTTGCAGGAAGTATTCACGTTGTTGTTTGTCAAGATCCGCCTTTGTCTTGTTGGTGATCTTGTTTTTCAGTTCGGCCAGCTGGAGTTCTACCTGTAGTAGTTTGAGCAGGAGTTCGGCACGGGTACGCAGGTTATTGATTTCCAGCAGTTGCTGTTTTTCTTTCAGGTCGCAGTTCAGGTTGGACGACACGAAGTGCACCAGGAAAGATTCATTTTCAATGTTCTTGAGAATGATGCTGGCTTCTGATGGCAGATTTGGGGACAGCTGTATGATTTGCCCTGCGAGATCTTTGATAGTAGATATGTATGCATCAAACTCAGGATCATCTGTTACGATTTCGTCCTGTAATATATCAATACGTGCTTTGAAGTATGGATCTTCAGCAACGATCTCATTTATTTTGAATCTTTTACGCCCCTGGATGATAATGGTAGTACCTCCATCGGGCATTTTGATAAGTTTTACGATACGTGCCACGGTGCCTACATCTGCCAGATCGGCAATGATAGGATCTTCCACGGTGCTGTCTTTCTGAGCGACTACACCAATCAGCTTATCGCCGCGATAGGCATCGTTTACAGCCTTAATGGATTTATCTCTGCCAACCGTGATGGGAAGTACCACACCAGGGAAAAGTACTGTATTTCTCAAAGGTAAGAGAGCCAGTTCATCGGGTATATTATCCTCTTCCTGCCCTTCCCCATCTTCATTCAGCGGGATAATTGGCATGAATTCCATTTCCTCTTCCGAATTCGTTAAGTAAAATCTATTCATCTCCGTAATTTAAAATCAAAAAGTAGCCAATTTGTCAGCCTATGGCTATTCTTTTCGCCTTTTTTCTAAGCATAGGTATATTGTCAAGTTTAATGCCACGAAAAAGGAAAAGATTCTTCCATTATTAATATACGTAATACCGTTACAATTAAGTTTAAATAAAAACTCGCTTTTACCTGTTGGTAAAAGCGAGTTTTACAAGTGTTTGCCTAAGCAAATATGATTATAATGTTACACCAACACCCAGCTGAATGGCCTGGTTTTTCCAGTTGCCGGAATTGGTCACATCGTCTATCTTTTTTACGTCTGTGAAACCCACGATGTAACGAGCACTGATGTTTATGATTGGCAGCTGGATCCACAGACCTGCTACGCCGGAAACATCACCACCATTGAAGGCATCGTTTGACGCTTTGAAAACGTTCTTATCTGAAACCAGTGCACTGAACTGAGGACCTACCTGCAGTTTGATACGAGGGCTACCCAGGGCGAAGTTCGCCAGGATTGGAATGCTCAGGTAATTCAGTTTAATCTTTTTACCGTTATCACTCAGGTTACCAGTATTGTAAACTTCACTGAAGTCGCTGGTTGTTTTAGTTTGGGTAGAAGAGAAGATCAATTCACCCTGTACGCCGAAACCTTTTGTCAGGTTAACCTGTGCGAAACCACCCAGGTGATAGCCGAGGTTAAATCCATCTTTGTAACCTTTACCATCCAGTTTACCCAGATTAGCACCACCTTTCAGGCCAAAATGTAAGAATCCGGATTGGGCGTTGACAGTTGTAGCAGAGAATGCAGTTACACACAGTACTGCCGCGGCGAAAAACAGTTTTTTCATATAAGTGTTTTTTTTCAACAAGGTTTTTAAGTAAACGGATAATTGGTTTTTCTATTATAAAGACGAGCCACACAAAAAATACCCCTACGCCGATATAGCGATGTGAGCAAATTCTATGCTACAATTCTTATCTAATGAAAATGTGAAGAAAACAGAAATATTATTTTTTTAATGTATAGGCAATTCTTGCAGTGAAGTAGTTGACCAGCTTTTTGTCTTCACCCTGGAATGGTTTGAATACGGTATAGGATGGAGCGAGGGTGAATTTTCCCACGATATAGGATGCACTTACGGTGAGGTCCAAGGCCCGCATTTCGAATCCGGTATTCGACTTCCTCGTCGTTTCAGGATGGAAAATTTCATGTGGTTCATCCCCTTTCATCCATGGTGAACGGGAGATATATTGAAATGCACGTAAGTTGCTGTAATAACGGGCGGTACCCATGGTCAGCCCTACCGAGGGGGTGAGGAGGAAGGCGTCGTCTCTTTTCAGTACATCTACAAAGATGAATGGGTGACGTACTGCCGCTACGATGTTGAAGTCGTTGCCAGACAGGTTGCGGGTAGGCGCAGGTTCTCCATTAGGGCCTTTAGGCCCGGTTACTTCTTCACAACTTCCCCAGCCGAAATCCAGGCTGATACCGGGTTGTACCCACCAGTCGCGGTAGTAGAAGTAAGCAAATAGTTCGTTATTGATAGGCGTAGCCGGAACGTCGGCAGAATCAGCGAAGATGTACCTGGTATAGGAGATACCAGTCATAAAGTGCTTGCTTTTGGAATAATCATACCCCGCAGAGAAATCCCATTCAAACCATGGAGTACCCAATGACTTGAACAGGTAATAGTTGCTGGCGGTACCATAAAATCCACTTTTATGATAATAGCCAATTGTGGGAGACAGGAAGGTTTTCATAACCACAGGCCGTTCTCCATTGTTCACTTTACTACCGTAGGCTGGATTGTTACCATACCCCACACCTATAATCAATTCACTCTTCTCCCGCTTTTTCAGCAAGGAGTCAAGTTGCTTTTCCAGTTCGGCAAGGGACTGGCTCCATACAGCCTGACTACAAAACAGAAATAAGAAAATACAAAAGCAGCGGCGCATGCACGAAGCGTTTAACTAGCTGCAAGATAAGCGAAATAAATTAACATTACTGTCTATACCAGCTCAATCACGGTTATTTCGGGCAGGATGCCTACTCTCCCCGGATAGCCCAGGAAGCCAAATCCACGGTTGACATAAAGGCGTTGATCACCTTCGCGATACAGCCCGGCCCATTCTTTAAAGACGAAACGGGAAGGACTCCATTTGAATCCGGGAATTTCGACGCCGAATTGCATGCCGTGGGTATGTCCTGCCAGCATCAGATCAACATCCGGGTATTCGGTTCTTACCTGTGCATCCCAATGGGTGGGGTCATGTGACATTAATATTTTAAAGGGAATGGTTTCAGTGCCTTCATAAGCTTTCTTCATGTCGCCGTATTTTGGGAAACGGGCCATGGCGCTCCAGTTCTCGATACCGATTAATCCGATTTGCTGTCCTTCTCTTTCCAGCACCACATGTTCATTCATCATGAGGCGCCACCCCATATCGGCATGAACCTGTTTCAGGGCTTCGAGGTTTTGCATACGGAGGTGGCTAAAACCACTGGCGTCTTTGTCCGGCCAGGCGTGATAATCGCCATAGTCATGGTTACCCAATGTGGCATACACGCCCATGGGGGCTTTGATCTGGCTAAACAGGGACTTGTATGGGTCCATTTCGTCTGCCAGTTCATTCACAAGGTCACCGGTAAATAATACGATATCAGCTTTTTGGGCATTGATCATTTCCACGCCTTTGCGCACTGCATCATAGTTATCGAAGCTACCGGAATGAATATCAGATAATTGTAATATTTTCAGGCCTTTGAAGGCAGGAGGCAGGTTTTTGAAGGCGAGCTTCATCTGCCTGACCTTATAGTTATATTTATTGGAGAGACCATATATAAAGGTGGCGAACATGCCTCCACCTGTGATAAGGGCTAACTGGGTGAGGAAGCGGGAGCGGGAGATACCTCTTACGGTCATATCTTCTGCCGCTGGAGTAGAAAAGCGTTGAATGACCCAGGTGACACCTCTGCGCAGGTCATCTAATAATAAGAAGGTGGCTACCAGCAATTTGGCAAATACGACCGCAAAGATAATGGTGAGCACGTATCCTTTCAAATGTTTGGACCAGTCCTGCCAGTGGATATAGGGCATGATCATGACCATGAGTAAAACCAATGCAGAGATGACCCAATAGGTAGTGAAGGCGATCGTCTTAATACGGGCTGCGGCACCGTAAAATACAGCCCTGATGGCCATAAATACATATAAATCCAATAAGAATAGTAGCCCAGCTAGTAAAAATGTGTTTAATCCTGCGCGCATCTGTTTAGCTTTTTCCTGCAATCATTTGTTCTACAAAAATAGTGCGACCCTTGTTAAAAATAGGTAGACGAATGAGCGTGGAACATATTGCATGGAACATTACTTTTTTTCTAAATCATTTAACAATTTAATGCAACAAATTAATATTCAATTAATTAACAATAAGAAGTGGGCAATTCTGTGAATAAATAAATATACCCCCTCCACTGAATTTTCTTTAATCGTTGTACTTTTGTTGAACTTGGGTTATTTATAGTTAGTAATGAGGGCATAACAGTTGATGAATAGTACAGTGGCATTGAATTTGCGGACTGGTGCATTCTAATTAATTGATTGTTAGATAAAAAGGCACTTAGAAAGATATGAAGCTTACATATTACGGTCATTCCTGTTTTGCAGTGGAAATTAAGGGTAAAAAGATTGTTTTTGATCCATTTATCACTTACAACAAGTTAGCGAAGTCTATTGATGTTAATACACTGGAAGCTGACTATATATTTATGTCTCATGGGCATGAGGACCACATTGCCGACCTTATTCCGCTGGCAAAGCGTACACAGGCAACTGTGGTAGGTGTACCTGAGGTGGTGGGCTGGACGAAGAAACAGGGTGTGGAGAAAGGGCATCCCCTGAACATTGGTGGTAAGTGGAACTTTGACTTTGGCACTGTGAAATGTGTAGTGGCAACTCATACCAGCTCTATGCCTGACGGGTCGTATGGTGGTAACCCAGTAGGTTACGTGTTTACCACAACCGAAGGTAACTTCTATTTTGCAGGAGATACGGGGCTGACCATGGATATGCAGCTGATTCCCCGCTGGGCAAAATTAGATTTTGCTGTATTGCCGCTTGGGGATAACTTCACTATGGGAGTAGACGATGCGATTATAGCTGCAGAATTTATTGATTGTAAGAAGATTGTTGGGATTCACTATGATACATTTGGTTATATAAAGATAGATCAGGAGAAGACGAAACAACAGTTTGCCCAGGCAGGTTTGGAATTGCTTTTACCCGCAATAGGAGCTACTATCGATTTATAAGAATAAGTATATATTACGCCCATGGGAAATGACTATTGTCCTTTAGCCATGGCCTATTTATTATCCTATAGTAAACCTAAGAAATACCTAATCAACAATGGCAAGAGTAATTGCAATCGCGAATCAAAAAGGTGGGGTAGGAAAGACTACCAGCGCTATTAACCTGGCAAGCAGCCTGGCGGTGCTGGAGTACAAAACACTGCTGGTGGATGCCGACCCACAGGCGAACAGCACCACCGGTTTGGGTTTTGACCTCCGCAACATACAGCAGAGTTTGTATGACTGTATGGTAAACGATGTTCAGGCCAAAGACGTGATCCTGGAATCGGATACTCCGAACCTGAAAGTACTCGCCTCCCATATTGATCTGGTAGGTGCTGAACTGGAGCTCATTAACCACCCGAACAGGGAACAGGTGATGAAGCAGGTAATAGACGGTGTACGGGATGATTATGACTTTGTAATAGTAGACTGCTCCCCTTCTCTGGGTTTGATCACTGTAAATGCCCTGGTGGCATCTGACTCTGTGATCATTCCGGTACAGTGTGAGTTTTTCGCACTGGAAGGTCTGGGTAAGTTATTGAATACCATAAAAATCGTTCAGAGCCGCCTGAATACTCACCTGGCTATTGAGGGTATCCTCATGACCATGTATGATGGCCGCCTCCGCCTGAGCAACCAGGTAGTGGACGAAGTGAAACAACATTTTGAAGAAAGCGTGTTCAATACTATTATTCACCGTAATACCAAGCTGGGTGAAGCGCCTAGTTTTGGTAAATCCGTGATCATGTACGATGCGGCAAGTACAGGTGCCATAAACTACCTGAATCTGGCCAAAGAGATACTGCAAAAGAATAATTTCACACGCATTAACCTTGAAGATAAAATACTAGCAATCAACAATGAGCAATCAGAGTAAGGGCACCCCTAATCAGGGTAAAGGCACTCCTAATAAGAAAGAGGCGCTGGGTAAAGGTATCCGCTCGCTGCTGGCAAACATTGATACTGACCTGAAGCAAACCTCCAATGCGCTCAATGAGCAGGTGGTGACACAGGCAACTGGCATTGAGCGTCTTCCGCTCGACCAGATTGACATCAATCCAAAACAGCCGCGCCGGGACTTCGATGAGAAGGCTTTGCAGGAACTGAGTATGTCCATTTCTTTGCACGACGTAATCCAGCCGATTACCGTGTCAAAACTGGGGCCCAGGAAATACCAGCTGATAGCAGGTGAACGCCGTTTACGTGCAAGCCGGATGGCAGGTTTGAAAGACATTCCTGCTTACATCCGCCAGGCAAACGACCAGGAACTGCTGGAACTGGCGCTGCTGGAGAACTTACAGCGCGAAAATCTGAATGCCATAGAAATAGGCCTGAGCTACAAACGCCTCATGGATGAGGTGATGCTCACCCAGGAACAGGTGGCTGACCGTATGGGTAAAGAAAGAAGTACGGTAACCAACTATATCCGTCTCCTTAAACTGCCACCAGATATTCAGGTAGCAGTAAGAAACGGACAAATCAGTATGGGGCACGCCCGTGCACTGATCGCTGTTGAAAATGTAGAGAAACAACTCTTCATCTTCAATGAGATCATGCAGAACGGTCTTTCCGTACGCCAGACAGAAGAACTGGTGCGGAAAACTTCCCATATCGACAAGGGAAATGTTAAGAAACCAACTAAGAACACATTACCTCCTCCCTATCAGAAAATAGAAGATAACCTGGCCAGCCACTTTGCAACCAAAGTGAAGCTGGATAGAAGCAAGAACGGTAAAGGAAGCGTAACGATCGAGTTCTACTCAGATGAAGAACTTGATAGTATATTAGAAAAAATAGACTTATACGGTGGCTAAAAAGTCCGGAAACATACTTCATTTTTTATTGCGCATTTGTTTCCTGGCTTTGCCGGTTTTATGCCTGTTGCATACTACTGCAAGTGGCCAGGACACTACCAAAGCAGAATGGTTGAGAAAACAACAGCCGGATAGCCGTAAAGACAGTGCCGAGCTTTTTATCACGAAGAAGGATTCATCAGTAGTCGTTAAGAAAGACTCTGCAGGCCCGATCGTACAGCCTCCCATTCATAGTCCCCGTAAGGCGGCCCTCTACTCAGCAGTATTGCCAGGTCTGGGCCAGATATATAACAGGGAATACTGGAAATTGCCACTCATTTATGCGGCACTGGGTATCACTACCGGTACGTATATCTTCAATATGAACAAATACAGAACCTACCGGGATGCCTACCGTATACGTATGGATGGCAACGCGGATACCGTAGATGACTACGTAGGTTTGTACAGTGATGCTGGTCTGAAGTACCTGCGCGACGGATACAGGGAATACGTAGATTACTCTGTACTTGTATTCGTACTTGCCTATGGTCTGAACATCGTGGATGCAACCGTATTTGCCCACCTGCGTAACTTTGATATGAGCGATGACCTGAGTTTTAAAATCACCCCTACTGTGATCAACAATCAGGCGCTGGGCATATGCCTCAAAGTCAATCTGGGTGGTTCTAAAAGGAAGTCTGTGCGTTCACTGGCCATGGCTCCCACCAAATGGTAAACATATACACAATCAACATACAAAGGATGAAAATAGCGTTAATTGGTTACGGGAAAATGGGCAAGGCGATAGAAGCTATTGCTGTTGCAAAAGGACATGAGATCGTAGCTCGAATTGATAAAGATAACCAGCACCTCCTGAATAAGGAAAGCCTGCAGCATGCTGATGTGGCCATTGAATTTACCGGACCAGAAACTGCTTACAACAATATCCTGAAGTGTTTTGAAGCCAATGTACCAGTCATCTGTGGTAGCACCGGCTGGCTGGAAAAAATGCCTGAAGTAACTGCCCTGTGCCAGGAGAAACATCAGGCATTCCTGTACGCAAGTAATTTCAGCATTGGTGTAAATATCTTCTTCGAACTGAATAAGCGCCTGGCAGAACTGATGGCCCCACAACCACAGTACAATGTACAGATGGAAGAGATCCACCATACCCAAAAGCGCGATGCGCCAAGTGGTACGGCCATCTCCCTGGCTGAACAGGTACTCGAGAAAATAACCAGAAAGCAAAACTGGGTAAATGACGAAACAGCTGCACCAACAGAACTGTCTATCATTTCTAAAAGAATAGATCCGGCTCCGGGTACACATATCATCCACTACACCTCTCCTATTGACGACATCACCATTACTCATACTGCGCATTCCAGGGAAGGATTTGCATCAGGTGCTGTAGTAGCAGCTGAATGGATTCAGGGTAAAAAGGGTGTGTTTAGCATGAAGGATGTGTTAAGCCTGTAGTAATAAAAAAGGGATTATCTTTGTATAAGTATGCTATCGAAAAAAACACAATACGCTTTTCATGCACTTATTCACCTGGCAGAAAATCAAGATAAAGGGCCGATCCTGATATCTGAAATTGCGCAGGAAAAAAATATATCCATTAAGTTTCTGGAAAACATTCTGCTGGAGTTGAAAAACGCAGGAATTCTGGGAAGTAAAAAGGGTAAAGGCGGTGGCTATTATCTGATGAAGCCACCGAAGGAGATAGCCCTGGCTAAAATCATCCGCCTGCTGGACGGGGCGATTGCCCTGCTGCCATGCGTGAGCCTGAACTACTACGAGCGATGTGATAATTGTAAAGATGAGGCTGTATGCGGGTTGAACGAGGTGATGAGTAAGGTAAGAGATGCCTCTCTTAAAATTCTGGAAAATAAGACATTAAAGGATATCCTGACCAAACAGGTCACCATATAAGGAATTGATTTTCAATTACATCCCGCTACATTCCGTAGCGGGATTTTTTTTTAAGGATAGTTTATTAAAATAAGTCTATCTTTTTTATAGAGTTTATGTAATTTTGTTGAATCTGTAAGAAGCTAAGGAAGTTTTTTTTATTACGATGAAAGACATCAGACAAGCAATTGAAGGCCTTGATGCACCTGCAGCAATGGCCTGGCTGGCAGCGGAGTTTCCGGGAGCCGTGGCATTTTCCACCTCCTTCGGACAAGAAGATCAGGTTATAGCAGACATGATCTGGCGCCACAACATCCCTGTAAGGGTTTTTACATTGGATACGGGACGTCTCTTCCAGGAGACCTATGATCTTATGGATCTGACCCGTGCCCGTTACAAGCAAAACTTTGAAGTTTACTTCCCTGAGACCTCGCGTGTGGAAACACTGCTTAAGGAGAAGGGTCCCAACAGCTTTTACGAGTCGGTGGAGAACCGCAAGGAATGCTGTAACATCCGCAAGGTAGTGCCTTTGAACAGGGCGCTGCAGGGAGTGAAAGTATGGATTACAGGGCTGCGTGCCGAGCAATCGGAAAACCGCCAGTCGCTCCACGACATTGAATGGGACGAAAGCCGACAGATGTATAAGTACCAGCCCCTGATCAACTGGACATTTGAGCAGATGCTGGATTACCTGAAAACAAACAACGTACCTTATAATAAGCTCCATGACAAAGGTTTCATCAGCATTGGCTGTGCACCTTGTACCAGAGCCATTGAACCAGGAGAACATCCACGCGCTGGCCGCTGGTGGTGGGAAATCTCCAAGAAAGAATGTGGTTTGCACGGATAAAGGATTACGTGTATTTTTCGGTTAAAATTTCTTTACGGTAAAAAGTTCCCATTCCCTGGATGGGCAGTTAAACCAAGATATATGAGTAATAAAATACAGTGGGAGTTTCCGCAGGCATTGGAAGATGAGGCCATCTATATTTTACGTGAAACGGCTGCTCAATTTGAAAGGCCGGCCATCTTATTCTCAGGTGGTAAAGATTCTATCACCATCGTAAGACTGGCTCAGAAGGCTTTTTACCCAGGTAAGTGTCCTTTTCCGTTATTACATATTGACACAGGGCATAACTTCCCTGAAACAATCCAATTCCGTGACTGGCTGGTAGAATCCTTGGGTCTGGAACTGGTAGTAAGAAACGTGCAGGATAGTATTAACCAGGGGAAAGTACAGGAAGAAACCGGAAAATATGCCAGTCGTAATGCACTGCAAACAGTAACCCTGCTGGATGCCATCGAAGAGATGAAGTATGATGCTTGTATAGGTGGTGCCCGCCGTGATGAAGAAAAAGCCCGTGCCAAAGAAAGGATCTTCTCTGTAAGAGATGAATTCGGACAATGGAACGCTAAAATGCAACGTCCGGAACTGTTCGACATGCTGAATGGAAAAATCAACATCGGCGAGAACGTTCGTGTATTCCCTATTTCCAACTGGACAGAGCTGGATGTATGGAACTATATACGCAGAGAAAAGCTGGAGATTCCTTCTATTTACTTCTCTCACGAAAGAGATATCATAGAAAGAGATGGCATGTACTGGCCAGCTTCTCCATTCCTGAATACCACAGATGAGGAAGTACCGTTCCGCCAGAAAGTACGCTTCCGTACTGTAGGCGATATGACATGTACCGCTGCTGTGATTTCCGAGGCTGATAAACTGGAAGATATCATCTCTGAGATACTGGAAGCCAAGATCTCTGAAAGAGGCGCCCGTATCGATGATAAACGCTCGGAAGCTGCTATGGAAAAACGTAAGCAGGCAGGTTATTTCTAAACAATCACTTTTAACATTCTGAAATTTCAATAAATGGAGGTTTTACGTATAACTACATCCGGCAGTGTGGATGACGGTAAAAGCACTTTGATAGGTAGACTGCTATATGATACCAACTCTATCCCACAGGATAAAATGGAAGCGTTGCACGCTGCCAGCAAGCGCAAAGGACTGGACTTTACTGACCTGTCCCTGCTCACTGATGGTCTGGTAGCTGAAAGAGAACAGGGTATCACCATCGATGTGGCGCATATCTACTTCTCTACACCAAATCGTAAATATATAATCGCTGATACGCCCGGTCACGTGGAATATACCAGAAATATGGTTACAGGTGCTTCCAATGCACAGGTATCCCTGATCCTGATAGACGCCCGTAAAGGTATTGTGGAGCAGACTTACAGGCATTTCTTTATTGCCGGCATGCTGCGCATTCCTTACCTGGTAGTATGTGTTAATAAAATGGACCTGGTTGAATACAGCGAAGCGCGTTTCAACCAGATCGTAGAAGATTTCCAGGCACTCGTAGCCACTGCCAGCTTTAAAGCACCTTCTATCAAGTTCATTCCGATTTCTTCATTGTATGGAGAGAACGTAGCCGGTAAGTCTGAAAAGATCAGCTGGTATAATGGCGAATCCCTGCTGGATTACCTGGAACAAATCACTTTTGACCATGCAGACAGCAGCCATCCGGCACGCTTTCCTGTGCAGTCAGTGATCCGCCCAAGAACGGAGGCTTACCACGACTTCCGTGGTTTTGCCGGCAAAGTAGCCAGCGGACAATTCAATGTAGGCGATGAGATCATTTCCCTGCCTTCACAGCAGACCAGCAGGATCAAGTCGATAGAGCAGTTTGAAAAACAACTGGATGTAGCACAGGCACGTGAGAGCGTGGTGATCACACTGGAAACTGAGATTGATACAAGCCGTGGTAGTATGCTGGCAAAGGTGGACAATGCACCTGCCCTGCTGAAAGATATTACTGCTAATATCTGCTGGATGGATCAGCAAAAGCTGGTTCCTGGCAAGACTTATTTGCTGCAACATGGTATTAACCGTGTGAAGGCTAAAGTGCAGCAGTTGCTTGAAGTGGTAGACGTGACTTCCAATCAACTGGTAGAAGGTAAGAAAGAGATGGGATTGAATGATATTGGTAAGATTGCGATTAAGACGGCTGCGCCGATCTTTGCGGATGTTTATAGTGTGAATCCGGCAAATGGTGCTTTTATACTGATCGATGAGTTTAGTAACTCGACTGTTGCAGTTGGGTTTGTAGCATAATTAAAGGGCCGGTTCTTATAGAACCGGCCCTTTTTGGATTATTCTGGTGTAGAGTGCTTGCCAGCAAATCTCTTACTTCTGTAACATATCTTTCAGGTTCTTCAGCATATCTGTTGTCATCTTTTCCAGACAATATTCCGGCTTCCAACCCCAGTCATTTCTCGCATTTTCATCATCAATACTCTGTGGCCATCCATTGGCAATTGCCTGCCTGTAGTCAGGTGCGTAATCAATAGTAAACTCAGGGATGTGTTTCTTAATTTCGGCTGCGATCTCCTTCGGAGAGAAGCTCATTGCACCTAAATTGTAAGAAGAACGCACCTTGATCTTTTCTTTATCCGCTTCCATCAGTTCGATAGTAGCACGGATAGCATCCGGCATATACATCATAGGCAGGTAAGTACCTTCTGACAGGAAACAGGTATATTTCTTTTCTTCCAGTGCTTCGTGGAAGATTTCAATTGCATAATCGGTAGTACCACCACCCGGTGCAGACTTGTAGCTGATCAGGCCCGGATAGCGCAGGCTGCGTACGTCTACGCCATAACGGTGATTGTAGTATTCACACCAGCGTTCACCAGCGAACTTACTGATACCATAGATAGTAGTAGGTTCGATGATCGTATGCTGAGGAGTGCTTTCTTTAGGAGAATCAGGTCCGAATACGGCGATAGAACTAGGCCAGTAAACTTTGTCAATACCTTCTTCTTTTGCAATGTCCAGTACATTCAACAGGCTGGCCATATTGATATGCCATGCCAGCAGCGGATTCTTTTCGCCGGTAGCAGAGAGGATAGCCGCCAGCAGGTAGATCTGGGTAATGTTGTGACGGATTACCAACACATGCAGCATTTCCTTGTTCATCACATCCAGAGAGACATAGGGTCCGGAACCTTTTAGTAATTCATGTTCTTCCCGAAGGTCAGAGGCAATAACATTTGCATCGCCATACATTTTCCTGAGCGCCAGGGTCAGTTCAACACCGATCTGCCCACAGGCACCAATTACCAGGATTTTGTCTTTCTTCATGCTAACTCGTGATTAATTTTCAGGACGTAATATTACTGGGTTCCGCAAATATTACGATCATCTCTATAAATCGCATGACAATGCGGTAACAATCTGTGAAGGTAGTTAAAAGCATATATAGGCCCAGTAAGGTTTCTTATTCGGCGGTTTACAATTTTATGACAATTTGAATTTTATTATTTTTAAGGTTCTCCCCGATCACCACACAGCCTCCTTATCAGGGTAATCCCTGAGAATAACCTACCTTTGCATTCTCAAATACAAAAATCATGTCTGTTTCACATTTGAAAACTCTTTTTAAAGAAAGATATAATCCAGAGAATTTCTTCCTGATAGCCGGCCCATGTGTGGTGGAAGATGAAGCCCTGCTGATGCAGGTAGCAGAAAAAGTATCCCGCATTTGTGAGCGTTTACAGATACCATATATTTTCAAAGCATCATACCGTAAGGCGAATCGTACCAGTATCAGTTCATTCAGTGGTATTGGTGATGTAGAGGGATTGGATCTGTTGCAGAAGGTAGGCCAGACTTTCAATCTGCCGGTAACTACGGATATTCACTCTGCTGCAGAAGCTGCGATGGCTGCTGCATATGCGGATGTTCTGCAGATACCTGCATTCCTCTGCCGTCAGACAGATATCCTGATTGCGGCTGCAGAAACAGGTAAGGTAGTGAATGTTAAGAAAGGCCAGTTTGTAAGTGGAGAGGCAATGAAGTTTGCTGTAGAAAAAGTAAGACAGGCGGGTAATGATAAGATTATGCTGACAGAGCGTGGTACTACTTTTGGGTACCAGGACCTGGTAGTTGATTACAGAAACATTCCTATTATGAAGGAGCATGGTGTACCGGTGATTATGGACTGTACACACTCTTTGCAACAGCCCAACCAGACAAGTGGTGTAACGGGTGGTAATCCAAAGCTGATCAGCACTATTGCGAAAGCAGCGATTGCAACAGGTGCAGATGGTTTATTTATAGAAACGCATCCGAATCCATCCTGTGCAAAATCAGATGGTGCGAATATGTTACATCTGGACCTGCTGGAAAAACTGCTGGAAGATCTGGTAAGAATCAGGGAAGTAGTCAAATAACTTTTTGAAACGCTTCTGCCGCTGGCAGGAGCGTTTTTCTTTTCAGGGATTATGGCCTGCCTGCTGCCGGTCTGATTTTTGGGTAATTTTCAGTAAATTCAAATAATAACACCCAAAAATATCCACAATGATCAACTTACATGATGTAAAAGCAGGTGATACCGTAATAGTGGAATATGAAGGCGAAAAGCATGAAGGCCTTGTATTGGAAGTAAACCGGGAAGACAAGCAGGTTTGTGTACAAACAGGTGAACAGGAATTCTGGTATGAACTGGCCGATGTCTATTCAATTCCACTGAACGAGGAACAGTTACTCAAACTGAAGTTCACTAAAGAAGACATTTCCCCGGACCCAGACAATCGAAGGATCTACGTTCGTGGGCCATTTTCCGTGATGTTTCATGATCTGGATGGCCGTGAGGCTACCCGGCTGGATTACAGGGATGAACACCGTGAGATAAAGGGAGCATTGACTGTAAACCAGTTACAGAATCACTATCACGAGATGACGAATTTCCACCTTGATTAAGAAAATGAGGGCTGATCAATAGCGATGTTGATCAGCCTTTTTTAAGATCGGGAGAACCAGCGTTATAGCAGCGACCTTATAGTGGGCTTAACGTGATATAGAACGCTTATAGAAAGCTTATACAACGGCTATAGAAGGCTTATAGTGCACTTATAGAAAGCTGGTCGAATTTTGCCTGGATGTGGTAATTACAAATACCTTAGGGGGTTTCTTCTGGCATTGAGAATGTAGTTCTTCATGTTGACCCAAAAAGCCATAATCAGGTAAACAATGATTGGGGATCCCATCGTCAGGAAAGACACATAGATAAAGAACAAGCGGATGCGGGAAGTCGCTACTCCCAGCCTGTTGCCTATCGCGGTGCACACACCGAAGGCTTGCCATTCCACAAAATCTTTAAATCTGTTCATATATCAAATTTATCACAAACTCATGTGAAAAACAAGTGCCAATTTTTTCGGAAAGGGCCGCTTGCAGTGTGTTAGCAGTGATTTAACAACAATTTAAAGGAATTGGTCTGGCGGAGGCCCGGAAGCAGGGGGCCAATCGAGTACTTATCTTTTATAAACTGTCTTAAAAAGGTTAATTTTGCGGTGCATTTTTAATTGGTCTTAAATATTTTTTCCATGGTGTTTGATATCGAAATGATTAAAAAAGTGTATGCGGCACTCCCGGGTAAGGTGGAAGCTACCCGTAAGCTGTTAGGACGTCCGCTCACATTGTCAGAGAAGATTTTGTATGCCCACTTATATGCCCCGACAACGTCCGCATATGAGAGAGGTAAATCTTATGTTGAGTTTGCACCGGATCGCGTAGCGATGCAGGATGCTACAGCACAGATGGCACTGTTACAGTTTATGACCTGCGGCCGTGCTAAGGTAGCAGTACCATCAACTGTACACTGTGATCACCTCATTCAGGCTAAAACAGGCGCTGTATCCGATCTGGAGACAGCTAATAACACCAACAAGGAAGTTTACGAATTCCTTTCCTCTATCTCGAATAAATATGGCATCGGCTTCTGGAAGCCAGGTGCAGGTATTATCCACCAGGTTGTACTGGAAAACTATGCTTTCCCGGGTGGTCTGATGATCGGTACCGACTCCCATACCCCAAATGCTGGTGGTCTGGGTATGCTCGCCATTGGTGTAGGCGGTGCTGATGCTGTAGACGTAATGGCTGGTCTCGCATGGGAACTGAAAATGCCTAAACTGATCGGTGTAAAACTGACCGGCAAACTTAGCGGATGGGTTTCTCCGAAAGATATCATCCTGAAGGTAGCAGGTGTACTGACTGTAAAAGGCGGTACCGGCTGTATTGTTGAATACTTTGGTGAAGGTGCCGACAGCCTGAGCGCTACTGGTAAAGGTACTATCTGTAACATGGGTGCTGAGATCGGAGCTACCTGCTCCGTATTCGCTTACGATAGCAAAATAGCTGCTTATCTGCAGGCGACCGAGCGTAGCGAAATCGCTTCACTGGCTGATGGTATAAAAGATCACCTGCGCCCTGATGCTGAGGTGTACGCTGATCCTACCAAATACTATGACCAGGTGATCGAAATCAACCTGGACGAACTGGAACCACATGTAAATGGTCCGTTCACGCCGGATCTGGCATGGCCTATTTCTAAATTCGCGCAGGCCGTTAGAGAAAACAACTGGCCAGAGAAACTGGAAGTAGCCCTGATCGGTTCCTGCACCAATTCTTCCTACGAAGACATTTCCCGTGCAGCTTCCCTGGCTAAACAAGCGATTGATAAAAATCTGGACGTTAAGTCTGAATATACGATCACTCCTGGTTCTGAACTGGTTCGCTTCACCATCGAAAGAGATGGGCTGCTGAACACCTTCGGCCAGATCGGTGGTGTGGTGCTGGCAAATGCATGTGGTCCTTGTATCGGTCAATGGGCTCGTCACATCGATGATCCTAACCGTAAGAACTCTATCATCACTTCCTTCAACCGTAACTTTGCAAAGAGAAATGATGGTCTGGCAGGTACCCACGCTTTCGTAGCATCACCTGAAATCGTAACTGCCCTGGCTATTGCCGGTGACCTGACCTTCAACCCACTGACTGATACCCTGAAAAACAGGGATGGCCAGGAAGTAAAGCTGGATGAACCAACCGGTTATGAACTGCCGTTAAAAGGCTTCGCTGTAGATGATCCAGGTTACCAGGCACCTGCTACTGATGGTAGTGGTGTACAGGTAGTGGTATCTCCTACCAGCGATCGCCTGCAGCTGCTGGCTCCTTTTACGGCATGGGAAGGTACTGACCTGAAAGGGCTGAAACTGCTGATCAAGGCGAAAGGCAAGTGTACTACCGACCATATTTCTATGGCCGGTCCATGGTTGAAATTCCGTGGTCACCTCGACAACATTTCCAACAATATGCTGATTGGTGCGATCAACGCATTCAACGATAAATCAGATACCGTTAAGAACCAGCTGACTGGTGAATACAGTGCTGTACCTGCTACACAGCGTGCTTACAAAGCTGCTGGTATCGGTTCAGTAGTAGTAGGCGACGAGAACTACGGTGAAGGATCCAGCCGCGAACACGCTGCAATGGAACCACGTCACCTGGGTGTGCGTGCGATCCTGGTGAAATCTTTTGCCCGTATCCATGAGACCAACCTGAAAAAACAGGGTATGCTCGGCCTCACCTTCGCTAACAAGGAAGATTATGATAAGATCCAGGAAGACGACACCTTCGATATCCTTGGTCTGACAACTTTCGCTCCTGGTAAACCCCTGACCGTAGTTGTTAATCACAAAGACGGTAGCAGGGACGAGATCACAGTTAACCATACTTACAATCAACAACAGATTGAGTGGTTCAAAGCAGGCGGTGCACTGAATGTAATTCGTGCTCAGTTTGCGAAAGCATAATCAAATGACGTCATTAGTAATGATAAAAGACTGGCTTAGCAATAAGTCAGTCTTTTTTTTGTCTACATTTAGGCTATGAAATCCCATCCACTATTTTATGTCTGGGAAAGCCTGGTAAGCAACTATACCAACGACTCGTCGCTGGTACAGGACGGCTTTAATTCCATTCTAACCCATTACAGTGAATCACATAGGTATTACCATAACCTGGATCATGTTCAGACATTACTCGTATTCATTGAAGAATATAATCATCTCGTACATGACCTGGAAGCCCTGCAACTGTCCGTATTTTTCCACGATATCATCTATGATGTACAAAGAGGGGACAATGAGGAGAGAAGTGCACTGGTAGCCACCCAATTCCTGGAGCAGACCAGCTATCCTGCGAAGAAGATAGCCCTGGTATCGGAATACATCAGAGCCACAAAATCGCACCAGAATCCCAACGCCGATTCAGACCTGGATTGTTTCCTGGACTTTGATCTGTTTATACTGAGCGGACCCGAACGTATGTATCAGGCATATGCCAAGAATATACGGAAAGAATATGGCATCTACCCGGACACGGTGTATGTGCCTGGCAGGAAAAAGATCTTACAGTACTTCCTGGATCAACCGTCCATTTACAAAACAGAAGGCTTTAGAGAGCGTTTCGATGCAGTCGCGAAGGAGAACATTCACAGGGAATTAGAAAAGCTCACGCTTTAAACCAAAACGCCTTACTACGCTCACTCTGAAGTTGCCTGCACCAATGGATTGGAATGTGTGTTCAATGGGTGACTGACTACGCGTAGTCAGGTTCACATAGTGAATGCCTGCAAAGTACTTACTGGAATTGTAGCCGATAGAGGCACGGACAGTATTGTTCAGCTGGATTCCGAACTTGCGGAGGTCATTTTCATCGTCCCTGAACAAACGGGTGTAATTACCACCCAGACTGCCGGCAAGAGATAAGGTGAGGAAGAAGTGTTGTTTGTAAACAAATGTATAGGCATAACCGGCGTTCGCGGCAACGCTGAAGATACTGGTAGCCGAGAACGTTATACCATTCATAAAATCCTGCGTTGTGATATTATGAGGGATCAATGAAGAATCACCCTTCATCCGGGCTGTAAACAGCTCCCCTCCTATGAGGAAAGAACCTGCACTCTTCTTTTGGTATTCATTCTGCAAATAAGCAGCTCTATAAGAGAATTTCTTATCGTTAAAGACATACTGCACGCTCATCCCTATATTCAAATTCCTGATATCAGGACGTACAGGAAGAGGCCCTTTTTCGTCAAAGCCATTTAGCAATCCACGGGAGTTGGCAATGTAATAACCTTTGTAACGCTGTCCGTAGAAGTCTACCACCAGTTTGCGCAGGTAATAATGTGCCTGCAGGTCAAGGGCTCTTGTTTTGCCATACCTGTCCGTACTATTGATGAATGGCAGGTTGAAAGCCACGTTTATACCAATAAATTTATAGTTGAAACCAAAGCCCACGTTGAATGGCGTATTCGGGCGGTACATGACCTCCGTATTACGTTTACGATCTAAGATATCGTAGTAATTATATTTCCGGGACCCGAAAAAGCGGGTAGTCAGATCCCTGGTATGATCCTCTATGTAGGCAGTATCATTTTCTGTATGAAACCAATCTCCTATCTTATCAATGAAAGACGAACGTTGACCCCTTGCGAAATGAAACATACACAGACAAATGGATAATAATATGTATCCCTTGCGCATAAGTAACAGATGTAGTACTTCTTCGATTTGCAAAAAATGTGCGAGTGCCGGTTTCCGTATTATTTGGGCAACTCTATCACTTCCAGGTTACTGATATTTCCCTCGTTTACGTCGAATCTCAATAATGTTTTCACCTTATGCCAGCCCTGCTGGCCACATGCTCCCGGATTCATGTGTAGTAGCTTCAATGCCGGGTCCGGCATTACTTTCAATATATGCGAATGACCGCAGATGAACAGTTTGGGGGAATTTTTCAACAATAAATCTTTTACTCCCGGGGCATATTTGCCTGGATAGCCTCCAATGTGCGTCATGAATACCTTTACACCTTCTACTTCGAAGAACAGATTTTCAGGATAACGCAGCTGGATATCTTTGCCATCGATATTACCATATACGGCCCTGAAGGGCCTGAAAGCCTCCAGTTCATCCGCGAGGGAGGTGGTACCGATGTCGCCACCATGCCATATTTCATCTACTTTATCAAAGTATTTGAACACCTGGGGATGGAGGTAACTGTGCGTGTCTGACATTAATCCTATCTTCTTCATTATTTTTCCCTTAGCAGGCCCAAAAATAAAATAAGAATTCGGGATTGGCTTACCACTAAAAAAATTCCTTTCCCTTTTGTATTTTACATAGTAATATATATTTCATTTTTATGCAGACTGATATAACCGGCAGGCTTTTGATCTCCTGTCCAGACCGCCCTGGTATCGTGGCCGGTGTGTCCCAGTTCCTGTACGCCTGCGGCGCAAATATCCTCGATGCCAGCCAGCACAGTACAGATCCCAAAGAAGGGCTCTTTTTTATGCGCATGTCTTTCCAGCTGGATAATCCCTCCTTTACCAAAGAACAATTGGAAAAAGACTTTCAGGAAAAAGTAGCCGCTCCCCGCCAGATGGAATGGCGTATTGACTACCCCGATCGTCGTAAGCAAATGGTGATTATGGTATCCCGCTATGACCATTGCCTGATGGAATTATTATGGCGCTGGCGCAGCGGGGAATTGCCGGTGGATATTCCACTCGTCATTTCCAATCACCTGGAATTAAAACAATTTGTAGAAGACTTCGGGATTCCTTTCCATTACCTGCCGGTAGATGCGGGCAATAAGCCGCTGCAGGAGCAGGAAGCGATTAAACTGATCAGGAGAGCCAATACAGACTTCATCGTGCTTGCACGTTATATGCAAATACTCTCTCCTGAATTCGTAAGCGTATTCCCCGGGAAGATCATCAATATTCACCATAGCTTTCTGCCGGCATTTGCAGGCGCCAATCCTTATAGAAATGCCTATAACAGAGGGGTAAAGCTCATAGGTGCCACGGCCCACTACGTTACTAATGACCTGGACGAAGGGCCTATCATTGACCAGGACGTAGCAAGGGTGAGCCATAAACATGAGGTGACAGATCTGATTTTGTTGGGAAGAGATATAGAGCGGCAGGTGTTAACAAGAGCTGTGATTGCACATATTGATGACAGAGTCATTATTCATGGTAATAAGACCATTGTATTCTAATAAAAAGGGCGGGTGAATGACCCGCCCTTTTTACTACAATTGTTTCTTGATTGCTTTTGCCAGCGCCTTGGCGGCATCTGCATAAGCTTCCTGGATCCTAAGCCCGGTATCGAAGTCAAAACCGCCGAAAATACGGCCCTGCGCCTTATCTACCGTAAACTTTGCAATCACCTTGCTCTTATCGGCAGTTTCCACAATCCATGCTTCACCATCCATAGATGCATTCTTTCTCCATACACCGACATTGTACCCAGGCTCAATAAATTTGGTTTTAAAGATCAGCGTGTACTTTGCAGAAGGATTTTTGCCAGCAGTAATACCTCCACTGTTGTCAGTAAATAACTGGTTGAATTTAGGTTCAAACCTTTCGGGTCTGTCACTCTTCCATGACTTAGCCCAGGTATCACCCCTGCCAGCTTCTTTCTTGTTATAATCTTCTGTCTTTTTGCGGATGTAATCATCCTCGTTACTGAACTCCCCGACCTTTACATTGTCATAAGTAAATTCGGTATTCAGCTCTGTAATACCTTTTAGTGGGGAAACGCTGCCTTCTTCCAGCTTAATACGTTGTGCACTCACAAACAGGGGTGCTACAGCTATGGCAACAGCCATTAGTAAAGTGTAGAACTTCATGATAATTAATCTTTTGGGGAATCCACCCCAAAGATAATATTATTTTCCACTTAACAAATAAGTCACTGCTTCAAATATTAAGGCAGCACCTAGTTTGGCTGTACGATTATCTATGTCGAACGAAGGGTTCAATTCTGCTATATCCATTCCCGCTAGTTTTTCACTTTGCAGGATGGTCCGAAAACATTCTAAAAACAAGCCATCCGGGCGGATACCATTAAATGCTGTTGCACTTACTCCCGGTGCATAGGCCGCGGCAAATACATCGAGATCTATTGTGAGGTACAAATGGTCTGTTTCTTTCATAAAAGCGGCTAATGCAGCCTGTAATACTGTACGATCCTGGAAGTGAAAAGCATCGGCCTCCAGATAGGTTGCCTCCAGCTCGCCTGCTATTCTGAATAGCTGTTGTGTATTGCTCAGTTGCTGTATACCTAAGGCGAGGTATTGAAATGGCGTATGCTCCTGTGAGAGCTGCCAGAAGCCTGTTCCGGAGCTAACGCCTTCCGTGCGTAAATCAAAATGTGCATCAAAATTGATCAACCCGAGTCGCTTATCGGGCATTGACTGATACAGGCCACGTGCATGACCGTAAGTGATTTCATGTCCGCCACCTAATAACAACGGTGTATGGCCTGCACGTTTTATCAATTGCACAGCGCCGCTCAGGGCCTGTTGTGCTGCTTCCAGGTCTTCATCAGGACAGATAATGTTTCCACCATCCATCAATATTCCGCCGAAGTGCACCGGAAAACTGCCCATAGCTTGCCTGAGCGCTGCAGGGCCTGCAGCTGCCCCCACCCGTCCCTTGTTTCTACGCACCCCTTCGTCTACTGCAAAGCCTAATAAGACGACGCCATTGCCATCAGGCAATGACTGTGAGAGATCTACTAACTGTATCTTTTGATGCCAGCGATTGACTTCTTCGTCGGTGCCATCTATTCTGCCAGTCCAGGCGACCGGTTGCTGATAATATGCTTTCATATTTTTTCACCTCCTTTCCACACCTGTGAAGGTTTCATTTTTCCCTGATAATACAAAAGGTCTCTGTAATCATTTGTTGGATACACCTGCATATCTGCAGCAAAGCCCTGGGCCAGTTGTCCAACATTTGTAAGCTGCAAAGCTTTGGCTGCTCTGAAAGTCAGACCTCCCAATACTTCTGCAGTAGATAACTTTTCGGCTGCGCTCATCACTGCTGCCTGCAATAGTAAATCTCCCATTGGTGCAGAACCTGGATTCCAGTCGCTCGCAATGGCCACACAGGCGCCCGCATCGAGCAATTTTCGCGCAGGTGCATAATGCATGCCTAACCCCAACGAAGCACCCGGCAATACAACTGAAACGATATCTGCTGCTGCTAACCGTGCTATACCGGCTGCATCACTGGCTTCCAGATGATCTGCTGAACAAGCCCCTGCTTCTACTGCTACCGCTGATCCACCACTGCTAAACTGATCGGCATGTACGGTCAATGCAAAGCCCATTTCCTTTGCCTTCAATAAATAAGGCAATGCCTGGGCTGCGGAAAAAGCAGTTTCTTCAATGAAGATGTCTACTCTTTTACAATTAACAGCTGGTAATAATTGCGCTACTATTTCCTGTAAATAATCTGTACCCGTATAATCTTTCGGCATCATATGCGCTGCCAGGCAGGTAGGTATCAGTGTAGCTTTTGTATGCTCTCCTGCATGCCTGATGGCCTGCAGCATTTTCATTTCCTCTTCGACAGACAGCCCATATCCACTCTTCACTTCAATGGTAGTGACTCCTTCGTGCAAATGCCTGTTCGCTCTTTCAGCAGTATTCTTTTTTAATGTTTCTACACTGGCAGCACGTGTCTTCATCACAGAATCCCAGATACCACCACCTGCACGTGCAATGTCGAGATACGTTTTTCCTGCTATACGCATGGCATAGTCGCGGCTTCGATTGCCATCAAAACAGATATGGGTATGGCAATCAATAAAGCCCGGCAGTAATACCGCCGGGCCATAAATCAATACTGGTAGTGCATGGGAATATTGATTACGCAGTTCATTGTAATTACCAACTGCTACGATCTTTTCTTCGTGTGTAACCACACCTCCATCTTCAATGATAGTGAGCTGTGCATCCTGCAATGCTCCTTTCAAAGGCAACCCTGTGAGGGGTATGATCTGCGAAAATGGTCCTATGAGTTTCATCTGTACAAATCGAATTGAGTGGCTATTTCCTGTGCTTTTTCATACCCTGCATCTGCATGTCTGAAGATGCCTAATGCAGGGTCATTGAACAATACTCTTTGCAGGCAGGCTGCGGCTCTGTCAGTACCATCAGCCAGCACCACCATACCTGCATGTTGTGAATAACCCATGCCTACACCTCCGCCATGGTGGAAGGATACCCAGGTAGCTCCTCCGCCTGTATTTGCCATCAGGTTTAGCAAGGTCCAGTCTGATACCGCATCAGAGCCATCTTTCATAGCTTCTGTTTCTCTGTTGGGGGAAGCGACAGAGCCGCAATCCAGGTGGTCTCTTCCTATTACGATTGGTGCCTTCACTTTGCCGCTTCGCACCAGTTCATTAAAGATCAGGCCCGCTTTTTCACGCTCCCCTAATCCCAGCCAACAGATCCTGGCGGGTAATCCCTGGAAGGCTACTTTTTCCTGTGCTTTCTTCAGCCAGTTGATCAATGGCTTGTTATCAGGAAATGCTTCCATCAATGCCTGATCGGTGGTATAAATATCCTGTGGATCGCCTGACAATGCTACCCATCTGAAAGGGCCTTTTCCTTCGCAGAATAAGGGCCTGATATAAGCAGGCGTGAATCCTGGAAAATCAAATGCATTTGGTTCTCCGCCTTCTTTTGCAAACTCACGCAGGTTATTGCCATAGTCAAAAGTGACCGCACCTTTGCTTTTTAATTCCAGCATGAATTTTACATGTCTTGCCATGCTTTTCAGCGCAAGGTGTTTGTAAGCGGCAGCATCTTTTTTACGCAATTCAGCAGCTGCCGCGAGTGTCAAACCATTCGGAATATACCCATTGATTGGATCATGTGCAGAAGTCTGATCAGTGAGTATGTCAGGAATAATATTATCCTGCAATAATCTTTCCAGCATATCACCGGCATCACTCACCAGTCCGATAGAAAGTGGTTCCCCTTTTGCCATGGCTTCTTTTGCCCAGGTGATGGCTTCTTCGTAAGAATGGGTGATGCGGTCAATATATTTGGTAGTAAGGCGCTTTCTGATCCTGCTTTCATCCACATCTGCCCCTAAAAACACAGCGCCAGCCATGGTAGCGGCCAGTGGTTGTGCACCACCCATGCCACCAATCCCTGCCGTGACCAGGAGTTTCCCTTTCAGGTCTCCGTTGAAGTGCTGTCGGCCGCATTCAACAAAGGTTTCATAGGTACCCTGCAGGATACCCTGGGTACCAATATAGATCCAGCTACCGGCTGTCATCTGGCCGTACATCATGAGCCCTTTTGCACGCAGTTCGTTAAAATGCTCCCAGGTAGCCCATTTGGGCACCAGGTTGCTATTTGCCAACATCACTCTGGGTGCCTGCGGATGGGTACGTACGATGCCTACCGGTTTGCCTGATTGCACTAACAGCGAATGGTCTTCATCCAGTGTGAGCAGGGTTTCAATTATCTTTTGCAAGGCTTCCCGGTTACGGGCTGCCTGTCCGATACCACCGTACACCACCAGTTCATCGGGGTTTTCGGCCACTTCACTATCCAGGTTATTCAGGAGCATGCGCAATGGAGCTTCCGTTTGCCAGGAGCGGGCATGCAGCTCAGGGCCACGGGGGGCCTTATAATGGGGATGCGCTGCGTATTGCTTAATAAAATCCAAACTGGTCATGATAAATACCGTTGAGTGATAAATTATTAGCCAGGGCGGTTTCATTGGCTACCCTGACGATAGATTGCTGGCGTATGAGTGTATGTAACTGTTGAATGTCGTAAGCGAAGATGCGGTCTTTAGCAGCAAAAGGAACTGTCTCTCTTACAAATGCATGAACGGCTTCCAATACCGGTCCAGATGTAAGGGGACGTCTGAAATTCACGGCCTGTGCGGCATACAACAATTCAATAGCAAGTATATATTCAAGATTATCTATTACCTGATGGAGTTTGCGGCCACTGATAGAACCCATCGATACATGGTCTTCCTGTCCTAATGATGTAGGAACACTATCAGCACTGGCAGGGAAACACAATGTTTTATTTTCAGTTACCAGTGCGGCTGTAGTATACTGTGGTATCATAAAACCGGAGTTCAATCCGGCATCTTCAATCAATAATTTAGGTAGGCCATATCTGCCTTCAATCATCATATAGCAGCGACGATCCGAAATATTACCCAGTTCAGCTGCCGCTACAGTGGCGTAATCCAGTGGTAATGCCAGTGGCTGCCCATGGAAGTTACCACCACTGATGGTATCGTCTGCACTAAAGATGATTGGATTATCTGTCACCGCATTCAGCTCGATCGTAACCAGGTCGAGCAAATGTAACCAGGCAGTACGGGAGGCACCGTGTACCTGTGGCATACAACGCAGGGAATAAGGATCCTGTACCCTGCCACAATCCACATGGGCAGCCATGATACCGAGCCATCCAACATGGTTTTGAGGCGATGTGCTACCAGCTGATTGCCAGGGAAAGGCCTGATGGCATGGATCCTGGGATCAAAAGGGCGTGCGGTACCCATCAAACCTTCCAGTGATAACGCGCCCACTATATCTGCAGTTTCCAGGGCATTGTGCAGGCGCTGTAAAGCAGTCACTGCAAAGGAGAGAATAAACTGGGTGCCGTTGATGAGGGCTAATCCTTCCTTAGGACCCAGTGCTATAGGTGTGAGCCCTTCAGCATGCAATACAGCAGCTGCCTGTTGGCGCTGTCCTTTATAATAGACTTCCCCCAAACCGATCAATGGCAGGAAGAGGTGTGACAATGGCGCCAGATCGCCGGATGCGCCTACAGACCCTTTTTCAGGTACCACAGGCGTAATGTGTTCATCGATCATCCACATAATACGCTCCAGCGTAGCCAGGGCTACACCAGAGTATCCCTGTGCCAGGGCATGCACTTTAGTAATGAGCATAACTCTCGCTACAGTAGCTGGGATTGGATTACCTATACCCACACTGTGGCTTTGCAGTATATTATATTGTAAGGTGCGGGTATCTTCTTCATTGATCCGGGTATCGCAAAGGGGGCCAAAGCCGGTATTGATGCCGTATACTGTACTATGCTTCGAGACGATGGTTTGAACGTGACCATAACTGGTGACGATACGATCAGCCACTTCCGGCGCCAGTATACCTTTCAACTGCCCGTCGGCAATGGCAAGGGCTTTGCCGGGAGTGAGCTGATCTACCCCGTATTTGAATTGGTGTATCATTATAAATAGTTATTTCATTGCTTTCAAAATCCTGACGGACAAAGCTTCTGCTTCCACACTTTTTTCCACGGCAGTTACTGCTTCCAACACCTGTCTGCTCATTTTGTTTTCATCCGCCAGTTCGGTCATTGCCTGGGTAATGGCTTCCCATATTGGCTGAATCTGTTGCAGCATGTCCTCTCCTTTTTTAGAGAGCATTACCAGCTGCCGGCGCCCGTCATCCGGGCAGGGGGCGGTTTTAACAAGGCCTTTCTTTTTGAGCCCCGTCACCAGTTGACTGATAGCGGAGTGGCTTACTTCCAGCTGTGCGGCAATATCAATCAGTGGCATGGGTTGTTCTTTGCCCAATATATAAAACACCGGAAACCAGCTGGCTTCAAAGGGGATACCTGCCTGTTCATATACCTTATTCACCTCACTCAGGAAGTATTCACTCAATCGCCGTAAACGGCTGCCAAACACCAGGAAGCCCAAAGAAGAATAAAAGCTCATGTAAATTATATAAGTACTTATATATTTAGATACAATAATAAGGAATTATTCAATTCCTTTTATTGAGACAAACGGTCTATTATGTTAATTATTTTTTCCTGACATCGAACCAAACGGGTGCTGAGTCAGATGGATCCCCGTTATAGTTGATCTGCAATTCCTCTCCTTTTTTAATCTCTCTACGGGTGATGATACTCATGGTTTCCTCATCAAAATCCATTTCGTATATGCAATTGGGGTCGTAAGAGTGATTGTAGATAGAGCAAAAACCCAGTGCTATGCAAGAACGGGTTTCACGCACTCCCCACAAGAAAATGTAATTATGCAACTTTGTCTTATCCACGATTTCAGTGTCATCATAAGATAAAACGAGTACAGGCGAGGTTTCTATTCTGGTGCCCGCAGGTATTCTCTCTTTTGTAAACACTCCACGGCCCTTGCCTTTTGTCTTATCGACGTATAAATATGGTTTAATCATATAGCTGTAAAAACTTCGTAAAGTAAAGGTAAAGGAAGAAGTTATCAAAATCAGGCATAAAAATTTTAGGTTTGCGGAAATCTAACGTTCAAAGATGATCGATTACAATCCTAAGGCCTGGTTTACCTTTATATTCAGGATTCACAAGGCCGATACTGTACGCAAGTTGTTCCCCATGTTCATTGCCATTGGCTGTTATGCAGCTGTGGTTGCTCTGTTGGAGCTGAAAGTTCTTCACCTGTTTGACGTAACTGAATGGAAAAATATTGTATTTGTGCATAGTGTATTGGGGTTTGTGATCTCTTTATTACTGGTATTCCGCACCAATACGGCTTATGATCGCTGGTGGGAAGGTCGCCGGCTATGGGGTAGCCTGGTAAACAACAGCCGCAATCTGGCTATTAAGCTCAATGCGATGCTGCCTGTGAGCAACACTGCTTCCAGAGACTTTTTCAGGGCCATGATCCCCAATTATGCATTTGCTCTTAAAAATCACCTGCGTAGCAGGTATCTCCCCGAAGAGATGGATCTGAGTCAGGGTGCTCCTATAGATGATAAAAAACACATTCCTAACCAGATAGCCGGTCAGATCATGGCACATGTCAATGACCTGTACCGCAAGCAACAGCTATCCGGAGACCAGCTGATATTGTTGAAGGATGAGCTGATGTCCTTTACCGACGTTTGTGGTGCCTGCGAGCGTATCAAAAACACACCTATCCCCTTCTCGTACAGTGTATTTATCAAAAAGTTCATTTTCTTCTATGTGATGACTTTACCCTTTGGGTATGTATTTACCGTAGGTTTTCTGATCGTTCCAATTGTTGTTTTCATTTTCTATGTACTGGCCAGCCTTGAGCTGATTGCCGAGGAAATTGAGGATCCCTTTGGTTTTGATGCCAATGACCTGCCTACAGACACCATTTCTGCAAACATTCGTAAGCATGTGGCAGAGATATTGTGATGTTCCCACGTCAACTTTCTTTAATTTCGCCACCTGACAGCCTTTTGGACTATGGAAAATGAAGCTTTACTGGAAAAATTCGAGCAGCTGATCAAAGAGCAAGGCTACCAGGAACTGAAAGTGTACCTGGATGATCAGCTCATTACTGATATAGCAGAACTCATTCATGAAATGCCGGAGCAGGCGGGCATTATTATTAATAATTTGTCCATAGGCCGGGCAGCGGCAGCTTTTAGGATATTGGAATTCCATGTCCAGGAAGATGTAATCAGGGAATTGCCTGCTGCCAAAGTAGCTGAGCTGCTAAACGAGCTCCCTGCCGATGACCGTACCTCCTTTCTGGGAGAACTGCATAGTGATGTTGTAAAAGAACTGATCAAACTTCTTAATCCCGAGGAGCGCAAGATCACCCTGAGCCTGCTGGGCTATAATGAGACCAGCGTAGGGCGTATCATGACACCTGACTATATAGCTGTCAGGGAGGAATGGTCCGTAAAGCAGGTATTGGACTACATCCGCGAATATGGCAAGGACAGTGAAACGATCGACGTAATCTATGTAGTGGATGAAAAGGGCAAGCTGATCGATGACTTTCGAATCAGAGAATTCCTGCTGGTAGCCACTGATACAATGGTGCATACCCTTATGGATGACCGTTTTGTAGCCCTGCACGTGAACGATGAGCAGGAAGAAGCCATCCAGATATTCAGGATGGAGAACCGGGTCGCCCTCCCTGTAGTGGACGATGAAGGGATCCTGCTCGGTATCGTGACCATTGACGATATGTTGTGGATTGCAAACGAAGAACACACAGAAGATATTCAGAAGATCGGTGGTACCGAAGCCCTGGATGAACCTTATCTGGATATTCCCCTGCTAAAGCTGGTGAAGAAACGCATAGGCTGGCTGGTCATTCTCTTTATAGGCGAAATGCTTACTGCTACTGCCATGGCCTTTTTTGAAGGCGAAATCGCCAAAGCAGTCGTACTGGCATTATTTGTTCCGCTGATCATTTCCAGTGGTGGTAATAGTGGCTCCCAGGCCTCTACCCTCATCATTCAGGCTATGGCACTGGGTGAAATTACCCTGACGGACTGGTGGAGAGTGATGCGCCGTGAGATCATTTCCGGCCTTTTGCTAGGTGGTGTACTAGGTATAATCGGTTTTATAAGGATTGTGTTCTGGAACTCCCTCTTCCATAGCTATGGAGAGCATTCTATACTGGTAGGCCTTACTGTTGGTATTTCACTGATAGGCGTAGTATTGTGGGGAACTCTTTCTGGTTCTATGCTGCCCCTGATCCTGAAAAGACTGGGAGCTGACCCTGCTACCTCCTCCGCGCCTTTTGTGGCGACCCTTGTGGATGTAACAGGATTGCTGATCTATTTCTCGGTGGCTTTTGCCCTCATGAAAGGGACATTGCTCTAATAGCGGATACGCTTACACCTGGCGGTATCCCTGCTTTTACGGACAATGAATAAACTACTATAATCCGCATCTTTTATAGAATCCACTGGTGCCTTTGCTTTCAAAGAACGAATCACTGGCACCAGTGTTTTTTGTTGCCCGATTATCAACAATCGCTTGCCCCAATCCTCTTTGCGGGTAATTTCATACAACAAACCTTCCCCCGATGTATCAGGTTTATAAGTAACCGTATCAATATGTAAATAAGCTCTCAGTGATTCTGCCGTCTCCCTGGAAGAGGCGTTTGGAGTAAGATAGATCCGTTGTACACCGGAGTCCTTCAGCAACCGGTACAAAGCCCCAGCCTTCAGGTAGCCAGTATCCGTGAGCATAGTCGAATCACACTCCTGCGCGTGCCTTACAAGATAAAAAACCCCTGTCAGGAATGTACTGTCTTCTGAAACAGGCACCGGCTGCCGTTCAGATAACGGCTGCTGACATGCCATACAGCATAGCAGTAATATTACAACATATCTCATAGGATAACTTATTCAATTTCTGCGACAAATTACGCTTTTTCTACGCATTTGCCACCACATAACCCTGCCTCGATGATCTTAACTACATCATGATCATTAGATTATATTTAAACTTTCTTACCCTTTATGTGTATGATTTTCACATTTTTTAGGCATATTGCACCCCATCTCCATGTAAAACTGAAAAACAATATGTGCGGAATAGTCGCTTATATAGGCCAACGAGAAGCCTACCCCATCGTTCTCAAAGGATTGAAAAGGCTGGAATATCGCGGTTACGACAGTGCCGGAGTTGCCCTAATGAATGATGGCCTGAAGGTCTATAAGAAAAAAGGGAAGGTATCCGAACTGGAGGATCACCTGACCGGTAAGAACACAAGTAGTCATATTGCTATTGGTCATACCCGCTGGGCCACCCACGGTGAACCATGTGACAGAAATTCACACCCCCATTCTTCAGGTAATGGCAAGCTGGCTATGATCCACAATGGTATCATTGAAAACTACACTCAACTGAAACAGGAACTCCTGAACAAGGGTCATGTATTCACCAGCGATACTGATACTGAAGTGCTCATTCACTTCATCGAGGAGAT
>Ga0182005_1000130_pt1 | contig 53413 bp, 64 predicted proteins | sample Sormic07211103_1_FD_123021 | JGI IMG/M metagenome (GOLD analysis project Ga0182005, IMG submission 123021) | Rhizosphere microbial communities from Sorghum bicolor, Mead, Nebraska, USA - 072115-103_1 MetaG | ecosystem: Host-associated > Plants > Roots > Rhizosphere | place: USA: Nebraska... | reverse complement strand
GCAGGTCGCCCGCGGGCAGCTGCAGGTCAACGGCATCACGCTGGAGACCGGCGATGCGCTGCAGGTCAGCGACGAGGCACAGCTGACGCTGGAAAACGCCAACGATGCGGAAGTCATCGTGTTTGAACTCGCGCTGTAACCCAGGCCTCAAACGCAGACACCCCGGTTGCCCGGGGTGTCGTTCGTTGCGTGGATCAGAACTTGTAGTTCAGCGTCAGCCGCACGTTGCGCGGCTCGCCCCAGGTGTACGTGCTGTACCAGCTGAAGATGGTGTAGTAGTGCTTGTCCAGCAGGTTGTTGACGTTGAGCGTCGCCGACAGCTGGTCGTTGAACTGGTACCGCGCCATGGCGTCGAGCAGCCAGTACGGCTCCGTGCGATGGAGCTGGCTCCCGCCGGTGGCGGGGTTGGTGATGGTGCCGAACGTGCTGCCCTGCCAGCGCGCGCCGCCGCCCACGCTCCAGCCATCGGCTGCACCGGTGAGGCGGTAGCTGGTGTGCACGCTGAACTGATCTTCCGGCTCCAGCGTGGAGACCTTGGTGGACTGCTGGCGCGCGATCTTGTGCGCGTAGCCACCCTGGACCTGCCAGCCCGGCGCCAGCTGACCCGATACCTCCAGCTCATAGCCCTTGGTGCGCACCCCCATCAGGCCTTCATAGGCGATCCCGCCGCTCGGCGTCCTGCCGCCGGTCGGTTGTGCGTAATTGTCCTGCTCCAGCTGGAACACCGCCGCGCTGGCGTTGAGCCGACCGTCGTAGAACTCCGCCTTCAGGCCGGCCTCGTAGCTGCGCCCTTCCATCGGATCCAGCACCCGGCCCTGTTCGTCCTGGTTGCCCTGCGGCTTGAAGATGGTGCTGTAGCTGGCGAACACCGAGAAGTTGCGGTTGAGGTCGTACACCAGGCCGGCGTACGGCACGACCACGCCACTCTCGTCGGTATCCGGAGACTTGTAGTTCGCGATGCGGCTGCCGACGATCAGCTTCAGCGGGTCGGCCAGATCGAAACGGCCCACCACGTAGGCACCGCTTTCGCGGGTGACCTGGTTGTCACCGTAGCCCCACTGCCAGTCCGGCTCGGGCACATCGCCGGTCCAGGCGTAGTAGTCGGCAACGCTGCTGACATAGCCCGGCTGCGGCGAGTAGCCGTTGTTGACCCAGCGCTTGCGCGACACGCTGCCACCGACCACCAGCTCGTGCTGGCGGCCGAACCACTCGAACTTCCCACTCACGTACAGATCGGCGGCGTTGCTGGTGGTCCTGCCGATGTACTGGCCCAGCCACATGCTCACGCCTTCACCAGTGACCGGATCCGGATTGCCACCGGCCGCGGCCCCCAGCGAGGCGTCATACCCGTTGACCTGGTGGTTGAGCTGCAGCTTGGCGACCCAGTCATTGCCGAAGGTGTGCTCCAGCGTGGCGAAGCCGGTGCGGGCGTACTGGCCCCAGCGGCTCCAGCGCGCGCCGTTGTTGAACGAGCGCGGCATCGTGTTGAAGTTGCCTTGGCTGTCCAGCAGCGGAATGCCGCCCCAGCTGGAGCCCTCGGGATCGCTGTCCTGGTAATCGGCACCGACGGTCAGCAGCGTGCTCTCGCCGATGTCGGCCTCGAGGATGCCGTAGAACACCTCGTTGCTGCGCTGGTAGTGGTCGGCATTGGAATGCCTGTCCTGGTAGGCGCCGACCACGCGGCCGCGCACGCGGCCACTGTCGGTGAGCGGCCCGCCGACATCGACCTCGGCGCGATAGCTGTCCCACGAGCCCACCCCCAGCGTGGCGCTGCCGGTCAGTTCGCGCGTCGGCTTCTTGCGCACCAGGTTGATGGTCGCGCCCGGGTCGCCCATGCCGGTGAGCAGGCCGGTGGCGCCCTTGAGCACTTCGATGCGATCGTAGATGGCCATATCGCTGAGCGTGTTGCCGGCCGAGTACGCCGAATCACGCGCCATCGGGATGCCGTCATACTGGAAGTTCTGCACCGCGAAGCCGCGCGCGTAGTACTCGGTGCGCTCGCTGTCATAGGTGACGATGCTCACGCCGGGCGTGACCTTCATGACGTCGTCGATGCCGTTGAGGCCGAAATCGTTCATTTCCTGCCGGGTGATCACGCTGATCGACTGCGGGGTCTGGCGCGGGCTGAGCACCAGGCGGGTGGCGGTGGCGATCGTGCCGGGCGTATACGAATCACTGCCTTCGGTCACGGTGCCGAGCTGGTTGGCGGTGACCTGCACCGTCTGCAGGGTCTGCGCGCCTTCCTTGGGCGGTGCTTCGCCACTGCGCGCTTCGTCGGCCTGCACGGCCGAGGCGGACAGGGCCAGGCCCAGTCCGCAGGCCATCGCCTGCATCAGCGGGGAGAGCGCGGGAACAGCACGACGGCGACCCGAGTGGATCGGGGCAACACGGAACGGAACGACGGACACGGCAATGCCTCCAGGCAGGAAGTGACTCCTCTGGCGGCGGCTGGAGGGAACGAATGGGCGGCATGATGCCGCATCCGGGGCGATAGCGAAAGGCTATCGCCGCAGGCGATCGGATGCACAGCCCTTGAGCACGGCGACGCGCCCCGCTGCAGGCGGGGCGACGCGGGTCACGCAGTGTGCCGATCAGGTCCAGCGATCGGCAGGTCCACCGGCCGGATCAGCCTCGCGGCACCGGCGCATCCGAGGCGATCAGCTTCTCCTGCTTCAGCTCATCCCAGAACGTGGCCGGAATCGCCACGGACATGGAGGCGACATTGGCCAGCACCTGTTCCGGCGTCCGCGCACCGGGAATCACCGCCGAGACTACCTCCGGCGCATCGGCGAACTGCAGCGCCACCGTGCGCAGATCCACGCCGTGACGATCGCAGACAGCCTGCACCTTCGCGCGCCTCTCAGGCGCCCACGACGGCACCTTGCCGTCATAGAGATACCGGTCGCGCCCGGCCAGGTAGCCGGCCAGCAGCGGCGAGCCGACCACCACCGACGCGCCGTGTGCGGCGATCTTCGGGAAGGTGTCATGCAACGCCTGCTCGTGGTCCAGCAGCGAGTACTGGCAGGCGAGCAGGAAGATGTCCGGATCCGCCTCGGCCACCGCGCGCAGTGCGGGCTCGGGACGGTTCACACCGAAGCCCCACGCCTTGATCAACCCCTCCTCGCGCATGCGGGTCAGGGCCGGCATCGCGCCCTTCGCCGCTTCCGCGAAACGCTGCTCCCAGGGCATGCCCAGGTCGCTCTCGTTGTCCGGCGACAGGTCATGGATGAAGACCACGTCCAGCTGCGACACACCGAGCCGGTTGAGGCTGTCCTCCACCGAACGCCGCGTGCCGTCCGCGGAGTAGTCGTAGCGGTAATGGAACGGCGACGGGTCCTTCCACATCACCTCCTGCAGCTCACCGGCGGTTGCCGTCAGCAGGCGGCCGACCTTGGTCGACAGCGTGTACTCGCGCGCGGGATGGTTGTGCAGGTGATGGCCGTACCGACGCTCGCTCAGGCCAAGCCCGTACCAGGGCGAGGTATCGAAGTAGCGCACCCCGGCCGCGTACGCTGCGGCCAGGGTGGCTTCGCTCTGCGCATCGGTCGCGGCCTCGAATCCATTGCCGATCGCGACGCCGCCCAGGCCCAGGCGGGTCTGCGGCCGGTAGCGCCTGCCCTGCTGTGCGGGATTGCCAGGCAACGACTTTGCCGCAGCGTTGCCGCGGGTGGGCAGCACACTGCCCGGACCGGCGGACTGCGCCATCAGCGGCGAGGCGGCGAACGCTGCGGTACCGGCGGCGGCAACGGAGAGGAAGTGGCGGCGTGTGTTCACGGCGACTCCTGTTTCTGCGGGGGAAGCGGTCACCTTCGCAGAGCGGCGGTGCAGAGCATGCGGTTGCCGCGTCAAGGCAGCGGCAACACGGCCCCTCCCCGCCCCGCGGATGCTCAGCCCTGGCCAGCGCCTGCGGCGAGAAGCAGCGTCTCGATCTCGCGGTAGCCGCGCTGGCGTGCATGCTGCAGCGGGCTCACGCCTTCACCGTCAGGCAGGTTCACGTCCGCGCCTGCCGCGATGAGCTGACGGACGATCTCGACATGCCGGGGGCCGCCATCGGCGAGGATGATCGCCTCCAGCAGCGCGGTCCACTGCAGGTTGTTGACGTGATCCACGTCGACACCGGCCGCGATCAGTGTCGCCACGGCCTCCACGTGCCCGCGTTCGGCCGCTGGAATGAGTGCGGTGCCGCCGTAGCGGTTGGTGCTCGTCAGGTCCGCACCGGCTGCCAGCGTCGCGCGCAGGATCTCGAGATGGCCGCGCGCACCGGCGTAGAGATACGGGCTGTCCTGGATCGCGTCCCTGGCATTGACGTCGGCCCCGGCCTGGATCAGCGCCAGCGCGGCCTCCACGTGGTTGTGGTGGGTCGCGACCAGCAACGGCGTCGCCTTCGCCACGCCGCGCGCATCCACCCGGGCACCCTGCCCGAGCAGCATACGCACCGCAGTGGCGTCACCCTTCTCCGCCGCCCGATGCAGCCGCTCTTCCAACGAGGCGGCACTGGCCGGCATGACCATGCCCATCAGCAGGCTCATGACCACCCAACCCCGCAGCGACCTCCGTCCCATCGACATGTTCCTGCTCCTTCCACGGGAGGCGCCCGGTGGGGCGCCGCTGGAGAACGACCGTAGCCGAGCCGCCGCGCCGGTGCCAATGAAGATTGGGGATCGACCGCATTCGCCATCCGAATGTGTCGGCCGGCGCGCGTTCCGCCGATTTCATGCGACGCTGCGCACGACATTCGACACGGACGCACATCGCCATGCTGCATCACATTTCCCTGGGGGTGCGCGATCTCGCGCGTGCCGCTGCCTTCCACGATGCCGCGCTCGGTGCGCTGGGCATGCGCCGCGTCTTCGAAGACGGCGAGGCGATCGGATATGGCTACGCGGAGGATGAGGACCTGGTGTGCCTGAAACTGCGGGCCGATGCGGCAGCGCCCGGCCCTGGATTCCACCTGGCGTTCGGCGCCCCGTCCCGCCAGGCCGTGGACGCGTTCCATCGCGACGCGCTGGCGGTCGGCGGCACCTGCAATGGCGCGCCGGGACTGCGCGGGGACTATGGCGATCACTACTACGCCGCGTTCCTGATCGACCCCGATGGGCATCGGATCGAGGCGGTCTGCAAATCGGTCGTCTGAACCGGATCGCGCAAAGAAAAAGGCCTCCGTACTCGCGTACGAAGGCCTTCTCTACAACTGGCGGAGCGGGAGGCCGATTTCGCCATCTCACACTGTCGCATGTGATCGCAAACGCCTGCTGTATCAGGCGTTGCGACTCCACACCCTTACCATCCTGTCTCATACAATCGCACCCACAAGCATGGGGCAGATGATGGGGCAGATCTGATGGCACGACCAACGAATCGGCTGAGCGCTCGCGCCGTTCAGACTACTATCAAACAAGGCTACCACGCTGATGGCGCGGGCCTTTACCTCTTAATCGGACCTACGGGGGCCAAGTCGTGGGTGCTGCGCTATCAGCGCGACGGCCGACGGCGAGAGATGGGCCTCGGCTCGACCGGGGTTGTAACCCTCCATGAAGCCCGCGCGTCCGCTCTTGAGCAGAGAAAGATGCTCGTCGCAGGCGAGGACCCCATTTCAGCCAGGCGCGTAGCGAGATCGGCCGGAGCGACCTTTGGGGAGGCGGCAGACGCATACATCTCATCCCACCGGCCCGGCTGGAAGAACGATGCCCAGGCTGACCAGTGGGCCCAGTCGCTCCGCGATTATGGGCCCACGCGGACCACACCCATAGCCGAGGTCGATACCCGGATCGTGATGGCCTGCCTGCGTCCGATATGGGAGGCAAAGACTGTCACCGCCACACGGGTGCGCGGTCGCATCGAGCGCGTGCTGGACTGGGCCAAAGTGCATGGGATGAGAGAAGGCGAGAACCCGGCGCGCTGGCGCGGCCATCTGGAGAACCTCCTCCCCAAGCCAAGCAAAGTAACTAAGACCCAACACCACGCGGCGATGCCGTATAACCAAGCACCGGCGTTCATGGCGACGCTGGCTCAGCGCGACGCGAGATCCCGCCGCGCCCTGCGCTTCACGATCCTAACAGCCGCTCGGACAGAAGAGGTCACCGGTGCCGCATGGTCGGAATTCGACATGAGGCAGAAGCTGTGGACCGTCCCCGCTGGTCGGATGAAGGGTGGGCGGCAGCATGTCGTTCCACTGACTCAAGCCGCGTTGGATATCCTGGAACCGCTGTCACGGACCGAGCCACCGTTCTCACTATCAGAGAACGCAATGCTGAACTTGGTCCAGAAGACGCCACCGAAGGGCTTGGGCCTGCCATTCACCGTCCATGGCTTTCGTTCCAGCTTCCGGGACTGGGCAGCAGAGACAACGGACTTCCCGCACGAGGTGGTTGAGATGGCCTTGGCGCACGCAATCCGCAACAAGGCCGAAGCAGCGTATCGCCGAGGACATCTCATAGAAAAACGCAGAGCGCTAATGCAGGCGTGGTCTGATTATCTCGAAACTACTTGAGCCAACTTAGGCGCCGCTTCTGTCAAATACCAAATCCGGCCATCGCTCTAGTAAATCCAAATCTCTAGTTTTCCAAACGCACCGACCAATCGCTTGACGTTTGCATGGCCAATTGCCCGCCCAACACTTGTCAGAGAAAGGCTCTTCATTCCAGACGAGGACCATTGCTCGAAGATCGATGCCATAGCAGGGCGAATCTCCAGCACCTTCTCCTTGACCTCCGAAGGAGTCAGCAGGTTCGACTCGTAGAGTGGTCGAACTTTATCAATATCTTCTTTCGAAACACCTTGTGCGCCGAGGACCGAATCAAGCCCGTCTACCGACAGCACGCGCACCTGCAGTTTCGTTGGATCATTCATACAAGGCATAAATACTCGACTATCCAAGCCACCCGAGAGATTAAGACTCGATGCCTCTAGATGAGTCAGCCCCTTGAAGAACAACGCGGTATAGTTTCCAAGTAGAGCCTCTTCGATATGATAATCCACAAGGACAGTCGTGGAACCGCAGCCCGTGAATTCCAAGTGGGTGAACGACGCCTCACTGACCGCCAACTTTCCTGCAAATGGCAGCACATGGCGATCCAAGTACTCACCCAGTGTTGTGTGATTTAACACGGAGGAGTTCTTTGTATACCTAAGCAGAAAGGTAACCGCCAACACGCTCAACTGACCCTCGGTCAACTTTGGTGCAGTCTGCAAAGACTCATCAAGCACAAGCTGCAATAGGCCTCTCTGCACTTGTTTTGAGCGATCCACAAGCAAATCCACGAGCAGGTCACCGAGATCCTCATCCCCTGCCTTTGCATGTTCCTTCTGAACGGTGAAAAGTGCATGCTGAAAACCTGGATCGTTAGCTTGCTGAAGGCCCTCCGGATGCTCCTTATCCAGCTTCTCCAGGAAGCGCTCAGTGATGTATTCGGCCCTTTGTGCCGCTTCTTCGCGCGCTACTGCCGCAAGTCGATAGAAATTTGACTCAAAAAGGTCATGCGCCACCTGTCGCACATCCTGATAAGTCATCCCCTGATGGACAAGGATATCCCGCCCGGCCTGCAACGCTGTAGAACCATCCGCCGCCGATTGCGTTTGATCATTGTCCTTCATGCGGCCCCCTCAGATGATTATTGTCATTGCCCCCCACCATGTTGACATCGCGGCCGGCTTGAATCGAAATAGCCCCCTTGGTCGCCCGCTGGATCTGGGTTGCTTTGACTTCAGGACCATCGTATTTAGCACCACCACGGCCAGACGAGCGCTTGGAAAGGAGGCGACGGATTGCTTTGCAACCGAAAAGCATCGCCCCACCAATACAGGTCAAGATTGCCGCACCAGCTGCACCCGCCTGAAGCAAGTCCTTCATTTCAGAATCCATGAACTCTCCACTCCTTCTCAGATGGCGCATTCTGCACCGTCCTGCCAGCGCGATGCCACAACTGCGAAAACACTGGCGTATCACCGTCCGCCCTGAAGATTGAAAGTTCGCCTCCATGAGCTTGCGCCGCAAGGGCTGCGGCCATAAGCGTTTTCAGGATGCAGCCCCGTGGAACCATTGTCCCCGCAGGCCCCTTGTGTAGGTTTTCAGGAAGCCTCACGGCACCTTTGGGGGCGGCGTCGCAGCGATCAGGCGGCGCTGCTGCTGAATTTCGAGGCGCAGCCGGGCTTGATGGCGTTCGATCCATAGCTCAGCCCCGGCCCGGCCCTGCTCGTGGGTGCTGCATGGCCGGCGGGTCTGCTGCTCCCGCGGTAGGTGCTGATCCAGGGCCGCGAAGTACGGCCCGCCCCAGTGTTCCTGGTACAGCCGGACCACCCACACCCCCTCGAACGCGATCACGTCCTTTTCGTGGGCTGTGGCGGCGGCTCTCTGCCAGCGGAAGTCGGGGGGCAAGGACATGGGAGCAGGATACCGGCCAGCGTCTCATACTCAGCGACCGTGCTGCACTTCGCACGAACTGAACCACGAAAGCTACTCCCCGCCTTCGCCCACCAACGTCTTAACTTTTCCCGCTAAAGATCGACATAGATCTAAGCAGTCGCCAACCGCGACGCTTGCTTTTTCGGGTTCCATCGGACGCTTCGCTCTCTTCCACTGCCCGTACTGTGCATTCTTAGCCTGCGAATGCGCAAAAGATCCCCGAGCGGCCGCTAGTTCGCCCAACGAGCCGAGGAGGACGACCGAGTCAGGAACATCGACTCCAACCGGCGTAAAAATGGAACGCAGGTATTTCAAAGAGAACCCATGGTTCTTGGATAGAGTAATACTGTGCTGAGAGACACATTCTTTAACACCCGCGCGGACTTGATCATATATTCGATCTTGCGTCTTTGCCTCGTCGTCGACGATCTCCATGGCAAATCCATATGCCGCAAGAAGCGCAATCGTGGATCGACTGTGAAGGCCTTTCCCCCACTGCTCGTCCACGTGAGTTACAACAAGCAGCGATAGTTCTTCCGCATACTCTTCGAACGCTGCGTGAGCCAGAATGCAGAATGCCTTCACGTCATGCTGAAAATCCGCAGGAGAGTGCAAAGGATCAGCAGGGAGCCACTTTTCAATAAACCTCACGCGGAGAGCGGCTATTTCATTTTCCAATTCAGCTACAAAGGCATCAACGTTCGACACGGCGCACCTTATGCGACTGGGGGAAGGGGCACGCTGTCGATGCTAGTTCCAAACACATCGTTTACAAACTGCTGAAACAGCTCGTAACGCCTCCTATACCTCTGGAGATTCTTCGTACTAGTTTCGATTGAGTCCAAAAATTCAGCACTGCCAGCACAGAATTCCTCAAACTTATCCTGCACAACCTGCGCCTCGACAGCAGCAAGCTCTGCGTCAGAGACCTTTCCAAAATAGTAAGCCTCTACTTCAAACAGCGCCCGATTAAACCTAACCTCCCAAGCTCCCTTTGAATATTTACGACCAACCCTCTTGAGCCCGAACTTCTCCAATAGGGCCGTCGTAGCAAAGTTCAACTCATCGAAGTGAGAAATCACTACAGCCTTGAATCCATCCCAGTCGTTATTTATCTTCGCCATCGCCTCGTCAAGAAATGGCGTCAAATTTCCACCATAACTTGGCCCAAACATTGAGAACGATATAAAACGCAAAACGATCTCAGCGTCGCGCAGCCTGTTGTCGGGCCCAGAAAGGTTGAGCACCGTATGCAAGGGCAGCGGCACATTGGTGGCTGCAATCAAGTATTCTGCAAACGGGCCCCGATTTAGAACCTGCCTAAGCTCCTGCGAACTCAGAGGAACTGACCCCGTATTTAGGCGGTAAAAAATATCATAGAGGACGTCGGTAGACTGATAGTTTGAAATCACCGTGCAACGTATATCCGCGTTCATCAGCTGTCGCAGATCGTCCGACCGCTCAGCCAATTGCTCGAACGTCAGTCCATTCAAGTCAGGCCTGGTATTCAGACCTTTTAGAGAAGCCTTCTCCCAAGAAGGGTAGGCCTCCGGCTTAGAAAAGCCAGCGAGTGCCAACAGCCTTTGCTTGCCATCAATAACAATGAATGACTTCCGCCTATTTACGTCCTCAGCCAGAACAATCTCGGGGACAGGGACACCAATTACCAAAGACTCAATCAGTTTGCTCCGCTTAGCATCATTCCATGCATTCCGGCGCTGGAACGCGGGATTTAAGTCTATGTTCTCTTGCTCGATCTGGCGAAGGATGGTCTCAACGGTCCAGTCTCGCGAGTAGACCACCAAAGAGCCGACTCCCGCAGAAGTGACCTCTTCCGCTAAGTCGTCATTCCAGTCGTCATCACGGATTTCGTCAGTCATGCTGATTCCCAAAAATTCTAGTCGCAAAGGGGATTTATTTACGGACTATGCATCACCGGGACGAGGGTGTCACTAAAGCGCCTGGATCGATGGCCGGGTTCGAACCACTGTGGTCGGCGTGGCACTCGCTGAGGGCAATGTGCTCGGGAACTCAGGGATCGCTACGGATGCCGGCGAGGCGCGGCTCAGGCGCCCCAGCACCCGGGCTGAGCTGCCTGCGGCTCCCGGATCCGGCGAACACAGATTGCCAGCGCGGGACGCTCGACAGTACAGGGGGAGTCCCCGGCCTGGTGTGGGGATCGCCCGCCCCGAACCGTCGGAGTGCAGGCCGCGCGAAAGCTCTGGCGAGCGGCAGGGAGTATGGTTTGGAAATGTGCGGCCGATTCGTCCAAACCCCAATCCGAAACGCTGACAGCCTGGGCTTTCCCCAGCTGGTCGGCGACCTGATGTCGATCCCGGAGAGTTTTAACCTCGCGCCGACCCAGCACGCCTCCGTGATCCTCGATCGCGGCACCGGCCTGCAGGTCACTCGCATGTCCTGGGGCCTGCTGCCCTTCTGGGCCAAGGCGAAGAAGCTGCAGGGCTCGACGATCAACGCCCGCATCGAGACGGTGGCCACCAAGCCGGCATTCCGGTCCGCGTTCAAGAAGCGGCGCTGCCTGATCCCCATGGCCGGGTACTACGAGTGGTCGGTTAACGCTGAGGACGGTAAGAAGGACCCGTGGTTCATCCACGCGACCCAGCCGCTGCTGGCCGCCGGCCTGTGGGAAGACACCAGCCCCTTGCTTGACTCGGAGAACCTGGGCACCTTCACCGTAATCACCGGCGACAGCAGCGGCGTGTCGGCCGATATCCACGACCGCATGCCGGTGTGGCTGACGGCCGGCCAAGCCGATGAGTGGCTGGCGGCCGGGCCCGATGATGCGATAGCGATGCTTCTGGCCGCCGAGTTGCCCGACATGGCAGCGTACCGTGTCAGCAGGGCGGTCAATACCCCGCGCAACAACACGGCTACATTGCTCGATCAAATCATCTAGCTTCTAGCGGTCAGATCGGAAAGCCATAGAACGCCCCAAGCGCACTTGCCAGCAGGTTTCCGGCCGCCCCGACACCAATGGTCCAGGAGCCTTCGGCTGCCTTGGCAAGTAGTCGTGCCATCCAACTACGGACGGAATGGCCGAGACTCTTCTGGCCGGAAATGTCTCCGTCGGCGGCCACTGCGTTGCCCAATGACACCAGGTCCTTCTCTTCGACACCGGCGCCACGCAAGACTGACTTTAGGGATTCCAAGTCGTTCTTGACGACGCTGTTGTGAATTGTCGCGTTGTGCCCACTACCAATCTGGATAGTTGCGTTGTCTCCGAAAATCGCCCCCTGAAACGCATCGGATACCTGATGCGACACCTTGTGCACCTCCGATTTTGAGAGGCCATCGTCTGGCGGCAAGATCTTCTTCACTTCCAAGGCGAACTCCAAGAGCCTGGACCGCACTTGAACCAGCAATCCTTCCACCGCACCAACGGACAGTTTTCCCCAAGCTCGCTCCACCCTATAACTGGGGTCCAGCCCACCATTGAACATCGATGCGAGCTCTACGCCCATGGGTGAGGCCAGATTATCCCGACCTACCCATGCTTGAAGCTCAGCGATCCCCTCCCTAAGCTGGCGCGTGGTCAACATTTTTCGGTGCTCATCCTTTAGATGAAACAAAGGAAGAACCAATTCAGTGTGACGATGTGCGGCGTTGCTGACGTTGCCCAGCACGGTTTGATTCAACACGCGATACGCCGGAAGGTCGGCATCAGCCGGGTATCCCAACAGCTCGTTCTTAACCCACTGGGCAAAGGCGTTGTCGCCAACCTCGGCCGCAAGAATCTGCGCCTTGATCAATGCATTGACAAGGTCGGCCCCTTCCGAGCCCAAAATCTCTACGATCTCCGCCGCCTTGTTCATTGCTCATCCCCTGTAGGTCCAGGAGCTTTATACCGCATCATCCTGCCGCCTTGCGGACCTAGCTGAATCTTTGGCCGCTTAAACAGCCACTTCAACCAGCGGTAAATTTGGAGCTGCCTCCGAAACCCGACCATTCCGCACCCAGGCGTTGTAGGGAATGATCCCACCCAAGATGCCAATCGCCCGCATCTGCGCCCCGTCATAGGTCGTCAGGCTACTTGTCCCATCCGCGTTATGCGCGGTGACCGTCGCCAACAGCCGCGGGCTGGCGCTGACCAGCCCGTCGAATTGATCCCACAGTTCAGTCCGCATCGCTGTAGTGCCTCTCCAAGGTGATGGTCTGCTCGATCACGACGGCCTTCTCGCCGATGCGCGCCTCGGTCCGGACCGCAGTACACAGGCCATGCCAAGCGCCTTCCTCTGCCACCACCTCGACCAGGTCGAGCGGCAGTATCCGACCGACCTCGCCCGGGCGTAGGGGCGCGGTGAACAGTGGCACCACCAGATCGATGGCCGCCTGCTCGCCGCGATCAGCCAGGATGTTCCGGCCCCGCTCGGCGCCGGCGGCGGCGGTATTGATCAGCGGGCTGCTCACCTGCTGGGCGAACAGCTGGCCTGCCTCGCCCGCGCGGCGCACCTTGCAGGTGACGCCCTTCCCCGCCAGCTCACCGGTGACGACGACGGCGTCGTACAGGGGCGCGCTGCGCATCTGGAGGCTTTCATTCGTGATGATGTCCTCCTGCAGGACGTGCGCCGGGGTGCGATCGCGCCAGTCCCAGGGACTGTCCGGATACCGCGCACGCACCCGCAGGGTCGGCTCGGCCGGATCCGACTGAACCACCGCGCCGCTGGCTTCAGCCAGACGGCTGATCGCATCCAGCGCCGGCAGCGCGTCGTAGAACCAGGCACCCGGCGGCACCAGCCAATCGACGGTGTCATAGCTGGCGGTAAAGCCGGTGTCGGCCAGCTCTTCGTCCACGAGCTGGGCCATGCTGCGCTCTTCGGTGGTCGCCTTGACCCGGCCTGGCGCGTAGGGCCCAGCAAGCAGCGCGGTACGCGACCGGCCGGCCAAGGTCGCGCCGGTACGGCTCCACTCCCGACGGCCGCTGTAGCTCTCCATGACGGCGGTCCAGACGTAGCCGTTGAGGTTGATCTCAACCAGGCGCGGCCCGGCCGCGGTCGGCTTGAGCAACGCGAGCTGCGTGCTGTCGGCCAGCTCGATGTCGTAGCTGCTGCCCCAAGCATCGACGCTGGAGGAGATGGAGATGCTCTCCACCTGGATCGGGGTGCGGTCCGGCAAGCGAACCACGGAGACGCTGTTAATCACGACGTATGTCCTTCGTTGCGGGCGGACCAGGTAGCAGGCGGTCACACCGAGATTCAGGGGAGCGAAGCCGGGGACGCCGACAATCGCGCAACCGAGGTTGAGGCCGATGAGGTTGCCTGGCGGGAAGGCCGGCTGAGGTTCCGGATCCGGCCCGGGCGGCTTGGGTGGCCGCACGAGCCAAGGAATGGGTTTGGCAGGCCGCCAAGGCAAGCGCGCGCCGCGGCGGGTGGAGGCGGGATGCGCCCACGGTAGACGCCTGCCATCTTCCACTCTCGGAAGCTGCCCACGCCAGCGGAGAGTCAATGCCTGGCCGCCGCGCCTGCCGCTCGCCCAAGCTATAACCGCATCCGCACGAATGCCGGCCAGCTGCGACCGCCAGACGAACGACAGGCCAGCTCGGGTCAAAGGCAGCGCTCCCCAGCCAAGGCTGACAGCTCGACCGACCACCGGCGAAGCCTGCCTCCAGGAGATACCGCATTCGCCCTGGAGCAGGGGCGAAAGGCCCCAAGGCAAGCTGCACTGCTGTGCCACCACGGGCGCCGCCCCCCAAGCGGTGGCAGCAGCCTTGGTGAGCACAGGGGCGTATCCCCAACCGATGAGTGCGGAGATCCGCAGCCCACCCGCACCGGCCCAAGGGAGCGCGGCCGACGTACGAAGTGTGGCGGGCACCGGCTCCGGATCGGGGCCGGGGTCCACGTCCCAGGCCACGCCCAAGTTCAGCGTCAGGAAGCGAGCGTCGCCGCCGTACAACGGCCCCAAGTTGAGGGGAAGAGTGAGCGAGAGCGGATTGGACATCAGGGCGCGACGTACGGGGTAACCCAGTCCTGGATCGCGGCGTTGACCGTCCCAGCGCCATCCACACCGATGACCATGTACTTAAACGCAGGAGAAAGGCCGCCAATGCGCCACTGACCGTTCGGCGCGCTCAAGGTGGAGGCGACCACGTTCATCGTGCTGCGTTCAAGCACGAAAACTCTCCCTCGAAACGGAACGTTCATCCGCCGCAGCAGCCCATCCGGACCGTCGTCGACCGCGGGAAGCCCGCCCACCATGCCAGTGCCGGCAAAAGCGGTGGACCGCGCAGAGCCCAGCTTAAATCCCTGCGCGTTCACTGATGCCACTCCTTTCCGAGGCGAAGAAGCGGGGAGCCAAAACTTGTTGTGGCAGAGGTGGAGACGTTCAAATACTTGGTGATTCTGCATGCGAGAAGCTGTTCGCCTTCAAACCCATCCACTCCTTCCAAGACCGTTCCGTCTGCGAAATCAAGAAGCTGGAGCACACCGACAAAGCCCGGTAATTCCCCTCTCGGAACGTAAGAGCTTGTAAGGAACGACGCAGGTGCGTGCAGCAGGCCTGCATTGACCGCGCTGGGGTACGCGGCACCACCGTTGCCGCCATACACAATATCTCTGACTACACTGAAGTGTGCGGCCCGCAAGGCTCCGACAGTGCCGGTGTGGCTGCGTGCAACGAACAGACCAGCGGTATCCACCGTTACATTGGAAATCCACTCTCCGACTGCTGCAAGAAGACCGTTACAGCTGACGTTGTCGCCGGCCCACGAATTCACATAGCTGTTGGAGATAACAAAGCAATGCATGTCGCCAGGCTTGTAGCTGATCGCATCACCTGCAAACCAAGGGAACATCCGCCCTGTGCTGGCGGTATCGATGAAGACGTAGATGAAGAGCTCGTTGGCAACAACGCGCCATCGACGAGCCACGGTGCTCAGCGTGGTGGACTTGGGCAGCAGCACGCCGTTCGCGAACTGCGCGACGGTGGGGACAGGGTTAACACCAACGTCCGCCGCACTCATCGATTCAAAACCCCGCGTCCATGCGTGGCGTGCATTTCCGATTGCAGCGCTATCGTCCACACGGAGCCGGTAGCCCGTGCCGGTGATCGGGTTTCCCCTGTACACACGAATATTGGGCGCGGTGAACTCCCTTGACCAGCCGGCCGGTGCTTTGGCGTCTGCGCCCACACCATAGCCATCGACCAGAACGGCGTCGAGCAGCGCGGTGAGGCTGCCGACCACGCCAGTGAGCTGCGGTGCACCGGGGTCGGTGCTGTTGTAAACCGTTGGAATCAGACTCATCTGGCTTACTCTCCTGCGATGTTGCCAATGACTTGGAAGCGCGTCGAATCGGTAACGCCCTGGGGCGCACCCGGAAGCGTCGTGCGGACCATCCACACCGGCGCGAGACCGCCGATGGTGTTGAAGCGGACGACATTGTTGGTTGCCCAGCCCGTGCCCCAGCCTTGGCGGCGAAGGGTGAAGTAAGGCTGCCCTGTCCGGGGATTGATCGGGGCAAGATCGGTCGTTGTGTTACCGCTGGCGATAATTCCGACTGTTTCACCAATCACCTCGTACTGGGTGGCAGTCGTGAATCGCACCGCCCACCGCTCGGTGATCGCATCAGCGTTGCTCACCAGCAGCGGATAGTCAGTTTCGTTGTAGGTGGCCGGCGCTGTGCTCCCGATCAACTGGTCACTCCAGACGTTGGTCCACGCCACCTGGTCGAACAGGTTCTGTACGCGAGCCTGCAGGTCCAGAGAGCCATTGGCTTCGCCCAAGCGGAGGGCGGTACTGATCAGCGCCTCGCCAACGGGGAAGTCGTGGGTCAGGCTGGTGTTGATCTCGATCTCGCCGGTGATCTGCGGCTGCACAACCAAACGGCGATCCTCTACCCGCTCACGGATCACGATTGGGAGCGTGTATGCCGAGAGATTCAGAGGGTTGCTGAAGGTCAGCGAGCCGACCTCGGTGTTCGCTGTGTACCAGGCGCTGTCGACCGGAACACCAGCCGCGTCCCGCACCTCCACAGCGGCCTGCCGCCCGCGTCCAAACGTGACGACTTGGCCCGCCGCCGGTGTCGCGATCGAATGGTTGGCGGTGTGATGGATAAGCACCGTCTGGCCCGGCTTGAACGCAGGCACACGACCATCGCTGGGCAGGCGGACGGACTCCAAGCCGATGACGACCGCCGACAGCGGGATCGAACGGAACACCACGGCGCCGATATAGATGGATCCTGGCAGCACCAGTGTCGGCTTCCAGACCTGGTTGCCGACCACCGCACCGGGGTCATACCACGGTTCCCCTTCGTTGCCGGCCTCCAGAACCATCTGGCCAAATTGGACCTTGACCACACCCGTCTCCCAGTCAACGGTGCCACGCACCATCGAACCGGCCAGGTTGCCGTTGATGTCTGCGGCTGCACTGAGCTGGATACCGTCAAGCGTGACCGCGCGCAGGGTGAAGTTCCCGGGCCGCAGCGGAGAGCCCGGTGTGCGGAAGAAGACCGCAGCTGCACCGGGATCGGCGATTCGGGTGAGCAACGACTGGATCTGGACAGCGTTGTTACCGCCGGGCAGCCACTGCGTCAAGTTGGCAGCGCCTGCGGCGTAGTCCATCGACCCCGCGTAGATCCCAGCACCCGAAATGGGATCGATGGAGTGGTAGAGGCCACCATTGCGATCGACATAGGTCCGGCCCTTGAAGGCAAACCGTACGCTGCCCGGGACGATGGAGTCACTGATCGTCGGTGTCAGCAGCAGCTGCAGAGGCGGCAGCGCTAGAGACTCGTTTGACGAAGACTGCGCCGCGCCCGCGACCATCCAGCCCATGGACAGCAACGTGCCCGCTGAGAACTTGGCCTCCACGTCCTGCCGCACATAGCCGCTGACCTTCCAGCGACCATCCACACGCGCATAGGTCGGGATGGACACCTGGTGGACCGTGAACCGGCCAGCCTGCAGGTTGACCGCGCCGGTGGTGTAGTTGATCGAACCAAGGACCGCCGAGGCCGCCTGTCCGCCCACGGACAGGGCGACGATATTGCCTGCGCCATCGTCCTTGGCGAGTACGCGCATCGTGTGAGGCGTGCTCGGCATGCCGTCGGAGCCGGCATCCACCGAAATCGACCAGTCCAGCGCCAATGAGCCAGTCCGGACGGGGCCGTTGGGCACTACGAAGGCAACCACACCGGAGCCATCAGGGACCGGCTGCACCGTCCCGCTCAAGGCCTGGCCGTACTCATAAGTGCAAGCGAGCCTGCTGTCGGCGTCAGGCAGTGTTACCGGCCGGATCATCACCTCGCCAGTCGTGTACGCGATCGAGCCGCGGACCACTCCACCAATCAGCAGGCTGCCCGCGCCGTTGTCAGACACCGCCACATCCGCACCACTCACTCGCAAGGCAAAGGCAGCGGTACCGGGAACTACGCCGGCCTGACCGAGCATGAAGTGCAGCGCCGGCGGCGCGATTGCGATGTCGCCAGTGCGAGCTTCTGCCAATACTGGCGTGCCCCAGCTGACAATTACGCTGCTGGTGAGGTCGGGAAGCGCGCCAGCGGTCAGCACCACCGCACCGGTTGCGTAATTGACGGTCCCGCTTCCCTGCCCCGGCTTGCCCGTCAGCTGCCCCCGGCCGTTGTCGCTCAGTCGGATCCACTTCCCCAGCGCTCGGTAGTCGACCACCACGGTGCCAGGTGCCGGCAACGGCCCGATCTGGAACAGCCAGTTGTAACCCTGGTTGTTCTGGGTGACCGAAATCTCATCTGTGAAGCCCTGCTCGATAATGGCGCCTGCCGGCGTTGCCGTAATGGTCACCGCCGTCGACCCGACACCGTTTGCGTTCGCGAGGGCGACTGAGCCCGCCAGATAGTCCACGGAGCCGGACCAGGGCGAGGACACCGTGGATACCAAGCCACCTGTGCCGTCGTCCGTCAGCTCGACACTGCCGGCCAACACCTTGATCGTACCCACTGCCAGCGGGTTTCCGAGGAACCGTGCGGCGGGGACGCCCGCCGGGAATGCACTGGAGAAGGTGAGCCCCAGCGAGCCGGACGGACCAGACGGCACATAGCTGATCGTACCCAACCCGGCCAGCACATCGCTGACGGCGGTCTCTGCCGTGGAGGTGGGGACGATCGTGACGTACGGGGTATCAACCTGCACAGACAGGTCACCAGGCTTCGCGGCCGCCGCAAGGCGCTTCACGCTGTGATAGCTGGTCGCCTCGACAACGTTGGTGTCGTAGATGCGAGTCGGCGGCTTGGTGCTCGTATAGCGCGAGACTTCCTGACCGTAGAAGTCGAAGATCAACGCGTTGACGGTCTCAATGACGATCACGTCGCGCTCGAAGGCGCCGGTGTCGTCGTAGAAGGTACGCGTGGTCCGCGACAGAATGCCCTTCACCCGGATGTACTGCTCGTTCGGGGTGTAGCCGGAGCCACTGGTGGTGAGGCACAGGTTGTCGTTGATGTCCGGGCTGGGCGCGTCCTTCATGCAATAGAACTGCACGGTCATCTGCCCGATGAAATGGTTGCTCAGCAGGATGTAGCGCGACTCGACGCCGCGGGTGATGTAGCTCTCAACGCGGTTGCGCGCGTCTGCGCGCACATCGCTATAGCTACCCGTGGCGAACATGCTGACCTGGACGCGCGGGTCTGCAGGCGGGTCCACCAGCACGCCGATCGCGTCCTTGAGCACATCGGTCGTCGGGGTATCCACGTGCACGAACAGCTTACGCAGCGTGGCGCGCCCGGTCGTGCGCTCTTCATCGCCGATATCGGGGAACAGGTTGTTCATCTGCCCATCCACGATCTCGGTTTGCACCATCCGCCCACCGCCGTCCGGGTTGTCGGTCAGGCGCTGGGACTGGCGCATCTTGATGTCTGTTGCGGAGATCGTCATCGGTTACACCGTCATGAGTCGAAGGGTGATGGAGAAGTAGTCGCCGTCCAGTGCGGGGACGGCATAACGGATCGGGTCGGCCTCGATGGCGGGGCCGTCGGTGCGACGCCAGGCCACCGGGAACGAACGATCACCACCGTTGTGGGCAGGCATCAGCAGGGACAGCGCCGAGGTGCGCGGCTGCTCCTCGCTTGCCTGCAGAGCGCGCAGCACGGCCAGGGTCACCGGGGCGATGTAGGCAGCACCCTCGCGCTGTGTCTGCAGCGTGATCGGTCGGCCCGCCTGGAGGGCCGACTCCTGCACAATCCGGGCGCCGGTCAGGCTGGTTCTCACCGCCTGACCCACCCGCCAGCCGGTGAATTCATCAGTCCATTGCAGGTCAGCCGGCAGTTCAATGCCCGCCAGCAGGATGCGGCTCATCGGGCACCTCCAGCGCGCACGGAAACACTCCTGCTGCGCGAGATCTTCTGCAGAACCAGCGGCGCCACCAGCGCCGCCATCTGCTCGGCCTGCGCGCGAGCCTCAGCGCTGGCACTGGCCTCTACGCTCTTGCTGGGCGCGCGCCAGTCGATCACCAGGATCTCCTGCCCCTTGTTGTCGCCAACACGTTTGGCGTCTGCCTCGGCCTGGGCCTTGGCCTCTGCCTCGGCGGCACGCAGCCGCTCTTCCGTGGCACGCTTGGCCGCCTGGTCACGTTCCAGCCTCTTGCTCTCGATCTGGTTCTCGATCTGAAGGACACTCTCCAGCTCGCCTGGCCCGACGAGATCGAAACGCTCCGACAGCTCCTTTCGCTTGCCAGAAAGGTCATCGAATGCCTGAAGCGTTCCGTTCAGTTCGTTCTTGTACGCTTCAAGCTCGCGGCGCTGGTCGTAGAGGCCGTTCCAGATGTAAGCGAACTGCTCCAGCGAGTTCGGCCCCCCGAGGGTTCCAAGCAGCTCCCACGTCTTTTCGGAGACCTCGCCCATCGAGAGCGCGAATCCATGAGCTGCGGACGCCCCCTCGGCGAAGCTACTGGCCGCGCTACCGCCGGCGGCGGCTACGGCCTCGGTGGCAGCCGCAGCGCCCCTTGCCGAGGCCGCCACACCATCCAGTTCCTTTGCTGCGCCAGCAGCGCCATCGGCCACCTTGCGCGTCGCCTCTCCGCCCCGGCGGCCCATGTCATCCAGACCATCGCTCACCTGGTAGATGGCATCCAGGTGAGCAAGCTGCATTTCCACCATCTGCCTTGCCGCAACGTCACTGTCGGCAACCGAGGCGCGAGCGGTGTCGCTGTAGGCACGCAGGGCCCGGCGCACGTCTTCGATACTGGCCTTACCCTGAGAGGCACCGCGACGGATGGCCTCAAATGCTTCCTTCGCTGCATCGCGAGCCGCGTTGAGCGACGCCTGCGACTGAATCCCCAGCTTGCCGAACTCATCGTTCAGCGGATTCATCGCATTGGTGATTTCACGGATGCGCGCATTCAGGGCAGCGGCCGACCGCTCAGCCTGGTCGAAGCCGGTCTTTCCACGCTTCCCAGCGTCTTCCAGCAGCGCGCCCAGCGTCCTGGCTTCATCCAAGGTGGACACATTGCCGAGGGCGCTCTTGAACGCAGCCTCCACTTGCACGCCGGTGGACAGAGCGCTATCGGTGATGGTGGCGAAGGCAGCGATCGCGTCGCGGCCGGTCTTTCCGAAGCTCATCCCCACGCTTTCGGCGTTGACGCCCAACTTCTGCAAAGCCGCTACCAGCGTCTGCTGCAGCACCGCCGACGCGTTGATTGCCGCCCCCGGAAGCGCCTCAAAGGCTGCCTGCGCCGCCATCTGGAAGCGCTGCAGTTCCTCACCCGAGAGCCGCTGGAGCGCGTCCAGCAGACCGTCTCGAATATTCCGGCTGGCTACCGTGCCCTGCTCCGCCATGTGAGCCAAGGCCACGCCGACGTTCTCCAGCGAGGCGCTGTCAGCATAGTTGAGGCTCTGAAACAGAGAGCCGATTGAGGTGGCCGCCAGCTTGGCGTCCGAGTCGATACCCTTCAGCTGTTCAAGTACCAGCTGGGCGCCGGGACCGATGCCGTTTGCCAAGGCATCACCAGCAACACGAGCACCCTCAGCCAGGGCCTTGTAGCCTTGATTGACCTCCTGCAGGCGACCCTTGACCTGCTCCAGCTGCTTGAGCTGGTCGTCGGTCGCGATGCCCAGGGCCTCCATCCGGACCAGAAAGCCGAGCTGCCCCGCAAGGTATTCTTTCAGGCCGTTCAGCCTGTCCTTGTAGGACTGGCGCTCAGCGGCAGCCAGCGCGGCAACCTCGGCCGATGTCCTGACCGCAGTATCGCGGTACTCGATGAACGAGTTGGCCGCCTCCTTCCGCGCAACGGCTTCCTGGTACATCACCTCGCGCAACTGCCGGCTGACCTCCCCGGCATGCTTGCTGGCCGCGCTGTTCTTGCCCAGCTCCTCGCCCAGCGCCTGGCCCATAGAGCGCAGGCCCTTCAGCGCCACTTCCAGACCCACCAGCCCCACCGTGATCAGCAACGCCTTCGGCATGGCCTTCAGCAAGTTGCCCAGCGTCACGGCGCCCTTGCCAGCCGCATCCATGGCGGCAACGTTGGCCCACTGCGCTCGCGTGGTCGCAGCCAGGGTGATGCGCCAGGTGTTGAACTGTGCGATCAGCTTGATGATCGAGAACGTCGCGTACACACGACCGAGGGTCACCAGCGCGCTGCCGTGCTCCACGACCCACGTGGTGGCGCCCTTGGCCGCCTCGGCCATGGTGATGATCGCATCGGCCGTCTGCTTGGCCCAGCGGGTGAGCGTGCCATCCTTGGCAAGCCGGTCGACCGTAGCGAGCATGTCGGTCAGCTGCCCCTTGAAGTAGGCCAGAACGCCTTGGTCGGCAACCTCTTGCTTCCAGTCTTTGAAGCGCTCCGTCGCTTCCTTCCACAGGCCGGCGATAGTGCCCACCTTGGCCGCTGCTGCTGCGCCGCCGTAGGACTCGGTCAACAGGTCAAGGATGATCGCCTGAGCTTCGGCCACTCGCCCGGTGGCCTCCAGCTGCTTGATCAGCTGCTTCTGGCTGTCATCCAGGGTGAAGCCCTGCTTGCTCAGCGACTCCATCGCCTTGGACGGCGTCTGCAGCGCCTTGCCCACCACCTCGGCCGAGGCCTCCAGGCTCATCCCCAAGCGCTGGGCCTGGTCGATCGTGATCTGCATGGCCGCCGGGAACTGCTCGCCGACGATGTTGGTATAGGACAGCAGGCGTACCTGAGCCGCCGAGATCTGCCCGTCATCGAACAGGCCACCTTGGAGCTCCTTGCGCATCCGGGCAAGCCCGGCCGCGGTGAACTCACCCTGCCGGCCGGTTGCGGCCAGGGCCGCCTCGAGCTGCCCGAGCTCCTGCTCCGCCTCGCTGCCTTCCTTGATGATGTCCTTGATGCCATCAACGACCTTGCCGAACCCGATGAAGCCGAGCGCGGTCGCGGCAATGCCCTTGAGCTTGTTGAGGATGCTGGTGGTCACGGACGCCGAGGCGCCCAGCTCGGCCGTCTCCCGGGCAGCTTCGCCCGCTCGTTCGCGGTAGGCCTTCAGCGATTCGGCAGCGGAGGTGCTGGCCTTGGCCTGAGCCCGGAACTTGTCGTCGCCTTCCTGAATCTGCTGATTTCGCCGGCGCGTTTCATCCGCGGCCTGGGCAGCGGCGCGCGCCTGATCGGCAAAGGCCGAGGCGATCTTCGACGCTTCCTCGCGAAGACGCTGCTGGCTGGCTGCCAGCTGGGTGGTGTTGACCCCGAGATCACTGAGACTGTCCTCAGCTTTTGCCGCGGCCTCCCACTGCTTGTTCAGCGATTCCTTGAGCTTGTCGCCCTCAGCACGCAGGCTTCTCTGGGCGTTGAGCAGCTCCTTCGACGGGGCTTCCGTTTCAGCAATCTGCAAAGAGAGCTGATACGCCGCTTTCTGATTGGCATCGAAGCGCGTCTCGAGATCGCCCAAGGTCTCAAGCAAGCCGTCGAACGCTTTAGCCTTCTCGGCGGTAGCGTTGAGCTCGGCCAGCTTGTCCACCAGCTTGCCAGTGTCGGCAACCGCAGCGTCCGAGGCCACGCCCATCTCAGCAAGCGCCAGGCGCAGTTCGTCCACGCCCTCGGTGCCGCTGGTCTCAAGGACCAGCCGCAGCGCTTCCTCGAATGCCGCATTGTTCGCCATCAACGCTTCCCCTGCCTTGCCAGTTTCAACTGCCGGATGAGCTCGCTGCCGCGGAACTCGTTCATTTCGCGAGCCAGGCGTGTAACGACCACGTCGCCTTGGCCCATCACCATCTGGAATGCGCTCGGACCTGTGAGCGTCCGCAGCTTGCGGCGGCCATCGCGCCCGGACGACGCAGTGGCGTCTCGCGAGAACTGGCGCGCCACCAAGCGCCTTTGACCATCAACCGTCGCGATGAAGGCTGAGTTGTAGACCTTCCGCTCACCCTTCTGGATCAGGGCGGTCGCACCAGCCGTCTTTCGACCGCCCCAGCGTCCACCGAACCCGACCAGCGGCAGCGGCTTGGCCGAGGCATTCAGCGAGATGTACTCACCGTTCTCATCCGCACCCGTGCGCACAGTGAAGCGCCCAGTCAGATCGCTGACGCGTACGTTGTAGATCTCACGAATGGCTCTCTTTGCCGCAGGCTCGAACCGCCGACGCACCGTGATGGCCGACCGAGCGTCGGCCTTTGCGATCGCCGCAGCGCTTACGCCGTTCACCTGGGCAGCAATACGCGCCAAGGCAGCGGCGTTCATGCGTCGGTCGAGGCTGGCGAACCTACCCATAGCTCAGAACCCCCACACAAAGGTGGCCGGCGCCATCCCAGGCGCCGACCACTGAGGACTGAGAGCAGCCCTCTTCCACATCAATCGGGTTTCTGCTCGTAGACCTTGAAGGTGTACAGCGCGGTCTCTTCCGAGCGGAAGATCACCGAGCCGGTCAGGGTCACCTGGATCGGGTCGTCGCTGAACCAGTCCACATCGCCGTCCACCGTCAAATCCACCTGCGGGATACGCAGCAGGCCGTTCTCGCCGCTGATGCGATCCTGCACGTCACCCATGATCATGAAGGCCTTGTTGGGTACAGCGCCGCCATTGATGGCCGTCTGCAAATAGCCGTCAAAGCTGTAGGAAACGGTCAGGGCATCGCCATGGGCAATGTCACCTTCGGCCAGCGGGATGAGGATGCCCTGCCGGTTATCGATGTCATAGTCGACCCCGGCCTCCAGCGTCTCGGCCCCCTTCTTAATGACCGGCGCCGGCGAGGCCATGATGAAGCGATGGCCGAGCTCGATCGGTGCGTCCTTGCTGTAGACGGAGAGAGCCTGGTCCGACACAGTCCCTGCATCGACCGAGGTCGATACGGCACTGCCGTAGAGCATGCGGGCGAGGATGGCCGGCGGCACTTCCAGTGCGGTCACACTGATGCCGGTGGTGCCGGGATTGGCATCGGTGTGGATGATCTGGCCGTAGCGATCATCGCGGCGCTTGCTCTTCACTTCGGTCGTGTCGCCAGCCTCATAGCTGAACGTCAGCGAGCTCTGTTCGAGCGGCTTGTTGCCGAACTTGTCGTCCGGATCGGGAATGACGGGAATGCGGTTGGCACCGGCGCCGTGCTCATAGAAGCGCAGATCGCCGGCGAACTTACGGACCTTAGGTTGGGCCATTAGGGTTTCTCCTGGGGATTGGACACGGGCTGGAAACTCTCGGTCAGACCGGCCCGCGCGGTGATCTGAGCGACAACGCTGGAATGACCGCCGTCGGTTACTTCGGCCAGTTGCGAATCGACTACTTCAAATTTGGTAAGACCCAGCGGTAGTGCCCGTGGGTCAAAGGTCAGCACGCGGATCAGGTCATGCCGGGCGCGGTGAACCAGGCGGTTGGGGCGGTCTTCGTCCTGGCCTCGCGGCACGCTGAACTCAATGGTCACACCCACGTCGGAATTGGCCTGGACGCGCCCTCCCGAAGTGAAGCTGATGCGCTCAACGACAATGGCAGTGGCGGCGACCTTCATGTCTTCCGGCGCGTCCTCGTCATCGAGCAGGATCAGGCCGCGTCCGATATTCGTGAAGAACCCTGACTCTGAAGTGATAAGGCGCACGCGCTCCGCCAAGAACTCAACGAGCTGCCAGCTCACCGGCTCCTTGGAAATGTCAGTCAGTGACACGAATCACCAGCCAGCGGCTCAGCGAGCCGTCGTCAGAGATAGGTTTGGAATTGAAATACAGCTCGCCGTTGACAAGGACCCGTCCCTTGGAAACCGGACGAAAGCCAGCGGTTCGCACGTAAGCGATCTCGACTCGGCCGGCAGCGAACTGCCTGAGACCGCCGATCATTTCGCTGTCGCGGTCCACATAAACCTGGCAGGGCAAGGCAGCACCGCCGTCCGGCGGCGTGTATGTGGCGAGGTCAGCCATGCCCGCTGCGGCAAAGCTCGCATGCAGGCCCGCGTCCATCTCGGCAAGAAATGCGCGCTGACCCATTACCGGCGATCCTCACGGCGACTGGTGACGCACAGCGCCAGCACGAGGCACAGCACGACGACCGCGAATGCGAGCAGCGCGCTCACGGCTTCACCTCAGTGCCCTGGATGGCCCGGACCTGCTCGGCACGGCCATTGAGGCGCTCAATGACGGCTCTCCGCTGGGCGGCAACATCAAAGCACTGCGCGATCGGACCTTCGGGGACAGCTTCGGTGCGGGTGAGCGCGGCCGGGATCGCCACGTACACGCGCCGCTCCACCACCACAGGCTCAGGGGCTACCGCGCACTGCGCCGGGCCTGCATCAGGCTTTGTTCGCCCACACGCAGCAAGCACGGCGGCGATCGCCGCGACGGTCAGTAGCCGGAGAATGCTGGGCATGATGCCTCCACTTCGGTCAGGGCCTGAGCGCAGCGCGTTTCACGCGCTTGGCCGGCGTAGCGATTCATGAATTGCTTCAACGTCTGGTTGGCGTCCGCCTCGCGCGCCTCGGCCGCAGCGACCGCGCTATCGCTCTGCTGCTTGAGCGTGGCGGCCTGCTTCTGCGCCAACGCCAGCTCGGCCCGGAGGACGCCAACAGTGCGGCCGTAGCCAGCGTTGGCTGAGGCCAGCTCTTCCACGCGCGTAGTAGCGCCATCCTTTTGCGCCGCGCAGGCAGCCGCAGCGCCTTCATACGTGGCGGCAGCAGCACGAGCCGTGGCCCGCACGACCACAAGGCAGACGGACAGAGCGATCACCACCAGGGAGAGAACCCCAATCACCCACAAAAGCGGCTTCACCGTCGCCACGGAGGGCAGCTTCATCGCGCACGCTCCGTCAGACCGGCTTCATCCTCACGACGACCGCAAAGGCCCGCCTCCAGATTGGTGCCACGCCACAGTCGGCACATCTGGCGAATCTGGCCCGCGATGCAATGCACGTCCGCGCCGGGCAGGCACACGTCGCGTATTGCACGCATCTCCGTGCGCGCCGGTCCGGCCATCGAGGCACCGCGGTTGTAGACCACGGAGACCAGTGCACCGCGGGCGTCAACGGGAAGAGCATCGAACCCGTCAGCACCGAACGCTCGACGCGCACTGGCGTGATAGCGCGGGAGCGAGGCCACGCCGAACACGTCACTCGCCAGCCCGAACGGAATGCGCACGTCGCGTAGATCCCGCACGACGGGTTGCGCGGCCGGCCCGGTGATCCCAGCAGTCGCTTGGAGGCGGGAAGCCGAGGCCAGGGCGGACCAGTCCAAGCCGATCTGCTGGCGGGTCTGATGGCCGCCGTCGTAGCCGATGCCCCACGTCACGCCTGATGCGCCACCCGGCCAGATGGGCGCCTCATAGCGCCGCGTGTACAGCGCCTGGCTGCCAACCTCCCAGCGGACAATCAACGCAACAGCGGCGGGCGAGATGACCGACACCTGGGCGGCGTCGGCCGCCGGTGGCAGGACCTCCTGCACGGCTTCCTGCAGCGCCACGACCACCGGCATCACTGCACCGGCGGCCGACTCTTGGGCTGATGCAACCACCGGGGCAGCAGCGTCGGCCACCTCTGAGCGCACCTCAGCCACGGCTGCTGCCGGCGCGTCAGCAGGGGCCGGCACGGACGCTGCCACCGGGGCCTGGCCGCAACCGGTGAGCGCGGCGACCAGCAGGGCAGAGAGAACGCGGCGGGCGATCATCGGGCGATCCAGAAGAAGGCAACGAACAGACCGACCAGACACAGCCATTCAGCGCGATCCAGCAGTAGCACTCGCCATGCCGAACCATCGCCTCGGCAGGCCGCATCGTGGAGACGCCGCTCATCCTTGTCGTTGAGGTCGAACAGATAGGTGCGCTTGAACAGCCAAGCAGCCGCGCAAGCGGTCGCCAGGTAAGCGGCGGAAATCGGCAGCTGCAGCAGCTGCGCCAACACGTCGCCGCCGATGGTGCGGTCGAGCGCCCCCAGCAAGATCCAGCCGAGCAGCGCCAGGAAGATCAGGACCGGCAGCCAGACGATGAACTCCTGCCAGCGGCTGAAGAAGGAGAGGATGCGATTCATGGTGTTTTCTGCGCCTGTTCCACAGTATTGAGACGACGCTCCAGCTCGGCGATCCGCCAGAGCACCCCGTTGTCCAGCTTCGCGTTGACCACCTGCACGTCGCTGGTTACCTGCTGCAGACCCTTGCCCTGCTCTGCCTGGATGCTGCGGATGTCGTTGAGCATCCAGCTCACCACGCTGCCTGCGATCGTCAGCACGAAGGGCAGCGCGAAGATGGCGACCTTGAGAGCCACAGACGCAAACTTGCCGTTCATGGCCCGGTCGAGCTGGGCATTTACATCAGTGGTGCTCATCGATCCCCCTGTGTTCGTAGAAGCTCCACCACCGCACACGCCACCCGGGCATCTGTGTGCGGTGGTGGGCTAACCCTTATGCGCCGCCGGTGCCGGCTGCTGCGGTGCCCGGCGTCAGGCGCACCAGCACCAAAGCGTCACCGTTCGCTGCCGCCTCCACGGCGTAACCGAAGCCGTTGAAGTCCGTGGCGCCGCCGGCGGCGACGATCACGCGCTCGTCAGCGCTGGACCAGTTGACCGCCGCGCCGTTGGCAACGACTGCGGTTGCCAGCTTCGGAAGGAGGAAGACGCCCTCCACGTGGACCGCGATGCGGTCGCCAATCTCGCCGTCGGTGACGGCGACACCGAACAGCTTGCCCTTCGCGACGACACCGCCGCTCTTGACCGCCTTGTCCAGCACCACGTCCAGCACGCGGCCGTCCTGATGTGCGTTCTTCATGACTGTTTCCTCAAATCGAAAGGGATATCGCTTGAGCGCGAACCGGCAACCCGGCCGCGCTCAGAATTGGCGGAGGCTCAGGTCGGATTGCCCGGGTTCTTGTAGATGCCGCGGTAATCGGCGATCGCCGGCGCAGCGTCGAGGCGGACCTTCCAGGCCACGCCATCAACCGTGAAGCCCTGCTCCTGCTCCAGATACGGGGTCTGGTTGCCATCCAGGTAGCCGACGACGATGCCGTCAACGAACGCGGGGTTGGCCAGGCCGTACCACGCCTTCGGATCCTTCTCGTCCAGACGACCGTGATCCCATACTTCGAAGGTGTTCCGGACGGTGTTCGGGTCTTTGTCGCCCGTGCCAGCGCCCACGGCATACTCCGCTTCGCGCACAGCACGCGCCTGCAGGTTCAGTGCGACCGGCGTCAGCAGCCCCTTCATCGGCACCTGGATCAGGTTGCCGCTCTTGTCCTTCTGGAGACGCATGGCCGACTGCATTGCCCCGACGCTGGCCGTGCTGATCAGCGCGGCCGGCAGCAGATTGCCGTGTTCAGCGCTGAAGAGACGCTTGCCATCGGCCAAGGTGGGGTTGCTGTTGATCAGCTCGAACACGGCCTTCGCCAGCGTGCGGCGAGCGGCCTGACCCATCTTGCGCGGCACATCACTGAAGATGCCCAGGTCATCGTTGATGACGGCTTGGCGCGTGATGGTGAACAGCTTGCCGTAGGTGACGATCTTCATCGCCTGCGACTGCTCACTGAAGGTGCCCTGCTTGTACTCGCCACCTTCCGGGACGATGTCCAGATCCGAGAACGCACCCAGGCCCACCAGATTGGTCGCCTTGAAGTCCGGCACGTTCACCGCGCGGGTGAACTGGTCGAAGTTTTCCTCCGCCTCCTGGTAGCCCTGCGCCACGGCACGGCGGGAAGCATCACCCAGCAGCGCCGGGAAGTCCGAAGTGCTGTGCGTGAACGCCATGCCCACGATCTGCATGCGGTCCATGCCGTTCACGTTCGTGCCGGTGGCCTGGACGCACGCACGCGCGATTTCGCCCATGGTCATGCCACGGAACGGGTTGCCATCGGTGGCCTGCACCAGACCAGCGCGGGCCTCGATGGCATTCGACATGGCGGCACGGGTCAGGTCGCGCTGATCACCGCCCGGAACGATTCCAGCATTGCCGTTGAGCGGCTGGCCGTTGGAGCCCAGCAGCGCCAGGATGTGGCGACCGGCATTGTCGGCGGTCACACTGATGTCTGCCGCGGCGATGATGCCGTTGACGTACTCGGCCACGGCCGGGATGCCCATGTGCGACTGCGCAATCGCCTGGATCTCGGTGTTGCGCGTCCGCAGCGCGGTCATCGCCGCCGCTACCTGCTCTGCCATTGGAGCAGCGGCAGTGACCGGCGCCGGGGCAGCGGGAGCTGCGGGAGCTGCGGGCGGAGTTGCGGGATTGCCCGCCGCTGCGGCGGTCGCGAGACCGGCACTGGCGAGGATGGTGGCGTACTGCTGTTTCATGGTGGGATCCTCGATATGGCCGATCACGGCCGACTGGCTTACCTCAGGGAGTGAGGCGAAGGTTTGCGGGGAGAGGCTGGCGACGATGTGGCGACGCAGCTGGGCGGTCACCGGCGCACCAGCCCCCTCGATTGCTTGGAGATAGCCGGTGACGGCGACTGCCGAGGCGGCCTGCCAGCGGGCGCTGGCACCGGGATCGGCATCCACCACCACATCGGCCAGGCCGGCCTCGATTGCCTGCGGGCCCGAGTACCAGTGATCGGCGTCATCGGTGAGCAGCCGTTCCATGTCCTCACGGCGGCCCGAGCGAGAGGCATATGCCTCCAGCATCGCGGCCGCATGGGCGTCCAACGCCTCAGCGTTCTGACGGAAGGTCGTGGCAGTGCCAGCCGCAACGGTGCGCGGCCCATGCACCATGACCAGCGAGCTGGCGAAGACGCGGCGCTCATCGCCCGCCTGGAGGACCAACGACGCAATGGAAGCGGCCTGACCCTCAACCGTCACCACGATGCGGGCCGAATGGGACTTCAGAGCGTTGTAGATCGCCATACCATCTGTGACGACGCCACCCACGCTGTTCAGGCGGACATGGATGGTCGAGGCGGTGATCTGCCCGATATGCTCCACCAGATCCAGCGCTGACACCGACTCCCCGAAGAGATAGCCGCCGATGGCGCCATAGATCATGACTTCGGCACTGTCAGCCTCGGCGTGCACCTGGAAGAGGCACGGCCCCAGCTGGCAGTCCGGGCCAGCGTCGGCGGTGATGGAAAGGGTGATGGCGCTTGCCAACAGGCTCACTCCACGCATGTTCATTCGCTCCTGGAAAGATCGCGCGTCAGCGAGCCGAGCACCTGTGCTCGGGCCTCTGCGCTGGTACTGGGCGCCGTCGGCGCGATTTCGGCAGTCTGCTGCTGCCAGTCTTCTCGCTGGCGCAGCACGTCGGTCGGGTTGTTTCCGTACTGCAGAATGTTCTGCTGCGGGCTGACCCAGCCCCGGTCCTCGGCCTCACCCTTGGCATAGGCCTCTTTCAGCGGGTCGATCCATGGCATGACAGGCCGCACGTAGGTGGACGCGGCCAAGTGGCGCAGCGTCCAGCCACGCGGCAACTTGACCTTGCCTGCAAGTACGCACGCTTCGATGAAGCGCTGCCGCTGTGGGCGAATGCTCATCGCGATGAAACGCTCGGCGAGCATCAGGTAGCTGCCCCACTTCTCCACCAGCTCCTGCCGCTGAGCCGAGTACGTGCCGTTGTAGTCCAGCGAGAGGCTGGAATAGCTCACACCGATACCGCCGGCGGCGGCGCGCAACTGCTCTTTGCGCCAGGTCGCGGCATTCGGGTTGGGCCGGTCGGTACCGAGGCTCTCAATCGATTCGCCCGGCAGCAGATCGTCAAAGATCGCGCCAGGTGCCATGCGGAGTTCGCGAACCGGAGCACCCTCCTCCATCAGCACACGACCACCGAGGCCGTCAGCGCCGCCAAACATGCTGCCCTCGCCCTTCTTGATCTGGAAGGTCATCGACGCAGCAACCTTGGCCGCAATCCGCTCCGACTCTTCATAGTCCTTCACGTCCTCAAAGCGGGACATGGAGCTGGCGAACACACTGAGTCCGCGCACCTGGTGCAGACGGCTCAGGTTGGCGATGCAGTGCATGAAGTCGGCGGAGACACGCTTCGTCTCAAGCCGGTTGCCGAAGGGGTCGCCCGGGTGCTGCTTATAGACGTGGAACGCGACAGGGCGACCCCAGGCGTTCTTCTCAACACCCTGCAGGATGTTTCGGGAGGGATCAGTGAACTCCAGCGGGACGAGATCCGCCTCAAGCATCTCGATGCTGTAAGGGACGCCGCTCCCATGAACCAAGCCCGGCACGAAGCCGATCAGGTCCTGATAGAAGACATCGCCGTCGCGGAACCAGCTACGCGCCAGCAGCTGCTGACAGGCGCCGTAATCGTGCGTCTGAGTGACCTCCGGGCGGTCCCACCATTCGTCCCACAGGTCGTCAAGCTGCAAGGCCAAGTCGCGGTTGATCGACTGGCCCGGCAAGCGCGGGGAAGCAAGGACATCGATGCCCGAACCGACGGTGTTCTGCACCAGCACATTCAGGGCATTGGTCGCCAGATCCAGATCACGATCCAGGTGCCGCGCCTGATCCCTCAGCTGACGGGCATCCATGCCAGCAATGGCGCCGCCACTGCCCCAGTCACGGGCAAGCTTTCGGCTGCGCGACGGACGAGTCACCTCGTGGGCACGGGCTTCAACGGGGGCCGCCGCCGCTGCGGCGCGTACCGCGCGATCTGCGGCTGTGGTGGTCAGCAAGCGCTGGAGGGCCATCGATGCGGATGCCATCAGGTGGAACCGCCGAAGTCGGCTGTCGCCCAGCCTGCCCGATGGCGGCGACCCCCGTTTGCCTCACGGTCAACAACCGCCTGCCACTCAGCACGGCCTTTTCGAATTTCTGCCAGGTCCGCGTGCGTCAGCTGCCGCTCACCGAAGCGAACGCTCTGGCCCTTCAGCACGGCGATCTCCGCCTGTGCGTAGTGTTCGAGCATTTGCTGTGCAGTTGTCATGCTGCATAGGCTAGGGATGTCGGTGTCCACGAACTAAACAAAGTCGTGGACACCCCGTCATGTAACTATCTGTTTCTAAAGGGCCTAAAAACTAATTTGTCTCCACTTTCACTGAAACCGTGGACACGGCCGCATTTGAGGGCTTTGGAAGCCCTCCAGGGAACAGCTCATGCAGCTTTGAGCGCGAGACCTCGAACTCAGCCATCACTTTCTTCACTGAATTGCCACGTTCCAACGCGCTCTTGATCAGCGCCACCGGGTAGCTCCGCTGCGCGGCGGGAAAATAAGGCTGCTCCCCCGCAAAGCAACGCATCACCGACTCTACGAATGGGCGCGCCATTGCCTCGCTGATCCCGATGTCCTCTCGCATCTTGCCAAGGATGCGCGCGCGCAACTGCTCTTCTGTTTCCTTACGGCGGGCCATCAGAACCCCCATCCATCGCGCGTCGCGATGCCTGCCGATCGCGGCAGAGCCGCCCGCGCCTGTGGCGTCACCGGCGCCACCGACATGGAACCGGCCATCAATGTTTCACGGGAATCCGAAGACTGATCAAACAGCCCCTGTGACACCGGGTGATACTGCTCCTCAAGCGCAGCCCATTGTGAGTCGCGAATCACGTCCGCCTTTACCGCCGGGGCGAGCGAGGCCCAGATGGCGTAGACGACCGTGTCGAGCTCTTCGTTCCTTGCTCCCTTCGGCTTGATCCAAGCACCCGCGTCCTGATCGAAGTACTCCACCGTCAAGCCTTTGAAGTAGCGAGCCGGCAACGCACCCGGATCGGGATTAAGCGGATCGTGCACTTCATCGCCACGGCCACCGGGAAAGCGCAGCATACGCACCGAGAGGTTTTCGTCTGCGCCCTCCCGCTCTGCCTCATCTTTTGCACCTAGCGCGGCCGTCAGCCAACCGTAGACCATGTGCTTGAGCACCGACGTGCCGACACCCCACACACCGATGCTGCGCGCCACGGTCTTTTCGCGGTGGTTCACCTCGGTTTTGGCCGGGCGGTAGACGGCGCGGTCCGACTTCTTCTCCGCACGACCACGCACCAGGTACACGGCCTGCTTGATGAAGCCAAGCGGAGTCTCGATCATTCGGTTGGAGCCAGAGCTGCCCACCGCCTTCTTGACGAACTGCGCTACGGTCTCGGTCCAGTTGCCGCCGTCCAGCGCTGCCGCAGAAATGCCCATCTCAATTCCTTTCGCTGTGCGCCACGTTCCCTTCAGGTACTCATCCAGCGCGTCATACGTTTCCAAGATCGTTGGATCCAAGTCGATTACCGCGTAGTCCACAACCCAACGACGCTGTCCGCGACCGGTAGCTATCACCTGGACCTCGGCGCGGTCGTGCTGGAAGTCCACGCCAGCCGTGAGCACCAATCCACCAGGCGGCACGATGCCCCTGTGCACCCCCGGCTCGGCCAGCTTCGCGACCTCCTCAGAATCCTGCTGCTGCCGCTCGCCTTCGAAGGGGAGACCCAGCTTGAGGTTGTAGAAGCCAGCCATCTTGTTCGGATCGCGGTCGGCCTCAGCCTTCGCGTCAGCCAGATCCTTCCACGATGGCCCCAGACCCAAGGGCGCATAAGCGGCCCATGCGTGGAAGGAGCGGTGATAGGGGTCGGCCGCCGGATTCGTTGGCTTCCAATACGCGGTGCCGCCGAAACCCCGCTCGGCGAGCATCGTGTCTTTGTGATGCTCATGGATTACGCAGCCGCTCACCTCGCAAGCAAATGTCCCATCGGGCTGCAGGCGTTCCACATCGAGCGTCTGCTCACCGGCACACTCAGGGCACTGCACGACGTAGACGCACATGTCCCCTGCCTGGTAGCCGGCCTCAATGGCGCTGGCGCCTGCGATCGTCGGGGTGCAGGCACGATAGACCTTGCCGCGGTCCCCGTAGGAGCTGGCGCGAGCCTCCAGCTGCTGATCCGCAGGCCCCTGCCCGCCCAGGTCTTTGGGATACTCGTCCACCTCGTCCATGAAGATGTAGCGAGCGGTGCGCTGGCGCAGCTGGTTGCTGGAGTTGGCCCAGATCGCCCAGAGTGTGCCGCCGGGGAAGTGCTTCTCCAGGGTGTTGTCGGTAGCGAACTTGGCGCGCAGCTCAGGCATTTCCTGCACTGCCGGATCAAACTTCGACAGCACCCAGCTGCGGGCGAGGTCTTTCACCGGCTGCGCCACGATCATCGAATCGGAGCCGCGATCAACGACGTACCCGGTCCAGTTGATGCCGATCTCTGTGGCACCGATCTGGGCTGACTTCATGAAGTCGACGATGCGGACCGGCGAATGGTCGCTCAGGCAATCCATGATCTCGCGGAGGATCGGATTTCGAGCCGTACGCCACTCACCTGGCTCGGCACCCGCGCCCTTGGCAATGATCCGATTTGCATCGGCCCATTCGCTTACCGTCTGCCGCGGCGGCAGCGTCCATGCTTTCTCCCAAGCGGAGCAAACGACGCTCTGCGGGTCTGCGAGCACCACATCATGCGCAATCAGGTCGAGGCTCATTCGGCGACGCCCTGGGGAGCCGCTTCAGCCGGGGCGCCGGTAACCAGCGACTGGGCGTCCTTCTGCATCTTCTCGGCGATCTTGCGAATCTCGTCCTCCAACATCGCCTCTACCTTGCGCGGCTCGCTCTCTGCGGCCAGCTGCGACCGCAGCCTGCTCGGCAGGTTCATCATGCTGTTGAGTGCCTGGCGAACCAAGGTGAACACAGCACGCTCCACGCCCTTCGTGCGTGTGAGCTCGTTCGTTTGCTCGCCGAGCTCCAGCTCTGCCAACCGCGCTCGCGCCAGCCGTTCGCGGCGCACCGCCTCCTGCACGCTCGGCCCGCCGGAGGCGGAGAGGCCGCCAGCGGAGGCGGCAGCCGGGCTCTCCGCGCCGGGGGTGCGATCGCCGCCGCGCAGTGGGTGCGTCAGGTCATTCAGCAGGGTGTCGCTGGCCTGGACGCGGATCGCCTTGCCGTCGCAGACCAACTTGCCCTCGCGGCGCATGCGGCGGATGTACGAATCGCTGACCCCTCGGTGTTCCGCGTACTGGGCAACGGTCATCAGGTCCATTCCGGAACTCATGCGGAACCCCCTTGTTCCATCGGAACCAAACTCAGAACCCGAAACACGTTCGAGCATCGCGCGCTTGGTGGCCCGCAATTTCCACGGGCCAGGAGGACCCGCGCCGAGGGGGCCTGCCGATGGGACGGGCGGCCGGCCGACGCCCCCGTCGTTGGATTCGCGTGGAACATCCCGCCCGTCCTTACCGTCCCGACCATCAAGGCAAGGTCTGGACAGCGCAAACCCTTGGGGCTGTTGAGTTGTCCTAAGTGTCCAGACTGTCCATACCTGTTGAGAGGTTTTGAGATTGGTTTGATGGGGTGGTCTTCCATGTACACGCGCGCGAAAAGGTCTGGACGGTCGGGACGGCCTTGCGTTGCAAGGGGTAAGGTCTGGTCAATGGTTGGGACAGGTCCGGACGATCCTGCCGAGGTCTGGTCAGAAGTCAGGGCCATCGCCCACCTCCGCATGCTTGCCCTGGCTGCCGCTCGCCTTGCCTTGGCTGGCGCTCGCCATCCAGTCATCGACAGATTCGCCAACCCGAAACCAGCGGGGCTCGCGACCACCCTCGGGCCAGCGCCGCCTCGCGCTCTCCCACCCCAGCGTTTTCATGATTGCTGCCACACGCATCTGCTCCGGCCTCCCGTGCTTGCCGGCATCCAGCCCTATAGCGAAGGTCAACAGGTCATCGGTGGTCGCCCAGCCGAGCCTCGTAGCCATTTGCAGGCGTGTCGGATACTTGGACGTGTCGGCTCGCATCTCCACCCACGCCTCCACCCTGCCCTCCCAGCTGTCGCCGACGTACCGCGCGGCCTGCTCTTCCTTGGCGTCCTCGGGCAGTACCCAGAAGTCGAAGCCACCCTCGAACAGCTGGACGGCCTCAGCCCACAACTGATCGCGCTGTTCGGTGATCAGATCGATGCGCACCTGCCCTTCCGTCCTGACCGGCAGGAAGCGCCGGCCACCCGTGGGATCGCGCAGATACTGATGCTCATTGGTCGTACCGGTGAGTACGCACTCGCGCCTGTACGAGCGAGGGACACGGTCGTATGGCGCTCTGAACTTGTCGACGCGTCTGGTGATGGCAGTCTTTACGCTGGTCACATCTGCCTTGGAGAAGGAGTCCATCTCGCCGATCTCGACCCCCCAGGCACCTTGGATCACCTGGTAGAAGTCCTTGCCGCTCGGCGACTCACTTGTCTCGACGAACCACTGGCTCCCGAAGATTGCACGCAAGCCACTGGACTTCTGCTTGCCCTGCTCGCCTTCGAGCACCAGCATGAAGTCAACCTGCGCGCCAACGAACGGCTGCTTCGGATCTACCCAGAGCAGCCGCGCCACGGCACTCGCCATGAAGCACTGCGCTGCGCGCCGGCTGTATGCATTGTCCGGCGCGCCGAACATGACCGTGAGCATCTGCTCAACGCGAGGTACGCCATCCCACTCAAGGGCAGTGAGGTATTCACGGATGGGATGGCGCCGGTAGCGCCGTGCCACCGCGATCACCGCCTTCAGCACGAGGTCATCGCTGCACTTCATCCGGTATCGGTCAGGGTGCTGTAGCCATGCGGACAGTTCATATGCGTCCGTGTCAATGAACTCTTCCCGGCTACCACCGTTCCACGGCGGATCCCGCTCGAGCTTCACCTGGTTGCTGGAGTCGTTGAGCCAGAACAGCTTTGCCAGCCGCTCATCGTTCTCCATGATTAGGATCAGGTTGTGGAGCGTCCCCTCGACATTGTGGTCGCGGTTGAAGGTCAGGTTGATCTTCCATGCTTCCGGATCTACCCCACCACCGCCTGGCGGCGGCGCACCGCGGCCACCGTCGACCACGGTCAATCTCTTACGCTTCGGCTCTGTCATCCCCGTAATGCCTTTTCATGTCCTCGCGCGATGCGCAGGTACGCCTTTGCACGCTCGCGGCGTATAGCGCGCGAGGATTCGTAAGGGTTCTCGATGGCCGCTTTGGCAGCGAGGCGATACAGCCGTGCCAGCTCCCGGTCCGAGTACTTGATGCGCTCCAACAGGCGGCCGTTACGTGACATCGGGTGCCACCACATTCAGTTCGACGACGCGATTGGCCGCCCAGGCTGCGAGCTGCCGCGGCGTCCACTTGTCCAGCTCTAATGCGTCGGCGATATCCCAGCCGGCGGGCTGCCCACTTACGTCGATCATCCGGATCGACTTCGCCCCAGCGCGTGCGCAGAGCTGCGCTACGCCCGGGACATAGTTTCCCGCGTCGTTGTGCCAGCCCAGCATGGCCTTGCGGCCTGCAGGGTCTGCATCGGGCCAAAGCACGACATCACGGCCTGCCACTGGCGACCAGTCGGACTTGCCCACGGCATTGCCGCCACCAGCCCAAGTCAGTGCGGCGTACCCCGCCCACGCGCCAGCGCCAGCCGCGCGGCATTTTTCGCCTTCAGGGATCAGTACCGGCGCATCCGGCTTGGCCGCAAGCGCGTCCAGACCGCACAGAGGGCGCGGTGTTGGAAACTTGACCAGGCACCACCGCTGCTGGCCGTCAGGACCAACGCACCACGTTACCTGCGGCGTCCACTTCTTGAGCTTCTGCGAGGACTGCTCGACGAACTCGCAGCGCAGGACGTACCCAAGCAGACGCCCCTCGGCGTCGCGGTAGGCGTCCACCCGCGTCGGCTTCATCCGGCGGAGCTTCCCGTTCTTCGGGTTCCAGATCGGCACAGTCCATTCCCCGCCGGCCATCAGCGGCGGCACGGCCTCAGGGACCGGAAGCAAGGGCACCCAGTTCACCTCCAAGGGCTGCTCCACCACTTTTCGAGCGGTCGGAGAGGCCGGCGCGAACTCGTGGCCGCCCAGCTGCGCACAGGCCTCTTTGAAATCTAGGCCGGTGATCTTCTGAATGAAACCGATGGCATCACCGTGGGCGCCACAGCCGAAGCAATGGAAGAATCCCTTTGCAGGGTTGACCGTGAAGCTAGGGGATCCCTCTTCATGGAACGGGCACAGACCGGTGGATTCCCTGCCGGTACGCCGGAGCTTCACATATCTTCCGATGACCTCATCGAGATCCACGGAGTTCTTGATCGCTTCGACGTCGATGCCGTTGTGAATCATGACCGCCCGCCCTTGCGCGCCGCGCGGGCTGCAGCCATGTTCCACTGCATGCGCATGTAGTCAGCAATGCGCTCACGGCACCCGACGTCGCCAGTGCAGACGCCAGGGTGCGGACACGTCGTCGGCAGCGCCTCGATTGAGGCCTTCCATTCTGAACGCGGCTTACGGCCGATATCGAGGGCCTTGAGCAGGCAGCAACTCACGCCCACGATTTACCCCCAAGGTCCAGCTCGCGCTGGGCAGTAGCCCTCAGCTCGTCCTCGCGACGCAGGCGCTCGCGCTCCGCCATCGCTTCGTCGCCGACAAGCGCGGGCACGGCGTCAGTCAGCGCACGGGCAGCCTCTTCCATCGCACGGCAGGCAGCAGCGCTCATCTTTCCTCGTCGCCTGTACCGTGCCCGGGGTGCGCGGAAGGTAGCCACGTCATTCACGGCTCACCGCTTTTTTGGCCGCCCTGCAGGCGTTGCGCTCCAGGCGGAAGCAAAGCGTTCGGATGCTGCGCGTCAGGTCCTGCATCCCGTCGGCCTCGCTGACACTCAGATCACCGTCAGCAACCGCCTCGAGAGTCGTGCCCGAGAGCCGGCCGGTCATTGCATGCAGCTGCAGCAACTTGTTCTGCAGCGCTTCCAGCTCGTTGGGCCAGCCGCCCTCGGGCGGCGGTGGCACGAAATCCACCATCAGGTTGAATTGACCGCCGAGTGAGGCGATCCAGTCGGTTGCCAGCTCGGCGGTGTCCACGAACTGCTGGAGGTACTCGGTGAGCATCTCGGCCATTTCCATCGACAGCGATTCACCCGCCAGCCCTCGCAGCTTCTTGCGCAGGGTCTCGCCGGTGATGCCTCTACCGCGGCGCTCGCTGAGGTAGACCGCAGCTGCCTGGACATTGCCAGGCGCTTTCGACACGGCGTTGTACAGCGCATCCCGCCAATAGAGGTCAGATCGTTGGCACGTCATGCGTCACCCTGAAACAGGCTGCATTTCATCGTTTCGCCGCGCCCATCGGCTGCACCAAGATGCAGGCCATGAGCGAGATCATCCTTTTCCACCACCGCATGCGCTTCAGTGCGCTTCGCACCTTCGATGCCAATCGAGGCGTGGGCGGTGTGGTCGCCGTGTTCTTCACGCCGGAGTGCAGTCTCCCTACCCATGGGACGCCACCTCCCACCAATGAAGCGGTCGCCCTGCACGTTGTCGCTGCTCACGCAGGGTTGCCCACTGATCAACAGACAGCGCCATACCGTCGGGGTGACGGGTCTCGATGAGCGCTATGTCCACAAGGCAGCCGACCTCTCCATTTGAAAGGTCTGACTCGAGCGGGATAGCGGACAGGCTCATGCAGCCTCCCCGGGAGGCCAGATGTCGGGTCGAAGGTTGCACCGTAAGACCCCCTCGACACCTACCTCGGCGCCGATGGTCAACGAGGCGCGCTCAATGCTCTGGGCAAGCTCTGGACTGGTGCGCTTACCCCTCCAGCCGGTAGCGCACTGCCAAAGGTAGCCCTCGGACGCGCCCGTCAGCACTGCCAGGCGACGCTTCCGCTCGGAATCTGAAATGAAGGTTAGGAGGTCCATGTGGACGTATTTAGCCCAGAGCTAAATCAGTCTGTCAAGCTGGCAGCGAAACACCAGGCTTTAGCCCCTAGCTACTCTTACGCAATGGACGTAACCAGTACCCGCCAGCACAACCTTCGGACCCTAGTTGATCAACTGGCGGCCGCCCTGGGTACACAAAAGGCGGTCGCAATCCGCCTCGACATGTCTCCTTCCTACCTCAACCAGCTGTTGGGGGGAAAGAAGATGGGTGACGACGTCGCGCGCAAGATCGAACGCCTGGGCTCCCTGTCGCACGGGTGGATGGACGTTGCGCACGATGGCGGCACCGATAGCGCGGGCAATCAAGCATCTCAGCCCCTGCGAATAGACCCTGAGATCATCGCCTCCGCGCTCAGGCTGTTGAGGCTGACCTTCTCAAATCTCGACATTGACGACTTCGACAACGAGCTCGACGGCACGCCACTGGCGTATGCGTACGAGTACTTGTACAGGCGAGGCGAGGTTACGGTCACACCCGACAACCTGATCGATTTCAGCAAGGCATTGGCCGATCGACTCAGGGAGAGGAATGGAAACGAAGAAGAGGTTGCCCGAGCCCGGGACCATGGAAGCGCTAGCAGCGGTCATCGCTCAGCGCGTCGAAAAGCGTAAGCAAGCGCCGAAGCTAAGGGTCATCACGACCCCAAAACCCACGGTCATCGATGCGATTACGCGGGACTGCATACTGCGGCGGATCAGGTGGCTCAGAGACCAGTACAACCTTGGGTGTTTGATCGAGCAGGCCACGTTCAATCTTCCAGGCGTCGATTGCCTGGAAGATGCTGACCTGATGCAGCTTCACCGCGAAATGGAGGACGCACGCGAGTGCTGCGTCGAGGGCATATCCATAGAGGAAGCTGGGTTCATTCGCAACGTCGCAATCGACGAGTGACCTAGTGGCCGGCGGCGCCTTTCGCGCTCCGGCCACCTACCCTATGGGGTCTGAGAGTTGTACTTCTGCCCGATTACGGCCTCGCGATCCCGACGCTGATCAGCGCATCGCTGTCGAGCGGCATTCATCGCAGTGTCGGCCACCTGATGTTCAGAAGTTATCGACTGCTGCAGGCCAGAGATCTGCGCACGAATCCCGGCGTCCAATGTAGCCCCAGCGAGGTTGTTGTTCGCCCGCTCTGCCGAAGCATTGAGCCCCGCAATCTGCCGCTGGTATCCAGCAATCCTCGATTCGGCGGAGGGAAAGATGCTAGCCCTGGATGAGGCCAAGCAATTCCTTTCAGCTATAGCGGCGTCCGAGAGATCTGTCGAGCGATACACCGCGTCTCGATTGGCGACCTCGGCAGCGGAGACACTTGGCGCCTTCGCCGCGCGAACCTTCATCTCTTGCGCTTGCGGTCCACAAGGATTCTGTGAATACACCGTCTCCCCATTGCTCCCCTTGCACTTGAAGACTTGGGCTGCTGCACCTTGGGCCATCAGCAGGCCCACCGCTAACCCGATCGACAAACCCACTTCCTTGAGCATCTCTAACCCTCCCCGGCTGTAGCCCAATTATCGGCCATCCGCCGGTCGAACTGGCGGCCCGCGGCTCGATTTAGCTGTCAGCTATTGCACATAGTATTTAGCCGTGAGATAAATCGCACCGTCGGCACCCCAGCCGGCGGGCGACCGGCGGGTCGCCACTGCGGCCCAGCCCCTCCCCTGCTGAGCCGCAGATGCCTCTCCCCAGGCAACAGGCCCGCCGGCGCCCTCCTTTCCAACGGAGAGCGCCATGTCCTACCGCACCGCTGCCGACTCCCTGCCCAAGGCGTCGCTGCCGCCCCAGGCCGCCTCGTGCCTACTGGCGCAGGCTGCCCGCGACCACACCCGTGCCAACGTCCTGCGAGCCCGCAGCGCTGGCGAGCACAGCCGTAACCAGCTGCGCCGATCGCGCCGCATGGGCGTTGCCGCCCGCCGCGTTGAAGCCGAGTCGCGGGACATGGCAGCCGAGGTGCGGGCATGAACCGCCGGTATCGGATCGCGTGGGCTGTCGTCGGCGCCGTGGCCGCCATTGTCGTGCCCCTTCGCCTGGTGGAGATCAGCCAGGCCCATGCCGACCGCGACGCCAATCAGGCGCGCTGGGCGGCGACCTCCAGCGTTCGTGGGTGATGCCATGCAGACCGCCCGCCCTGCGCCCGCCTCTGTACCGCTGTGCCGCCCAGGACACCGCCCGCAAATCGTGACGACCACTGGTGCGCCGGCAGGCCACCGGCTCGGCACACCTGTGCCGGCCCTCGTGCACTTCGAGTGTCATCTCTGCCAGAAGGCAACCGTTCCCAGCCCCTCTCTCGCGATCGCCGAGCTGCGCTGGACCGACCCGGGTTTGGCGTCGCAGCTGATCCCGATCTCCCACCTCGCCCGTGCCCGCGGCGCTGTGCTGGCACGCCTGCCGGCCCAGCACGCCGCCTGACCTGGAGAACGCAATGGCTGCACCACTCAAACCCTTGGAGCGTGCCGCGCTCGTTACTGCCTTCGCTGCGGCCGGCCATGTGCTGAAGCGCACCCGTGGTGGCTTCTGCTCCACCAGGCAGCCCGCCAAGATCTTTACGCGGAGGGTCACCAATTGGCTCTACGAGCGCGCATTGATCGATTACGACGACCCGAGTTTTCCGACGCAGGCCACGCTGACCAAGTCGGGCATGGCGCAAGCCACCGCCCTTGTCGAGCAGGCACGCCTCAGCGCGGGGGCCCCATGACCCGCGACTATTACCTCAAGGTTGCCGATGCCAAGGCGGCATACGCCGCAGCGCTGCGCGTGGAGGCCGATGCCGAGTCCATGGTCGGCCATGAAGAGCAGGCAGAGACGTTCCGACGCTTCGCGTCGCAGTGGGATGTGCTGGCTGCGTCATATCGCGCTTCCGCTGAGCAGGCGGATCCCGCATGAAGGTGTCGCCCCTCCCCGTTGAGCATTCCTTCCCCACCGGCAGTCATGGCACCACCCTGGTGCTGATGGTCTGCGCAGGATGGCTGTGGGCCGGCATCTACGCCAGCCCGCATAGCGCCACCCCCACCGAAGTGGCGGCCGCCACGGGCCGCTCAGCGACCGTGCGTGGCCGCGAACTCCAGATCGGTACCGGCCGATTCGCCCTCTCTCAAAAGTCGCTGCAGTCGGCGCGCCGCTGGCTTGATCGCCAGGGCGTGCGCCTGCGCGACATTACCGCCAAGGACCCAGCATGAGCGCCAAGATCCAGCAATTCGGCCGTGCCGCCGCCATCCGCGCTCTTCTGCTCGACCGCCCTGCTGGCGCGAGCGATGAAGAACTGCTCGCCTCCGGAACACTGACGTGCACGCTGAAGCAGCTCCACAGTTCGCTGGCGGCGATGCGCGACACCGGCCAGGTGCAGGTCAGCATCACCAAGGGCAACAGGGTCTGGATGCTGACCACCACCATGCACAGGCTGATGCGCACCCCTGATGCGCGCGTGGAGCCGACTCGCGCCGCTGTGACCCGCGTAATGCGCTCGGCCCCCACCGGCAGCCACAACAGCACCACCGTCCAGCACAAGGACCGGGATCGCGCGGTGATCGCCGATCAACTTGCCGCGTTCCGGCGCGCCGGCGGTAAGGTCGAAGTCCTGGGCAATACCCCAACCCGTCGCGAGAGGACCCGCCGCGAGATCAATGAAGCCTCCGGCAGCCAACGGCTGGCGCAGGCAACCGCGCAACGAGGCCACCCATGAGCCGCTTGGTGGCGCGGCGCCCGCCGAAGAAGCTTGGCGGGTTCTCTTGGGGCCGCTTCCCAGTGGGCGATGCCGGCATGGTCGCCTACCGCCTGTTCCGCCGCGACCACCGCGGCGCGCTGCACACCTCGATCCTGCACTTCTACCCGCGCGACCAGCGCCGCGAGGTCGCACTGGCTCTGCGCCAAGCATGCCACCGCCTGCGCGATCGGGTGGACGAGATCGATCTGGCGTCGATGGAGGTGGCGCCGTGAAAGCGCTAAGTCTTCGCCTGCGCTGCTTCAACGGCGCCCCGGAGCGAATTAAAAGCACGTTCAAGCGAGCTTTCGGTGAGCTGTACAGAGGCGACCAAGACGGGAAGGAAATTGTCCATCCCCTTAGTGCCGAAGTGCTGCGTCGTGAACGCGTGGGCATGGACCTTAAGCTGGCGGATCCGCATCTGCGCGTCTGCAACGTCCGACGCCGTCACGTCAGGAAGGATGTGCAGGCGGTCGCGTTCGCGATCGGCAGTCGGCAGGGACAGCTGCTGGATGGCTTGCGCAAGGCCGCGTTCACCGTTCCATCCATGCTTCACATAACCCATCGCTCCGGCGATTTTCTGAACCTCTGCCCATGTGAGATTGACTTCCGTCAGCAATTCGCTAGACAGCAACCGGGTCTCACGACGCTGCAGCGCGTCCTCCCGCTGCTGAATTCGCCGGGTCAGCTCCAAGGATGCATTTGCAGTCCGGTTCGCAGCACGGCCGAGCATGAAAACCGCTATCGCACCGAGAAGCGCAACAGCTACGGCAGCCCAGTCGGCCAGGTTTCCAATGTCCTTCGCGAGCGGACAGATATCGATTGCCATACCCCCTCCGTGTTGGAGCCGATTCTGCCATGAACTGCAACCATGCAAAGAAACACACCCTTCCCGCCTCCAGCGCATCGCACCTCGTGCGGCTGGACTTCGATGTGGAAGCGATGCTTACCGCTTGCGTTCCGGGTGGGAGCATCGTTGACCCCCTAGTAGTGGCAGACAACATCCGCGCATGGGTAGCCGACCGGAAGCCCGCAGAGCTGGCCGAGCAGCAGGGGGTGGAACTGCCGCCGCTGCCGGAAGCAATCGAGGCTGAATTCGCCATCCCTGGCGCGTCCCCAGTCTCGGTCTACACCGCCGCGCAGATGCAGGACTACGCATGGACCGCCCTCGCCGCAACTAGCAAACAGCAGGTTGGCGAGGCGCAGGAACAGGTGAGTAAAGACGCCGTTCGACAGTTCATCGCAGACCGTGCCCCGGATGACGAACACCGCGAAGACATCCTGTCCGGCGACTATGACCACACCTTGTGGTTCGACCACATCCGCGAGCTTATGGAAGCCCTCGCCGCCCCTCGCTCCGCGCCGGAGGGGGCCGCGCAGTTCGCCGGATGGCAGATATGGGACGCAGGTTCGGAGGCGTGGGAATCAGCTACCGAGCAGTTGTACTGGGTCGTGAAGCGCGCGCGGCCAGACGAGGCGCGCGAGGTGTTCACCCCCGCCCCAGCCACCCTCTCCACCGTCAAGCCGCCGCGCCACCTGCGCACCAGGCTGCGGGAGGACGTATGAGCCAGACCAAGCTGCAATCCTTCCTTGAGGCCAACGTCAGCACGGCGATCGGCTTCGGAATCTCCTGGGCGGTAACACCTTTCGTGATGGGCGCCTTCGGCTACTCGGTCAGCGCGGGCACGGCATTTGCCATTACCGTCGTCTACACAGTGGTCTCGATCGTGCGCGGCTACCTGGTGCGCCGTTTCTTCAACCGGATGGAGCTGCACAGGTGATCCACATCGGGAACTGTCTCGAAGTGATGCGCGGCATGGCCGGCGACTCGGTCGACTCGATCGTGACCGACCCGCCCTACGGGCTGTCCTTCATGGGCAAGCGTTGGGACTGCGACGTGCCCAGCATCGAGATATGGGCCGAGTGCCTGCGCGTTCTGAAGCCTGGCGGTCACCTGCTGGCCTTCGCTGGCACTCGAACACAGCACAGGATGGCCGTCCGGATCGAAGATGCTGGCTTCGAAATCCGAGACATGATCGCGTGGGTCTACGGCTCTGGCTTCCCGAAGTCGCACAATGGCGAATGGGGCGGCACAGCGCTGAAGCCCGCGCTGGAGCCGATCACCGTCGCGCGGAAGCCCCTGATCGGCACCGTAGCCGCGAACGTGCTGGCACACGGTACCGGAGCGCTTAACATCGATCACTGTGGAATCGGAGCGAAGTTCAGCGAGGGCGGGCGGTGGCCAGCCAACCTGATCCACGACGGCAGCGATGCCGTGTTATCAGCATTTCCTGATGCGCCAGGACAGATGGCGGACGCTCGCATTGACGCTGACTCTCGGAAAACGCAGAACGTTTACGGCTCGATGAGACGCGGCCGTGCGCTGGAGCCGAGCGCGGATGCCGAGAACGAGGGCAGCGTCGGATTCAAGATGCGCCCCGGCATGAGGCGGCTCGATGACGGCAGTGCTGCGCGATTCTTCTACTGCGCGAAAGCCAGCAAGGCCGAGCGTGACAGCGGACTCGATCACCTCGAGCACATCGCATTCGCCATGTCGGGCGGAAGCACCGCCGCGATCGCGGCAGGCTCAGAACTCGATCGTGAACATACGATAGGGCTAAATCGAGTTAAGGATCGTCGCAACAACCATCCCACGGTGAAGCCAACCGAGCTGATGCGCTACCTATGCCGCCTGGTCACTCCACGCGGCGGGCTAGTGCTGGATCCCTTCGCCGGCAGCGGCACTACCGGCCGGGCCGCGCTCATGGAGGGTTTCGGGTTCACTGGAATCGAGCTTGATCCCGAATACGCCGCGATCGCCGAGGCCCGCATCCGTGCGGTGCAGCCCGCCCTCTCCCTTGGAGACGCCGAATGACAAACGAAGCAAGGCTGCTCACTCTGACGGACGTGAAGTCTCGCGTGGGCATCAGTGGTGCGACCATCTATCGCAAGATGGCCGACGGAACGTTCCCCAAGCCTGCGAAGGTCGGTGCGCGATCGCTGTGGCCCTCTCCCAAGATCGACGAGTGGATTGCCTCAGTCGTCGCGTCACAGAGCATGGGGCAAAGCATGGGGCAGGAATCACAGGCAAGAAAAAAGCCCCTGTAAACAGGGGCTTATCTCTACAACTGGCGGAGCGGGAGGGATTCGAACCCTCGATAGAGTTTTAAGCCCTATACTCCCTTAGCAGGGGAGCCCCTTCAGCCACTCGGGCACCGCTCCAGTGTTCTGGGTCCGCCGCCGTGATGAATCATCTCAGCGGGGGCGCGAATAATAACGTTTTCCGCGCCCTCAGGTAAAGCCTTAATCCGAAGAATTTTCACTTCCGGATGCATTCGGCTCATCACCGCGCTGGATGCGCTGGTAAATCTCTTCGCGGTGCACGGCCACGTCCTTCGGAGCGGTGATACCGATACGCACCTGGTTGCCCTTGACGCCGAGCACGGTCACGCTGACCGAGTCACCGATCATCAGGGTTTCGCCTACACGGCGAGTCAGGATCAACATTTGTTCAAGTCTCCAGGGGAACCGGTGGTGGCATTTCCCCACCGGCTTGGCGCCCCGGCAAGAGCGCCCCACGACAACGGGAAAAGATTCGCCATAGTACCGTCAGGCCTCCCGACCCATCAAGGAGCAGGAGGCTTCAGGCTGTTCAGATACGGGGGGTGACCCAGTCCACGACCGCGGCCAGTGCAGAAGCAAGGGCGGGCCCGTCCTCACCACCACCCTGGGCGAGGTCCGGGCGGCCGCCGCCCTTGCCCCCGATCTGACTGGCGATATGGGCCAACAGTTCCCCGGCCTTGACCTTGCCCATTGCGCTGCCGTTCACGCCCGCGACCAGGGCCGCCTTGCCGTCCTGGGTGCCGGCCAGCACGATCACCGCGTTGCCGAGCTGCTGCTTGAGGCGGTCGATCGCATCGCGCAGTGCCTTGGCATCGAAGCCTTCCAGGCGCGCGGCCAGGATCTTGATGCCGTTGACCTCGACCGCGGCGGCGCCGAGATCGGCGGTCGCACCGGCGGCCTGCTTGGCCTTGAGCGCCTCGAGCTCGCGTTCGAGCTTCTTCTGGCGTTCGCCCAGCTGGCGGATCTTGTCGACGACGTCGCCGGCGTTGCCGCCGAGCAGTGCGGCCGCTTCGCTCAGCTGCGCTTCTTCATGGGCCACGTAATCCAGCGCGCCCTGCCCGGTCACCGCTTCGATGCGGCGCACGCCCGAGGACACACCGCCTTCAGCGGTGATCTTGAACAGGCCGATATCGCCGGTGCGCGACACATGCGTACCACCACACAGTTCGGTGGAGTAATCGCCCATCTTCAGCACGCGCACCTGCTCGCCGTACTTCTCGCCGAACAGCGCCATCGCACCGAAGTCGAGCGCTTCCTGCATGCCCATGGTGTGGACTTCGGCCGCGTTGTTGGCGCGTACCTGCTCGTTGACCTTGCGTTCGATGATCGCCAGGTCCTCGGCGCTGATCGGCGCGAAGTGCGAGAAGTCGAAGCGCAGGCGATCGGGTGCGACCAGCGAGCCCTTCTGCTGCACATGGGTGCCCAGCACGTCGCGCAGGGCGGCATGCAGCAGGTGGGTGGCCGAGTGGTTGAGGATGGTCGCGCCGCGGCGCTGGCCATCGACCTGGCCGGACAGCACATCGCCCACCTTCAGGCTGCCGGAGGTGATCCTGCCCACGTGCCCGTGGAACTGGCCCGCGAACTTCTGGGTGTCGCTGACGTCCACCTGCACGCCGGCACCGGACAAGGTGCCGTTGTCGCCGACCTGGCCACCGGATTCGGCGTAGAACGGGGTCTGGTTGGTCAGCACGATGACGTCGTCGCCGGACTGCGCGCTCTCCACCGGGCGGCCCTCCTTGAGGATCGCCACCACGGTGAGGTCGTCGGCCTGCAGGCGGTCATACCCGAGGAACACGGTCGGCTTGAGCGTGGCGACCAGATCGGCCGACAGGGTCACGCCGCCGCCGAACTTGCCGGCCGCGCGCGCGGTCTCGCGCTGGGTGTCCATCGCGGCGTTGAAGCCCTCGATATCCACGGTCAGGTCACGCTCGCGCGCGATGTCCTGGGTGAGATCGAGCGGGAAGCCGTAGGTGTCGTACAGGCGGAACGCATCCACGCCCGGAATCACGCCGTTGCTGACCTTGGCCGCGACGTCGTCGAAAATCTTCATGCCCGAATCCAGCGTTTCAGCGAAACGCTCTTCTTCGGCCTGCAGCGCGCGCACGACGGTGTCGACCTGCGCCGGCAGTTCCGGATAGGCCACGCCCATCTGCTCGACCAGGGTCGGCACCAGCTTGCTGAAGAACGGCTGGCGCACGCCCAGCATCCAGCCATGACGCAGGGCGCGGCGGATGATCCGGCGCAGCACGTAGCCACGGCCTTCGTTGGACGGCAGCACGCCATCGACGATCAGGAACGAGCAGGCGCGGATGTGATCGGCGATCACGCGCAGCGATTTGTTCTCCAGATCGGCCATGCCGGTCAGCTCGCTGGCCTTGCGGATCAGCGCCTGGAACAGGTCGATCTCGTAGTTGGTGTGGACGTGCTGCAGGATCGCGGCCAGGCGCTCCAGGCCCATGCCGGTATCCACGCACGGCGCCGGCAGCGGCACCAGGGTGCCGTCGGGCTGGCGGTCGAACTGCATGAAGACCAGGTTCCATATCTCGATGAAGCGGTCGCCGTCTTCATCCGGTGAGCCCGGGGGACCACCGGCGATATGGTCGCCATGGTCATAGAAGATTTCGGTGCACGGGCCGCACGGGCCGGTCTCGGCCATCTGCCAGAAGTTGTCCGAGGCAAACGGCGCGCCCTTGTTGTCGCCGATGCGCACGATCCGCTCTTCCGGAATGCCCACCATGTCGCGCCACAGCGCATAGGCCTCGTCATCGGTCTGGTAGACGGTGACCAGCAGGCGCTCGGCCGGCAGCTTCCAGACCTGGGTCAGCAGCTCCCAGGCCCAGGCGATGGCGTCCTTCTTGAAGTAATCGCCGAACGACCAGTTGCCCAGCATTTCAAAGAAGGTGTGGTGGCGCGCGGTGTAACCGACCTGGTCCAGATCGTTGTGCTTGCCGCCGGCGCGCAGGCAGCGCTGGACGTCGGCCGCGCGCACGTAGCTGCGCTTCTCGGCGCCAAGGAACACGTCCTTGAACTGCACCATGCCGGAGTTGGTGAACAGCAGGGTCGGATCATTGCCCGGCACCAGCGGCGCCGACGGCACGATCGTATGGCCTTTGCCCTTGAAGAACTCAAGGAAATCGCTGCGGATCTGGGAGGTAGTGAATTTGACGGATGCGTTCATGGGGGGCTGGCTTTGTGCGGGCCGGTCAGTCCCTGGCACGCAGCCCCAATGGCCGGGTGTCAACTGCAGGACCGCCGAAACCACAAAGGGTATCAGGCCCGGGCCGCTCAGTCCTCAGGGTCGTAACGGGTGGCCTGGCGGATGCTGTCGCCGGGGAACCCGCGGCGGGCCAGAAGATCGGCGGCTTTGCGCCGCGCAGGCAGTTCCTGCGGGCCGGCGTCGCCGAAACGGCGGCAGACCAGGTCGCGGGCGTTCTCGGTCCAATCGCCTTCGAAGGTGTCCATCGCGGCGGTGATCTGGTCGCTGTCCAGCCCATGCGTGCCCAGTTCGGCGCGGATGTGGATCGGGCCATAGCCCGTATTGGCCCGGATCCGGACCAGGTTCTCGGCAAACCGGGTGTCATCCTGCCAGCCAGCCTCGGCCAGCTTGGCGACGGCCGCCTCGGCCGCCTCGTTCTCGATGCCACGGGCCTCGAGTTTGCGGGTCAGTTCCTTACGCGAATGCTCGCGGCGCACCAGCAGCCCCAACGCCCGCTGGACCGGCGTCTGTTCCTGGACACGGCGCTTGCGCCGGGGTGCGGGGGCTTCGGAGTCTTGCATGGCAGCGGTCCATTACAGTGCGCCGTCCTTGGCGCCATCCCGTCGGGGAGACGTGAAACTGCGGGACAGGGCGGGCGTCACTGACGGCGCTGCCCTGCCCCGCAGGAAACTCATTCGGCGTCGTCGTCGGCCTCGTCGCCGCCTTCGCGCACCGCTTCTTCCGGCTGGAACTTCTCGCGCAGCTCGGCTTCCAGGCGCTGGGCAATCTGCGGGTTGTCGCGCAGGTAGCCGCGGGCGTTGTCCTTGCCCTGGCCAATGCGCTCTTCGCCGTAGCTGTACCAGGCGCCGGCCTTCTCGACCAGCTTGGCTTCCACGCCCATGTCGATCAGTTCGCCTTCGCGGCTGATGCCTTCGCCGTACAGGATCTCGGTGACGACCTGCTTGAACGGGGGCGCCAGCTTGTTCTTGACCACCTTGATCTTGGTCTGGTTGCCGATGATCTCGTCGCCCTTCTTGATCGCGCCGATACGGCGGATGTCCAGACGCACCGAGGCATAGAACTTCAGCGCGTTGCCGCCGGTGGTCACTTCCGGGCTCTGGCCCGGCATCATCACGCCGATCTTGTGACGCAGCTGGTTGATGAAGACCACCAGGGTATTGGAGCGCTTGATGTTGCCGGTCAGCTTGCGCAGCGCCTGGCTCATCAGACGGGCCTGCAGGCCCGGCAGCTGGTCGCCCATTTCGCCTTCGATTTCGGCCTTCGGCGTCAGCGCGGCGACCGAGTCGACCACCACGATGTCCACCGAGCTCGACCGCACCAGCATGTCGGCGATTTCCAGCGCCTGCTCACCGGTATCCGGCTGCGAGAGCAGCAGGTCGTCCACGTTGACGCCCAGCTTGGCGGCGTAGATCGGATCCAGCGCGTGCTCGGCGTCGATGAAGGCGGCGGTACCGCCCTTCTTCTGGCATTCGGCGATCGCCTGCAGGGTCAGGGTGGTCTTGCCCGAGGATTCCGGACCGTAGATTTCCACGACACGACCCTTGGGCAGGCCACCGATACCGAGGGCGATGTCCAGCATCAGCGAGCCGGTCGGGATGACCTCGACCGCCTCGACGACACGGTCGCCCATGCGCATCACGGCGCCCTTGCCGAACTGCTTTTCGATCTGGCTCAGCGCGGCGGTGAGGGCACGCTTTTTGTTTTCGTCCATCGGAGTGGTCCTTGCAGAGGTCGTATCGGTGGAGGTGCTGTCTTTCGAAGTCTTCTTGGCCATGGGCTCACTTTAAGGCTGGCGTATCGCACGGGCTGAGATTCTGCCCGGCGTTCGGAAAAAAAGTATCGGACATCCGTACCAACCTCAGCAGAACCAGAGATGTGCCACAAAAGACCGCGCGTAATAGGGGGGAGAACAGGGTCAGCGGTTGGGCCGCAGCAGACCGCAATAGAGACCTTCGATGGCGAAGTCCTGGTCGGGCAGCACTTCGATCGGCTTGTAATCGGGGTTGCGCGGCAACAGGCGGATCCGGTCCTTGCCCATCTTCAGCAGCTTGACCGTGATCTCGTCATCGATACGGGCCACCACGATCTGGCCCGACCGGGCGTCGCGGGTGCGGTGCACGCCGATCAGGTCGCCGTCGAAGATGCCTTCGTCGATCATCGAGTCGCCCTGCACTTTCAGCAGGTAATCCGGGGCCGGCGAGAAGAACACCCGGTCCAGGACCACGAAGTCGTCCGAGCCGATGTCCGCCCCGATCGGCAGACCGGCCGCGACCCGGCCCAGCACCGGCAGGCGCAGGACATGGTCCGGCAGCGCCGAGGCGGGCAGCGATTCGGGCAGGCCGCTCTGCAGCGACGGCGCCTGCATCAGCCGGATCCCGCGGGCCTGGCCCGGGATGCGACGGATCGCCCCGGCCTGCTCCAGCGCCTCCAGGTGGTACTGCGCGGCCCGGACGCCCTTGAAGCCGAACGCACGGGCGATTTCGGTCTGCGACGGCGGTGCGCCATCGGTTTCTATACGCTCGGCGATCAACTGCAGGATCGCCTGCTGGGTATCGGTCAGGTCCATGTTTAGTAGTATTACTACTAACGATGCGTGCACGCAAGTGCCCGCAGAGCAAGAGCAGATAGAAGATGGGCGTTCCCACCCCGGGCGAAGCCGCCAGCAACACTTGTAGCCACCGATCGTTGGTCGGTGACCGCGCGAACGCGAGGCAATGCCTGACGGCGCGCGCGCATGTCGTCTGCGGCCATCTCTCCGGCGTTCAGCCGCTGCCATCTCCTGGGTCAGGCATTCGTGGGGCCGGATGAGGAGCAGCCACGCATGGCGTGGCGCAGCCGGGCAGCGGTGACGGGCCGGTCAGGAAGGAGCGTCCGACCAACGGTCGGACCTACACGGAATCCCCCGCTTGGGCGGGAGATTCCGGGGATCCTTCGGATCCCGGCGGCAAGAACCCTACGGGTTCTTGCCGCTGCGCCAGATCGAGAACAGGATCCACACGCCGCAGAACCCGGCGCCGATGAAGCCGGCCACGCCCAGCGCGAGCAGCCAGCGGCTGGAGATGCCGCCCACG
>Ga0182005_1000129_pt1 | contig 53573 bp, 47 predicted proteins | sample Sormic07211103_1_FD_123021 | JGI IMG/M metagenome (GOLD analysis project Ga0182005, IMG submission 123021) | Rhizosphere microbial communities from Sorghum bicolor, Mead, Nebraska, USA - 072115-103_1 MetaG | ecosystem: Host-associated > Plants > Roots > Rhizosphere | place: USA: Nebraska... | reverse complement strand
CGTCATCTTTCGATTGTTCAGACGCTCAAGCGCTTCAGCCACCGCTACATTGATATCGGCCAACGAATGGAAGACGCGTTTGCGCAGCGGCGCCAGAATCCAATTCTGGGCGATGCGCACCGAGGCTTCTACCGTGGCTTTATCGCGCGGCCGGCGCGGACGCGTGGGATGGACTGCGACCGCGTAGTGCCGGGCCAAGTCGCCGTAACTGCGTTGAATCACGGCTGGCTTTCCGGTGCTTGCAGCCTTGGTCACGGCGGATTTCAGATTGTCGCACACGAGAATCTGCGGCACGCCGCCGAAGTATTGAAGCATGTCGACGTGGGCTTTCAGAAAGTCCGCGCTGTTCTGCGTGGCCGTGCAGGTCGCATAGACCATCGAACTGCACGGCAACACCCCCACGAACAACTCCACATACACGGGCTGTCCGCTGGCGCGGTCGATGTAAAGCAGCCGCTTTCCAGAGTAGTCCACCAGGAGCGACCGTCCCGCTTCGTAGTGTTGTCGCATGACGGTCGGTTGCAGGGCCCGATGCTCGCGAATCTTGGCCGCGAAGTGCGAATAACACAGCGTGTTGTCCGGGTCAGCCTGGCGATACTCTTCCCAAAGCAATTGCCGGGTGACCCCCGGACCCTTCAGCTCTTGCTCGATGAATTGGAAATCCAGCTCGGGCTTGGGCTTGCCACCCGAACGCGGCCGGCGAAGCACCCGCTCCAGCTCGGCTTCCGGCAGCGCCTTGAGTTCGGGCCACGACAAAGGCTGCTGGTGGAGCACCCGGCGGTAGCGCCGGACCGTGGTTTTTGAGAGGCGGGTGGAGGCGGCCACGGCCCGGTCGCTGAGCGGGGTCGTCATGAGCAGCTGGGCGGTGTCGTATTGCGCGAGTCGTTGCATAAAAATCCCTTTGGCGCCTTGGATTTGTCCAAGCGCGCCCGTGAGCCCGGCGGGCCCGTTGACAAGAAGGGGGTTCGGCTCTACAAAGACTCCGCAGCCGTTGCAAACTGCAGTGTCGAAAGGGCCGGGAGCTGGTACTCCTGGCCTTTTTTTGTGGGCGAATCCCGGAATGGGTAAGCAGGGGAGGCTAGGGGTGGCCCACCCCCGGAGCGCGCCCCAGGCATGGTTCCGTCTCGGCTACCGCAATCGACCACCCGCGGCCGCTCGCCCGAATCTTCGGGTTGAACGGGCTGTTCCAGAAGGGGAGAGCGAAGGGCGTCATCGTGCAGTCCTAACGGGGGCTGCACGTCTACCTCTCATTTGGACCGTGTCAAGTGAGCTACGTTGTGAAGGGGCTTGATAACTGGCTTTTTTGACATCGTTTTTTAAGCGCTTTCAGGGCCAGAAATTCAAAAAACACGATCTTGCCGGGGCTACAGCAATGTTTTTGACATTCAGAAATTTTTCAAATCGGTGAACTTGGACACGCTTGCGCCTGCACCGTTTGAGTCGTCGACCGATGCAGCTTTCGAGATTGCGTAGCCTTGCGTAGGTCATGAATCGATAGCGGGATTTCGGCCATGTTGGTCTCAATTTGTCTACGCGGGCCCGGTCGCAATCCGAAACCCGGGCAGGGGGAGGGCCGCTACGGTTTGCACGATGTGTCTGCGTGCTCGCAGACGTGGCGCTACCGATGATGCCCCCCAGCCGTGCAAGCCTCGCTCAATCTTGCCGTATTTGCGTAGCGTCCCGTCCGTCGCTACGCGTGGGTTAGGAAAACGTGATGGCTGTCACGCTTATACTGTCCTAAATTACAGGGGACCAGGATGGCAGCTCGTAAAGCACAGAAACGCGTATATCTCTTACGCGCCGCGTTTGGTGAGGTTGCTCCAGCGGGCACCCTGCTACAGGGCTTGCTACAGCAAGCCATCGCTACTGTCACTAAAGCGGGCATGCCGCCCGACCTCAACGCGACGGCGTTAAATTCCCCAAATCATGGGAAGCTACGCATCAACCGGTGGTCGCCGAGTGGGAAGACTGTCGAGGTCAAGGTCGTCGCGTTGGCACCGGGCGAGAGCGCAACCACGGTGCCTTTGGCTCTGAATCCCGGTACAAGCGAGGAAGCTGCAGCGCTGCCCCCGGATGCGATGGCATTTAAGGGTGGCGACTTTTTCATGATTGTCGAAGGCAATAGCGTGCTTTGCGTCGGAGACCACTTGAGGTTGGGTCCGGTGGAGACCTACCTTCGCAGCCTTTTTGCTCATTTACTGCCCCACAGTCCCGAAGCGTCGGCGTTCGAGATTGTCCCGGTCGCTCGCCAGAATAAAGTGAAGCTGCTGGCCGAAGAGGGCATTAAGGCCATCGAATTACACAGCAGTCTTTACGCTGCGACGTTAGATGAACCGGTGAAAGCAAAGGGCTTGCTTAAGCCGTTTCGTGGTTTCATCGATCAAGTCGTCGACAGGGCCCGCGCGCTTATCGAGAAGGATGAAACCGAAGAGTTCAACGAGCACTTGGCTGACGTACAGGTCAAGGTCGTCATCAACGTCAAACGCGGACTGCACGGCCCTGACAGCTCCAAGGCGGCTGTGGAGGCGCTGGGTAAATCGCTAATCTCAGACGGTGAGCCGGCCGAGGACGATGATATCTCTCCGGTGCTGATTACCAATCGGCGAAATCGGGTTTCTGTAACGGAGGCGTCTGTGAGCGAGACATATAGCATCAGCCGGCGTGACAGTGAGAACTCGCTGTTGGACACAGAAGTATGGGCGCGCCTGCGGTCATACCACGAGACCCTGCGAAAGCAGGGCACTCTCGACCAATGATTGCGTGGGGGCGCCTGGGTTATGGCGGCGCTGCTCTTGGGATTGCCATTGTGAGCGGCGTGTTCGGTGGCCATTGGCTCAAGAACAACGCCAACGCGTTGTCCAACATGCTTTCTTTTTTCTCCATCCTCGCGGGATTCTTGGTTGCGGTGATGGCGTTGACGGCGGACGACCGGGGCCTGAGAGGTAGTAACTGGCGCGCCAAACATTACAACGCTAAAACCATCAAAAAGCGGTTGGAGCGTCACCGGGCCCTTTTGCTTGTGTATCTGGCAGCGTGCTCGCTCGCCTTCATCAACTCCCTTGGGATTCGTGCTGGCGAAACATTCGAGCGGTGGTTCAACGGGGTCACGCTGGCCGTCGCGGTGTTTGCCTTTTTGCTCTCGTTTTCGCTGCCATTCAACCTCTCATCCGAACATCTCCGCAGGCTGGAGCGTGCGATTGTTGATGCCAAGGACCCGCCCGATGACCGGGGTGGGGCGGGCGCCGGTTAAATGCGGCGCTTCTGAAGACGACATCAGTGTATGGGCGTCTCCCTCGTCGTTTCGCGCTTTCAGAGTCCTATTAAAAAGCCCGCGGAGGGGAGGCCGCGGGCTCAGGGATAATCCATCATTGCAAAGGCAGTAGGGGAGCCGCCGGAGATGCGTGGGACTGGGCGCCTCACGGCTGCCTGAACGACACACTAGCCATGCGGGCATGAATCGTCCCTAAGCCGAGCCGGTGTCGTCGATGTCGTCCAGTACAGCGTCAATGCTGGCGTTCAGTTCCGCTAGCCGAGGCTTCCAAGTCTCTGCATCGGGATGAATCGCGGCATCGAGTACGCCCAGCAACGCCAAGGCGGTCGCACGAATTTGCAGATGTCCCGCTGCCGCGCCGCGAACTGCCACTAGGCGCACATGGTGCCGCCCCTGCGGCCAGCGGCCGTTACCCAGCTCGGTATTGAGGGCAACGGCATTGCCAATGAGTGCGGCAAAGAGCAATTCGGCTGTGGATGTGGGCATGGCGCGTCCGTGCACAGAAAACATCGTTTGGCGGTGAGACCTGAGCGGTCTTACCTCAGGGTTATCGGTCGAGAAAGGCGCTCAGTCTGCCATGCCATTCTTCACACTCTTGCGCATTTTTCTGCGCGCCCCAGATGGTCGCCGAGTGCCGGCGAAAAGGCACCACAATGACGGGAGTGTCCAACCTGGTCGTCCGCAGCTCGATGCGATTCTGGGCTTTGTAGCCTTTGTCCGGCACCCACAAATGATTCCATTGCCGGATTTCCCTGGCTTCGAGCGTGTATTCCCGACCCTGTTCATCGCGTGCCCAAAGAAGGTTTCGAAGCTCGTTGATGGCAACGTTATCGTGGGCATGCGTGGCGTCAAACGCCGTTTTCCAAGCGGCCGGCGGCGCATGATGGAATGAACGCACGAACCCGACGATGGCCCCGATGGCCAATCCCAAGCCTGCCCCCGTCAGCCCAAACAGGGGCAGGATGCCGATGGCGCTGACGACAATGCCGGCCACGGCGCCACCAACGCCCCACACCAACACCTGCTTTGGCGCCTTTTTGGCCGCCACGACCAACACGAGCGCGACCAACAGCACCACCAATCCGATTGCCATGGCTGGGCCCTCCGTTCAGTGGCTTTGCGAGGCGGTGTGGCTTTCCAGCACCCCACGACGGTCGAAAACGACGGCCAGCATCTGACGCGTCGGGTGGTTGTCACCGCCGGCGAAGGGCACGAAGTCACGGACGGCTGCTTTCGACTCGGAGTAGGAATAGACCCACATGCTCGTGCCGTCGCCCCTGTCCTGCATCGTCTCGGGCTCGCCCAGCTTCTGGCGAACTTCGGATTGGGTCGTTTCCCCATCAACGAAGTGGCTGGCCGCTTCGGCATCAAACGGGCGACCGGTGGTGGTAGCGCAGCCTGCAACAAACGCAAGGACGACCAGCAGCGTGAGCTGAAGAAAGGTGGGATGGCGCATGGAGGGACCCCTGATTGGTTAGCTCGAGTTGAGCCGGGCGATTGAGTTCCGCCTGCGACAGCCGCGGCGGTGGGGCAACGCTAACGTATCCACCTGCACAATACCAAAACATTTGGTAAATAACGAAAGATTTAGATTTTACGACTGGCACTTAGCGTGGGGCACCCCTGTGTGTTGACCTGACATGCCCGCCAAGCCCGTTCAGCCTAAGCGCCAAGCGCCAGCCACCCGCCAGAAATCGCTCTATCGGCCAGAAAACGCTGCGTTGCTGGCAAGCTTTCGTGAGCTGCGCGTGGCTGCGAAGCTGTCCCAGCAAGAATTCGCTGACCGCTTGGGAGCAAATCAGAGCTTTGTCTCTGCGGTCGAAAAAGGAGTCGTGCGCATGGATGCGTTGCAGATTAGAGACTGGTGCGAAGCAGCCGGGGTCTCGATGGAGGCATGGCTAAAGGTCTTCGGCGCCTTGCTAGAAGCCCGAGAGGCACTGCGCGACGACAGTCCCGCACGGGAGAGGCCATGACAGAGCCCCAGAGTCTTTATCGATACCGCCCCTGCGACGACGGAATTTTGGAACGTGAAGTCGAGGCCCTGGAGCAGAGCTATCTGTTCGCGCCGCCGTTTTCGGTGATGAATGACCCGATGGAAGCCTTTTTGGAGGTCGGGGACGAAGTAGACCAACTGTTCCTCCAACTGGCCCCGCAGGCGGCCGATGCGCTCAATCACTTTTATGAGCTGGTCACCCGATTCGTCGAGAAGGCGGCACTGATTTCATTCTCTCAGACCCATGAAGCCTTGCCGCTGTGGGCTTATTACGCGAGTAACTTTGCTGGTTTTTGCTTGGAGTTCGACCCGCTGGCGTTGCATTACGGCGCCTTGCAGGGCGAGCAACTGCACCAAGTGACCTATGCGGAGCGCGCTCTGCCGGCCCTCTCCATGCAGGAGATGTTTCGGGCGGGCGAAGAAGTTGGACCGGTGGTTACATCGCGTTTGACGCGCAAACGCCACGAGTGGTCCCATGAGCAAGAGTGGCGATACATCACCGGCGTAGTCGGACCCAAGCACTATCTCGATTCCGCGCTCACTCGGGTGTTCGTGGGTCCCCGCATGGCACCGGCGCATGCCGAGCGTATCTGCACGGCCTTGAAGGGCCGGCCGGTCGAGATCCTGCAGGGCACGATTAAGGGATATGACTTGCGCTTTGACCTGCTCCAGGCGGCGACGCCGCCGAAGCAGTGCCCGCGAGTGGGCATCGGCCGGTTCCGGCCGGAGGTCGATTTGGCTTCGAATGCTGAGTTGGCGGCCTTCCTGAAGGTGCCCTTGGACGATTTGGTCCAAGAATGCGAGCGGTTGGATACCGACCCCAATATGGACGGATTCGCCGACATCGGCATATCCGCTGAGCACCCAGACCGCCTGTTCATTTGGACCCGCTACGCCCTGCGAAACAATCGAGCCATTCACTGGCGGCGGTGGTATGACTCCCTCATGCGCCAGGTAGACGCCGAGGACCGTCACGGGCAGAGGATAGGCAAACACGGGACGCAGTAGGGCGCCCCCGCTGGATTCTTTCCGGGCGAATCCCCAGGCAGGCACATGGCCTCTTGGGAAGGAGCGGCAGGGCCTTAGCGCGCCATCACTGGCTCAGCCGGCTGGCGCACATGCTGTAGGCGTTGTTGCTGAAATCCACCACGGCCTTGTGCTGGTATTCCTCGCTATCGAACCGCGGCTGCTTAAATGCCTGCATGACCAAGAGGCGCCCCATTTGGGTCACCGTTTCGTTGCCGGTGTCCACCGCCATCATGTCGGCCATTGAACCGCCGGCCTGACGCCCTTTCATGATGGCCTCAGCCATCTTTGAAACACTTTTGCAGGTCGCCATCCAGTCGTCGCCAGCCGTAGCGGCCGGCGAGGCCACAGCCAGCCCGAGCGTGGCGATGACTCCAAAAATCCAACGTTCCATTTCCCCCTCCCGCTCCTGAAAGCCGCATGGTAGCGAAGGAGGTGGCGTTTAGTTGGATTTTTCGGCACTGGATTGCTACGTTCACCCTTGGACCTTTTCCCTGGACTCACTTTGCCGGGAGGTCTGCGCTTCCAGGGCTTTGTGCGGGGCGGGTTGGAGGGAAGTCGTACCGGCTCCCTCACTCTCCGCCAGTTACGCAAGACGCCCCTTACGGGGCGTTTTGCGTTTCCAGACCACCGTTTCCAGAGTCGTGTAGGAGCGCGCCCCGCGCGCGACCCTTGACCCTCGCGCCCCATAATTTGACCGAGGTCGGGGCAGCCCACACCTCACCTTTCTAAGCTCGCAGCTTTTGTCCAAAGCGAGCCTCCCATGTCCTCCGGATACGACGACCTTCAGGTCAGCTACGGTCGCTGCCTGCGCACGCGCGGTTTCATCGGGCGCTTCTACGAGATCCTCCTGTCCCGCGACCCTGGTCTCGCGCTCCTGTTCGCCACGACCGACTTCCAGAAGCAACACATGGCCCTGCGCCGCGGCATCAGCCTGGCGATCTCCTGGGCCGCCGGCGACGGTATGGCGCAACGCCCGGTCGACGAGATGATCCGCGTCCATGCCCGCACGGGCAGGGCGCCGGTACCGCCGGAGTACTACACGTACTGGCTCGACAGTCTGCTGCAGGCGGTGCGTGAGCGCGACGAGCAGCTCACGCCGGAACTGGAGGCGCGCTGGCGTGAGGCGATGAGCGCCGTGACCCACGCCTTCGCCGTCGCCTACTGACGCGGATCGCCAGGCGGCTGTGCCTGCGGGTCGTTCGCAGGCCGGATCCCGCGCAAACAAAAACGCCGGCACTAGGCCGGCGTTTTCATAATGAACGAATTCATTGGTCGGGGAGACAGGATTCGAACCTGCGACTTCTACGTCCCGAACGTAGCGCTCTACCAGGCTGAGCTACACCCCGACGGGAGCCGCGTATATTAGCCATGCTCCCGATCAATGGCAACAGGTCGCTTCAACTTTTTTCACGCATTGCCTACCGGGGCGGGCTGTGGCCATCTGCTAATCTATGCGGCTGCCGCGTGGCGGCCTCCGTATAAGCCTGTCCGAAGAGGAATTGCATGGCACTCACCCCGGCCCGCACCATGCCCGGTGTCCTCGAGCTCCTGCCGCTCGATCAGATCGCGTTTCAGCGCATGCTGGACACGATCCGCCGTAACTATGAGAAATTCGGCTTCCTGCCGATCGAGACGCCGGTGATCGAGCACAGCGATGTGCTGCTGACCAAGACCGGCGGCGAGACGGAGCGCCAGGTTTACTTCGTGCAGTCCACCGGTGCGCTGGGCGCGGCGGCGGAGAAGGACAAGGGCGGCGTACCCGAACTGGCGCTGCGTTTCGACCTCACCGTGCCGCTGGCGCGCTACGTGGCCGAGCACGAGCATGACCTCAGCTTCCCGTTCCGTCGCTACCAGATGCAGCGCGTCTATCGCGGCGAGCGCGCGCAGCGCGGACGCTTCCGCGAGTTCTACCAGTGCGACATCGACGTGATCGGCAAGGACTCGCTGTCGGTGCGTTACGACGCCGAGATTCCGGCGGTCATCTACAGCGTGTTCCGCGACCTCAACATCGGTCCGTTCACCATCCAGCTGAATAACCGCAAGCTGATGCGCGGTTACTTCGAAAACCTCGGCATCGCCGACGCCGAGCAGCAGATGCTCGTGCTGCGCGAAGTCGACAAGCTCGACAAGCGCGGTCCGGACTATGTGCGCGACACGCTGACCGGTGAGGCGTTCGGCCTGTCGGCCGACGTGGCGGCGAAGATTCTCGCCTTCGTGCAGGTACGTTCCACCTCGGTCGATAACGCCTTCGCGCATCTCGACGCGCTGGGTGCCGGTTCGGAAACCTTCGAGCAGGGCAGGGCCGAACTGAAGGAAGTCCTGACGATGATCCGCGACTTCGGCGTGCCGGAGACGCATTTCGCACTGAACCTGTCGATCGCCCGCGGCCTCGATTACTACACGGGGACGGTCTACGAGACCACGCTGAACGATCATCCCGGCATCGGTTCGATCTGCTCGGGTGGCCGCTACGAGAATCTGGCCGGTCAGTACACGAAGTCGCATCTGCCGGGCGTCGGCATCTCGATCGGTCTGACGCGCCTTTACTGGCAGCTGCGTGACGCCGGCCTGATCTCGACCGCGCAGAGCACGGTGGACGTGCTGGTGACGCACATGGACGCGGCGCAGTTGCCGACCTATCTCGCCGTCGCGACGGAACTGCGCAACGCGGGCATCGCCACCGAGGTCGTGCTCGAGGGCGGCAAGCTCGGCAAGCAGTTCAAGTACGCGGACAGGGCGGGCATTCGCTTCGTCGTGGTGCTGGGCGAAGACGAGATCGCGAAGGGCGTGGTCACCGTGAAGGATCTTCGTCGCGAAGATCAGTTCGAGGTGGCTCGCGCCGACCTGGTCAAGACGTTGCGCGTCGAACTGGCCCAGGCCGAAATCGGTCGCTGAGCTTTCTCATACCCCCCACCGCACGGCATTCCCCATGACCAGCAGCATTCTTCTCGACGGACGTAGCCTCACGCGCGCCCAGGTCGCCGCTATCGCTCGCCACGGCGCTTCGATTCGTCTCGACGACGCGCAGCTGGTGAAGGTCAGGCGCGCGGCCGACTTTCTCGCCGAGAAGGTCGGTGGCGGCGAGCCGATCTACGGCGTGACCACGGGCTTCGGCAGCAATGCCGACAAGCTGCTCGGTGCGCATCGCGTGCGCGACGAGTTGCCCGGCGGTAATCCGGAGCCGCGCGAAGGCACGTTGCTGGAAGAACTGCAGCACAACCTGATCATCACCCATGCGGTGTGCGTGGGTACACCCTTCGCTGAAGACGTCGTGCGCGCGATGCTCGCCATCCGCGTCAACACGCTGATGAAGGGACACTCCGGTATTCGCGTGGAAACCCTGCGTGCGCTGGCCGAGCTGCTCAACCGCAACGTCATCCCGGTGATTCCGGAGAAGGGCTCCGTCGGCGCCAGTGGCGACCTGGCTCCGCTGTCGCATCTGGCCATCGTGCTGCTGGGTGGTGGCGAAGCCTTTTATCAGGGCGAGCGCCTGCCCGGTGCCGAGGCGCTGAAGCGTGCCGGTCTCGAGCCGGTGCGCCTGTCCTTCAAGGAAGGTCTTGCGCTCAACAACGGCACGACGCAGATGCTGGCCACGGGCGTGCTCGCGCTCGACACGATGGACATGCTGATCCGCACGGCGGACCTGGCGGCCGCGATGACGCTCGACGCGTTCGCTGGACGTACGGGCGCTTACGCCGAACAGGTGCATGCGCTGCGCCCCCATCCGGGGCAGGTGGCGGCGGCACGCAACATACGCGGTCTGCTCGAAGGTTCAACGCTGGCGGACATCGCGTACCACATGGTGCCGCGCTTCCGTCCGTGGCTGTCGGACTCGTGGGCGGATCCCGCCGACCAGACGTATCGCTTCGACATCGGCTGGGACTGGGTACCGGCCACGCAGCGGCACGGCAAGGAAGCGTTCTACTCCCGCTTCCTCCCGTTCAAGGGTGGCAAAAAGCACCAGCCACAGGACGCGTACTGCCTGCGCTGTGCGCCGCAGGTGCATGGTGCCGTGCGCGACGCGTGGGAGCAGGCGTGTCGCGTGTTCGACGTCGAGCTCAACGCCGTCACGGACAACCCGCTGGTCTTCCCCGATGCCGAGAACGCCGAGGTCATCGAGGATCAGGTGATTTCCGCCGGTCACTTCCATGGCATGCCACTGGCGCTGGCGATGAGCTACGTCAAGGCGTCGATTCCGGTACTCGCCTCGATCTCGGAGCGTCGCACCGCCAAGCTGGTGGATCCCGCGAATAACGACGGCCTGCCGGCCTTCCTGATCGGCAATGAAGACGCCACGGATTCCGGTTTCATGATCGTGCAGTACACCGCGGCGGCGCTGGTCAACGACCTCGCCACGCGCGCGCACCCGGCCTCCGTCTATTCGGTGCCGACCAGCGCCAACGCGGAAGACCACGTGTCCATGGGTGCCAACGAGGCCCGTCACGTGCTGGAGATGACCGAGGACCTCGGCCACGTGCTGGCGATGGAGCTGTATACCGCCGCGCAGGCGCTCGAATACCGCCAGGACATGCTCAACGCCGCGCGTACCCTTGCGATGCGCGGTGACTGGCAGGCGCTGGCGTCGAAAATCGCCGGAGCGCCGCGTACCGACTCGCCGCACTACGCGCGCTTCGAAACCGAAGTGCGCGCGCTGATGGATGCGCTCGCTGTCGCCGAGGATTTCCATGGCGGTGTCGCCGTGCGCGAGGCACTGGCGGCTCTTCGCCAGCACATCGCCTTCATGCAGCGCGATCGTGCGATGGATGGCGAAGTCCGCCTGATGTGCGAACTGGTGGCCTCCGGGCGTCTCGTCGCCGCGGCCTGATCACGGCGGGAAAAAGTTGAGGCTGGCGGCGGCCTCGTCTGTCGGGGACCAGTCGTCGAGTTTGTCGGCGCGGATGCCGGCCAGGTAATGATAGAGCTGGGCGTCGTTGACGAGGCCCAGCTTGCTCATGGCCGAGCGCTTCTGCCGGCTGATCGTCTTGATGCTGCGACCCATGGCCGAGGCGATCTCGGGTAGCTGGTAGCCCTGCGCGTACCCGCGCAGGACCTCGATTTCACGGGGGGACAGCCGGGTAGCGAGTTCTTCTTCCTGCGCCGCCGCGCAGTCCGCCTCGTGGAAGAGGCGGCGGATGGCCGGGCTGAGGTAGGAGCGCCCGACGTTGGCCGCATGCACGGCGACCGGGATGTCGCGCAGATTGGTGCGCTTGTCGAAGATGGCCGCCACGCCCGCGTCGAGCAGGCTGCGCAGCATGGCCGTGTTCGACAGCATGGTGAGTACGACGATGCCGGTGTCCGGATGCATCGCACGGATGCGCCGGATCATGGGCATGCCATCCGGGCGGCTGCCTTCGGGCATGGAGAAGTCCGTCACTACGACGTCGCACGGGTAATCGGCCAGGGCGTGGAAGAGGGCGTCGGTGTTGTGGACGCGCGCGACGATGTCGTAGCGATGCGACTTCAGCACGGTTTCGACCCCCGCGACCACGACCGGGTGGTCGTCCGCGATGATCACGGTACTACGCATGGATAAGGCTCACGGCTTGGAGATGGCCGCCATGTTGGCCGGGTGCTGCGATGCGGTATATGGAAGAAAAGCGCAATTCTCTGTCGGCGCTTGCCACGAACCGGTTGCTCAAGTTAGGATGCGTTATCGTATTAACGCATTAGTACACTATGAAGCGTCGCTCACTCGACCCTGAGACGCCCGCCGATTCGGCGGAAACCAGCCTGTGCGAAGCCCTGGCCGGCCTGGCCACGATCGAGGAGATGCGAGCCTTTCTGCATGACCTCTGCACGCCGGCCGAGATCGAAGTCATGGTCGATCGCTGGCGCGTGGTGCCATTCCTGCTCGAGGGCCGTTCGTACCGCGAAATCCATGAGCGTACGGCCGTCAGCATCACCACCATTGGCCGGGTCGCCCGGTACCTCAACCAGGGCAGCGGGGGCTACATGGCCGCCGCCGCCCGCCGCAATGCCGGGAGTGCCGTATGAAGCCGCGTGATCGACTGCGCATCGCCATGCAGAAATCGGGGCGCCTCACGGAGCCCGCGCAGGAGTTGCTGGCCCGTTGCGGCCTCAAGTTCCGCCAGAGCCGCGACAAGCTGTTCTGCTTCGGCGAAGGCGAGCCGGTGGACCTCCTGCTCGTTCGCGATGACGACATTCCCGGCCTGATCGCCGAAGGCGTGTGCGACCTCGGTATCGTCGGTCGCAATGTCCTGCGCGAATTTCAGCTGTCCAATCCCGAGGCCGGCACGGGCATCGACGAACTGCGCTCACTGGGTTTCGGTCACTGCCGTCTGTCCATCGCCGTGCCGCAGGAAGACGCATACGAAAGCCCGGCGCAGCTCGAAGGACAGCGCATCGCGACGTCATACCCCGGACTGACCGGCGAATGGCTGCGCGCGCACGGCGTGGATGCGAAAGTCGTCATGCTCAATGGCTCGGTGGAAATCGCGCCGCGCCTCGGCACCGCCGACGCCATCTGCGATCTCGTCTCCAGTGGCGCGACGCTGGTCGCGAACCAGTTGCGCGAGACCGCCGTGGTGATCGAGAGCGAAGCCGTCCTCGCCGGCCACGCGGAATTGCCGCTGGACGAGCGCGGTGAAATCGCCGAACTGCTGCTGCGTCGCCTGGATGGCGTCATCCAGGTGCGCGACTCGCGCCTGATCCTGATGCAGGCGCCGCGCGCCGCGCTGGCGGAGATCACCCGCCTCCTGCCAGGGACGCCGGTGCCCACGCTCACGCAGGTCGACGGCTCGCCCGATCAGGTCGTGCTGCAGGCGCTGTGTGCCGGCTCGGTGAGCTGGCGCCAGCTGGAAGACATGAAACGCGCCGGTGCCCGCGACATGCTGGTGCTGCCGGTGGAGAAGATGCTGGCATGAAACGGATCGACTGGAAAACCCTCGACGAAAATGGCCGCGACGCCGCGCTCGCCCGCCCGGCGCAGTCCCGCGCGGCGGAACTGCGTGATGGCGTGGAGGCGATCATCGCCGACGTGCGTGCGCGCGGTGACGATGCGCTGCGCGAACTCACCGCACGCTACGATGGCACGACGCTCGAGGACCTCGCGGTCACCGAGGCGGAGTTCGCCGCGGCGGAAGCGCGTCTGTCGCCTGAACTGAAAGCGGCGGTGCGCGAAGCCGCGGAACGTATCGATACCTTCCACCGTGCCGCCGCTCCGACCGAAGTCGGTGTGGATACGGCGCCGGGCGTACGCGTCGAACGCGTGCTTCGTCCCATTCGCCGCGTTGGCCTGTACGTTCCGGCCGGTGGCGCGCCGCTGCCGTCGACGGCGATCATGCTCGGCGTCCCCGCCGCCATCGCCGGTTGCCGCGATGTGGTGCTGTGCACGCCGGTGCAGGCGAACGGCCGCTGCGACGATGCCGTGCTGTTCGCGGCGAAAACGACGGGCGTGCACCGCGTCTACAAGCTCGGCGGCGCGCAGGCGATCGCCGCGATGGCCTATGGCACGGCGTCCGTTCCGCGTTGCGACAAGTTGTTCGGTCCCGGCAATGCCTGGGTGACCGAAGCCAAATTGCAGGCGGCCGGCGATCCTTCCGGTGCCGCCATCGATATGCCCGCTGGCCCGTCGGAAGTACTGGTGATCGCCGACGCCGGCGCCGACCCGCGCTTCGTTGCCGCCGACCTGCTGTCGCAGGCAGAGCATGGGCCGGACTCTCAGGTCTTGCTGGTCAGTCCGTCGGCCGGTCTTCTCGACCGCGTCGAGGCGGAGGTGGAGCGTCAACGCCGGGAACTCCCGCGCGCCGATGTCGCCGCCATGGCGCTGTACGAGAGCCGCCTGATCCTCGTGAGCGATCTCGCGGAAGCCGTCGAGGTAAGCAACCGCTACGCCCCTGAGCACCTGATCATCCAGACGGCCGAACCGCGCGCGCTGCTCGACGACGTCGAATCCGCCGGCTCGGTCTTTCTCGGCGAATGGACGCCCGAATCCGTCGGTGACTACTGCAGTGGCAGCAACCATGTCCTGCCGACCTACGGCTACGCGCGCAGCTACAGCGGTGTCTCCGTGGGCAGCTTCCAGAAACAGGTCACCGTGCAGGAAGTCACCGCCGAAGGCCTGCGCAACATCGGTCCGTGCGCGGCGATCCTCGCCGAAGCGGAACAACTCGAAGCCCATCGTCGCGCGGTGACCCTGCGCCTTGCCGTTATGGATGCCGTCGCATGAGCGTGCTCGATCTCGCCCGTCCCGATATCCGTGCCATCACGCCGTATTCCAGCGCCCGCATGGAAGCGCAGGGAGGTACGGTGCTGCTCAACGCCAATGAGTCGGCCCGTTCGCCGAACGTGCCAGGCGGCGAAGGCCTGAATCGTTATCCCGACCCGCAGCCGCGCGGTCTCGTCGAAACGCTGGCCGATCTTTACGGCAGCACCAGCGAGCGCCTCCTGGTCACCCGGGGCAGCGACGAAGCGATCGACCTGCTGGTCCGCGCGTTCTGCCGGGCAGGTCAGGACTCGATCGCGATCTCGCCGCCGACGTTCGGCATGTATGCCGTCTGCGCACGTGTGCAGGCGGCCGGGGTGATCGAATCGCCGCTGGATGCGTCCGGCAAGCTCGATCCCGACGCCTTGCTCGCCGCCGTCACCGACACGACGAAGCTCGTCTTCGTCTGCTCGCCGAACAACCCCACCGGCAACCTGGTCGAACTCGCCACCATCGAACGCCTGGCCCGCGAGCTGCAGGGCAGGGCGTTACTGGTGGTCGATGAGGCCTATCTCGAGTTCAGCGGCACGCGCAGCGCCGCCTCGCTGATCGACGACTTCGACAATATCGCCGTGCTGCGAACCCTGTCCAAGGCCTGGTCGCTGGCAGGTGCGCGAGTCGGGACCCTGATCGCACGGGCCGAGGTCGTGGCCTTGCTTCGCCGGATCATTCCGCCGTATCCGCTGCCGTCCCCGTGCGTGGACGCGGCGCTGGCGGCGCTGTCGTACGAAGGACGCCGCGTGCAGCGCCATCACGTACACGAACTGCTCAACGAGCGCGCCCGGATGGCCAGGGCGCTCGCCGCGCAGCCGGGTGTGCGCGAAGTCCTCCCGTCGCACGCGAACTTCCTCGCCGTACGCTTCGACGATGCGGCGGGTACGTATCGCCGACTGCTCGCCGCCGGTGTCGTGGTGCGCGACATCACGAGATACCCGGGCCTCGGCGACGCGTTGCGCATCACCATCGGCACGGGCAACGAGAACGACCGCGTGCTTGCCGTGCTGGGAGCCGGGGCATGAGCCGCAAGATCCTCTTCGTCGACCGCGATGGCTGCCTCATCGAAGAGCCCGCGGACCAGCAGATCGACAGCTATGAAAAGCTGGCGCTGTTGCCGGGCGTGATCGCGGCGCTTCAGCGCTGTGTCGCGGCCGGCTACGAACTGGTGATGGTCACCAACCAGGACGGCCTCGGAACCGATGCCTTCCCACAGGCCTCGTTCGATGGTCCGCATGCGTTGCTGCTACGTATTCTCGCTTCGCAGGGCATCACGTTTCGCGAGCAGCTGATCGACCGCAGCTTCGCGCACGAAAATCTCGATACGCGCAAGCCGGGTGTCGGTCTCGCACGGCACTGGCTGGCGGACGACGGCTGGAGCCGTGCGCAGTCGGCCATGGTCGGGGATCGCGAGACCGATCTGGCGTTCGCCGCGAACATGGGCGTACGCGGTCTCCGGGTCGGTCCCGAGGGCATGACCTGGGCCGAGCTGGCGCACGCGTTGCTCGATGCGCCGCGTACCGCCGAGGTCGTGCGCAAGACGAAAGAAACGTCGATTCGCGTGTCGGTCGATCTCGACCGCGTGGCGGATCCGGAGATTCACACGGGTCTGGGCTTCTTCGATCACATGCTCGAACAGATCGGGAAGCACGGCGGCTTCGCCCTCCAGCTGCGCTGCGATGGCGACACCCACATCGACGAACACCACACCATCGAAGACTCCGCGCTGGCGCTGGGGCAGGCTCTGAAGCAGGCCCTGGGCGACAAGCGTGGCATCGGCCGCTACGGCTTCGCGTTGCCGATGGACGAGAGCGCGGCGCGCGCCGAGCTGGATCTTTCGGGGCGTCCGTATTTCGTGTTCGAAGGTGAGTTCCCGCGTGAGCGCGTCGGCGATGTCCCCACCGAGCTCGTGCCGCATTTCTTCCGTTCGCTGTGCGAGACGCTGGGCGCCAACCTGCACCTCACCGTGCACGGCGATAACGCGCACCATATGGTCGAAGGCTGCTTCAAGGTGGTCGCGCGTACCCTGCGCCAGGCGATCCGTCGCGAGGGTGCGGACCTGCCGAGTACCAAGGGGAGTCTCTGATGCGCGTGGTCCTCGTCGACGCGGGCGGTACCAATATCGGTTCGGTGCGGTACGCGCTCCAGCGTCTCGGCACCGATGCCGAACTGACCTCCGACGCGAATCGCATCCGTAACGCCACGCATGTGATCCTGCCGGGCGTGGGTGCGGCGGCTCCCGGCATGCGCATGCTGCGCGAGGCGGGCCTGGTCGATGTCATGCGCGGGCTGACTCAGCCGGTGCTTGGCGTGTGCCTCGGCATGCAGCTGCTGTGTGCCCGTTCGGAGGAAAGCGACACGGAGTGCCTGGGCATGATTCCCGCGACGGTGCGTCGCTTCGCGGAGCAGCCGGGTTTACGTGTCCCGCACATGGGCTGGAACACTCTGGTGGCGACCGGCGATCATCGTCTGACGGCCGGTCTGAGGCAAGGCGACACCGCGTATTTCGTCCACAGCTACGCCGTGCCCACGGGCGATTACACGCTGGCGTCGAGCGAGCACGGGACCCCGTTCTCCGCCGTCGTCGCGTCCGGTAATTTCATGGGTATGCAGTTCCATCCCGAGCGTTCGGCCGGTGTCGGCGCGCAGCTCCTGCGGAATTTTCTCTCGCTATGACACTTCCCATTCCTGCCATCGATCTGCGCGAAGGCAAAGTCGTGCGTCTGTTCAAGGGTGACTATGCCCAGCAGACGACCTTCGCCTTCGAGCCTGAAGCGCTTGCCGCGCATTACGCCGACGAGGGCGCTTCGTGGCTGCACGTGGTCGACCTCGATGGTGCCCGCACGGGCCGCTTCGAGAACCTTTCCACCCTCGCGGGTATCGCTTCCAGCGGACGTCTACGCGTACAGGCCGGTGGTGGCGTGCGTGATGAAGACGGTGTCCGTCGCCTGATCGACGCCGGCGTACAGCGCGTCGTGGTCGGCAGCATCGCCATGCGCGATCCTGAAACCGTCGCCGCATGGATCGGTCGCTACGGCGCGGAACGCATCGTGCTGGCGCTGGATACGCGTTTCCGCGATGGCCTGTGGAAGCTGCCGAGTGCGGGCTGGACCGCCGACGAGGAGCGCACGCTCGACGACCTGGTGCCCTGGTATCGCGCCGCCGGTGCGCGCCACCTGCTGTGCACGGACATCGACCGCGACGGCACGATGACCGGGCCCAATCTCGCGCTGTATCGCCACCTGGCGACGCTGGCGCCGGGCATGGATGTGCAGGCCTCCGGCGGAGTCCGTTCGCTGGAAGATATCGCCACGCTCGCGCTGCAGGACGTCGCCGGCGTGATTCTCGGGCGTGCGCTGCTGGAAGGGGCGTTCGCCCTGTCCGATGCCTTCGTGACCGCCGAGAAGGCGAACGCATCATGCTGAGCCGTCGTATCGTTCCTTGTCTCGATGTGCGCGACGGGCAGGTGGTCAAGGGTGTGCGATTCCGCGATCACGTGGTGGTCGGCGAGATCGTCGAGCTCGCACTGCGTTACCGCGATGAGGGCGCCGACGAGCTTGTGTTTTACGACATCACCGCGAGCCCGGAAGGCCGCCGTGTGGATCGCGACTGGGTGGAACGCGTGGCGCGCGAAATCGATATTCCCTTCTGCGTGGCCGGAGGCATCCGCAGCGTCGATGACGCGCGCGAGGTGCTGCATGCGGGTGCCGACAAGATTTCCATCAACTCGCCGGCACTGGAGCGTCCTGAACTGGTCGCCGAAATCGCCGACGCCTTTGGCGTGCAATGCGTGGTCGTCGGCGTGGACAGCCTGCGCGATGACGACGGGGAGTGGCGTGTGCGCCAGTACACGGGCGATCCGTCGCGTACGAAAGCGCTGCGCAAACGCACCCTCGACTGGATCGAGGAAGTGCAGGCGCTGGGTGCGGGCGAAATCGTGCTGAACTGCATGGGCACCGACGGGGTGCGCCGGGGTTATGACATCGAACAACTGGCAGCCGCGCGCGCACTGAGTCGCGTGCCACTGGTCGCGTCGGGTGGCGCGGGCGCGCCTGATCATTTCACCGAGGTGTTCCGCCTCGCGGACGTCGATGCGGCACTCGCCGCCAGCGTCTTCCACAGTGGCGACATCGGCATTCCCGCGCTCAAGCGCGAACTGCGTGCGCAGGGTATCGAGGTAAGACTATGAGCGAGACGACGACACCGGATTTCGCCAAGGGCGACGGTTTGCTCCCGGCCATCGTGCAGCATGCGCGGACCGGCGAGGTGCTGATGCTGGGTTACATGGATGAGGCCGCCCTGGCGAAGACGCGCGAGGTGGGTCTCGTGACGTTCTTCAGCCGCAGCAAGCAGCGTCTGTGGACGAAAGGCGAGACGTCAGGCGATATGCTGACGTTGGTCGACGTGCGTCTGGACTGCGACGCGGACACGTTTCTCGTGCGTGCGGTGCCGGCCGGGCCCACCTGCCACAACGGCACGACAAGCTGTTTCGGCGATGACGTGGCGCCGTCGCTCGGTTTTCTGGGAGAGCTCGACGCGCTGGTCGCGTCGCGGCATGCCGAGCGGCCCCAGGGCAGCTACACGACGAAGCTGTTCGAGGGTGGCATCCGGCGTATCGCGCAGAAGGTCGGCGAGGAGGGTGTGGAAACCGCGCTCGCCGCCGTCGCCGAAGACGACGACGCATTGATCGGCGAAGCGGCCGATCTGGTGTTTCATCTGATGGTGGTACTGCGTGCCCGAGGTATCGGCTTCGACGCGGTGGCGAAGAAGCTGATCGAGAGACACCGCTGACCCGATGCGGGAGGGTAAAACCCTCCGGTCGTCGACTTCTGTAGGAGCCAGCCCTGCTGGCGAATCAATCTCGCGGGAGACCTGAATCGCCAGCAGGGCTGGCTCCTACACGGGCGTTCGGCGTTTACCGCTTAGCGATTGCCGCCGCGGTTACCGCCACCGCCGCCGCTGCGACTACCGCCGCCGCCACCCGGACGCGGACCGCGATTGCCGCCGCCACCGGGGCGCTGACCGCCGCCGGTACGATTGCCGCCGCCGGCACGGTTGCCCGCGTTGCCGCCGCCACCAGGACGACCGCCGCGGTTGCCGCCGCCTTCGAAGCGGGCGCCGCCGCCCGGAGCGGCGCGATTACCGCCACCCTCGAAGCGCGAACCGCCGGACGAAGCGCGGTTGCCGTCGGCACGACCGCCGCCAGCGGCACGATTACCGTCGGTGCGCGGACCGCCCGTGCGGCTGCCGCCCGGACCGGCCGAACGGTTGCCGTAGCCGCCGCCGCCACCGGCGTTGCCGGTATTGCCGCCGGCGCGGCCACCCGGACGCGGACCACGGTTGCCCGTGCTGTTGCCTGCGGCGTTGCCCTGGCCGCCACCGGTGCGCGAGTCGCCCGCGAACCACGTGCGCACGCCCGGCAGTTCCTGGCCCGGGGCGACGCGACGCTTACGCTGGCCACCCGCGGCGTTGCCGCGCTCCGGACGATCGACGTTGCCGTTGACCTCGCGACGCGGAGCGCCGCCACGGCCACCGGCACCGCCGGCACGACCGCCACGGCCGCCGCGCGGATTGTCATCGCGCAGACGATCGAAAGCGGTCAGCTCACGGGCTTCGTCATGACGTGCCGAGCTCCACGCGCTGGCACCGCCGGCGTTGGGCTTATACTCGGTGACGTGGCGCGGCGCGCGGCGCTGGTGCACCACGGCGCTCAGCGTCAGCACCGGGGCGGGTGCGCCCAGGCCCGAACGCTCGCGCAGTTCCTTGATGGCGGTTTCGTCGAGCGACTCGCAGTCGCCACGGCGCAGGGCGCGCGGCAGTTCGACGGTGCCGTAGCGAATGCGCTTCAGGCGGCTGACGAGGAAGCCGGCCGAGTCCCACAGGCGACGGACTTCGCGGTTGCGGCCCTCGCGGATGGTGACGCGGAACCAGCTGTGGCTGCCGCCACGGCTGATCGTGGCGATGTCGTCGAAGCGGGCGGGGCCGTCTTCCAGCTCCACGCCGGCCTTCAGGCGCTCGATCGTCTCGTCCGGCACTTCGCCGTGGACGCGGCAGAGGTATTCGCGCTCGAGGCCGCTCTTCGGATGCATCAGCGCGTTGGCGAGTTCGCCGTCGGTGGTGAGCAGCAGCAGGCCGGTGGTGTTGATGTCGAGGCGACCTACGGCGACCCAGCGCGCGCCCTTCAGGCGCGGCAGCTGTTCGAACACGGTGGGGCGGCCCTCGGTGTCTTCGCGGGTGGTCACCACGCCTTCCGGCTTGTGGTAGACGAGCACTTCGGCGTCGTTGCGGTTGTCGGTGGCGACGACGAACTGCTTGCCGTCCAGGACCACGCGGTCACCGGCATGCACGCTGGCGCCGATGGTGGCGACGGTGCCGTTGACTTCGACTTCGCCGGCCTGGATGCGCTGTTCGAGCATGCGGCGGGAGCCAAGGCCGGCGTTGGCCAGGACCTTGTGCAGGCGCTCTTCGAGCTGCGGACCGTCTTCGGTGGTGCGGCTCTCGCCGCGCTTCAGGCTGAGTAGGGAACGTTGCGGCGCATTCATGCGCGTGACTCCTCGGTATCTTTGCCGGCGTCGTCGTCTTCGACGTCGCCTTCGGGGTTCTCTGCCTCTTCGGCAGTGGGGGAAGCCGCGGCGACGTCATCGTCGCCGGCTGGCAGCTGGGTCGCGACTTCGACGTCGTCGCCCTCGGGGGGCGCGGTCTCTGCGGCGGTGTCTTCGATCGTCGTGGCTTCGGCCGCGACATCATCGTCGTCTTCGGTATTCGTCAGGCTTTCGTCGTCTTCCACGTCGACGGGCAGATCGGTCGGCATCGCCGCCTTGGCGGGAACGCCGTCCGCATCGCCCAGGCGAAGCTGGGGGTTGAGCTCCTCCAGATCGCGGATCTCGGAGAGCGGGGGCAGGGCATCCAGCGACTTCAGGTTGAAGTAGTCGAGGAACAGCCGGGTGGTGCCGAACAAGGCCGGCTTGCCGGGAACGTCGCGGTGTCCGACGACACGGATCCATTCGCGCTCTTCGAGCGTCTTGATGATGTTCGAGGAAACCACCACGCCGCGGATCTGTTCGATCTCCGGGCGGGTAATGGGCTGGCGGTAAGCGATCAGTGCCAGCGTCTCGAGCAGTGCGCGGGAGTAGCGGCTCGGCTTTTCGGCCCACATCCGCGAAACCCAGGGATGAACGTCGCGGCGGACCTGGTAGCGCCAGCCGGTGGCGACCTCCATCAGTTCCACGCCGCGACCGTCGGTGTCATGCGTCAGGGACTTAAGCGCCACGACCAGGTCGTCGTCGGTCACTTCATCCTCGTCGACGAAGATCGCCTTCAACTGCGCGACCGTCATCGGCTGGGTCGACGCGAGAAGCGCCGCTTCCACGATGGGTTTGAGTTGTTCGGGTTGCATAGGCCTTTCGGATGCGTGCTTGGGTCAGGCGAGCGCTTCGTCGCGCGCGGCCTCCGTCTGTACCTTCGTTTTCAGGTAGATCGGCCCGAGGGCCTCTTCCTGAACGATCTCGACGAGCATTTCCTTTGCGAGCTCGAGCATGGCCAGAAAGGTGACCACGACTCCGAGTCGGCCTTCGCTGACGTCGAACAGCGTTTCGAACCGGCGGAAACCGCCGCCTTCACTCAGCGTGCCGAGCAGGTCACCCATGCGCTGACGAACGCTGAGCGGTTCGCGCTGGATCGCATGGTGGGTGAACAGGTCGGCACGGCCGAGCACATCCTTGAGCGCGAGCAACATCTCCCTGAGGTCCAGCGGCGGCGGCACACGTACCACGTTGTGCTCGCCGACGAAGGCGTGGACCACCGCCGTATCGCGTTCCAGCCGGGGCAGTTCGTCGATATCCGCCGCGGCCTTCTTGAAGCGTTCGTACTCCTGCAGCCGACGGACCAGTTCGGCGCGGGGATCCTCTTCCAGTCCTTCCTCGGCGGGCGGCCGTGGCAACAGCAGTCGGGATTTGATTTCCGCCAGGATCGCGGCCATCAGCAGGTATTCCGCCGCCAGCTCGAGCCGCATCACCTCGCGCATCATCTCGATGTAGTCCATGTACTGCCGGGTGATCTCGGCGACAGGGATGTCGAGGATGTCCAGATTCTGCCGGCGGATCAGGTAGAGCAAGAGATCCAGCGGGCCTTCGAACGATTCGAGAATGACCTCGAGCGCGTCCGGCGGAATGTACAGGTCCTGAGGCATCTGCAGCACCGGCTGCCCGCGCACAAGCGCAAGGGGCATTTCCTGTTGCTGCGGAATGCCCGCGAAGGCACCCTGAATGTTTTCGACCACCTGGACGTCGGTTGTCTCGTTAGTCATCGGCACACGTCAGAAGGGCCGCGAGTGCGACCGGGAACGCAACAATCGATGCCGTCCGGCGGCTTTACCGCCACCTCGCCCGGCCATGCCTCGCATCGTCGCCGACGAGCGGAAGGCTTTGCCGCTGGACACCCCAGGAGGGTCACCGCCTGTGAAGAATCGCCGGAAGCTGTCCGCCGCCGGTCCCGTCTGTCGGACCGGTGAGGGCGTGACGCCCGAATAAGTTCACCCGAATGGACACAGGGTATCGCCTGTTTCCGCGCAAGTCCAGCGGGCGTAGACGCCCGTCCTTCATCGTTTTGGCACAATACGCCTTATGCCTGCTCCCGACCGCGCCATCATCCACGTCGACATGGACGCCTTTTACGCGTCCGTGGAGGAACTGGACGACCCGACGCTCATCGGCAAGCCGGTGGTCGTGGCCGGTCTGGGGCGCCGCGGCGTCGTTTCGACCTGTAATTACGAGGCGCGCAAGTACGGCGTGCGGTCGGCCATGGCTACCGCCGAGGCCCGTCGGCGCTGCCCGGACGCGGTCTACATCTTCCCCAGGCATGACCGTTACGCGGAGATCTCCGCGATCGTCTTCGGTGTCTTTGCCGAAGTCACGCCGATGATCGAGGGCCTGTCCCTCGATGAGGCATTCCTCGATGTCACCGCCAGCCTGAGACTTTTCGCATCGATCGAGGCGATCGGTCGCAGGGTGAAGGAAACCATCAAGGCGCGGACCGGTCTGAATGCCTCGGTCGGAATGGCGCACAACAAGCTGCTCGCCAAGCTGGCCAGCGAGCTGTCCAAGCCGGACGGGTTTCTCGTCATCCCGCCCGATCAGGTGCGCGGTTACCTCGACCCCCTGCCGATAGGGCGCATGTGGACCGTGGGCAAGGTGGCGGAAGAGTCGCTGCAGAAGGTCGGCATCCGCACCATCGGCGACCTGATCCGCTCCGACGCCTGGCGTCTGAACAAGGCCGTGGGCGAGCGACATGCCGCTCAGCTGCGGCTGCTGTGCCAGGGCGAGGACCGCCGCCCGGTGGTTACGGACGCACCCGAAGTGTCGATCGGCTCGGAGTGGACCTTCGAGTACGACGTCGAGGAGTTCGGTGTGGCGGAAGCCTGGTTGCTGCGCCAGTGCGAGCGGGTGGGCGCCCGCGCCAGGGGCAGGGCGGTCGAGGCGCGGACCGTCTCGGTAAAACTGCGAGAGCCACCGTTCGTGACGCACAGCCGACAGGCCCAGCTTCCCGTGCCCGGCAACGGAACCCCCGAAATCTTTGAGGTGGCACGCCGCTTGCTTCACATTTGGTGGGACCAGCACCCCCGGCCGCGTTTGCGGCTGCTCGGGGTGACGCTTTCGGGGTTCGATGCACGGCGCGGCGACGAGCAACAGGATATGTTCGCGGCTCCGGCTTCTAAAAAGCCTTCGGATGGCGTACAGGATTTGATAAACGGCCGCTTTGGCGCCGGGGCGCTGGTCCGCGCTGGTGTGTTGAAAACGCGTGGTAGCGAGTGAACGCCGAGAGGATGGGCGGAACCTGCGACTGCGCTAATGTGTCCGTTTGTGACACGCAAGGTAAGTCGGTCGAGGTGCGCTCATGCACGTTGCCACGAGCACAGACGTTAAACCGGTATGGACAAATACGTTGATGTCGTCTGACAAGGAAGGAACGCGCTATCGCCACGCGCGCATGAAAGTCCACAGTGCCGTCCTCATGAGTCGCGGCGGTGAAGCGCACCCGACCGATCTGGTCGACATCTCGGCTACCGGCGCATTGCTTCGTCGTCCGCTGGGCTGGCGGGGCGAGGCCGGCCAGACCTGGGTGCTGGACATGATCTTCGGCCACGACCTCCACATTCATATGGAGGCGTGCGTCGCGCGGGTGTCCGCCCGCCAGATCGGCCTGGAATACACGCTGATCCCGGAAGACAAGCAGGCGCCTCTGTGGGAGTTGCTGGGCGGCTACGCCGACACCCTCGAGGCCTGGCAAGACGAGTAGCTGGCAGGACGAGTAGGAGCGCGCGCCGCGCGCGACATGTTTCAAGGCGGTGGCCGGGAGCTGGCGCGTAGTCTTGAAGGCAGCGCCAGCGTCAGAAAGCGTCGCGCGCAGGGCGCGCTCCTACACGTGTCAGGCTTTCGCGGCAGCGCGTTTCTTTCGGTCCTCGTCGCGCAACTCGCGACGGAGAATCTTGCCGACATTCGTCTTCGGCAGGCTGTCGCGGAATTCGATCTGCTTGGGACGCTTGTAACCGGTGAGGTTCTCGCGGCAGTACTCGCTGAGGGCTGCTTCGGTCAGTGAGGGGTCCTTGCGGACGACGAAGAGCTTCACCACTTCGCCCGAATGCTCGTCGTCGATACCGACGGCGGCCACTTCGTTCACGCCGGGGTGGCGCGCGACGATGTCTTCGATCTCGTTCGGATACACGTTGAAACCGGAGACCAGGATCATGTCCTTCTTGCGATCGACGATGTAGACGTAGCCGTTTTCGTCCATCTTCGCGATGTCGCCGGTGCGCAGCCAGCCGTTGGCGTCGAGCACCTTGGCGGTTTCGTCGGGACGGTTCCAGTAGCCCTTCATCACCTGCGGGCCCTTGATGCAGAGTTCGCCCACTTCGCCGAAGCCGAGCACGTCGCCGTCATCGGACCAGATCTGCACATAGGTGGACGAGATGGGCAGGCCGATCGAGCCGTTGTATTCCTTCAGGTCCAGCGGGTTGATGCAGGCGGCCGGCGACGTCTCGGTGAGACCGTAGGCTTCCGCCAGCGTCACGCCCGTTGTCTTCTTCCAGCGCTCCGCCACCGCGCGCTGCACGGCCATGCCGCCGCCGAGCGAGAGATGCAGGGCCGAGAAGTCGAGGTCGGCGAAGCCCGGCGTGTTGAGCAGGCCGTTGAAGAGCGTGTTCACGCCGGTGATGGCGGTGAAGCGCTCTTTCGAGAGCTCCTTGACGAAGCCCTTCATGTCGCGTGGGTTGGTGATCAGCAGGTTCATCGCGCCCATGCGCGTAAAGACCAGGCCGTTCGCCGTCAACGAAAAGATGTGATACAGCGGCAGCGCGGTGACGATGATCTCTTCGCCGGCCTTGGCCGAGCCGCTGATCCAGGCATCCGCCTGCAGCATGTTCGCCACCATGTTGCGGTGGGTGAGCATCGCACCCTTGGCCACGCCGGTGGTGCCGCCGGTGTACTGCAGAAAGGCGATGTCGTCGTGACCGACTTCCACGGGCGGCAGAGCGTGCGACTTGCCGCGCTCGAGCGCGTCTTTGAAGCGGATGCTGGACGGCAACTTGTACGCAGGCACTTCCTTGCGGATGTGCTTGACGACGAAGTTGATGATGTTGCCCTTGGGAAACCCGATCAGGTCGCCGACGCCGGTGGTGATGACGTGGTGCACCTTGGTGCCGTCAAGGGCCTGCTGCACCGTCGCCGCGAAGTTGTCGAGGACGACCAGCGCCTTCGCGCCCGAGTCTTCCAGTTGGTGATGGAGTTCGCGCGCCGTGTAGAGCGGATTGGTGTTCACTACCGTCAGGCCGAGGCGCAGTGCGCCGAACAGCACGATGGGGTACTGCAGGAGGTTGGGCAGCATGATCGCGATGCGATCGCCCTTGACCAGGCCGAGTTCGCCGGAAAGGTAGCCGGCAAACGCGGTCGAGAGTTCGTCGATCTGCCCGTAGGTCAGAACCTTGCCGAAGTTTTTGTAGGCGGGGCGGTCACGAAATTTCTTAAAGGATTCTTCGAAGACGGCCGCCACGGAGCGGTAGGCGTTGACGTCGATATCGGCGGGGATGCCGGCCGGGTAGTGGGCAAGCCAGGGACGTTCAATGCTCATGAATCGGACGCGCTCCGTAAAATGACTGTCGCACGGCACACGTCCCGTACGATGCGGCATTGGAGCATACGCGTGCGTATAGCGGCAAGCCGCAACGCAGCGTGAAATCAGCCGGAGAAACCATGAGATTGCCGTCGATCCTCGCCTTCGTTTTCACCCTTGTCATCGCGCTGGCCGGGTGTCATGGCACCCCGGATGACGAGCGGATTCGTGAGGCCATCGCGACGACGGCGGCGGGAGCCGAAGCGGGCAAGGCGTCCGACACGGTCGCCGCGCTTAGCGATGACTTCGACGGTAACGCCGGACAATTCGACAAGCGGGCGTTGTCGAACATGGTTCGCCTGTTCGCATTACGCGGGCAGGGCATCCACGTGCTGATGGGGCCGGTGACGGTCGAGCCGCGTGGCGAGCGGAGCGTGGCGAGGTTCACCGTGACGCTCACCGCCGGTAGCGGCGTGTTGCCGGATAACGCGGGGGCGTATGACGTCGAGACGGGATGGCGTAAGGACGGTGGGGAGTGGCGCTGTTTTACGGCTAGCTGGAAGCGGGCGTTGTAGATGAGATCGCCAGCGGGGCTGGCTCCTGCAAGAGCGGCGCGATGCCTGCTCTGGCAGGAGCCAGCCTGCTGGCGGTGCTTTAGGCGGCCTTGGCCAGCTGACGCAGCACGTACTGCAGGATGCCGCCGTGGCGGAAGAACTCGCGTTCCTTCGGGGTCAGCAGCAGCACCTTCACGGTGAACTCCTTGACCGAACCGTCCGGGCGCACGGCCTTCACCGTCGCCGTCTTCGACTCGCCGCCATTCAGGCCGGTGATGTCGAACACTTCGTCGCCCTTCAGACCGAGCGTCTGCGCGTTCTCGCCGTCCTGGAACTGGCAGGGCAGCACGCCCATGCCAACCAGGTTGGACCGGTGGATGCGCTCGAAGCTCTCGGTGATCACCGCCTTGACGCCCAGCAGCAGCGTGCCCTTGGCCGCCCAGTCACGCGACGAGCCGGTGCCGTACTCCTTGCCGGCAAGCACGACCAGCGGCGTACCGTCGGCCTTGTACTTCATGGCGGCGTCGTAGATCGCCATTTCTTCGCCGGTCGGGATGTACCGGGTGAAGCCACCCTCGACGCCGTCGAGCATCAGGTTCTTGATGCGGATGTTGGCGAAGGTGCCGCGCACCATCACGTCGTCGTTGCCGCGACGCGAACCGTAGGAGTTGAAGTCCTTCGGCTCGACGCCACGCGAGATCAGGAAACGGCCCGCCGGGCTGTCCTTCTTGATCGAGCCGGCCGGCGAGATGTGGTCGGTGGTGATCGAGTCGCCGAAGATGCCCATGGCGCGCGCACCGTGGATGTCTTCGATGGTGCCGGCTTCGGCGGACATGCCGTCGAAGTAAGGCGGGTTCTTGATGTAGGTGGAGTCATCCCACGCGTAGGTCTGGCCATCCGGCGAGGCGATCTGGTTCCAGCGGCTGTCGCCCTTGAAGACGTCGGCGTAGCTGTCCTTGAACATCTGCGGATTGATGGCGCCCGCGATGGCGTCGGAGATTTCTTGGTTGCTCGGCCAGATGTCCTTGAGGTACACGGGCTGACCGTCGCTGCCGTTGGCGATGGGATCCCTGGTCAGGTCGATGTTGAGCGTGCCGGCGAGGGCGTACGCGACCACCAGCGGCGGCGACGCCAGGTAGTTCATCTTGACTTCGGGATGCACGCGGCCTTCGAAGTTGCGGTTGCCCGACAGCACGGACGCCACAGCGAGGTCACCCTCGGCGATGCCCTTGCTGATCTCGGCCGGCAGCGGACCGGAGTTGCCGATGCAGGTGGTGCAGCCGTAGCCGACCACGTAGAAATTGACCTTTTCCAGCTCTTCGAGCAGGCCGGTCTTCTTCAGGTATTCGGTGACCACGAGCGAGCCCGGACCGAGCGACGGCTTCACCCACGGCTTGGAGGTCAGGCCGCGCGCGGCCGCCTTCTTCGCCACGAGGCCGGCGGCCAGCATGACGGCCGGGTTGGACGTGTTGGTGCACGAGGTGATCGCCGCGATCACGACGGAGCCGTCGTTGATGCGGAACGACTTGCCGTCCTTCTCGACCAGCACGCCGCCGTCTTCGCCGACGTTGTTGGCTTCGTTGCCGACCGCGGTGCCGCCGCCTTCATTGCTGAAGCTGGCTTCGCCGTGGCTCTTCGGCTTGCGGTTGGCGGTGAGCGGGCCGACCACGTCGAGGAAGCTCTGCTGCACGCCTTCGAGCAGTACGCGGTCCTGCGGACGCTTCGGGCCGGCCATCGACGGACGCACGTCGGCCAGGTCGAGTTCGAGCACGGTGGTGAACTCGGCTTCGGGCGTGTTGGCGTCGTGCCAGAGGTTCTGGGCCTTGGCGTAGGTCTCGACCAGCGCGATCTGCGCTTCGTCGCGGCCCGACAGGCGCATGTAGTTCAGAGCTTCCTGGTCGATCGGGAAGATGCCGCAGGTCGCGCCGTATTCCGGCGCCATGTTGGCGATGGTCGCGCGGTCGGCCAGCGGCAGGTTCTGCAGGCCGCTGCCGAAGAACTCGACGAACTTGCCGACGACGCCGAGCTTGCGGAGCATCTGGGTCACGGTGAGGACGAGGTCGGTGGCGGTGACGCCTTCCGGCAGCTTGCCCTTCAGGCGGAAACCGACGACCTGCGGAATCAGCATGGACGACGGCTGGCCGAGCATGGCGGCTTCGGCTTCGATACCGCCCACGCCCCAGCCCAGCACGCCGATGCCGTTGATCATCGTGGTGTGCGAATCGGTACCGAAGACGGTATCCGGATAGGCGAACGACTCACCGTCGACTTCATTGGTGAAGACGACGCGGGCGAGGTTCTCCAGGTTGACCTGGTGGACGATGCCCGTGCGCGGCGGCACGACCTTGAAGTTGTTGAAGGCCTTCTGGCCCCAGCGCAGGAACGAGTAACGCTCCTGGTTGCGCTCGAATTCGATGGCGACGTTCTCTTCCAGCGCGCTTTCCGAACCGAACGCGTCGACCTGCACCGAATGGTCGATGACCAGTTCGGCCGGCGCCAGCGGGTTGATCTTGTTCGGGTCGCCGCCGAGCTTGGCGACGGCGTCACGCATGGCGGCCAGATCGACCACGCAGGGCACGCCGGTGAAGTCCTGCAGCACCACGCGGGCGGGCATGAAGGAGATCTCGGTGTCCGGCTCGGCCTTGGCGTCCCATTTGGCCACGGCCTCGATTTCCTTCGAGGTGACGTTCACGCCGTCTTCCTGGCGGAGCAGGTTTTCCAACAGGATCTTCATGGAGTACGGCAGGCGCTTGATGTCGTGCTGCGCGCCGAACTTGGCGAGGCTGGCGATCGTGTGGCGCTTGCCGTTGACTTCGATGCTGTCTCGTACCGAGAACGAATCTTTCATGCTGTACTCCTGGCGTGACGTTCTTTAGCTGGGGAGGCCTGGAGAAACCCCGCAGGGGTTCCGCCAAAGCGTCGATTATCGCGCAGTCCGCCGCCCCTGTGCGACCGCCACGAGTCTGGCGTCGGGCTAGAATGGCGGGCTTCGGGGCAGGGCCGGGCGATGATTCGGCGGCGAAAGGATGGAGCGGTAAGCGGATGGGCGCAAACGTATTTGATGGCACGCAGCGTTCGATGATTTCGATGGCCCTGTCGTCGGTGTCGCTGCGCGACCTCGCGCTGGTCCAGGCGGTGGCGCGCGAAGGCAGCTTCACCAGCGCCGCGCGGGCCATGTACATCAGCCCGTCCGGGCTCTCGCATCAGGTGCAGAAGGTCGAGCAGGCCCTCGGCGTCCCCTTGTTCGAGCGCGGTGGCCGACGGGTCGTTCCGACCGTCGGCGGCCAGCGCCTGCTGGGTTATATCGAGGCCGTGCTGGGGTCGGCCGAACACCTGGAGCACGCCGCGCGTGCCGGGGACGTGGCGTTTGGCGGGGAATTGCGCCTCGGCGTGCCGTCCACGCTGGGACCGTATCTGCTGCCGCATTTCATCGAGCCGTTCCCGCAGCGTTTTCCGGGCGCGCGGCTGACGATCTCCGAGGGCAAGCCACGCGGGCTGCTGCGCCGTCTTCACGAAGGCGAGCTCGATGCCGTGCTGGCGCCGCCGAGCACGACCGCCACCGGACTCGAATCCGCGGCGTTGTTCTTCGAGCCGTACGAGTTGATGCTGAACGCGTCGCATCCGCTGGCGGGACGGGCCTCCGTGGCGCTCACCGCCCTCGATGCCGCCGATGCCACCCTGATGGCCGAGAGCCACGGCAACGGCGTGTCGGATCTTGGCATGGCCGGCGCGGCGCGGCCGGAGCGGATTCAGGACCTGAGCCTGGAAAGCCTGGCGTCGCTGGTGGCGATGCGCGGTGGCTACACGCTGGTGCCGATTCTTGCGCACGAGCGGCTGGGGTCGATCCGCAACGTGGTGCTGGCGCAGGTGGAGGGGGCACGACCGGGCCGTCATATCGCGCTTTACTGGCGGAGTGCCACGCCGTGGCGCGAGGATCTGGACCGGTTCGGGGACTTGTTGCGGGAGCTGGCGGGGTCGATTCCGGGCCTGGATGCGGCCGCTTCGTAGCCCTTAACCCCCGTCGTCCAGCGTGGACCCCGTCAGCAACCCCCTCGCCAGCATCGCGCATTGCTTGCGATAGATCAGCAGATGCCACTGCCGCCCGCCGATCTGGTGGTACAGCACCGCCGACCGCACAGCCGCCAGCAACGACGCCCGCACCCGATCCACGTTCGGCTTCTGCTGCAGGTGCGTCGGGTTGCCGGTCACCATCACGCGCGGCTTCAGCGTCGACAGCGTGGTCGAATAGACCTCCGCAAGCCGCGCCGCGACATTCGGGTGCTCGATCCCGAAATGCTCCACCTGCCGCTGCGTGGCGACGATGCCCTCGCGCAGGCGATCGAGCAGACCGCGATGGCGCGACAACGAGCGCTCCAGCCGCAGCACGGTGATCGCCATCCGCATCACCGCGATATCGCGGGTCTCGTCCTCGAACTGAGCCACGAGGGTGCGCAGGCCACGGCGCACGCCGCTGACGCCGCCATAGACGGACGCGACGGAATCCGCGTCGATACGGAACACGCTACCCACGCTCGCCTCGAATGCGGCATCTTCGCAACGGCCTTCGGTAGCCAGTTGCTGGGCCAGTGAGGCACCCTGGAAAACCCCCGCGAGGGCGAGGACGCGTTCTTCGTTCATCGGTAAAGCCTGGAAAAAATGAGAGGGGATCGCGCGCAAGGCGCGCTCCTACAGCGTAGAGGGGGCGTGTAGGGGCGCGGGGTCATGTCAGGCCGCCGTAGGTGGCGTCCGTGGCGGCGATCACCGCGCCGCCGAGGCAGGCCTCGCCGTCGTAGAGCACGACGGACTGGCCGGGGGTGACGGCGCGCTGGGGCTCGTCGAACGACACATATAAGGTGTCGCCACGGATCTCGACGGCGCAGGCCTGGTCGGCCTGCCGGTAGCGCGTCTTCGCCGTGCAGCGGAAGGCGGGGGCGGGTGGCTCGCCCGCCACCCACGTCAGATCGGTGGCCGTGAGCCGGGTGGACTGCAGCCAGCGGTTCTCGCCGCCCTGGGCGACGATCAGCGTGTTGGCCGCGACGTCCTTGCCGACCACGTACCAGGGCTCGTTAGGCGCGTCGGCGCGGCCGCCGATGCCCAGGCCGTTGCGCTGGCCCAGCGTGTAATACATCACGCCCTGATGCTCACCGATGACGCGCCCGTCGGGATCGACCATCGGCCCCGGCCTGGCCGGCAGGTAGGCGGACAGGAAGGCGCGGAAGTCGCGCTCGCCGATGAAGCAGATGCCGGTGGAGTCTTTCTTCGCATGCGTGGGCAGCGCGGCTTCGCGTGCCATCTCGCGCACCAGCGGCTTCTCGATCTCGCCGACCGGGAACAGCGTGGCGGCGAGCTGCTTCTGCCCAAGCGCGTGCAGGAAGTAGCTCTGGTCCTTGGCGGCGTCCACCGCGCGGAGCAACCGGTAGCGCCCCTCGTGAAAATCCACGCGCGCGTAGTGGCCTGTTGCGATCTTCTCCGCGCCGAGGGCCTTCGCATGTTCGAGAAAGGTCTTGAACTTGATCTCGCGATTGCACAGCACGTCGGGGTTGGGCGTGCGGCCCGCCGCGTACTCGGCAAGGAAGTAGGCAAAGACGCCGTCCCAGTACTCGCCGGCGAAATTTCTTGCGTGAAACGGAATGCCCAGCCGCCCGCAGACGGCCACGGCATCCTTGCGGTCGTCGTCAGTGGTGCAGGGGCCGGAGCGGTCGTCCTCCTCCCAGTTCTGCATGAACATGCCTTCGACCTCGTGTCCGGCCTGCTGGAGCAGGAGGGCCGCGACCGACGAGTCCACGCCGCCGGAAACACCAAGGATCACTTTCACGCGGAGGGCTCGGGCAGGCGGCTGGTGACGGCGTCCAGCGGAAGGCGGCGTCCGTCCAGCCATGCGTCGATGGTCTCGAGCACGAGCGGGCTGCGCAGGCGCGAGCCCAGCGCCTCGATCTCGTCGCGTCGCAGCCAGATGGCCCTGCGAATCCCCTCATCCAGGGGGCGATGCTCATCGTATGAGGTGACATGACCCGCAAAACCGAAACGCAGCACTTGTTCGCCGTGCTCCGGGCTGGCCCACTGCCAGACGCCGAGGAAAGCGTCGAGCGCGATGGTGTGGCCGGTTTCTTCCAGGGTTTCGCGGATCGCCGCGGCCTGCAGGCTTTCGCCCGGATCGAGATGACCGGCCGGCTGGTTGTAAGCGACTTCGCCGAAGACGTCCTCTTCGACGATCAGGTAGCGATCGCCGCGCGCGACGACGCATGCCACCGTGGCACGGGGGCGCCAGACGTTTTCAGGCTGGTTGGAAGTCGGCTGCATCGGCGGAAAGGTCGGGTGGGCTCTGGAAAAAGGCATATTGTGCCATCACCTGTGGAAATCGAGCCGGAGGACGACGGAATTCCGGTGTATATAATCGAATCGCGTACCGACAGGTTGTCAATTAATGTCCCAGGAACACGAACACGATCAGGAAAGCGATCGCGGCCACGGGCTGGCGATCGAGACCGTTCGTCCGGAAACGGCAAAGCCACCGCTCTTCCAGGTGGTTTTGCTGAATGACGATTTCACCCCCATGGATTTCGTGATCGAGGTTTTACGTACGTTTTTCGGCATGGATCAGGAGCGGGCGGTCCAGGTGATGCTCCATGTGCACACGCGAGGGAAGGGCGTGTGCGGCGTGTTCACTCGCGAGGTGGCAGAAACCAAGGTGACTCAGGTCAACGAGTACTCACGGTCGAATCAGCACCCGCTCTTGTGCACTATGGAAAAAATGTAGGCGCTCCCCCATCTGGTGTTCATGCGGCAATGAAACATGGGGCTGGTCCCCGCCGCCCACAGCTATCGGAGACGGTCCGTATGTTCAGCAAGGATCTCGAAGTCACCATCGGGCACTGCTACAAGCAGGCCCGTGAGCAGCGCCACGAATTCATGACCGTCGAGCACCTGCTCCTCGCGCTCACTGAAAATACCTCAGCCCTGGCCGCCCTGCGCGCCTGCGGCGTCGATCTTCCGCGACTTTCGGCCGATCTTCAGCGAATCATCGCTGAAACGGTGCCGGTACTGCCGGCCGGTGACGAGCGTGACACGCAGCCCACGCTGGGTTTCCAGCGCGTGCTCCAGCGCGCCGTCTACCACGTGCAGTCGTCGGGCCGTAAGGAAGTCACCGGTGCCAACGTGCTGGTCGCTATCTTCGGCGAAAAGGACTCCCACGCCGTGTACTTCCTGCATCAGCAGGAAATCACCCGGCTGGACGTGGTCAATTACATCTCGCACGGCATCGCCAAGATCGGCGACGAGTCGGCAGCGGCCGCTCAGAACCCGGAGCGTGACGGCGAGGAAGGAGGCGAAGGCAAGGGCAACCCCCTGAGCGAATACGCCGCCAACCTCAACGAACTGGCGATTCAGGGCAAGATCGACCCCCTGATCGGCCGCCAGGACGAAGTCGAGCGCACGATCCAGGTGCTCTGCCGCCGTCGCAAGAACAACCCGCTCTACGTCGGCGAAGCCGGCGTGGGCAAGACCGCCCTGGCCGAAGGTCTGGCCAAGCGCATTGTCGAGGGTCAGGTGCCGGAAGTGCTGGAAGACTGCACGATCTGGTCGCTGGACCTGGGCGCCCTCGTCGCCGGCACCAAGTACCGCGGCGATTTCGAAAAGCGCCTGAAGGCGGTGATCGGTCAGCTGAAGAAGCAGCCCAACGCGATCCTCTTCATCGACGAGATCCACACCATCATCGGTGCGGGCTCGGCCTCGGGCGGCACGATGGATGCCTCGAACCTGATCAAGCCGATGCTTGCCTCCGGCGAGCTGCGCTGCATCGGCTCGACGACGTTCCAGGAATTCCGGGGCGTGTTCGAGAAGGACCGTGCACTTGCTCGTCGCTTCCAGAAGATCGACGTGGTCGAGCCCACCGTGGCCGACTCCATCGAGATTCTGAAAGGCCTGAAGACCCGCTTCGAAGAGCATCACTCGGTGGAGTACACCGGTGAAGCCCTGCGCGCGGCCGTAGACCTCTCGGTCAAGCACATCCCGGATCGCCTGCTGCCGGACAAGGCCATCGACATCATCGATGAAGCCGGTGCCCGCCAGCGGCTGCTCCCGGAAGACGAGCGTACGGGAAAGGTCGACGTGCCGGAAATCGAGTACATCGTGGCCAAGATGGCGCGCATCCCGGCCAAGCAGGTCTCGGCCTCGGATCGTGACGTTCTGCGCAATCTCGAGCGCAACCTGAAAATGGTCGTGTTCGGGCAGGACGGTGCGATCGAAGCCCTGTCCTCGTCGATCAAGATGGCGCGTTCCGGCCTGGGCGATCCGTCCAAGCCGATCGGCAGCTTCCTGCTCGCCGGCCCCACGGGTGTTGGCAAGACGGAGGTGACCAAGCAGCTCGCCATGCAGCTGGGCATCGAGATGGTGCGCTTCGACATGTCCGAGTACATGGAGGCGCATTCGGTCTCGCGCCTGGTCGGTGCGCCTCCGGGATACGTCGGCTTCGACCAGGGCGGTCTGCTCACCGAGCAGATCACCAAGCATCCGCACTGCGTGCTGCTGCTGGACGAAATCGAGAAGGCCCACCCGGACGTCTACAACATCCTGCTCCAGGTCATGGATCGCGGTGTGCTGACGGATACGAACGGTCGCGAGGCGAACTTCAAGAACGTGGTGATCGTCATGACCACGAACGCGGGTGCGCAGCTGGCTTCGCGCCGCGGTATCGGCTTCGTGAAGCAGAACCACGCGACCGACGCCATGGAGACCATCCGTCGGATGTTCACGCCCGAATTCCGCAACCGTCTCGATGCGGTCATCCAGTTCAACGCACTGGACTTCGACCATATCCTGCGCGTGGTGGACAAGTTCCTGATCGAGCTCGAGGCCCAGCTGACCGAGAAGAAGGTGAGCGTGGACGTGACGCCGGAGGCCCGTCGCTGGCTGGCGGAACACGGCTTCGATCCGCAGATGGGTGCCCGCCCGATGGCTCGCGTGATCCAGGACAAGGTGAAGCGTGCGCTGGCCGACGAGTTGCTGTTCGGCAAGCTCGCCGATGGCGGCAAGGTGACGCTGTCGGTGGACGGCGACGAGCTTCACGTGGAAACTGAGTCGGCTGAGCCGGCGGCTCTGACCGCTTGAGCTGGAATGATGGTTTGAAAGACATGCTGGCTTGAGAGAAAGGGCGGCCTGCGGGCCGCCCTTTTTTGCCGCCAGAAGTAAATACTGCCCCATGGAGATAACGCACATGTTCAGCAACGAAACCGAGCCCAAGCCGACCGCCGGTCAGGGCCAGGGCAGCACGTTCCTCGAAGAGAAAGCGTTCCGCGCGCGTACCGTGCTGGTGTTCGGCACGATCACCGACTCGGTCGCCGCCGATACCGTCCGTCGCCTGCTGGCGCTGGATGCCGAATCCGACGCCCCGATCGACATGATCGTGTCCTCGCCGGGTGGTCACCTGGAGTCGGGCGATGTGATCCACGACGTGGTCCGCTTCATCACGGCGCCGGTCAACATGATCGGCACCGGCTGGGTCGGCAGCGCCGCCACGCATCTGTATCTCGGTGCGCCGCGCGAGCGTCGTGTCTGCCTGCCGCAGACGCGCTTCCTCATCCATCAGCCCAGCGGCGGCGCGGGTGGTCAGGCCAGCGACATCGCGATTCAGGCCAAGGAGATCATGAAGGCGCGCGAGCGCATCGCTGGCGTCATCTCCCGTGAGAGCGGCCAGCCGATCGAGCGCGTGCGCGAAGACATCGAGCGCGATCTCTGGATGTCGGCCGAAGACGCGGTGAAGTACGGCCTGGTCTCGCGCATCGTCGAGCATCGCAAGGACGTGCGCCGCGACTGATTCCTCAGGAATCGCGACAACAAAAAAAGCCGCGGCGAAAGCTGCGGCTTTTTTTCGGCACCTACCCGGTGCAGCGCGAGACGCGCTTACTTCATACGGTAGGTGATACGACCCTTGGTCAGGTCGTAGGGGGTCATCTCGACCTTCACCTTGTCGCCGGTGAGGATGCGGATGTAATGCTTGCGCATACGGCCGGAGATATGGGCAGTAATGACATGCCCGTTCTCGAGCTGCACGCGGAACATGGTGTTGGGCAGGGTCTCCTGGACCGTGCCTTCCATTTCGATGACGTCGTCTTTTGCCATGTGTTCCGGGTCGATGAACGGCCGGAATGGCCGCATAAGTCCCTTAGTATGCCATGCCCGCCCGCCCGAGTCACCCCACGGGGCGGTCTCAGGCGAAGTGCTCGTCCAGCTTCCTGCGGATTTCTTCCTCGATGGTGCCCTTGAGCGGCGAGAGCAACATGCCCAGCTCGGCGGTCACGTGCACGTCGGTATCCGAGACGGCGATGGCGCCCTTAACGCCGGACCGGGCGAAGCTCATGGTGTCGCCGTTCCAGCTGCCTTCGGTGCCGAACTTCTCGCTCATGCGGGCGGCCACTTTCTCAACCACGGCGCGCGCCTCGGCCACGGTCCTGCCGTGCGTGCGGCGGATGTCGATCTTCGCCATGGGAGTCTCCTGTGCGTGGAAAGCGACGGAGTCTAGCAGGACCGGCATCACGCTACGTCGACACCTTTAAGTTCAAACAGATACCGCACTCTGCTAAAGTCGCTTCGTCAACGTCCCGGTTCCTCCATGCGCATCGAATTCGTCAGCTCGGCTCGCGGTGATTTCCACTGGTCACGGCCCGTGCTCACGATCGGCCGTGGTGAGGACAACGACCTGGTCGTGTCCGAAACCCAGGTGGCCGCGCGTCACGTCACCATCCATCGCGACCGCCGCGGCCTCGTCCTCGAGGTGGCCCCGGAGACGGGCCGTGTCTACGTCAATGCCCGTCCCGTGCGCGAGCGTGCGCTGCTGCGTCCGGGCGACAGCCTGTCGCTTGGCGACTGCCGCATGTTGTTGCGCGACGATGCCGACCTCGATGCCCGCGAGACGGTCGAGCCCACCGAAGCCCGCTGCACCGTCGCCTTGCGCCCGGTGGCGGGGCCGTTGTCCGGCCGCGTCATCGCCGTGGGCGACCGGCTCGAGCTCGGTGCCACCCATGGCGCGCTGCCGCTCGAGCTGCCCGGCAACGATGCCGCCTTGCTCGTACTCGCCTGGGAAGGCGGTGAACTCATCCTCGACGGGTCCCGTGTGCCTGCGAGGCATGCGGTCAGGGTCAATGGCGTCAAGCTCGTCCGCGCCGTGCTGCAGCCAGGCGACCAGATCGGTCTGGCCGCACACCGCTTCGTCGTCGATGGCCCCGGCTGGTCGGCAGAGCCTGTCGTCGTCATGCCGGAGCCGGAGGTCGAAGCCGACGCGGCGAACGACGAATCCGGCGGCGCCCGCGGCGACGTCTGGTGGCTGATCGTCACCGCCGCGCTGCTCGCGCTCGGCATCGCGCTGGTGCTCTTCGTCAAGCTCTGACCCGTCGTGTCGTAGCGTCCTCCTGGATCGTGTACCTCACATGCAGGATGGCGTCGGTGATGCTCAGCAGCATCTCCCGTTGCGGCCGGTCGGCAGGGTCGGGGAAACTCAGGCGGATCTCGCCTGGGTCGTCGACCGGGATGCCTTCGAACGGAAGGTAGCGCGCATCGTTGAAATCGAGGACAAATTGCCCGCTGTCGGCCAGCCCCCGCGAGATAGCCACCGCCTGGCATCCACGCGGCATGTCGCCGGCATAAGCGCCGTCATAGCCGAGTAGCGCGCGGATATCTTCGTAGGGGCCAAGGAGGGCGGGCAGGGTCAGTGCCATCGACTTGATCCGTCGTGCGTTGCCCAGGTTCATCGAGGCCGGGTAATCCGTCGCGATGCCCGCATCCTTGAGCGAGAATGAGATATCGAGTCCCTGCTTGCCGTACTCCACCTTGAGCGCTCCACTGTCGCGAATGCTCATGCCCTCGCCCGCGTCTGCCCCCATGACCTCTGCGATCAGGTCGGCCAGTGGCTGGTCGGCGAGCGCCGCCAGCGATACCGTCCGTTCCACTTCCAGTGGGCGGATGTTCTGCTGCTGGAATGCCTGTTCCATACGTTGCAGACCAAGCAGCAATCCCTCTCCAGCCAGCAGGCCCTGATGCAGGTCATCCCAGACCCCGGGAAGAATGAACCCCTCCGGCTGCCTCGTTTCATAGGCGTAGGCACTTTGCGCCTCACCACACAGACCAAGTGCCATGTCGTACAACTGGTAATACAGCGTGCTGGCGCGGCTCGCCTGCCAGCCGAACAGCTCCTGCGAACTGAAACGGGTGGCGAGCAGGTCGCGCGTTGCCCTGGCATGCTCGTATTGCAGGTCGAGCAGTTCGCTCGCATCGATGGCTTGTCGCTGTTCGCTGGCGTTGATTTCCAACTGGATATCGATTTGTTCGATGTCGCCTTCGGCCAGTGTCTTTTGCGTGTTCCATTCGTCGCGGCGTACGGCGTAGGCCGCTTTCTGTTCAAGGCCGGCTGCGACCGACTCCATGCCGGCCGCTTCGAGCTGCATGCCCTGGACGACGGCGTTGCCGACCGCCGACCATTTGATGCCGCCGACACCGAAAGACATTCCCCCGATGTAGAAATTGGGCGCGGTGTCCAGGAATGCCGCAGCGGCGCCAGCGCCGGCCGTCAGATGGTAGAGCGGGGGCAATGCGTAACGAATGATCTGCGCCGCCGTCTCCTCGGACAGAAGGTTGCGATCGATCAGGGATTGGTAGTGATCCCGTCGCTGTTCGGCGCGAGCCCGGCTCTGTTTCAGCCCTCGCTCGGTCGTTTGCAGTTGCCGCTGACGATCGAGGTAGTCGTCTTTGACCAGCGCCTGGATAGCGACGGCTTGATCCTCGCGCAACGCGCCCATGGCATCGCCGTCTTTTCGTTCCATCAGTGACTGCAAGGTCATGCCGAATTGCATGACCTCGCGAACGATCGAGCGCGCGCGTTCGAGCGCATAAAGGAAGCGGTAGACAGGCATGGCCGGCACTGGTCCACCGAGGTTTCGGCCATTCGCACCGGCCGCCAGGCGCCGTTGCTGTAGCTCGCGTGGCGACACGGGCGTCTCATAGAGAGGCAGAACCAGTGGCCGGCCATCGAGCGACAGACCGGCACGCAAATAACGCAGGCGCATCGCGATTCGTGGCCACCACTGCAAGGTGTCGTCGTCCAGGGGTGAGAGAAACATGCCGTCGATGAGATCGATCTGGCCACGAGGGCCCGGGTCGGCGGGCAGTTCCTCGCCGGGTTCGACCGTGCCCTCGAGAACATCCAGCGCGCCGAGGGTCGATGTGGCAGCTCTCGAGAGCGAGGGGTTGGGCCATAGCGATCCGGGCACCTCGTGAAAGTATGGCTGCTCACCCAGCAGCTGCGACGCCTGCACGTACCACATCTTCGCTTCGGTCAGCGTGTCGCGCGTCTGTTGCCGGTAGGCGCGATCGCCGCGGTCGAGGTAGAGCTTCAGCCAGCGCTGGAAGATGGCCAGCTTGTAGTGCATGGGGTCGAGCATCGCGATGATGTCGGGGTCGTCGGTGCTTTCCGTCCCCGTTGAACCCCAGCTGACGTCGTCTTGCAGCGGGAGTGGATTCCAGTAGAGCGGCTTGTTGGCACTGTCGAGCAGCGGGGCGCCGTTGGTGCCGATATACCCGGACGGAGAAAAAAGCCGGCTTAGCCAGGTAGTGGCTTCGTCGAAATCCTGTTCGTCGATCAGGCGGCTCGCGATGAGCAGCGGGGCGTGGAGGAAGAGCTCCCACAGATAGTACCCATATCCAGTATGCCAGGCAGGCCAGTCGGACGGCATGTCGTGCTGAGTACGATAAGCCAGAAACGTCTCGATGCCTCGGGATAGCGCTGCAATGAGGTGGCTGGAAACCGAGCGATGGGCGATGACAATGTTCGTACCGATCAGGTCAAGAGTTACTTTGCCAAAGGCTTTTCCTGGGTACTCGAAAACAAGGCTCGCATGGGGAAAGTCATCGTGGTAATTCGATACTTTCATTGAATTGACTTCGTCGTCTGCTACGACTCCGTCGTCGTCACTACTATTTTCAAGCTCTCTGTAATGAAGCGTTTGCCTTACGTGGATTCGCCCGGGGACGTCACGTACGGTGAGTGAGAAATTATTATGTAAAGGCCATTCGCTCTCGGGTTTCTTCGTCATGTCGGGGGAGACGATAAGAAAGCGTGTCATCACCGTTCCCGTGAACAAGGCCGCTACGATGCCGAAGCTGTAATCTCCGGCGACGCCTACGGTCCCGTCCGTGTAGAGCGTGAACTTCTCTCCGCGCACCACGTCATAGGTGTAGGACGTCCATCCGCTATCCGTCGTTTGGACGGCAATCATCAGGGTTATGTCGTAAAGGGGTGTCGGCTCAGTGCTGGCCTCGCTGCTGGGACGGATGCACCACCACGCAACGTGAAGCCGTGACCGATATACGAAGATGCTTGGTCGCACCAGTTCCCTGGTGCCCGGTTGAAACGTAATTTCGTGCCAGTCAGACCATTTCCACGCCGAAACGTAGGGATTGTCCGCGCGTTGCCAGAAGTACCGCCGCGGGTTCTGTTCCATGTGACCTAACATGAATATGTGAGTATTTTTTCCGTCCTCCACGAGGAACGCCGAGTCATACCGCATGTCGAGACGATCGCACGTAGCGGCAACGAATTCGCGAAATACCGTTTCGGTGTGCTCCTTGCTCAGCCGGGCTGATGCCAATGCATTTTCCAGCTTGCTGAATGCTTCGGTTTTTCGGTATCGCAGTGCGGGATCGAGAAAGCTGCCCGGGTATCTGAGAAGCCGCTGGAGGCCCGCCCATGTGCCGTAGCGCTTGTGATAGGCGTCCCAGTAGTCAAAATAGCCTCCAGGCCGCTTCAGCTCGGCGAGTGCCGAGGCGATCACGTCGGGTTCCATGCCCTCCCTGCAGCGATGCAAATAGAGCTGCACGCTGGCGATCGCTTCGGCCAACCGGGAAGTGGTGGGCTTCGCGGTGACGAGCGGATCGAGCAGGAGATACTCGTAGAGGTCGTCCGGCGTGTTGATGCGGCCTTTCAATGTGCCCCAGTCGTTCAGTCGGATGTAGCAGGCGAGCCGCGCATCGCGCAGACGCTCGGCGCAGGCCTCACTCACTCCGCGCTGCGCGGAGGCTGGCGCGTGGTTGAGGGCGGCACGCGCGATGGCCGCGTGCTGGCCGCGATCGGTGAAAGTCGGCTCGGCTGAGTCCATCAACGCGAACGTCGACTCGAAAACGGTGAGTTGCGGATGGTCGATGCTCAGCAGGTCGCATTGAGCCAGTCGCGCCTGAATTCGACGTATATGGGACACGGTGCTTATTTTCGATTCGAGTTCGCCGGTGAAAATATGTTGCGTATCGTCGACGGGCCACGCGTTCAGGATGGCGAACTCGGTGACGTCGTATTCGCCTTTCTTCGCCTGTACCGCCTCGACGAGCTTCAGTCTGGCCTGGCTGATATCCCCTTTGATGCCGTCTCGCCATGCTGCGTACCAAGCCAGGTGAAAAAGCGTGGGCAGGCTCAGTGCGGGTGTCTTTCCCTTGTAAACCGGTGATCTATATCCGTTCGGTGCGATGATGAGGCGTATGTCCTGTTCCTCGAAGCCATAGCGGCAGCAGACTTCGGCGAACTGGGTGAGCACGCGCACGTACTGGATGAGCTTTGGAGGCAGGTCGTCGCGGCCCAGCGGATGCTTGGTCTGCGGGTTGGCGAATGCGTCTTTCCAGAACGTCGCGGAACCGTATCCCTCCAGGTCCGGATCCGCTTCCACGATCACTTCGTCGACCCAGGAGAGCATGGCTGCTGCCGCTTCGGCCTTCATGCCGAAATGCGTGGCGACGTGTCGGGACAGTTGCGAGATCATCCTGGCCTGCGTTAGCGCGTCACTCAAACCGTGCCCTTCCGCGTCGGTTCCCTCCTGCGCACTCTGATGCAGATTGGCGACAAACTTCAGGATGTTGTCGTCGACGGTCGTCGCGTGCGTCCGCGCCGTCAGGCGGACGAGAGTGTCCACGTCCATTTTTTGTTCGCGAAGCCAGCAGGCGACGGTGTACGTGCATTTGAGGATGCGAATGGATCGTTCCGCGAGATTGGATGCGCGTGTTTCGAAGAGCTGCTGAACGAGAGTCGTTTCCATCTGATCCCACAACGCCAGGGTTTCACCCATGGTCAGGCCGACGAGCCTGGCAATAAGGGAGGCGCGGTAGAGACCACTGAGCAGGTGCACATTGACTTCGACCTGTCTGGTCGTCGCAAAGCCCTCTCGTATGCAACGTTCGACCTGGTCCGGGAGCATGCCCAGTGCCTCGCAAATGCACTTCATGGGACTGTTCTCTGCCAAACCGGCACTTGCCAGGAAATCGTACTTCTTGCCGAGCATGGGAAGAATGGCAGGCGAATAGACGGTGCACAGGAACGACGCTTCTCTCGGACGACCGTAACTGTTCAGGTCGCCGACGAGTCCGGCGAATGCGTTTGCGGAAAGGCCGTGGAGATCGCGAATCTGGCTGAAGGCCGTATAGAGCCTTGCATGTGCACGGAGGTCGGTGACGTCATAATCGATTTGTCGACCTATCCAGTCGATGTCTTCGAAGGAGATGCCGAGAGATCGCTGGATGGCGATCGACCAGAGCATGCGGGCCCAGTTGTCAATGCCTCCGTTGACGATCTTGCCAGGGTCGCCGGGTTTGTCATGCACGATTTCGAACGCGGCGGGCGGGAGGGGGTGGTTGCCATCGTGGATGAAATAGGCGCCGTAGGTTTTCGGGTTCGTGCGCAACCCGTCGGGTCCGAACGCTGGCTCGACTGCCAGGAGATCGTGCACTTGCCCGACAGATAACCCGGTCTGTCGCGTCAGGTCGGTCACCCTATCGGGAGTCGGCGTCCGCCAGGGCGTCGCGCCCTTGGCCAAGGTTGCCATACGCGCGGGGGCCCAGCGCAGCGTCGCCCGGCAAAGTTCCGGCGTTACGCGCCAGGGCGCACTGTCGTTGTAAGACACCGCCGGTTCAAATGCGTCGGCAACATCATCGAACAAAGCATCCAGTATGGATGCCTCCGTGGTTCCGAGGGCTCGGATCCACTCGTCGACGAGATCGGCGTCGGCATCGTACGGAAGCTCGAAGGGCGGGGACTTTTCTTCCTTGAGATTCCATTTGGCGTCGACGGCGGTAGCGAGGATCTCATTGACCAGGGTCAGGTTGGGTACCTCGTCATCCATATTGGCCTGGCTGAGTACGAACGTCGCCAGATCCGGTCGGCGTTTGTCGATGTGAAACACGCTACTCACAAGGTGCAGCCTTTTCGCCTGCCGATAGAGGTCGACGAGGTAACTCGCAGGCGAGAACAGGCTGGCCACCGAGTCCGTGGCGGCGTAATTCCCGGCGCGTGCGAACCAGTCGTCGTATTGCGTGCCATCGCCGATGGTGGCGACGGTTCGCTGTCTCGCGTCCCCCGCGTCCAGCTTGCGGAGGGCGCGAGTGGTCGGGGACTGGCGGGCAATGAGGCGGTTATGCCACTGGGCCAGCGATGAGGCACGGCTCAGTGCGGCGTCGTAGAGCGCATCGGCGTCGGTCGGGGTGTCGGCGCCCGCAGGCGTGTCGATCGTTCGGGCGTGTTCGAGAAAGGCTTGTCGTCCCTGGCGGACGACGTCCAGGCAGGAGATGAATCCGAGGCGGCTAAGGCCCGAGGCCAGGTCACTCGCGGAGATCCCGGTGCTCGGGATGGCATGGGTCGGCATGTTCGCTTCCTTGCGTCGAGGGCGGCATCCTTTACCGCTTACGGTCTGGATTACAGTCCTTAAAGCATTCAGCCGTCGTGAAATTCGCTAATGTCTTGACGCAAAGTCAGGCGCGATCGAGGGCACTTTTCGGCATAATCGAGGCCTCCCTTCTGAGTGGACTCACAATGTCGCGAGCATGGAATTTCAGTGCCGGTCCGGCAGCGCTTCCCGAAGCGGTGCTGCGACGGGCGCAAGCGGAGATGCTGGACTGGAACGGCTCCGGGGCATCGGTCATGGAGCTCTCGCATCGCGGCAAGGCCTTTATGATCCTCGCAGCGGAGGCCGAAGCGTGTCTTCGCCGGCTGATGAGCGTGCCGGCCGGGTACAAGGTGCTTTTCCTGCAGGGTGGGGCGACCCAGCATTTCGCGCAGATACCGATGAACCTGGCACCCGTGGGCGCGTCGGCCGACTATGTCGTTACAGGGCACTGGGGCGAGAAGGCCGTACGTGAGGCTTCGCCGTACATCACGGCACGCGTGGCAGCGACGTCGGAATCGGCGAATTATCTTGCGCTGCCTGCACGTGACACGTGGGATCTCGATCCGGGAGCGGCCTACCTGCACTACACGCCAAACGAGACGATCCATGGGGTCGAATTTCATGACGTGCCGGATGCCGGTGGTGTTCCCCTGGTGGCGGACATGTCATCGAACATCCTCAGCGAGCCGGTGGACGTCTCGCGCTTTGGAATGATCTACGCTGGCGCGCAGAAAAACATCGGGCCGTCGGGGCTGGTGGTGATGATCGTGCGGGACGACCTGCTGGCACGCGCGGGCCGTCCGATGGCCAAGATTTTTCGCTACGCGGAGCACGCAGCGAACGACTCCATGCTCAACACGCCGAACACCTGGGGCTGGTATCTCGCCGGGCTCACGTTCGAATGGCTGGAAGAGCAGGGCGGTCTCGTCGCGATGGGCGAACGCAATGCGCGCAAGGCGTCGACGCTGTATGACGCGATCGATGGCTCGGACGGCTTTTATCGCAGCCCGGTCGAAGTGAGCGCTCGCTCGCGCATGAATGTGCCATTCACTCTTCACGACAGCGCACTGGATGCGGCTTTCCTCGCCGAATCCGAGGCAGCCGGCCTGCTGGCGCTCAAGGGCCACAAGGCCGTCGGTGGCATGCGTGCGTCGCTTTACAACGCGGTGCCGCAGGAGGCTGTCGACGTCCTCGTGAATTTCATGCGGGACTTTATGGCGCGGCACGGTTAAAGTCGGGAGTCACCGCACTGCAGCATGCTGTTTGCGGTGATAACCGTTTCATTTGCAACCACTTAGCCGCCTGGAAGTCCATGAGCAAGACCCCCACCGATAAGCAAGCCACGCTCGTCGAAGCGCGTACGCGCATCGACAGCATCGACCAGCAACTGCAGTCGCTCATCAGCGAGCGCGCCCGTTGGGCACAGCAGGTCGGCCGGGCCAAAGGCCCGTTGAAGGCTGCGGTGGAGTATTACCGACCCGAACGGGAGGCCCAGGTCCTGCGCGGCGTGATCGACCGTAACGACGGCCCGCTGCCCAATGCCGAGCTGGTCCGTCTGTTCCGTGAAATCATGTCGTCGTGTCTGTCGCAGCAGCAGCCGCTGAAGATCGGCTTCCTCGGCCCGGAGGGGACCTTCAGCGAGCAGGCCGTGCGCAAGCATTTCGGTCACGCCGCCTACGGTCTGCCCCTGGGCAGCATCGAGGAAGTCTTTCAGGAAGTCGCCGCGGGCAATGCCGATTTCGGCGTCGTCCCGGTCGAAAATTCCGGTCAGGGCATGATTCAGATGACGCTGGACATGTTCCTCGTGTCCAAAGCCACCATCTGCGGCGAAGTGGAGCTGCGCGTCCACCAGAACCTGCTCTCGCTCACGGGCGAGCTCAAAGACGTCAAGCGCATCTACTCGCACCCGCAGTCGCTGCAGCAGTGCCAGGGCTGGTTGCGTGTCAACCTGCCCAACGCCGAGCGCATCGCGGTGTCGAGCAATGCGGAGGCTGCGCGCACGGCGAAGCTGTCGCCGGAGTCCGCGGCCATCGCTGGCGAGACGGCGGGGCGTGTGTACGGTCTGAAGACCGTGGCCGGCCCCATCGAGGACCGCTCGGACAACACGACTCGCTTTCTCGTCATCGGTCGTTCGATCTTCCCGCCGTCGGGTAACGATCGCACGTCGCTGCTGGTGTCCGTGCGTGACAAGCCAGGTGCGTTGTACGACGTCCTCAGCCCGCTGGCGCATCACGGCATCAGCATGAACCGCATCGAGTCGCGTCCGGCGCACACGGGCAAGTGGCAGTACGCGTTCTTCATCGACGTCTCCGGCCATGTCGAAGACGAGTCGATGAAGGCCGCCCTCGAGGAAATGAAGCCCGCGGCTGCCGACGTGCGCGTGCTCGGTTCCTACCCGGTCGCCTTGCCGTGACCGGCGTGTTCGACGCGGCGGCGCTCGCCAACCGGGCGACGTCGGCACTGCGTGCCTACGATCCCGGTCATGACCTGCCCGCGCTGCGCCGTCGTTTCGGTGCGGTGATTTCCGAGCTCGGGTCCAATGAGAATCCGCTCGGCCCGAGCCGCCTCGCCACGCAGGCGGCGACGCGCGTGCTCGAGGAGATGTGGCGCTATCCCGATCCCAGCGGCAAGTCGCTCAAAGAGCGTCTGTCGTCGGAACTGGGCGTCCCGCTGGCCGGCATAACCCTGGGCAACGGTTCGCATGAACTGCTGATGTTGCTGGCGCAGTGCTTCGCCGATGCGGATCACCCGGTGGTGTTCTCGCAGTATGGCTTCGCGGTGTTTCCCATCGCGGCGGCTGCTGCCGGTGCGCCGGGTATCGCCGTGCCGGCGTTGCCGGCCGATCATCCGGAGGCGCCGTACGGTCATGACCTCGATGCCATCGCCGCGGCGGTCACGCCGACGACGCGGCTGATCTATCTGGCCAACCCGAACAACCCGACCGGCACCTGGTTCACCGACGCCGCGCTCGAAGCCTTTCTGGAGCGCGTGCCAGACGAAACGATCGTGGTGGTCGACGAGGCCTACCACGAGTACGTCGACGCGGCGGGCCTCAGCACGGCGCTGCACCTGCTGGGTCGCTTCCCCAATCTGGTCGTGACGCGCACCTTCTCCAAGGCGCATGGTCTGGCCGGGCTGCGTATCGGCTACATGTTGAGTCATCCGTCCGTGGCCGCGGTGTGCGAACGCCTGCGAGAGTCCTTCAACGTGAATGTCGTGGCGCTCGCCGCGGCCGAAGCGGCGCTGGGCGATCACGAGCATCGCGCCCGCGTGCGCGAGGTCAATCGTCGCGATCGCGCGTGGCTGACCGGGGAGCTCACGGCGCACGGCATGCGCGTGCTCCCATCGCAGACCAACTTCCTGCTCGTCGATCTCGGTCGCGACGCCGCCTCGTTCGAGGCGCACCTCTTCGAGCGCGCCGTCATCGTGCGCCCCATGGGGGGCTATCGCCTGCCCGACACGGTACGCATCAGCATCGGCAGTCGCGCTGAACTACAACGTCTTCTGGAGAACCTGCCATGAGCCGCATGGACTGGCAAAGCCGCGCAGGCACCGCCCTGCACGGAGATATCGTCGTACCCGGTGACAAATCCGTATCCCATCGCGCCTTGATGTTCGGCGCCCTGGCTGAAGGTGTGACCCATATCCGCGGCTTCCTCGAAGGTGAGGACACCCGCGCCACGGCGGCGATCCTCGGCAAGCTCGGCGTGCGCTTCGAAACGCCGGCGCCGGGCGAGCGTGTCGTGCACGGCGTGGGCCTGCACGGCCTGCGCGGCACGGCGGACCATCTGGACTGCGGTAACGCGGGCACGGGGATGCGTCTTCTTGCCGGTTTGCTTGCAGGTCAGGCGTTCGGCAGCACGCTGGTCGGTGATGAATCGCTGTCGCGCCGACCGATGCGTCGCGTAACGGATCCGCTCGCTCTGATGGGCGCGACCATCGACACCGAGGACGGCAAGCCGCCGCTACGCATCCACGCCGGCGCGAAGCTCAGGGGCATCAGCTACCGGCCGCCCGTGGCGAGTGCCCAGATCAAGTCGGCGTTATTGCTGGCCGGCCTGTACGCCGAAGGCACGACGGAGGTCATCGAGCCGCATCCGACCCGCGACTACACCGAGAGCATGCTCAAGGCGTTCGGCTGGCCCATCGAGTATTCGCCGGGCAAGGCGAAACTGGAGGGCGGTCACCGCCTGACCGCGGTCGACGTGGACGTCCCGGCCGACTTCTCCTCGGCGGCGTTCTTCATCGTCGCCGCCTGCGTGGTGCCGGGTTCGCATGTACGGATCAAGGGTGTGGGCCTCAATCCACGTCGTACCGGCCTGCTGGCGGCGCTCGAACTCATGGGTGCGGACATCGCGGTCGAGAACGAGCGCAGCAGCGGCGGTGAAGACATTGGCGACCTCGTCGTGCGCTATCGGAAGCTGCACGGGGTGGCGCTGCCGCTCGATATCGTGCCGGACATGATCGACGAGTTCCCGGCGTTGTTCGTCGCGGCGGCGGTGGCCGAGGGCATGACCACGATCCGTGGCGCGGCCGAACTCCGGGTCAAGGAGTCCGACCGCATCGCCAGCATGGCCAACGGCCTGAAGGCCTGCGGCGTGCTGATCGACGAACTGCCGGACGGCGCGATGATCCGTGGCGGCGCGATCGGTGGCGGCAACGTCGACAGCCACGGCGACCACCGCATCGCGATGAGTTTCGCCATCGCCGGCCTCGTCGCTTCCGCGCCGATCTCGATCGGCGACTGTACGAATGTCGCCACGTCGTTCCCGGGGTTCATGGAGCTGGCCAACGGTCTGGGCTTCAATCTCTCGGTCGTCTGATTCCGCCGTGCGGTCATAGGGGGTACGCTTCCGTCTCCCCGAGACCGGAAGCCCTCATGGCCGAGAAGATTCCCCCGTTCGTCGTCGTCGTACCCGCACGTTTCGGGTCGACCCGCCTGCCGGGCAAGCCCCTGCTCAAGATCGCCGGCGAGTCCATGATTCGTCGGGTCGCGGCGCGGGCAGGGCAGGCGGGTGCCGCGCAGGTCGTGGTGGCCACCGACGACGAGCGCGTGGCGAAGGAGTTGCGCGGTTGTGGCGACATCCTGGTTTGCATGACGCGGGACGACCACGCGTCCGGCAGCGACCGCATCGCGGAGACGGTCAACCATTTCGGCTGGCCGGAAGACACCATCGTGGTGAACCTGCAGGGTGACGAGCCGTTCGCGCCCGCCGCGGGCATCCGTGCCGTGGTGGCCACCCTCGCCGGGGACGACGCGCCGATGGCCACCCTGGCGACCCCGATCGAGCACGCCGAGGAATTCTTCGACCCGAACATCGTCAAGGTGGTCCGGTCCGGGAACGGCCGGGCGCTGTATTTCACCCGGGCGCCCGCGCCCTGGGCCCGGGACGAGTTCGCGAAGGACCGCGGCGTCCTGCCGCCTCATGTCCCGTTTCTGCGCCACATCGGGATCTACGCCTACCGTGCGGGCTTCCTGCGCCGTCTGGCGGCTCTGCCGCGTACGCCGCTGGAGCGGATCGAGTCCCTGGAGCAGCTGCGGGCGCTGGAGCACGGCTATGCCATCTCGGTCCGGCCGACGCCGGAGCCGTTCCCGCCGGGGATCGACACGGCGGAGGATCTGGAGCGGGCCGAGCGCTGGGTGGCGGCGCAGCTGAAGGGCTGAGCCGGCGCGATTGGCCCGCCGAGGCCTTGGTATTGCGTAGGAATCGATCCCGTCGTGCCGGCGTGTAGGGGATCGCTGACGCTGGGCCGAGGCGCTTGCCTAGGCCCGGCGTCGGCCTCCGCCGGGCGCGCGGCGTAGGGCGGCGACGTAACCTATCCCTGTCGCCAAGCTCTCCCCCTAAGGACGGCGACGCTCCCACGGAAGGTCCGGCGCCGGCATGATTCATCCCATGCCGGCGTTTTCGCGTCCGGCGTACACGGACGCGGTAAAATGACCGCTATGGAGCACACCGAGTCGCATCCGTTCGACGGCAAGGCCTTCGTTCGTCATCTCACCACCTCGCCTGGCGTCTACCGCTATTTCGACGCGGAGGACGAGCTGCTGTACGTGGGTAAGGCCGCCAATCTCAAAAAGCGGACCAGTAACTATTTCCTCAAGCCGCCGATGGATCCGCGCATCGCCTCGATGGTGTCGCAGATCGCGCGCGCGGAAGTGACGCTGACCCGCACCGCGGGTGAGGCGCTGCTGCTCGAATCGCAGCTGATCAAGTCGCTGAAGCCGCGCTACAACATCGTCCTGCGCGACGACAAGAGCTATCCCTACATCTACCTGTCGAGCACCGACGAATACCCGCGCCTGGCTTTCCATCGGGGCGCGAAGACGGGTCCGGGCCGTTATTTCGGGCCGTACCCGAGCACGTTCGCCGTGCGCGAGAGCCTCGGCCTCATGCAGAAGCTGTTCAAGGTGCGCCAGTGCGAGGACAGCTATTTCAGGAATCGTTCCCGGCCCTGCCTGCAGCATCAGATCGGCCGCTGCAGCGCACCGTGTGTGCGCCTGATCGACGTGCCGGATTACGCGAATGACGTGCGCCACGCCGAGATGTTCCTCGAAGGGCGCAGCAGTGCGGTGATCGATGAACTGGCCGTGGCCATGGAAACCGCCAGTCAGTCGCTCAACTTCGAGCGCGCGGCGACGCTACGCGATCAGGTCGCCGCCCTCCGCCGGCTCCAGGCACAGCACTTCGTGCAAGGCGCGAGCGCCGATATGGATGTGATCGCCTGCAGCATGGAGGGCGGCATGGCCTGCGTCAGCGTGCTGTTCTTCCGTAATGGCGTCAGCCTGGGATCGCGCGATTTCTTCCCGCGACTGGGTACCGATGCGTCGCTGGGCGACGTCCTCGCGCAGTTCATCGCGCAGTACTACCTCGAGCGGCAGGTGCCGCGTGAGCTGATTCTCAGCGACACCGTCGAGGACATCGACGTGCTCGCGTCCGTCCTCTCCGAGCATGCGGGTTATACGGTTTCGCTGAAGCCGAGCGTGCGCGGTGAGCGTGCGCGCTTCCTGGAGATGGCCCAGCGTAACGCGGGCGCCGCGCTCACGTCGCGGCTCGCCAGTCGGCACACCCTGCTGGCGCGCTTCGACGATCTGCAGAAGGTGTTGGCACTGGACGTCATGCCGCGTCGCATCGAGTGCTTCGATATCAGCCATACGATGGGTGAGGCGACCGTGGCCTCGTGTGTGGTCTTCGGCCCCGAAGGTCCTGAAAAATCCCATTACCGTCGTTTCAATATCGCAGGCATCACCCCGGGCGACGATTACGCCGCCATGCACCAGGCGCTGACGCGCCGGTTCAAGAAGGTCGTCGAAGGCGGAGTCAGGCCTGACATCCTGCTGATCGATGGTGGCACGGGGCAGGTGGCGCAGGCGGTGGACGTCCTTCGCGAGCTGGGCGTGGAAGGCATTCGCGTGGTCGGTGTGGCCAAGGGGCCGGGTCGCCGCGCGGGTGAAGAAACGCTGGTTCTCGCGGAAAGTGGGAAGACCCTGCATCCCGGCACATCGTCGCCCGCACTGCACCTCGTTGCCGCGGTTCGTGACGAAGCGCACCGTTTTGCGATCAGCGGGCATCGCCGTCGGCGTGAGGCGGCTCGCGAACGCAGTACGCTGGAAGACGTGGCCGGTGTCGGCGCACGTCGTCGCGCGGCGCTGCTGAAGGCTTTCGGCGGGCTCGCCGGCGTGGAAGCGGCAGGCGTCGAAGAACTGATGAGCGTAAAGGGCATTGATCGCGGGCTCGCCGAACGCATCTATGCCATGCTGCATCCCTGATCGAACGGAGGTGTCGGCTCGCACCGACCTCTCCCGTACTGGCTGACCTATGCGCATCAACCTCCCGACCTGGCTGACCCTCTTCCGCGTGCTGCTGTTGCCGGTGATGGTTGTCGTCTTCTACCTGCCGTTCCGCGGAGCGAGCCTGACCGCCGCGCTGGTTTTCGTCCTGGCCGGTTTCACCGACTGGCTCGACGGCTACCTCGCACGTCGCATGAATCTGACCTCGGCCTTCGGCGCCTTCCTCGACCCGGTCGCGGACAAGCTGATGGTGGCGGTGACGCTGTTCCTGCTGGTGCAGTCGCACCCCGGCGGCTGGCAGGGCATCCTGCTAGCGGTCACGGCGTCGGTGATTGTGGGGCGTGAGATCAGTGTCTCGGCCTTGCGCGAGTGGATGGCCGAGATCGGTGCGCGCTCACGGGTGAAGGTCGCCTTCCTGGGCAAGCTGAAGACCGCCATGCAGATGGTCGCCCTCGTCGTCCTGCTTCTGCAGCACGACGCCGAAACCCTGCGCCTGTACCACATCGGCGAGGCCCTCCTGGTTATCGCGGGCATCCTGACCATCTGGTCCGGTCTGGACTACCTGCGCGCCGCGTGGCCCGCGCTGCGGGGCGATGCGGAGGATGAGAACGAAAATGAAAAAAAAACCCGTGCAAGGTAGTTGACACATTGCCGTCGTGATTTAGAATAGCTGGACAACGACGCGGGAATAGCTCAGTTGGTAGAGCACGACCTTGCCAAGGTCGGGGTCGCGAGTTCGAGTCTCGTTTCCCGCTCCAAAGATTTTACGAAGCCTCGGTCACCCGAGGTTTTGTTTTTTAAGCGCCACGCGATACTCTTCGCGCTGCGCAAGCGATGGCCGGGTGGCAGAGTGGTCATGCAGCGGACTGCAAATCCGCGTACGCCGGTTCGATTCCGACCTCGGCCTCCATCGCATTCCAGGGCGCATCCGTT
>Ga0182005_1000128_pt1 | contig 53582 bp, 52 predicted proteins | sample Sormic07211103_1_FD_123021 | JGI IMG/M metagenome (GOLD analysis project Ga0182005, IMG submission 123021) | Rhizosphere microbial communities from Sorghum bicolor, Mead, Nebraska, USA - 072115-103_1 MetaG | ecosystem: Host-associated > Plants > Roots > Rhizosphere | place: USA: Nebraska... | reverse complement strand
TTCCTCGTGCACTTTCCCGTCAGCCTGCTGGTGAATGCGCTGTTTATCAGCTATGTCCCGCTCGAGCCCGAGTGGCAGGCGCTGGGCATGCTGACGGCCTGGGGCGCCAGCCTGGCGGCCGGCGCAGCGTTTTACCGCTGGGTGGAGGTGCCGCTGGGGCGGGTCGTGGGCGGTGTGGTGGCGCAACTGGCCGGGAGGCCGGCGTTGGTGTCGCGTTGAGACCAGGGATGTAGCTTCTCCGATGGTGCCTTGCTTCGAAAACAGGGCTGGATGTTTCCATTATTTGTTACTACAATAAATAATGAGAATCACTTTTGATGCTGTCAAACGTGAAAAGACGCTCAGGGAGCGGGGTCTCGACTTTGCGCGTGCCCGCGAGGTGTTTGACGGACTCACCATGACGCTGCCGGACCAGCGCCAGGACTATGGCGAACCCCGCTTCATCACTGCCGGCTGGCTCGACGAGCGCCTGGTAGTACTGGTCTGGACGCCGCGAGGACTGGCGCGCAGAATCATCAGCATGAGGAAAGCAAATGAACGCGAAATCGCAAAATACTGGCAAAGCCTGGGTTGATCCGGACGATGCGCCCGAATTGACGGACGGTTTTTTCGAGCAGGGCGTCTGGCAAGTGGGCGACAAGCCCGTTTCCCGTCCCGAGGCGCAACAGGAAGTGGCGCGCCAGCGCGGCAGGCCCGCCGGCACTGGCGGCAAAGTCAGCACGACCATACGCTTCGACGCCGAGATCCTTGATGCCTTCAAGGCCACCGGTGATGGCTGGCAAACGCGCATGAATGATGCGCTGAAGGAGTGGCTGCGGGCGCGGCGGACGTGATAGCGTATGCCGCAATATGAGTCGCAGCTAGGCAATTGCATCTGTTTTTTGTGGTTTTGTTCGCGGCGCATGTGCAAGCTGCAAGGTATTTCATTAATTTATTCCAAGGCTATCGTCGCTAAAGGGCAGAAATGAGTGGTCACGAACTTACAGACGATGAACTCGGTCAATTTGGGTCTTTCCCGCATCCGCCAAGTATCGCTGCTGTCCGCACCACAAATGTGTGGATTATCGAATGGCTATCGGTGGACGAGAAGCGTACTGGGCGTGACCTGCACGAATGGATGGAGGGGAGGCGTGCTGGATGGTCCATTTATTGTCCTTGTCAAACCAAGGCCGAAGTGCTTGCGTCGATTGCTCGTGCAGAGCATTTAGCGAAGACGGTTGGAATGATCCCGGTACTTCATTTAGAGGCTCATGGTGGCGATGATGGCTTGTTTCCAAGTTCGGAAGTTGATGCGGAGGGACTGCGTTGGGAAGAGTTGACTGTTCCTCTTCAGAGCCTGAATAGGGCAACCAAATGTAATTTGCTTGTGGTTGTTGCTGCATGCACTGGTTTTGCTGTCATTCGCGCACTTAACAAGGGGCCACGCGCCCCGGCTATCGCAATCGTTGGGCCTGATGCTGAGATATTGCCAGGGCGGCTACTTGAGGGAACCAAGGAATTTTATCGTAGCTGGATGGCCGGTAATCTTTCGCTGACTGATATCGTGTTAAGCGCATCTCGCGAAACTGGTTCTACTCATTTTGTATTGGAGCCTTTTGCCACATTTTGCTATGAAGTAATGGCAGAAAACTTAATTAAGTCGATTCGCCCGGACGAGCGCTCAAAGCGGCTCGAGAGATTGCGGGCACGATTTGCAGCGGAGCGTGAATTAAGTGATTCAAAAATAGAGGCGCAATTGGCGCGGCTTCCCATTGTGTCCCCTTGGGAGTGGCAGCAAGAGGTTTGGGATCACATGTTCATGATTGATGTTTTCCCGGAAAATAGGGAGCGTTTTGGTGTCGATTGGGAGGAGATCACACGCCGCGTGGAATTAATGGTAGGCTGAAATCGGGCGTGATTGTGGCTGCCCAAAACAAAAAAGCCAACCGCGAACGGTTGGCTTCTTCATAGTATTTGGTAGGCCGTGCGGGATTCGAACCTGCGACCAACGGATTAAAAGTCCGCTGCTCTACCAGCTGAGCTAACGACCCAAAAACTTTTTACAACAACTTCGGTAACACTGTGCCGTAAAAAAATGCTTGCTAGTACAACTCGCAAGCAGATCAGTACTGCGTATTCGTGGTAGGCCGTGCGGGATTCGAACCTGCGACCAACGGATTAAAAGTCCGCTGCTCTACCAGCTGAGCTAACGACCCGAAGAAGAAAGATTATAGGGGGTGCCCGGGATTCTGTCAAACCTAACGGGCAACTTTTTCCCCGCTTTTACTTTTTGCCGGCCCGTTCCTTGGCCGCCTGTGCCGCGCTGGAGTCCGGGTAGCGCGAGATCAGCGCGTTCAGCGTCTTGGTCGCGTTCGGCTTGTCTTTCAGCTCCGTGTAGCAGCTGGCGATGTTGAGCATGGCGTCGGCGGCCTTCGGGCTGTCCGGGTAGTTCTTCAGCACGGCCTGCTGGGCCGTGATGGCGCTCTTGCAGTCGCGCTGGGCGTAATAGGCGTTGCCCAGCCAGTATTGCGCGTTGGCTGCATAGGCCGATTCCGGATAGCGTTTCACGAAGGCGTCCAGTGCCGTGACGGCGCCCTTGTAGTCGCCCGACTTGAACAGGCCGAACGCGGATTCGTACGCGCTTTGCTCGGACACGCCCACGGCCGCTTCCTGGCCGTCGATGGTGACCTGGCGCGGCTCGAGCTTGCGCAGGCGCGCGTCGATGTCGGTGTAGAAATCCTTCTGGCGCTTTTGTGTGGTCGCCAGGTCGTTGCCCAGTACCTCGATCTGGCCGCGCAGGCGGGCGATCTCTTGCATGGTCTGGTCGTGCTGGTTGAGCAGGCTCAAGGTGCTGGTCTTGTCCGCCTTGGCGTCGATGCGGCCGTTCAGGTCGCGCGCCATCGCGTCGACCTTGGCGCGCAGCTCGAGGATGGCCTTGCGCGCTTCGTCGTCGTCGAACAGGGCGGCGTTGGCGTGCAGGGGCAGGTAGGCAAACGCGGCCATCAAGGCGGCGGCGACGCCGGCTTTCGAGAATGTCATCATGGGTCGGGCTTTCTAAGGTTACGCAAAACATGCAAACGGGGCGCCGGGCGGTGAATCACCGCGCTGCGCCCCATTATTATGCCTATGACTGGCCAGTTAGGTAAGCGTCAATGCTTGCGCGCTCACCCGTCAACATCAATAAACGATGTCAGCGCGGCGGTTTTCAGCCCATGCTGCTTCGTTGCTGCCTTGTGCTTTAGGCTTTTCTTTGCCCAGCGACACGGCTTCCATCTGGCCTTCCGGCACGCCCAGGGCGGCCATCGACTTGCGCACGGCTTCAGCACGTTTCTGGCCCAGGGCCAGGTTGTACTCGGCGCCACCGCGTTCATCGGTGTTACCTTGGATCAGGATCTTGCGCGATGGGGTTTTCACCAGGTAGGCAGCGTGGTTTTGCACGACTGGGGTGTCCGCTTCGCGTACGACGTATTTGTCGAAGTCGAAGTAGATGCTGCGGTTAGCCAGCACGCCTTTTGGATCGTCCAGTGGATCGACCGATGCGGTCGTGACTGGCTGAACTTGACGGGTGTCAACTGGAGCGACGACTTTTTCAGGAGCGCGCTCAACCACTGGGGTTTCTGCTACTTTGACTGGGGTGCTGCAGGCGGACAGCAGAGCTGCGGTAGCGGCGATGAATGCCAAACTTTTAAAGTTACTCATTTTTATTCTCCGGGTCATGGTTAAAGGTGAAACTGTACAGCATTTACTTCATAAAAGGACCCCAGGTGGGCTCCTTGATATTGCCAGCTTGCGTAGTCAAACGCTGTTTGACGCGGCCATCCACCGATACCACTGCCAGCGACTTGCGTCGTCCGGATTCGGTCGCGTACATGATATATTTCCCGTTGGGCGAAAAGCTCGGTGATTCGTCGTTGGCGGTGTCCGACAGGCGCAGTTCCTGGCCACTAGCCAGGTCGAGCGCGTAGAGCTGGAAATTGCCGTCGCGACGGGAAATATAAGCAAGTGTCTTCCCGTCGGACGAGATCCGCGGGCTGATGTTGTAGGAGCCGCCAAACGTCACGCGCTTGGCTTCGCCGCCGCTGACCGACATGCGGTAGATTTGTGGTCCGCCGCTGCGATCGCTGGTGAAGTAAATGCTTTGGCCATCGGCCGAGAATTGCGGTTCCGTATCGATGCCGCTGCTGTTGCTGACGCGGCGCAAGCCGCTGCCGTCAGCATTGACGGTGTAGACCTGGGTATGGCCGTCGCGCGACAGGGCCACGGCCAGGCGCGAACCGTCCGGGCTCCAGCTTGGCGCGGAATTGCTGCCTTTTTCGTTCGACACGATGGTGCGCTGGCGCGTCACCAGGTTTTGCACGTAGACGATGGGCTTTTTCTTTTCAAACGACACATACGCCACCTTGGTGCCGTCCGGCGACCAGGCTGGCGAAATGATCGGCTCGTTCGAGCGCAGGGCGACCTGGATGCCTTCGCCATCGGCGTCGGCCACTTCCAGGCGGTATTCGCGGCCCGATTGCGTGACGTAGGCGATGCGCGTGGCGAACGCGCCTTTGACGCCCGTCAGCTTTTCATAGATGTCGTCGGCGATCTTGTGCGCCAGCAGGCGATTGAACTGCGGCGCGGCCGCATTGTTCATGCTGGAAATCTGCGCGCCCTTGATGGTGTCGAACAGCTTGTAGCGCACGTCCAGGCGGCCATCGGCCATGCTTTGCACGGTGCCGGCCGCCAGCGCGTCGGCGCCGCGCGATTTCCATTGCTCGTAGCTGACGGGTGCCGTTTCCGACACGGGTGCATCGGCGTCGATCAGCTTGAACACGCCGCTGCGCGCCAGGTCGGCCTTGATAATGCCGGACAGCGATTGCGGCGCCGCCGATTCATTGACGAAGCTGGCGACGGCCACCGGGATCTGGTTGCTGCCGATCCCCGTAATCTCCACGCGCAATTGCGCCTGGGCGCCGGCCGCGCCCAGCATCAGGCTGGCGCAGAGCACGACATAGCTCATTTTTTTCATGGTCATCATTTAGGCAAATCCTTCATCTCGAATATGAGTTCAATCTCGCGTTCCACGGTGCCGTCTTTTTTCTTCGGCAGTGGCGACGATTTATTAATGGCGTTTTCCACCGAGCTGTCATACGCCGGCAGGCCGCTACTTTTTATCTTTCGGACCGAAATAATTTCCCCAGTTGGCAGTTGCTCGATCTTGAACACGGCGCGCGGGTTGCCCGGCACGTCCGTGCTACCGCTGTACGCGATATTGCTCTTGATCTTGCTCGTCAGGGCAGCGACATAGCCGCTGTCCTTGCGTGGCGCGGTCGCTTTCGCGGCCGTGCCCGTCGTACCGGCGCCCGCCGCACCCGTGATGCGGCTCATTTCCGCGGCGCGCGCCTTGTCGGCGGCTTTTTTCTCTTCCGCCGCTTTTTTCGCCTTGGCAGCTTTTTCCGCCGCCGCTTTTTTCTCGGCCAGTTCTTTCTCGGCTTTTTCTTCCGCCGCTTTTTCTTTCTCTTTTTCCAGCTTGGCTTTCTCGAGCTTGTCGGCTTTTTCCTTCTCGCGCTTTTCAGCCTTGTCTTTTTCTTTCTGCTTCTGTTTTTCCAGTTCGCGCTTTTCTTCCTCGCGTTCCTTCTGTTCCTGCTTGCGGCGTTCTTCCGCTGCCGCTTTCTCTTTTTCTTCCTTCAGCTTGGCTTTCTTGCGCTCGAGGGCGATCTCCGCCTCGCGCAGGTCGACCTTCGGCTCCGGCGCGGCCACGGGCGGCGGTGGCGGCGTGGCAGGCTGTTCCACTTGCGGTTCCGGCGGCGGTGCCGGTGTCGGCTCCGGTTGCGTCGCCACTTCGGGCGGCGGTGCGGCCGTCTGTACTTTCAGGTCCCACACTTCCGCTTCGACGGCGACAGGTTCCGTATTTTGCCAGTGTACGCCCACCCACAGGAAAAACAGCAGGCCAAGGTGCATCGCCAGCGCCAGGCCCAGCGAGGGCCAGCGGCTGCGTTCGCGCGGCACGCTGTAGGGCTTGCCGAGTACATGGTCGATTTGTTTGGTCTGCAAAGTCTAGTCTATCTAAAAACGGTCAAGTCTGGAAACAGGGTGCTGCGCTTACTTGGTGGCCAGGCCGACGCGGGTAATGCCCATCTTTTTCGCTTCCGAAATGAGCTGGATCACATCGTCGTACTTGCTTTCCTTGTCGCCCGCGATCATCACGGGATAGTCTGGATTGCTTTCGTGCAGGCCGCGCAGCTTGCGCAGCAGGGCGTCGCGGTTCGGTTCCGTTTCCGGCGCCAGCTGTTCCTTGCCGATCACGCCGATCGACAGCGAACCATTTGGCTTGAGCACGATCTGGATATAGTCATCGGGCGGTTTCGCCGACTTTTCCGCGTTGGGCAAGTTCACCACGCTGGGATTGTTCGACGACGGCATCACCATGAAAATGATCAGCAGCACCAGCATCACGTCGATGTACGGCACGACGTTGATCTCGGACTTGAACTTGCGGCCGCGGCCGCCGCGCATGCCGCCGCTATTGAATGAGGAACCCATGGACGCTGCTCCCTCTTAGCGCGACTGGCGCTGCAAGATGTTGGAGAATTCCTCGACGAAGCTCTCGAAGCGGATCGCCAGGCGGTCGATGTCATGCGAAAAACGGTTGTAGGCGACGACGGCGGGAATCGCGGCGAACAAGCCGATGGCGGTGGCGATCAGCGCTTCGGCAATACCGGGCGCGACGGCGGCCAGGGTGGCTTGCTGCACGTTGGCCAGGCCGCGGAAGGCGTTCATGATGCCCCACACGGTGCCGAGCAGGCCGATGTACGGAGAGACGGAGCCGACGGAGGCGAGGAAAGCCAGGTGCGATTCGAGCACGTCCATTTCACGCTGGAAGGCGGCGCGCATGGCGCGGCGTGCGCCGTCGAGCACGGCGCCCACGTCCAGCGCTTCACGCGAACCGTAGGAAGCCTTGCCCTTGATGAATTCGCCCATGCCGGCGTCGAAGATACGGGCCAGCGCGCCGCTCTGGTCGCGGTTGCCACTGGCGTTCTGGTGCAGCGCATGCAGGTTGCCGCCGGCCCAGAAGCTGCGTTCGAATTCGATGGTTTGCTTGCGCGCCTGGCGCACGGCAAACATCTTGCGGAAAATGTAGGTCCAGCTGGTCAGGGAAATCAGCAGCAGCAGGGCCATGATCAGTTGCACGATCAAATGGGCATTGGTGATGAGCGCGAGGAAAGAAAGATCTTGTGTAACGTTCATTGGCTGGCAGTCTGTTGGGTGAATTATCCGGGGGTGGCGGTAGGGCTCAGGCGGCGCGCATGCGGGCCGCGACGGCATCGGGCACGGCGCGCGGGCGCAGTGCCGAGTCGACGCAGCCGATCTTGACGCGGGCCGTGTTGAGCAGGCGGTCGCCGCACCAGGCTTGTTGCAGGAAAACGATGGAGGCGCGCCCCATTTTCTCTATGCTTAGGGTTAATCTTACCGTGTCATCGAGCCTGGCTGGCGCATGATAGTCGGCGTTGACGCTTTTGACAACGAACATTGCGTCGTGCTGTTCCAGCAATTCTTGCTGGCCCACATCGATGGAGCGCAGCCATTCGGTGCGCGCGCGTTCGAAGAATTTCAGGTAGTTAGCGTAATAGACGATGCCGCCGGCGTCGGTGTCTTCATAGTAGACACGTACGTTCCAGGTAAAGACTGAAGGCATGTTTATTGCGCCAGTAGTGAGATTGAGCAACATTTTACGCGATTTTTCTTCTTGTGACTGTGGGCGCTTGCTGGAAAGCCATGCAAAAGCAGCATATAAGTTGCACCGCAGCATTGTAAATCCGGGGCGGGCAATGGCAAGCCTCGTAACATACGCTTACAAGCCGCAGTCAGGTTTAAGTCCAGCTTAAGCGCCGCGGCCGTGCCCGGGCTGCGGTGGCGCGCGGCGATTATAGCTGCACGGTTGCATTCCTTGCTCAATTTGGGCACTTAACTTACAATTTGACTTCCATTACGTCTCACGTGACTGGCGAAAAGTCGGGCGATCTCCATGAATGGCGATCGGCAAACCGGCGAAAGGTGGGCACCCACCGGGAAACGTGAGATTTTTCATCAGCCGTTCGCCTGGGTAGCCACTATGGAAAAGCACGAAGAGGCTGCCTATCCAATGTTGTTATTCACTTAACGCCGGCTCCCCTCATTCGATCCAACCTGCCAGTACAAGCACCCTCATACTTGGAGTTTTTACATGTTTGCAAAAGATCACACCCTCGCCAACGTCGATCCTGAATTGTTCGCCGTCATTCAAAAAGAAAACACGCGCCAGCACGACCATATCGAGCTGATCGCGTCGGAGAACTACACGTCGCCAGCCGTAATGGAAGCGCAAGGCTCGCAGCTGACGAACAAGTACGCCGAAGGCTATCCAGGCAAGCGCTACTACGGCGGCTGCGAATACGTCGACGTGGCCGAGCAACTGGCCATCGACCGCGTCAAGCAGCTGTTCGGCGCCGAATGCGCGAACGTGCAGCCGAATTCCGGCTCGCAGGCGAACCAAGGCGTGTTCTTCGCCATGTTGAAACCAGGCGACCTGATCATGGGCATGTCGCTGGCCGAAGGCGGTCACCTGACCCACGGCATGCCGCTGAACATGTCCGGCAAATGGTTTGACGTCGTGTCGTATGGCTTGACGGCGGAAGAAGACATCGACTACGAGGCGATGGAACGCCTGGCCCGCGAACGCAAGCCGAAACTGATCATCGCTGGCGCATCGGCCTTCTCGAAAAAGATCGACTTCGAGCGTTTCAGCAAGATCGCCAAGGAAGTGGGCGCCTACTTCATGGTCGACATGGCCCACTACGCGGGCTTGATCGCCGCCGGCCTGTACCCGAACCCGGTGCCGTTCGCCGACTTCGTCACCTCGACCACGCACAAATCGCTGCGCGGCCCGCGCGGCGGCATCATCCTGATGAAGGCCGAACACGAAAAAGCCATCAACTCGGCCATCTTCCCTGGCATTCAGGGCGGCCCGCTGATGCACGTGATCGCCGGCAAGGCCGTCGCCTTCAAGGAAGCGCTGAGCCCTGAATTCGTCGAATACCAGAAACAAGTGATCAAGAACGCCGACGTGCTGGCGAAAACCCTGATCAAGCGCGGCCTGCGCATTGTTTCCGGCGGCACCGAATCGCACGTCATGCTGGTCGACCTGCGCGCCAAGAACCTGACGGGCAAGGAAGCCGAAGCCATCCTCGGTTCCGCGCACATCACCTGCAACAAGAACGGCATCCCGAACGACCCGCAAAAACCCTTCGTCACCTCGGGCATCCGCCTGGGCAGCCCGGCGATGACGACGCGCGGTTTCAAGGAAGCGCAAGCGGAAGAAGTGGGCAACCTGATCGCCGACGTGCTGGACAATCCGCATGACGCCGCCACCATCGAGCGCGTGAAAGCGGCCGTGAAGGTGCTGGCCGACGCGCACCCTGTGTACGCAGCATAATTATTTGTCCAGAATGTGTCATACGGAGTAAGATTCTGTATGACACATTCCTTCGTGCCCAAGGGCGCCCGGAGTGATTCGGGCGCCCTTTGTACAAGGGTGGCGATTTCCCGTAATTATTACTATAAAGTTGTAGCCAGCCCATGAAATGTCCATTTTGCCAGCACGGCGACACCCAGGTTCTCGATACGCGCGTATCGGAGGAAGGGGATGCCATTCGGCGGCGGCGCCGCTGCGGCAAATGCGACAAGCGTTTCACCACGTACGAACGCATTGAACTTATCATGCCGGCCGTCGTCAAAAAGAATGGCAGCCGGACGGAGTTCGCTGCGGATAAGTTGCGCGGCAGTTTGATGCTGGCCTTGCGCAAGCGTCCCGTCGCGGCCGCCTCCGTGGATACGGCCATCGCGTCCATCCAGGAAAAACTGCTGACCAGCGGCTTGCGCGAAGTCGATTCCGGCTATATCGGCGAACTCGTCATGCAGGAACTCAAGCGCCTCGACAAGATCGCCTATATCCGCTTCGCTTCCGTCTACAAGAATTTCGAAGACCTGGCCGAGTTCCAGGATGCGATCGCCGAAGTGGGGCAGGCACGCAAGCCCTGACGCTCACTGTATCGGCGACGGGGCCGCTCATGTGCCCCGTTTTGCGCCCCGTGTTCACCACGCCAGCGTTCGTCTGGCAAGCGACCTGATCAATACCTACGCCGTTCCTCTCATCTTATCGCTGCGCTGTTTGCGCTAGCGCAGACCCCGTTTTTTGCGCGCGCCTATCTTGTAGCTGGGCCGCCTGTTCTTGCGACTCTTTCTGCGGAAGGGAGTAAGGCATGCGCATGGGCGGTCGCGATAAGTTTCTGGCCGGTGGCAGCAGCCTCGTCGAGGTGCTGGTGTCGCTGCTGCTGTTGGCGCTGGGCTTGCTCGGCGCCAGCATTTTGCAACTGCATTCCCTGCGCGCGCGCCACGATTCCGCGCTGTTGTCGACGGGCGCGCAACTGGCGGCCGGCATGGCCGAGCGCATGCGCGCGAACAGCGTACTCATGCATGGACCCGATGCGGGCAATCCCTACCTGAACGTGGCCTACGCGGCGGACGATGCCGACGCTGGCGGCGGCGCGCCCGACTGCTTCGGCGCTGCCGCCTGCGGCGCGGCCGAACTGGCGCAATTCGACATCGCCGAGTGGAAACAGCAACTGCATGCGGCCTTGCCCGGCGCGCGCCTGCATATCTGCCGCGACACTTCCGTGTGGGATGCCGCCGCGCAAGGCTTGCACTGGGCGTGCAGCGGCGGCAAGGGCGCGCCCATCGTCATCAAGCTGGGCTGGCGCGCACGCCTGCCCGATGGCTCTCCCGCCGATAACGCGGCAGGCGAGTCGCTGCCCAGGCTGGCATTCCAGCTGGGCGGAGGCGGCGCATGAACGGCGTGTATTTCCACCGGCGCCGGCAGCGCGGCATGAGCCTGGTCGAGCTGCTGGTGGCCCTGTCGCTGGGCGCGCTGCTGATGCTGGCTGCGAGTAGCGTGCTGCTGGCCGCCAGCGGCAGCTATGGCGACCAGTCCGCCAGCGCGCGCCTGGACGACAATGGCCGCTATGCGCTCGACACCATCGCCCGCGCCGTGCGCCAGACGGCGTATGTGAATTGGGACAGCAGCGCCGCGCCCGTCGCCCATGCCGATGACGACAGCGCGAATATCGCCGGACTCGACGCGCGCAGCCTGGGCAAGAGCAGCGAAGGCATCAGCGGCGCCTTGCCCGGTGCCCTGCATGGCAGCGATGTGCTGGCCCTGCGCTATTACGGTGCCGGCAAGGAAGAGGGCGGCGACGGGTCCGTGCTCAATTGCGCCGGTTTTGGCGTGGGCGCCGCGCAAACGGAGGCGCAGCGGGGCTGGAGCATCTTCTATGTGGCGCAGGGCGCCGATGGCGAAGGCGAGCTGCGCTGCAAATACCGTGGCGCGAACGGCTGGGGCGCGGACGCCGTCATCCGTGGCGTCGACGGTTTCCAGGTGCTGTATGGTCTCGACACCGATACGCCGCCCGATGGCGTGGCGAACCGGTATGTCAACGCCAGCGCGCTCGACGCCTACGATGCGGCGCTGGTGCTGGCGGGCGCCGATGCGGCCGCGCGCCAGCGCGATTTGCAGCGGCGCACGCACTGGAAGCGCGTGGCCAGCGTGCGCGTGGCCTTGCTGCTGCATGGCGAGGCGGGCCAGGCGGACAAGATGGCGGAACTGGGGCCGGCGCAGTTCGACCTGTTCGGCAAGGCATATGCCGAGGCGCAAGGCGCCGGCGACACGGGCGTGCGCATCGCGCGCGCTTCCTTGCCCGCCGCGACGCGCTCCCGGCTGCGGCAACTGGTGCAGACGAGCATCATGCTGCGCAACGGGCCGGCATAGGAGGGGGGCACGATGGCTGGCGCGGGCGTTACCTGTTGCTTGTCTCGTGCGCGCCACGGTGGCACCACCCTCGTGTATGTGCTGTGCCTGCTGGTAATCATCTTGCTGCTGGGCATATCGGCGGCGCAGATGGCCTTGCAGGGCGAAAAGGCGGCACGTGGCGAGCGCGACCGGCAGATCGCGTTTCAGGCGGCGGAGGAAGCATTGGTGGATGCGCAGAACGATATCGAAGGCTTGCCCGGCGCACCGGGGCGTAGCAGCCTCTTCGCACCAGGCAGTGCGGCCGGGTTCGCGGACGGCTGCGGCGAAGGAGGCGCACTGGGCCTGTGCCTGCCCGCGCCCCCGGAGGCGCCGGCCCTCTGGCTGAGCATGGACCTCGATGGCGCCGAGGGAGGAAGTAGCAGCCGCGCGGTGCCGTATGGCCAGTTTACGGGCGCCGTCATGCAGACGGGACAGGGTTTCCTGCCGTCACGCCGGCCCCGCTACCTGATCGAATTGCTGCCGTTTCACCCGCCCGGCGCGCAGGCGGCGGCAGTGGCCGGCGGCATGGCCACGGAAAGCTATGTGTACCGCATCACTGCGATCGGTTTTGGCGCGCAGGAAAACACGCAAGTCGTGCTGCAAAGTTATTATCGCAAGCAGGCGGCTGGAGCGGCGCCATGAGGGCTTTGTCGTTTGCTTTGCTATCCGCTTGGTGGTCCGCCTGGCTGCTGCTGATAGGCTTGGTTTGCCTGGTTTGCGGCGCCGCTGTTGCGGCCGCACCTCCCGTGGCGCTGACACGGGCCGACGCGGGTTTGCACGGCGCCAGAGTGCCGCCAAATCTGCTGCTCAATCTGTCCTTCACGCATGCGGCGGCCGCCGCCGCGTATGGCGGCGACTATGTGCCGCAGCGCGAGTACCTGGGTTACTTCCATGCGCGCATGTGCTACAGCTATCCGTACCGCAGCAAGGATGGCGTCATGTTGCCGGACTTGCGCGTAGCGACCGCTTACTTCTCCGTGCTGAAGCCGGCCGATGCGCAGCACGGCTGCGGCGGCGATAGTTTTAGCGGCAACTTTCTGAACTGGGCCAGCGCCAGCATGCTCGACATCGTCCGTTACGCCCTGACGGGCGGCGACCGCGTCATCGACGAGGTGCGCAAGACGGTGCTGCAGCGCGCCTACCTGCCCGATGCGGGCAGCCCCATCGACTTCTATGCCCATCCCGTTTTTTTCCCGCGCAAGGTCCTGCAGGCCGGCGTGGCGGCGGCGACGCCGTTTGCGCTGGCGCAATTGGTCATTGTTTCCTGCCGTAACCGGCTGCTGTTCGGCGACGCCAGCTTGCCCCCGGGCGGCAATTGCGACGCGCCCGGCGCTGCTGCCACGCACGGCGTGTTCCTCGCGCGCGTGCGCGTCTGCGATGCCGATGAGGGGCCGCTGCGCGACGACTTGTGCCTCGCATATGGCAAGAACTACAAGCCGGTGGGCGCCGTGCAGCGCCATGGCGGCCGGGTGCGCGTGGGCGTGTTTGGCCATTTGAACGGCGTGCCCGCCGGCGCCGGCCCCGTGTATGGCGGCGTGCTGCGCGCGCCGCTGGCCCACGTGGGCAGGCAGCGCTGGACGGCGCCCGAGTTTATGCCGCAAGACAATCCCGGCGCCGAATGGAATCCCGCCACTGGCGTGTATGCGTATCAAACTGTGTATCAAGCTGCGGGCCCTGGCGGCGGGGTGACCGCTTACATCAATGGCCTGGGCCGCAGCAACGCCGCGCATCCGGGCGCGTACGCCAGCGCCGCGCCGCTGGCTGAATTGCTGTACGAATCGCTGCGCTACCTGCAGGGACGGCAAGCGAGCGCCATAGTGCCTCCTGCCACGGCGCCGCCTGCCACCGATGAGGGCTTGCCGGTCGCGACTGCGTGGAGCGACCCGCAGACGGCCAGTTGCCAGCGTCACATCGTCGTCAGCCTCGGCGACGCGGGCATGGCGGGCGACCGTTACGTGCCCGGCAATGTGCCAGCGGCTCCCGCCTCGCCCGTAGATCGCGCCCGCGCGCCGGACGGTTTTGCGCCGCCGCCGTTCGACGCGATGGCCTGGACGCATGCGGTAGGCAGCCTGGAAAGCGGCGGCACGCCCGGCAATCCCGCGCCACGGCCCGAACTGGCGGCGCTGGAATTGCTGGCCGACGGGGCGGGCGGCGCCAGCTACCATGCGGCGGGCCTGGCCTACTGGTCGCATGTGCAGGCGCTGCGGCCTGGCGGCAAGAACGACGGTATGAACCACATCGACCACTACGCGGGCGATTTGCGCCAGGGCGGTCCGGCCGGCGAATCTGCAGCCACTCCCGCCGCTACTCCCTTGCTGCTGGCGGCCAAGTATGGCGGTTTTCTTGATGCGAACGGCGACGCCAACCCATTCAAGAGCGCGACGGGCGGCGCGCTGGAGGAATGGAGTCTAGATGGCCGCTGGCCCGCCCATTATCTGCCCGGCAGCGATCCGGTCGCCCTGATCGCGGGACTGCGCGCGGCCTTTGCGGCCGCCGACAAGGGCAGCTTGCCGGCGACGCTGACGGGGCCTGCCCTGATGGCGCTGGCCAGCGGCACGGAAGAGGCATACTGGTTCCAGACGCAGCTGCGCCTGGACGATGGGTCCATGACCTTGTCGCGCAGCGGGTTTGCCGTGGGCGCCGATGGCGCACTGCTTCCCGGCAAGCCATGGTGGCGCGTGGGCGGACAGGAGCAGCCCGCGCCAGATGGACCGCCAGCGGCCTTGCGTCCCGTCTACACGCTCGACGCCAAGGGCGCCCTGATGCCGCTGGCCTGGGCGCGGCTGGACGCGGAACAGCGCGGCGCATTCGACGGCAGCGATGGAAAAGGCGAGGCGCGCCTGACTTACCTGCTGGGCCAGCGTACGCACGAGGCGGGCCAGCCAGGCGGCTTCCTGCGGCGCAGGTCCGGCAGCCTGGGCGCGGCGCCGCATGGCAAGCTGCTGTACGTGGGCGCGCCGGGGCAGGGCATGCCTGGGGCCGGTTATGGCGTGCACCGCCAGGCGCTGCTGCAGCGCCGGAAAATGCTGTACCTGGGCGCCAACGATGGCTTGCTGCACGCCTTCGATGCGCGCACGGGCGGCGAATTGTTTGCCTATCTGCCCCAGGCGCTGCTGCACGCGGTGCCAGCCGCTGCGAGCACTCACTACAGCCCCGGCCCGCTGCTCGATGGCGCGGCGGCCACGGCGGAAGTGCTGGCATCGGGACACTGGAAGACGGTGCTGGTGTCGGGCATGGGTGGCGGGGCGCAAGGCGTGTTTGCGCTCGACATCACGGACCCGGCGCGCTTCGCGCAGGAAGGGGCGTTGTGGGAATTCACGGACCGCGATGACAGGCTGATGGGCAATGTGCGCGCGCCGCCCGCCTTTGCCCGCATCAACATGGGCGGCAAGGAGGGGGCGCCTGCTTACCGCGATTTTGCCATCGTCGCCAGCGGCTACAACAACCATGTTGACGACGGCAAGGACACGACGGCACCCGCATCGGCCGCCGCCATCTTCCTGCTGGCGCTGGACAAGGCACCCGGCACGCCTTGGATGTTGGGAAGTAATTACTTCCGCCTCAAGGTGCCCGTGTCCAGCGGCGGCGATGGCGGCCATGACGCTGATGCGGGCGCGGACGCCATGGCCCAGGCGCTGGGTCCGCCCGCCGTGGTGCCGGGCGGCGACGGTGCGCTGGCGTATATGTATGCAGGCGATTTGCAGGGCAATATCTGGCGCCTCGACATGGCTGGCGGGCCGCCGTGGAAGGAGGGCCAGGGGCGCAAGCTCGTCTTTGTTGCGCGCGACGCGCAGGGCCGGCGCCAGCCCGTGACGCAGCAACTGAACGTGGCGTACGCGCCCGGTGGCGGTTATCTGCTGTTGTTTGGCACGGGCAAGCTGGTCGAGGCGGCCGATACCTGGCCTTCCGCCTTTCTGTCGCAGTCGTTTTATGCCGTGCACGACGATGTGCGGGAAACATCTCCCACGCGCAGCCGTGCCGACCTGGAACAGCGCAGCCTGGGCGAAGTTGCGGGCGGCGTGCGCGTCGACGGCGCCGAGCTGCGCTACACGGGCAGCGACGCCATGCGCGGCTGGTATCTCGATTTCCTCAATACCGCCCAGACGGGCGAGCGCAGCATCAATAGTCCCGTGCTGGCCGCCGGAAGGGTGCTGTTCAATACCGTCCTGCCGGGGCGCGACCCTTGCGCCAAGCCGTCCACGCGCCTGTACGTGCTCGATGTGCTGAGCGGCTTTGCCGCCGATGGCGCCGGTATGGTGCAGGCGGGCGAGCAGACGGGGCGCTTGTTCGACGGCCTGGCGCGCGCGCCGCCGCTGGCGCTGGAACTGACCAGCACGGTGGGCGCCGCGACGGCGGCAGGTCGGGCCGAAGGGCGCAAGGAGCTGGCGGTGCTGCAACCGGGCTTGCCCGGCGCGGCGAGCGTGGCGGGACTCAAGGTCGTCAGCGCGCCGCTGCCCGCCCGGCGCCTCAGCTGGCGCGAAGTGGCGAACTGGCGCGAATTGCACGAGGCGGCCAAGAAGAAATAAAAGAGGGGCATGGCTGGCGTGTCGCAAGTAACCGGCGTGCAGACCGGCGCCGCGCATCGGCCGGCGGTTTTTGGGAAGAAGGGAGGTCAGATGGAAATGCTGGCAAGCCGGAACTGGGCCGGTGCAAACGGTCGCGCCCCTGCCTCCATCCCGGGCTTCAGCCTGATCGAACTGCTGGCCGCGCTGGCGATCATGAGCCTGCTGCTGGCGCTGGCTGTGCCCGCTTATCACGGCCATGTCGTGCGCGCCAAGCGGGTACAGGGGCAGGCGGCCCTGCTGCGGCTGATGCAGCAGCAGGAGCGCTATTATTCGCAGAACAACCACTATCTGGCGTTTTCCTCGGCCTCGCCGGCGCCGCAGGCGCAAGCGTTTCCATGGTGGTCAGACGATGGGGGCGCGGCCGGCAGTGCGTATGAAATCGAGGCGCTGGCCTGTCCCGGCCTGTCGATCGGGCAATGCGTGCTGTTGCGCGCTACGCCGGGCACGTCCAAGGTCGATGCGCGGTTCCAGGATGCCGATTGCGGTGTGCTGTCCTTGAGCAGCACGGGCCAGCGCGGCAGCAGCGGCCCCGCCAGCCATTGCTGGTTCTAGACCATGGCCACGCGCAAGCGTCCAATGTGGAGCAGGCGCACTTGCGGGCATACCTTGCCCGAATTGCTGGCCGTGCTGGCGATTACAGCTCTGCTGGCGGCCGCGGCCCTGCCCAGCTTGCAGCATCTGCTGGCGCGCCAGCAAGTGCGCGCGGCGGCCACGGACTTGTTCTCGGCCATCGAGTTGACGCGGGCGCAGGCGATGGCGCGCGGACAGCGCGTGTTGCTGATGCCGGCAGGACCCGGTGGCACGGACTGGCGCACGGGCTGGCTGGTCTTTATCGACCGTAATGCCAGCCTGGCGTTTGACGAGGGCGACGAATTGCTGTTCCGCCAGGGACCGCTGCCAGCGGGCATCACGGCCCAGTTCGCGTTTTCCTCGGCCACGGCACCGTTTTATATCGCCTACAATGGCGCAGGACGCAGTTGCAGCGCGACCAATAGCCTGGCGGCGCGCTGGGGCACCTTGTCCCTGGCTTTGGAAAAGCAGGTGCGCCATATTAAAATCAATATGCTGGGCAGGGTGCGCGTGTGCGACCCGCAGCAGCAAGCGGTCAATTGCAGCGGCGTGGCCGACAGTTCGTAACCCGACTTATCTATTACTCACTCTCAAAGAAGCCCGTGGAAATACTCAACGATATCGATGGCATGCGCCTGGCGCTGGAATGGGCGGCGCGCGGTTTATACACGACCTCGCCCAATCCCCGCATCGGCTGCGTGATCGTCCGGGATGGTCAGGTGATCGGCGCCGGCGTGACGCAGGCGGCCGGGCAGGATCATGCCGAGGTGCAGGCGCTGGCCAATGCGGCGGCGCGCGGCAATGACGTGCGCGGCGCCACGGCCTATGTCACCCTGGAACCGTGCAACCACCATGGCCGTACGCCGCCTTGCTCCGATGCGCTCGTGCGCGCAGGGTTGGGGCGCGTCGTGGCCGCCATGACGGACCCGAACCCGCTGGTGTCGGGTCAGGGGCTGGCCAAGCTGGAAGCGGCCGGTATCGCCGTCACCACCGGGGTGCTGGCCGACGAGGCATATGAAATGAATATCGGCTTCTTTTCGCGCATGCAGCGCGGCAAGCCGTGGGTGCGCATGAAAACGGCGGCCAGCCTGGATGGCATGACGGCCTTGCACAATGGCCAGAGCCAGTGGATCACGGGGCCGCAGGCGCGTGCCGATGGTCACGCGTGGCGCGCGCGCGCCTGCGCCATCCTGACGGGCATCGGCACGGTCAAGGCGGACGACCCGCAACTGAACGTGCGCGCCGTCGAGACGCCGCGCCAGCCGCGCCGCATCGTCGTCGACAGCCGGCTCGACATCAGCCTCGACGCGCGCATCTTGCAGGGCGGCGGCACGTGGATCGTGGCGGCCGTGGCCAACCCGGAAAAGGAAGCGCAGCTGCGCGCCCTGGGCGCGGAAGTCATCATGTTGCCGAATGCGGCAGGCAAGGTCGACCTGGCCGCGCTGATGCTGGAACTGGGACGCCGGCAAATCAATGAAGTCCACGTCGAGGCCGGCTCCAAGCTGAACGGTTCGCTGATCCGCGAAAGCTGCGTCGACGAGTTGCTGGTCTACCTGGCGCCCACCTTGCTGGGCGACGCGCAAGGCATGTTTGCCTTGCCGGCATTGACGGATATCAAGCAGCAGCGGACCTTGCAATTTCACCAGGTCCAGCAAGTGGGCGAAGATTTGCGTATCCTTGCAAGATTCGCCCAGCGCAATTAATACTTTCATCATTTTTATAAGGTTAGCTCCATGTTCACAGGAATTGTTGCCGCCATTGGCAAGATTGAAACCGTGCAAGCACTCGAAGGCGGCCTCGACGCAGGCGTGCGCCTGAACATCCACGCGGGCGGCTTGCCGCTGGCCGACGTGGCCTTGGGCGATTCCATCGCCATCAATGGTGCCTGCATGACGGTGGTGGAAAAGTCGGACACGGGTTTTGCCGTCGATGTCTCGCGCGAAAGCCTCAATTGCACCGTGGGCCTCGATACGACGACGGAAGTGAACCTGGAAAAAGCCCTGACCCTGGCCGAGCGCTTGGGCGGCCACCTGGTGTCCGGCCACGTCGACGGCCTGGGCATCGTGCGCAAGTTTGAAGCCGTGGGCGAATCGTGGGAACTGGTGATCGAAGCGCCGCACGAACTGGCGAAATACCTCGCCTTCAAAGGTTCCGTCGTCGTCAATGGCGTATCGCTGACCGTCAACCGCGTGGAAGACCTGGGCGCGGGTGCCGTCAACGGCTGTCGCTTCTCGATCAATTTGATTCCCCACACCATCGCCATGACCACCCTGAAACACTTGACGGTCGATGGCAAGGTCAACCTGGAGATCGACCTGATCGCCCGCTATGTCGAGCGCATGCTGTCACTGGACAAGGCTGCCGCCTGATACAAGAACACCGCAACACATTCTCGCCTTGCCAAGCGTGTGTTGCTTTTCTTGCAGACGCGCATACTATGAAGCTTTCCGCAGTGGAGGCTAGTCATGGACCCGATTTCGCGCGCAACCGTGCCCAACACCATCCCGGCCACGTCCCGTGTGGATCAGACGGCGCCGCTGGCGCCCGCGCTGTCCGTGCCGCCTTCCAGCGCGGCGGCGGCCCTTGCCGCTTTGTCATCGACCCAGGTCGACATCTCCCCGCTGGGCCAGTTCCTGTCCGGCGTGGCCTTGTCGCGCCGGCAACTGCTGGCCTTGCAGGGCGCCACGGAGGAGGCCAGGGCGGCCAATACCCCCGTGAATGTCAATGACGACTTGCTGGCGCTGGCGCGGCAGCTGACGGAATCGTTCGCCCAGCTGCAAACGAGCGGCATCGATGCCAGCCAGCTGGCGACGGCGGGCGACACGCCGGGCAGCCTGGCGCAGCGCTACGATTTGCTGTCGGGCGACGGCACGACGGATGCGGCTGCCGCACTGGCGCAGGACGGCAGCCTGCTCACGCAGGCGGGCCTGGCCCACATCGGCATCGATTTGCGCAATGAAGATGTCAACCCCGCAACTTTACAGGCCGCGTATGCGGCCGACAGCAATGCCACCCTGAATGCCTTGCAGCAGGGAACGGACGTGCTGGCGCAGGTGGGCGCCGTGCTGGCCCAGCGGCAGGGCGCGCCGGTGGCGACCAATGTCGAAGCGGATTTGACGGGCGGCGCACTGCCGGCCAGCCCCGCGCAGGCCGCGCAGCCGCAGGCCATCGACGAGGCGCCGCCGCAAACGGCCGCGATTGCACAGCGACAACTGGAACTGCAACAGCAACTGGAAGCGGAAGAGCTGAACCTGGACTTGCAGGAGCTGCGGCCCCAGACGTCGGCGCAACAAGCCGACAATACCGCGGACTTGCCGCAGGTGCAGCGCACGGACAGCCAGCGCGTGGATGCCCAACGCTTCGACAACGACCGCGTGAATGCCGATCAGCAGGCGCAGCGGCAGGAAACCGCACGGGTGGACGAGTTGCGCCAGGGGCAAGTGCAGCAGCAGGGCTTGCAAGAGCAGGCGCAAGCGGCGGCGGACGATGCGGTGCGGGCGCAACTGGCCGCCAGCGACGCGCAAATGGCGGCCCAGGCGGCCAGCGAGCGGGCGCAGTCGCTGGCGCGCGCCGCGCAGGGGCAAGCCGATGCGGGCCTGGCGACGGCGCAAGCCCAGCTAGCCCAGCAAAATGCGCAGGCGCAAGAGCTGGCCGCGCAAGCGGCGGGCCGTGCCGTGCCGCCGCCCTCGTCGCAAGACCCGTCCGTGGCGGCGGCCATTGCCGCGTATAACCTGAACAATGCGGCCCTGAATCCCGGCTTGATGAACCGGCCATTGCCGGCCAGCGACTCGCGCCTGCCGCTGGTGGCGCCGGTGGCCCCCGTTGAACCGGTCAAGCCCGTGACGAAAATCTAGGGCAGCAGGGTGGCGTCCAGGGTGATGTTGGCTTTAAGCAGCTTCGACACGGGGCAGCCAGCCTTGGCCTTGCCCGTCAATTCCTCGAACTTCGCCTGGTCGGCGCCCGGTATCTTCGCTTTCAGGATCAGGTGGACGGCCGTGATGGCAAAACCGTCGTCGACCTTGTCGAGGGTGACTTCGGCCGTCGTTTCCATCTTTTCCGCCGTCAGGCCCGCTTCGCCGAGGATCAGCGACAGGGCCATGGTGAAGCAGCCCGCATGGGCGGCGCCGATCAATTCTTCGGGATTGGTGCCGGGCTTGCCTTCGAAGCGGCTGGCAAAGCCGTAGGGATATTCCTGCAAGGCGCCGCTGCGCGTGCTGATGGCGCCCTTGCCGTCCTTGATGCCGCCTGACCAGATGGCCGATCCGTTGGTTTTCATGTTGCCGCTCCTGTGTAGGGTGTCTCTGCGAATGGAGTGTCAAGCGCCGTGGCGGTGACTGGCTGATCTTATGCTCTTTGCAAGGCTGGCGGCGCGCGCCTTGCCGCCGCCGTGCGCAGGCTCGGGGAATCGGCGCTTTGTGGGGCCAGCTGCGGCGCCCATGCCGCAAAGCTGTCTTATTTCAGGTCTGCAAGCGCTAAATCCTTTAAAATAGCGGGTTATAAGAAAATTCCCGGAAATTCGCGGAATATTCGCACGCGATGTTTCAGTTTTTAGTCTCACTAAGAGGATCCATGATGTCTATATCCAGCACCGAAGAGATCGTCGCCGAATTGCGCGCCGGCCGCATGGTGATACTGGTCGATGAAGAAGACCGGGAAAATGAGGGCGATCTGGTGCTTGCCGCCGATTTCGTGACGCCTGAAGCCATCAATTTCATGATCACGCATGCGCGTGGCCTGGTCTGCCTGACCCTGACGGAAGAGCGTTGCGACGAGCTGAACCTGTCGATGATGACGTCGCGCAACGGCACCGCCTACGGCACCAATTTCACCGTGTCGATCGAAGCGGCCGAAGGCGTGACGACGGGCATTTCCGCCGCCGACCGCGCCAAGACCATCCAGGTAGCTGTTGCCAAGGGCACGCAGCCCAGCGATATCGTCCAGCCTGGCCACATCTTCCCGCTGAAAGCGCAAAAAGGCGGCGTGCTGATGCGCGCAGGCCATACGGAAGCCGGTTGCGACCTGACGGCCATGGCCGGCCTGACGCCCGCCTCCGTGATTTGCGAAATCATGAAGGACGACGGCACCATGGCGCGCCTGCCGGACTTGCTGGTGTTTGCCGAGCAGCATGGCCTGAAGATCGGCACGATTGCCGACCTGATCCATTACCGCAGCCAGACGGAGTCCCTGGTCGAACGCGTTGCTGAGCGTACCCTGCACACGGCGCATGGAGAATTCCGTTTGATCGCCTTCCGCGACAAGCCCAGCGCGTCGGCCCATCTGGCCCTCGTGCATGGCGACCTGGCACCCGGCCTGGAAGCGCTGGTGCGCGTGCACCAGCCCGTTTCCCTGCTGGACGTGCTGGAAAGCGAAGCGACCACCCACTCGTGGACGGTGGCCGCCTCGATGGCCGCCATCAAGCAATCCGAGCGGGGCGTGATGGTCTTGCTGAACTGCGGCGAGACGTCGAGCGAGCTGTTTGCCCAGTTCGCCGCGCTCGATACGCCGCAAGCCAAGCCGAAAGGCCGCGCCGCCAGCATGGACCTGCGCAGCTACGGCATCGGCGCGCAAATCCTGCGCGACCTGGGCGTGAGCAAGATGCAATTGCTGGCCAGCCCCCGCAAGATGCCGTCGATGGTCGGTTTCGACCTGGAAGTCACGGGTTTTCAGTGCCATCCAGGCCAGGACGCCTAACCAAATCTACTGCGCGTCGCGATTTGCGGCCTGCGATGCTCACTGTACTATTCGTACAGTTGCGCTTCTTGACCACAACTCGCTGCCGCTCGCTACGATTTTGTCAGGCGTCGATTTAAGAGTAAACGATGGCGGCATGTGCATGCCGCCCTGAACCACCAGATTAAAGAGGCATATGATGACCGTAGGAGCATACGAAACCAATTTTGCCGGCGAAGGTTTGCGCGTCGGTATCGTCCAGGCACGATTCAATGAAATCGTCGGCGGTGGCTTGCTGTCGGCATGCCTGGAAGAGTTGAGCAAGCTGGGCGTGGCCGATGAAGATATCCTGCACGTGACCGTGCCGGGCGCCCTGGAAATCCCGCTGATTCTGCAAAAAATGGCAGAAACCGAGCAATTCGACGCCCTGATCGCATTGGGCGCCGTGATTCGCGGTGAAACCTACCACTTCGAGCTGGTATCGAACGAATCGGGCGCGGGCATCACGCGCGTCGGTCTCGATTACGGCATCCCCATCGCCAACGCAGTGTTGACGACCGAAAACGACGAGCAGGCGGAAGTGCGCATGCTGGTCAAGGGAGCCGAAGCGGCACGCGTGGCAGTGGAAATGGCCAATCTGGCGCAAGCGCTGGAAGAGTTGCAAGACACAGACGAGGATTAATCGTGCTTGCGCCGCAGCGTGCTGTCCAACAGCGCGCCGCGGTATTCGTCACTATTTGCAGTAAATACGTATTTAAGAACAGGTAACAATCATGACTGAGAAAAATTTGCTCGCCAATCCCAGCAAAAACCGCACGCCGCGTCACCGCGCGCGCGAGTTTGCGCTGCAGGGCTTGTACCAGTGGCTGCTGAACAATGAAGACGCGACCACCGTCGTGAACAATATTCGCGCGGCCCACGGCTTCGACAAGGCCGATGGCGATCATTTCACGGTGCTGCTGTACGGCGCCATCAAGGATTCGCTGGCGCTGCGCGACAGCATGGCACCCTTGATCGACCGCAATATCGCGGAACTGTCGCCCATCGAACACGGCATCCTGCTGATCGGCGCCTTCGAGCTGAAGAACAACATGGAAATCCCGTACCGCGTCGTCATCAACGAAGCGGTCGAGCTGGCCAAGTCGTTTGGCGGCATCGACGGCCACAAGTATGTGAACGGCGTGCTCGACAAGCTGGCAGTGAAATTCCGCGAGGAAGAAGTCAACGCCAACAAGCGCAAGTAATATATAGCGTAGTTCCTGCGGCTGATGCCGCAGGGCAATAAAAAAGCCACCGGCACTTGCGTGCGGTGGCTTTTTCATTGGGCGCTGCTTTTCGGATGCCCCTGTGAGGGCTTTTAAAGGGTCACAGGCCGGCGATCTCGTTGTGCGGCAGCACTTTGATGGTGATGCCGCTTTCCGGCGCAGGCGCCTTGGCTGGCGCTGGCGTGTTCGATGCCATCACCGGCGTGCTGGTTGGCACGCGCTGGCCGGCCGACACTTGCTTCAGGCGGCGGTATTCGGCCAGCACGCGCGAGCCGTAGCCCGAGTCGGTGGCGAAGTTGGCGGCGCCCACATAGGTTTTCAAGCCCGCTTCGACGGAACCGCCACGCGTGACGTAGTCTTTCAGGATCAGGGAGCCGACGCGGATGTTGGCGACGGGATTCAGGGCTGCCTGCACGCCGCCCATTTCCTGGAAGCGCTCATGGTGCACTTTCGACATGACTTGCATCAAGCCTTGCGCGCCGACGGGGCTTTCCGCGAACGGGTTCAAGCCCGATTCGATGGCCATCACGGCCAGGATCAGCAGCGGGTCCAGCTTGATTTCGCGGGCCGTCAGGTATGCCGTCGAAACGAGCATATTGGTCGCATCGTTGGCCACGCGGTAGCGCTTGGAGAGCCAGTTGGTGACCCATTGCTGCTGCTTTTGCGTGCCCAGCAAGGCTTTTTCTTCCTTGGTCAAAGGTGCTTCGCTGGCGGCGGCCGTCTGCACGGATGCAGGCGCTTCCATCAGTGCCGACAGGGCCGGCGCTTCGACGGCTTGCGCTTCTGTCATCGGCAGCGGGAACAGGCTGTGCGTCAGTTGCTTGCCCAGGTCGGGGCGGAACATCAGCAGGGCGATCAGTGCCAGGGCAGAAATGCCGAAGACTGTCAGTGTGTGTTGCGCGGTGGTCAAAACACCACGTGCCGAAATGGCTTGTGCGCGGGCGCGCAAACGCGCCAACGCTGGCTGGCCAGCCACGGTTGAAGCAGGTAATGCTGCTTCAGTGCTACGATGAGTCATAGAGTTCCCCGAAATGTCGCGTCAACAGGCAGTCCCTCCGCGGTGTCGCGGTGTTGTGGGTACTGCCAATGCCGTGCATCAGAAATATCATCGTTTCCGCCGCGTATGGATGCGTGCGAGAAACGCCGTCATTGCTTGCTTGAGCTGATCGGTCCCATGCTGGTATTGGATCAGTCGCAATACAACTTTTACCGGGGGTAAGGCAGACGCCTTTTGAAAACACTCCTTAAAATGTCATGTGGAGCCCCGACTCCGTGAATGAAAGAGAAACGCTAAAATCAAGCTCTGGGCCGGCGTGCTCTTTCAAGTTGGGCGAATTGTAGAAGCCGTTTTATATCAAGTCAATACTAACGAATCGTTTCTTTATTACTTTTATGTCTTACTTTTTGACTTGCATTGTGCCAAAAGCCAATAAAATCAATTACTTGGCATAGATCCTTCAGCAACGGCGTCCGACGTCAAAAAAAATTAAAAACACATGAAATATTCAGATTTACGAGATTTTATTTCTCAACTGCAACAAATGGGTGAACTTAAGCCCATTTCGACCCCCATTTCACCGATTTTGGAGATGACGGAGGTTTGCGACCGCACCCTGCGCGCGGGCGGGCCGGCCTTGCTGTTCAACAATCCGACGGGATACGACATGCCGGTGCTGGGCAATCTGTTCGGCACCACGCGCCGCGTGGCGCTGGGCATGGGCGCGGAAGACGTCAGCGAATTGCGCAAGATAGGCCATGTGCTGGCGCGCCTGAAGGAACCGGAGCCGCCGAAGGATTTCAAGGATCTGCTGGGCCTGGGTTCCTTGGTGAAATCCGTGTGGGACATGTCGCCGAAGGAATTGCGCGGTGCGAAGTGCCAGGAAATCGTCTGGGAAGGCAATGACGTCGACCTGGCGCGCCTGCCCATCCAGCATTGCTGGCCCGGCGACGTCGCCCCCCTGATCACGTGGGGCCTGGTGATCACCAAGGGCCCGAACAAGAAGCGGCAAAACCTCGGCATCTATCGCCAGCAGGTATTGGGGCGCAACAAGGTCATCATGCGCTGGCTGGCGCACCGGGGCGGGGCGCTGGACTTCCGCGAGCATGCGATCCAGAGCAAGGGCAAGCCGTATCCGATCGCCGTCGCGCTCGGTGCCGATCCCGCTACTATATTAGGGGCCGTCACGCCGGTGCCGGACAGCCTGTCCGAATACCAGTTCGCCGGCTTGCTGCGCGGCAGCCGCACGGAGCTGGTGAAAGCCATCGGCAGCGAGCTGCGCGTGCCCGCGTCGGCCGAAATCGTGCTCGAAGGCCATATCTACCCGGACGAAAATCATCCGAGCGGCTATGAACACGCGCTGGAAGGGCCGTATGGCGACCACACGGGTTACTATAATGAGCAGGACAGTTTCCCCGTGTTCACGATCGACCGCATCACCATGCGCCGCGACCCGATCTACCACTCCACGTATACAGGCAAACCGCCGGACGAGCCAGCCGTGCTGGGCCTGGCCCTGAACGAAGTGTTCGTGCCGCTGCTGCAAAAGCAGTTCAGCGAAATCACCGATTTTTATTTGCCGCCCGAAGGCTGCAGCTACCGCATGGCCGTGGTGCAGATCAAGAAACAGTACGCGGGCCACGCCAAGCGCGTGATGTTCGGCGTGTGGAGCTTCCTGCGCCAGTTCATGTATACCAAGTTCATCGTGGTGGTCGACGAAGACGTGAATATCCGCGACTGGAAAGAGGTCATCTGGGCCATCACCACGCGGGTCGACCCGATTCGCGACACGACCCTGGTCGACAACACGCCCATCGATTACCTGGACTTCGCCTCGCCCGTCAGCGGCCTGGGCAGCAAGATGGGTATCGATGCGACGAATAAATGGCCGGGCGAAACGACGCGCGAATGGGGCACGACGATCGCCATGACGCCGGAAGTGAAGGCGAGGGTGGATGGGATCTGGCAAGAGCTGGGTTTGTAGGTATTGGGTAGGTCGGGGTAGGTCGGGTTAGCGCTTGCGCGTAACCCGACGTTGCGGCTCGGCAGTGTCGGCCGCGTACTCAGCAGTGTCGGCTTACGGCCTGCGGCCTAAGCCGACCTACGCAGACCCACGCCGACCTACGCCGACGCACACAGCATTGACACGGCAATTTCCCAATCTTGCGCAGGTCGGTTATAATTGTCCCCGGCGGGCCCCTGCGCATCGTGGCATGGCTAACCTGGTCAGGTCGGGAACGAAGCAGCCACGGCTATTAACCATGAGTGCCGCAGATCAGGCTCGCCTCCTTCGGGAATGTTTTATCAGGATCGACAATCAAGCTGCCATGGGCAGCTTTTTTGCTTTTGCGGCACCATTTTTTTGTGACGCCGCAGCATTGCCGGGCTTGCCGTGTTTTCCATATTTCCAGCTGGCCATGTTATACAATTGCTGCTTTGCCGCGTTTGCCAGGTTTGCCTGGCCCGGCCATGAGGCTTGCGCCCGCCGCGCAGGATCACCCGCAAAATCGCATGGTAAAATCTCAGCATGTCCTATCAAGTCCTCGCCCGTAAATACCGCCCCAAGAATTTCGAGACGCTCGTCGGCCAGGAGCACGTCGTGCGCGCGCTCACGCATGCCTTGCACAGCGGCCGATTGCATCACGCCTACCTGTTCACGGGCACGCGCGGCGTCGGCAAGACGACCCTGTCGCGCATCCTGGCCAAATCGCTCAATTGCATCGGCCCCGACGGCACGGGCGGCATCACGGCCCAGCCTTGCGGCGTGTGCGAAGCGTGCACGGCAATCGATGCGGGACGCTTTGTCGACTATATAGAGATGGATGCGGCATCGAACCGCGGCGTCGATGAAATGGCGCAGCTGCTGGAGCAGGCGGTCTACGCGCCAAGCAATGCGCGCTTCAAGGTCTATATGATCGATGAGGTGCACATGCTGACCAATCACGCCTTCAATTCCATGCTGAAGACGCTGGAAGAGCCGCCCGAGCACGTCAAGTTCATCCTGGCCACGACAGACCCGCAAAAGATACCCGTGACCGTGCTGTCGCGCTGCCTGCAGTTCAACCTCAAGCAGATGCCGCCCGGCCACATCATCAGCCACCTGGACAATATCCTGGGGCAGGAGGGCATCGCCTTCGAACAGCCGGCCTTGCGCCTGCTGGCCCAGGGCGCCCACGGTTCCATGCGCGATGCGCTGTCCCTGACGGACCAGGCCATCGCGTATGCGGCCGGCGAAGTGACGCTCGATGCCGTACAAGGCATGCTGGGCGCGCTCGACCAGTCGTACCTGGTGCGCCTGCTCGACGCGCTGGCGCAGCAGGATGGTGCCGATTTGCTGGCCGTGGCCGACGAGATGGCCTCGCGCAGCCTGTCGTATAACGGCGCCCTGCAGGACCTGGGCACCTTGCTGCACCGCATTGCGCTGGCGCAAACCGTGCCCGCTGCCTTGCCGCAGGACTTGCCCGAATACGCGGACATCGTGCGTCTGGCCGGTGCCTTCGACGCGGAAGAAGTGCAGCTGTTTTACCAGATCGCCGTGCATGGCCGCAATGAACTGGGCCTGGCGCCCGACGAATACGCGGGCTTTACCATGACCTTGCTGCGCATGCTGGCCTTTCGGCCTGGCATAGGCGGCGCCGAAGGCGTGCCGGCTGCCGCACCAGCGTCCGCTCCAGGCAATCGTCCCGCCGCCGTGGCCGCCGCGCGCGCCGCTGCTGGCGCATCCGCACCGGCCGCCCGCGCCGCCACGAACAGCGTGGCCAGCCATGCCGCCGTGACGCCGCCTGCCGTTGTCGCCGCTGCCGCCGCCAGCATGGCGCGCAGCGAAGCGCTGCCGCCGCGCGCGGCCGCGCCCGCACCGGCACCCGCGCCTGTAGCAGCCCCGGCACCCGCACCAGCGGCGCCGCCGCCCGCCGCCCCTCCAGCTGCGGCTGCCCCGGCAGCATCGGGCGCTCCGATCAGTTCCGCCCGCGCCGCCATCAATGCGGCGCTGGAAGCGGCCCGCGCCGCCTCGAAAGGCCGTCCGGGCAGCGCGCCGTCGGCGCCATCGTCGGCGCCCAAGCCGGCCGCACCGGCACCGGCTGCCGTAGTCGCTACGCCAGCCCCGGCAGCGCCCGTCCAGGCAGCGCCGCCGCCACCGGCCGCCGCGCAAGCGCCGGCGCCGTGGGACGATGCGCCGCCCGTGGCCGTGATGGAAGCGCCTGCGGTCGCGCCCGTGCAGCAGGCGCGTCCCGCCGCTCCGCCGCCGCAGCAGCAGGCAGATGACGACTTGCCGCCGTGGGTCACCGAATTTTCCGACGACAGCGCCTCGGCCGCCGTGTCCGCGCCCGCCGCGCAGAGCAGCGAGCAGCCCGCCGTCGTCATGCCGCAGCGTGCCGCCAAGCAAGCCGCGCCCAGCGGGCCGTATGTGATCACGCCCGTTCCGGGCCTGGACTGGGACGGCAATTGGCCGGCCGTGGCTGCCGTGCTGCCTTTGCGCGGCGTGGCCCAGCAACTGGCCGTGCAAGCCGAGCTGATCGAATGCCTGCACGACGGCCACAGCACCACGTTCCGCCTGCGCGTGCCGATCGATACGTGGCGCAGCCCTGCCAACGTGGAAAAACTGGCGGCCGCGCTGACCGAGCGTTTCGGCCGCAAGGTCAATGTCGACACGGAACTGGGCGCCGTCTGGTACACGGCCAGCGCGGAAGCGCAGGCCCACCGCGAGGCGTGCCAGCTTGCCGCGGAAGAAACCATCGCCAGCGATCCCTTCGTGCTCGAGATGAAGCGTGCATTTGACGCCTTTGTCGTGCCGGGCACGATTACCCCCGCACCGGCCGGCTCCGCCGCGCCGACCCTGCATTGATGATTAACACACTCACAAACTGAATTAACGGAGCATTCTCATGATGAAAAATCAACTGGCTGGCCTGATGAAGCAGGCGCAAGCAATGCAAGACAATATGAAAAAGGCCCAGGAGCAACTGGCGCTGGTGGAAGTGGAAGGCCAGTCCGGCGCCGGTCTGGTCAAGATCGTCATGACGTGCAAGAACGACGTCAAGCGCGTGTCCATCGACCCATCGTTGCTGGCCGACGACAAGGACATGCTGGAAGACCTGGTGGCCGCCGCCTTCAACGATGCCGTGCGCAAGGCGGAAGCGACGTCCGCGGAAAAAATGGCAGGTTTGACCGGCGGCATGAACTTGCCAGCTGGCTTCAAAATGCCATTCTGATGCAACACCGCATGCGCTCGATCTGTGGCACGGGGCAGGGTTGATCCATGTCCAAGTCGCTTGAATTTTTGACCGAGGCGCTGCGGCGCCTGCCCGGCGTCGGCCCCAAGTCGGCGCAGCGGATGGCATTTCATTTGTTGCAGCACGATAGGGAAGGAGCGGCCATGCTGTCGCGCGCCCTGTTCCAGGCCGTCGATGCCGTGCATCACTGCGGCCTGTGCAATACCTTTACCGAACACGAAGTGTGCGAGACCTGTCTCGACGAAGAGCGCGACAAGCGCTTGCTGTGCGTGGTGGAAACGCCCGCCGACCAGCTGATGATCGAGCAGACGCTCACCTACAAGGGCCTGTATTTCGTCCTCATGGGGCGCTTGTCGCCGCTGGACGGCATCGGCCCGAAAGATATCCACCTCGAAAAATTATTAAGCCGCGCCAACGATGGCGTGGTCGGTGAAGTGGTGCTGGCCACCAATTTCACGAATGAAGGCGAAGCGACGGCCCACTACATCAGCGAAATGCTGAAGGCGCGGGGCTTGCGCGTGAGCCGCCTGGCCCGCGGCGTGCCCGTGGGCGGCGAACTGGAATACGTCGACGCGGGCACGATCGCCCGTGCGATGCTCGACCGCAGGGCAACCTAAATCATGCAAGAAAAAACGTCGGCTGGTCCTTTGGCGGGCATCAAAGTCCTTGAACTGGGCACCCTGATCGCGGGGCCGTTCTGCGCCCGCATGCTGGCCGAATTCGGCGCCGACGTGATCAAGATCGAGTCGCCCGATGGCGGCGACCCCATCCGTACCTGGCGCGTGCTGAAAGACGGCACCTCGCTGTGGTGGTCGGTGCAGGCGCGCAACAAGAAAAGTTTAACGCTGAACCTGAAGTCGCCCGAGGGCCGGGCCATCGCGCGCCAACTGGCCCTGGAAGCGGACATCATCATCGAGAACTACCGCCCCGGCGTGCTGGAAAAGTGGGACCTCGGCTATGAACAGCTGAAAAAGGAAAAGCCGTCACTGATCATGGTGCGCCTGTCCGGCTTTGGCCAGACGGGACCGATGAAGGATTTGCCCGGTTTCGGCGCCATCGGCGAATCGATGGGCGGCTTGCGTTATGTGTCCGGCTTTGCCGACCGCCCGCCCGTGCGGGTCGGCGTGTCGATCGGCGACTCCGTGGCGGCCCTGCACGGCGTGATCGGCGCCATGATGGCGCTGCGCCACCGCGACGTGACGGGCGGGCGGGACGGCGGGGAAGGGCAGATGGTCGACGTGGCCCTGTATGAATCCGTGTTCAACCTGATGGAGTCCCTGGTGCCCGAATACGACCAGGCGGGCGTGGTGCGCGAGCGCACGGGCGGCTCCCTGCCCGGCATCGTTCCCTCGAATACCTACACGACGGGCGACGGCGAAAACATCGTCATCGCCGGCAATGGCGACGCCATCTTCAAGCGCTTGATGCTGGCCATGGGCCGCATCGACATGGCGGGCGATCCGCAGCTGGCGCGCAACGACGGCAGGGTGGCGCGCACGCAGGAAATCGACGACGCCATCGGCGCCTGGTGCGCCACGCACACCATCGACAGCGCGCTGGCCGTGCTGAAGGCCGCCGACGTACCATCCGGCAAAATCTACTCGGTGCGCGACATGATGAGCGATCCGCAATTTCTCGCCCGCGAGATGTTCGAACAACATCATTTCGCCGACGGCACGCCCGTCAAATTGCCCGCCATCAGCCCGAAGCTGTCCGCCACGCCGGGCAAGACGCAGTGGCTGGGGCCGACCCTGGGCCAGCACAACGACGAGGTGCTGGCGTCGCTCGGCTATGACGCCGCCGCCATCGCGCAACTGAAGGCCGATGGGGTGGTATAGGGCGGGTAGGTCGGGTAGGTCGGATTAGCGGCGTAGCCGCGTAATCCGACACCACCGCGACGTCACGTTATACCGACACCACCAGCCAAGCCAACAATGTTGTCGGCTTACGCGCTTCGCGCTAAGCCGACCTACGCAACTCACTGATACCTGTCATGCATCGATTTTTCCGTACCGCGCTTGCCCTGGCATCCAGCACTATCCTCCTCTCCGCCTGCGCCAGTTTCCCCCACGATGCGCCGATTGCCGGCCTGCGCCTGATCGGCGAGCAGCGCATCGCCTTGAAACAGGCGTTCGAGGGCACCACGGTGGGCGGCTTGTCCGGCATCGACTACGATGCGGCCAGCAAGAGCTGGGTGATGGAAAGCGACGACCGCTCGGAAATCAATCCGGCCCGCTTTTACCGTGCCAGCCTTGATTACGACAGCGGGAGGTTCTCCGCCGTGACCTTAAACAGCGTGCATTTCTTCACGCAGCCCGATGGCAGCCGCTATCCGAATCTGGCCCATGCAAAACTGGACCGGGGCGACCAGGTACCCGACATCGAAACCATCCGCGTCGATCCGCGGGATGGCAGCCTGTGGTACGGCAGCGAAGGCAACCGCAAAGTAGGCTTGCACCCGTTCGTGCGCCACGCGGACCGCGATGGAAAATTCCTGGCCACCTTGCCCACGCCGGCCATGTTCAATGTTTCGAAGGAAGAAATCGGCTCGCGCAACAACATGAGCTTCGAGGCACTGTCTTTCTCGTCGGACGGCAAGAGCCTGTGGCTGGGCATGGAAGCGGCCCTGTATCAGGATGGCCCGCTGGCCACGCCAGATCGCGGTTCCGTCGTACGCATCACGCGCCTGGACCGTGCCGGCAAGGTACTGGGCCAGTATGCGTATCCGATCGAGCCGGTGGCCTCGCGGCCCGCGCCGGGGCGCGAGGCGGACAATGGTGTGTCGGAAATCCTCGCCGTCAACGACCATCAGGTGCTGGTGGTGGAGCGGGCCGGCGTGTCCAACGCGGACGGCCTGTACACGAACCACGTGCGCATCTACGAAATGGAGACGGATGGCGCCACCGATATCCAGGCCATCCCGGCCCTGGCGGGCGCGACTTATGTGCCGGCGCGCAAGCGATTGCTGCTGGACCTGGAAAAGATCGGCCTGCCCCGGGTCGACAATATCGAAGGCATCAGCTGGGGCCCGCGCCTGGAAAACGGCCGCCGCAGCCTGGTGATGATTTCCGACGATAATTTCAATCCGCAGCAAGTCACGCAAATCCTTGCCTTCGAAGTGCTCTAGTTTCCAGGCTGGCCAGTTGGCCAGCCTGCCTGGCCAGCATGGCTGTGATCGTGTCGTGCGGCGACGGGTGGCCTAAAAAGTATCCCTGGGCCATGTCGCAGCCGTATTCTTCCAGCATCAGCAGTTGCTCGTCCGTCTCCACGCCCTCGGCCACCACCACCATTTTCAAACCGTGCGCCATGGCGATGATGGCGCGCGTGATGGCCGCGTTTTCCGTATCCTGCGGCAAGCCGGCGATAAAACTCTTGTCGATTTTCAGGGCCCGCACGTCGAAACGTTTCAGATAATTCATCGACGAATATCCCGTGCCGAAGTCGTCGATCGACAGGTAGACGCCGATGCCGCGCAATTGCTCCAGGGTCACCATGGTGGCGCGCGCATCGTCCATCAGGGTGCCTTCCGTCAATTCCAGTTCCAGCAGGCGCGCATCGAGGCCCGTGTCGGCCAGGGCCGAGAGCACGATCTGCATCAGGTTTTCATCCTTGAATTGCTTCGCCGACAGGTTGACGGCCATGCGGATGGCCCGTCCGCCATCGCTTTGCCACGCCTTGGCCTGGTTGCACGCCGTGCGCAGCACCCATTCGCCGATGGGCACGATCAGTCCCGTCTCCTCGGCCAGCGGGATGAATTCCGTGGGCGAGATGATGCCCCGCTCGGGGTGGCGCCACCGGACCAGCGCTTCGACGCCGACGATCTGCGTGCTGGGCACGTCGATCTGCGGCTGGTACAGCAAGTACAGTTCGTTGTTCTGCAATGCCTTGCGCAAGCCCACTTCCATCTTGACGTGGCTCATGATTTCCATCGTCAAGGATGAGCTGTAGAGCTTGGCGTTGTTCTTGCCGCAGTTCTTCGCGTGGTACATGGCCGTGTCCGCATATTTCAACAGCGAGTTGCAATCCTCGCCATCTTCCGGATACAGCGAGATGCCGATGCTGGCCGTGACGAAAATCTCGTGCCCCTCGATCATGAAGGACCGGCGCATGGCTTCCTTGACCCGGTGCGCCACGTTCAGCGCGTCTTCCACCCGCTCCAGGTCGGGGATCAGAATCGTGAATTCGTCGCCGCCCAGGCGCGCCAGGTTGCTGCCGCCGGAGGACGCCTCGAACTCGTGCTCGGCGCGCAGCACCAGGTCGCTGGGGCGGATGGTTTCGCGCAGGCGTTCGGACACCACCTTGAGCAAGTGGTCGCCCACGTCGTGGCCCAGGGTGTCGTTGATGCGCTTGAAGGCGTCGAGGTCCATGAACAGCACGGCGAATTTCTTGTCGTGCTCCTTCGAGCGCACCAGTTCCCGTTCCAGGGTTTCCAGAAAGGCCTGGCGGTTGGGGATGCCCGTCAGGCTGTCGCAATAGGCGAGGCGGCGGATCTGTTCTTCCGTGCGTTTGCGTTCGCTGATGTCGCGCACCAGGCCCAGCACTTCATCGGCCCCCGTCGCCACCAGGCGCGCCTCGAAATGGCGCGTGCTGTCCTCGTGCGTGAGCGTGTAATCGACCGAGCCGATGTGCTGCGTGGCCAGCACGGCGTGCGCCTTGTCGAGCAGGCGCGCGGCGATTTCGGACGGCAGCACGTCGCGGATATGGCTGCCCACGCAGTCGGTGATGGAAAAGCCCGCGCTGGCGTCGTGGCCCTGTTCGTAGTCGAGATAGAAGCCTTCGCGGTTCAGGCGAAAGAAGGTGTCGGGGATGGCGGCCAGCACGGCGCGGTTGTGCGCGTCGGCGATGCGCAGGCGGGCGATGGCGTCGCTGGCGCGCAGCACGTACAGCACGCGGTGTCCCAGGATGGGCCAGTTGATGGGCTTGGAAATGAAGTCGGTGGCACCCACCTCGTAGGCGCGCGTGACGGCTTCCAGTTCGTCGCCGCCCGTGACCATGATGATGGGCACCGTGCCGCCTACTTCCTGGTGGCGGATTTCGCGGCACACGGCAAAGCCGTCCATGGCCGGCATGTCGACGTCGAGCATGACCAGGTCCGGCCCGCTGTGCTTGTAGCTGGCCAGGGCCTGCACGCCATCTTCGGCCTCGATCACGTCCAGGCCCACTTGCGTGAGCATCTGCCGCATCAGCAAGCGCATCACGGGATCGTCGTCGGCCACCAGCACCAGGCCGCGGGGAGGGGAGAGGGGCGCTGTCATGTCAGTGTTCCTTCACGAGGATGGCGTTCAGCGATTCGCGTACGGCCAGGAAGGCTTGCTGCATCTGCTGCAGCAGGGGAGCCGCGCCCTCGGTGCTGCCGGCGCGGCCCAGTTTTTCCATCTCCTTGCACAGCTGCGCCAGGCCATCGGCGCCCACGTTGGCGCTGCCCGACTTGAGGCTGTGCGCCACCTTGCGCAGCGCTTCCGCATCCGCTCCGGCGATCGCGTCGCGCATGGCGCTCAGCTGGCGCGGCGTCTCGCCGACAAAGGCCTGGATGACCCGTTCGAGCAGCGCATCGCCGTCGGCGCGCGACAGGGCGCGGATGTTTTCCAGCGCTTGCCGGTTCAACGCCTGGCCCGCCGTCGTGGCGGCGGATGGCGGCGCTACCTCGGGCGGCGGCTCGGGCGGCGCCTCCTGCGGCGTCTGCGGCTCCTGCGCTTCGCTGTGGTGCACGGTGGCCGCGCGCGGCAGGGTGATCCAGCGCGCGATCGTGTGGCCCAGGTCCTGCTGCGTGAACGGTTTGCTCAGGTAATCGTCCATGCCGGCCGCCAGGCACGCTTCGCGGTCGCCCTGCAGCGCATTGGCCGTGATGGCGACGATGGGCAGCACGCGCGCGTGGCCGCACTGCTGTTCGTGGCGGCGGATTTCCGCCGTGGCGGCAAAACCGTCCATCACGGGCATCTGGCAATCCATCAGGATCAGATCGAAGTCCTCGGCCTGCGCCGCCTGCAAGGCCTGTTCGCCGTTGCGCGCGCAGACCACGTCCAGGCCCAGGCTGTCGAGCATGGCCAGCGCCACTTCCACGTTGACGGGATTGTCTTCGGCCAGCAGCACGCGGCGGCGCTGGCGCCGGCCCACCTGCCGCGCCGCATGCGGCGGATGGATGCGCATGCCCTCGCTGGCGCGCGGCGGCGTGACGATGCAGTCGAACAAATCGCATTCGCGGGCCGGCTTGATCAGCTGGAAGGCCACGCCCGCCTCGCGCCGCTGCACGGGGTCGGCCGCCGCCTGTTCCGTGCTCAGCAGCAGTAATTTGAGGTCGGCCAGCAGCGGGTCGCTCTTGATGGTGGCGGCCAGGGCCAGGCCGCTGGTGCGCGGCAATTCCATGTCGAGCAGGGCCACGCCATACGGCGTGCCCGCCTGCGCGGCCGCGCGCAGCTTGGCCAGGCAGTCGCTGGCCGTACCGGCGCTGTCGCTGACGATGTGCCAGCTGGCCAGTTGCCGCTCCAGCACGGCGCGCGTGGCGGGTGTGTGGTCGACGATCAAGGCGCGTAACCCTCGCGTGGTTTTCAGGTTGAAGGACGGGTCGTCGCTGTCGACTCTCCGCTTATCGAAATTTACTTCGAACCAGAAGATCGATCCTTGCGTTAAAGCATTATTAACGCCGATAGTGCCGCCCATCAGCTCCACCAGCTGTTTCGAGATCGTCAATCCCAGGCCCGTGCCGCCGTGCTTGCGCGTGGTCGAGCCGTCCGCCTGCGAGAACGATTCGAAGATCCGGCTCTGCGCCTCGTTCGATACGCCGATGCCCGTGTCGTGCACTTCGAAGCGCAAGCCCACGCTGGGCGCGTCTTCGCTGCACACGGCCACCTTCACGGTGACCTTGCCCGTTTCCGTGAACTTGATGGCATTGCCCAGCAGATTGACGATGATCTGGCGCAAACGGTTCGGGTCGCCGCAGATGGCGATGGGGATGTCGTAGGCGATATCGAATTCCAGGCTGATATTCTTTGCTTCCGCCTGCGGCGCGAACACGTGCTCTATGTCGTCGAGCAATTCGCGGAAATTGAAGCGGATGTATTCCACGCTCAGCTTGCCCGCCTCGATCTTGGAAAAATCGAGGATGTCGTTGATGATCACCAGCAAGTTCTGCCCCGAGCGCTGCACCATGCTCGTGTAGTGGCGCTGCTGCGGCGTCAACGGGCTGGCCAGCAGCAATTCCGTCATGCCCAGCACGCCATTCATCGGTGTGCGGATTTCATGGCTCATGGTGGCGAGAAACGCGCTCTTCGCCTGGCTGGCCGCCTCGGCCGCATCCTTGGCCTTTTCCAGCTGGGCCGTGCGCACGCCCACCTGGCGCTCGAGCTGGTCGCGGTAATTGGCCAGGGTGCTGTCGCGGCTGTCGATCTGCGCCAGCATGTCGTTGAAACTGTCGATCAGCACGCCCAGTTCGTCGCTGCGCTGGTGGGCGATGCGGTGGCTGTAGGTCTGGCTGCTCGATACTTTTTGCGCCGTGTCAATGAGCTTGGTGATCGGTTCGGCGATCACGCTCTTGAAGCGCCGCGCGAGGAACACGGCGATCAGGAAGGACAGCACGGTGGCGCCGCCGATGGCGCCCACGTGGCGGCCGATGTCGCGCCACATGTGGTTCAGGTCCGCCTCGATCAGCACGGCACCGATCAGCTGTTGCGGCTCGCCTGGCCGGTAGACGGGGCGGTACAAGCGCATGGCGGGCGCCAGGGTCGTGCCCGAGCCTTGCGTGACGGACTCTGCGGCCATGTCGGCCAGCAGGGCCGGGTCCAGGTCTTCCGGCGAGGCCCGGCCGTCCGCGTGCTGCGGCGCGCGGTACAGGGCAAACAGACGGCCACCCTTGTCGAACAGGGCCGCCTGGGCGACTTCATCGCGCGCGGCCAGCGCCGCCAGCACCTGTTCCGCCTGCGCCTGCCCCGGCTTGCCCGCCAGCAATGGCGCCGCGCCGGCCGCGCCGATCACGCCCGCCAGCGACAGCAATTGTTTACCTTCATCGTTCTTGTGGCTGAGCACGGACGTCAGCGCAAACGCCACGAACACCAGCAGCAGCGCGCAGCCCGACGACAAGACCGAAATCATGGTCAGCTTCTGGCTGATGCTGGAGCGTTGGAAATTGAACATGGTGGCGGCGCTTCTCCCGTCGGTCTATTGACTGATTTTTAATTTCCTATTGGAAAAATATAGACGCGAAGACACACCACGATATTGATGTGGGTCTAAGAGAGGAGAGGGGAGAGGAACTTACTGAACACAATAATGGGGTCAGACCCGACGGGGACATGTGCCCCAATATGGCACATGTCGATCCCGCAGGGACTGACCCCAGCACTTACACTAACAACAACCTCCACGTTTTCCCGCGCCGCCGTAACGGGCTTCCTGCCGTTCGCGGAAGAACTCTTCATACGTCATCATCGGCTCGCCGGGATGGGTCACTTCCCGGTGCGCCACATAGGTGTCGTACTCGGGCAAGCCGCACATGAGCCGCATGCTTTGCCCCAGATACCGTCCAGCCTTGATGATTTCGTCGATCATCATTGCACCGTGGGCATGGCCTGGAACGGCGTTTCCTTGGTGCTCGGACGGCTGTCGGCGCGCGCCTTCATGATGGTGCGGATGCCGAAGAACAGCACGCTGACGACGACCACCACGAAGAAGGCGGCCAGGCCGGCATCCAGGTAATCGTTGAAGATGATCTGCTGCATCTGCGCCACCGACTTGGCCGGCGCCAGCAGGGTGCCTTCATCGAGGGCCGCCGAGTATTTCTTCGCATGCGCGAGGAAGCCGACGCGCGGGTTGGCGTCGAAAATCTTTTGCCAGCCCGCCGTCAAGGTGCACAGCAGCAGCCAGATCGTCGGCAAGATCGTCACCCATGCATATTGGCCCCGTTTCATCTTGAACAGCACGCAGGTGCCGAGGATCAGTGCGATGGCCGCCAGCATCTGGTTGGCGATGCCGAACAACGGCCACAGGGTATTGATGCCGCCCAATGGATCGACCACGCCCTGGTACAGGAAGTAGCCCCAGGCCGCCACGCACAGGCCCGTGGCCAGCAGGTTGGCGACGACGTTTTCCGTCTGTTTCAGCGCTGGCACGAAGCTGCCCAGCAAATCCTGCAGCATGAAGCGGCCCGCACGCGTGCCGGCATCGACGGCCGTCAGGATGAACAGCGCTTCGAACAGGATGGCGAAGTGGTACCAGAAGGCCATCATGGCCTTGCCGCCGATGGCGCCGGACAGGATCTGCGCCATGCCCACGGCCAGGGTCGGTGCGCCGCCCGCGCGCGAAATGATGCTGTGCTCGCCAACGTCCTTGGCCGTCTGCGTCAGCATCTCCGGCGTGACATAGAAGCCCCACTGCGAGATCGCCTGGGCGGCCGATTCCGCCGTGGTGCCGATCAGGGCGGCCGGGCTGTTCATGGCGAAATAGATGCCCGGCTCGATGGTCGAGGCGGCCACCAGGGCCATGATGGCCACGAACGATTCCATCAGCATGGCGCCGTAGCCGATGAAGCGGGCGTGGCTTTCGTTTTCAATCATCTTCGGCGTGGTGCCCGAGGAAATCAGCGCGTGGAAGCCGGAGACGGCGCCGCAGGCGATCGTGATGAACAGGAAGGGGAACAGATTGCCCGACCAGACGGGGCCGGAGCCGTCGATGAACTTGGTCATGGCCGGCATTTTCAGGTACGGTGCGACGACGATGATGCCGATGGCCAGGCCCAGGATCGTGCCGATTTTCAGGAAAGTCGACAGGTAGTCGCGCGGCGCCAGCAGCAGCCACACGGGCAGGACGGAAGCGATGAAGCCGTAGCCGATCAGCATCCACGTCAGTTCCGTACCCGTGAACGTGAACATCGGGCCCAGCACGGCGGATTCCTGCACGTACTGGCCGCCAATGATGGCCAGCATCAGCAGCACGAAGCCGATGATGGAAATTTCGCCGATGCGGCCCACGCGGATGAAGCGCGAATACACGCCCATGAACAGGGCGATGGGAATCGTCGCCATCACGGTGAAGCTGCCCCAAGGCGAGCCCGTCAGCGCCTTGACGACGATCAGTGCCAGCACGGCCAGGATGATGACCATGATCATGAAGCAGCCGAGCAGAGCGATCATGCCGGGAATTTCGCCCAGTTCAGCCTTGATCAGGTCGCCCAAGGAGCGGCCGTCGCGGCGCATGGAAATGAACAGCACGATGAAATCCTGCACGGCGCCCGCGAACACGACGCCCGCCAAAATCCACAGCATGCCGGGCAGATAGCCCATCTGCGCGGCCAGCACGGGGCCGACCAGGGGGCCGGCGCCGGCAATCGCCGCGAAATGGTGGCCGAACAGCACATATTTATTCGTCGGCACGTGGTCCAGGCCATCGTTGTGCTTGAAGGCGGGCGTCATGCGGCGGGCGTCCAGGCCCAGCACCTTGTCGGCGATGAACAGGCTGTAGAAACGGTAGGCGATCAGGTAGACGCAGACGGCGGCGATGACGATCCAGATCGCGCTGATCGGTTCGCCACGTTGCAGGGCGACAACGCCCAGGGACCCGGCGCCTGCCAGCGCAAGCGCTGCCCAGCCGAGCTGTTTGAAAATACGGTTCATGCTTCCTCCAGAGATGTGACGGGCGCTGTGCCGTGCGATGATGTGTGCTGCCGAGCCTGGTCGTCGCCAGTTTGGGTGTGAATTTGGTGTATCTGCAGCTTATGGCGAGTATTCAGGAATCGTATAATCGTGGCAAGCGCAGCACTACGCAGTAACGCTCAGTATTACTACGCAGACCGATCGCCGCGCCGCGACGTAAAATCACCCATTCCCACCAGCATCGACGCCGCCGGAGCGCGCAAGGCCATGAAACTCAGACAGAAAGTCATCTTCCTGGCCATCACGCCGCTCATCCTCGCCCTGTGCGCCATCGCGTTTGCCGTGCGGCACCAGGCGATTACCCTGGCCGAGCAGCAGCGCGCCACCATCCAGCAGGCGTATCTGGCCAGCAAGGAAGCCGAACTCAAGCATTACGTGACCCTGGCCAGCCATTCCATCGCCTCGTTGTATGGCTCGGGCCGCAAGGATGCCGCCACGCAAGAGGAGGCCAAGCGCATCCTGTCCGCCCTCAGCTATGGCGACGACGGCTATTTCTTTATCTATGATTTGCAGGGCAAGTCGCTGATGCATCCGCGCCAGCCCGAGCTGGTGGGGCAGAATCTGTGGGAGTTGCGCGATGCCGAGGGCAACCTGACCATCCAGCGCCTGATGCAGCGGGCGAAGAGCGGCGGCGGTTTCGAGCGTTACAATTGGATCAAGCCGTCGACCAACAAGTCCGCCCCCAAGCTCGGCTATGTGATCCTGATGCCGGAATGGGGCTGGATGATGGGGACCGGCATCTACATGGATGACGTGGACCAGGCGCTGGCCAAGGTCGATGCCCAGCAGTCGCGCAATATCCGCTCGACCATGGAACTGATCGCCGCCATCGCCATCCTCGGCTCCCTGCTGGTGGCTGCCTGCGGCCTCGTGCTGAACCTGCGCGAACTGCGCGTGGCCGATGCCAAGCTGAAAGTGCTGGCGCAGCGCGTGGTCGAATCGCAGGAGGAAGAGCGGGCACGGCTGTCGCGCGACTTGCATGACGGCATCAGCCAGTGGCTGGTGTCGATCAAGCTGCAGATCGAGGCGGGCATCGCGCGCCTGGCCGGCAATGCCGAACAGAAAGACAAGGCGCCGGCCACGTTCGAGCGGGCCGCCGAGCAGCTGAACAAGGTGCTCGGCGAGGTGCGGCGCATCTCGCACAACCTGCGCCCGGCCATCCTCGACGACCTGGGCCTGGCCGCGGCGCTCGACCACCTCGTGCATGAATTTAACGACAGCAGCAGCGCGCAAGCCAGTTTCACGGCCAGCCCGGCGGCGGCGGGCGAGGGCTTGCCCGACATGGTCAATACCGTCCTGTTCCGCATCGCCCAGGAAGCGCTGACCAATTGCGAGCGCCATGCCCATGCCCGCAGCGTGGAAGTGAGCCTGCGCGAGACGGGCAAGGCCGTGGAATTGCGCATCGGCGACAATGGCGGCGGCTTCGACTTCGACGGCATCGCCCTGCATCCGCAGCGCGGCATCGGCCTGCGCAACATGACGGAACGCATGGAAGCCATCGGCGGCAGCCTGCACATCACCTCGTCACCGGCCGGCACCGTGGTGCTGGCGCGGCTCGCCCTTCCATCCACACACTAAGAACAGATACGCAACCATGACCGAGAAAATCAACATCCTGCTGGTGGACGACCACCCCCTCGTGCGCGACGGCTTGCGCGCGCGCCTGGAAGCGGTGGCGCATTTCGACGTGGTGGCCGAGGCGGGCGGCGCCGACGAAGCGTTGAATCAGGCGCGCGCACACCAGGTGGACCTCGTGTTGATGGATATCAATATGCGCGGCACGAACGGCATCGAAGCGACGGCGCAGTTCAAGCAGGCGTTTCCGCAGATTGCCGTGCTGATCCTGTCCATGCACGACAAGCTCGAATATGTGTCGCAAGCGATTGCCGCCGGTGCGCGCGGCTACGTGCTCAAAGATGCTCCCGGTAAAGATATTGTGTTTGCCATCGAGACGGTGATGTCCGGCGGCATTTATTACAGCGCGGCGCTGGCGCGGCAGCTGTCTCGGCCGCAAGTGCACGATTCCTTTCTCACCACGCGCGAGCAGCAGGTGCTGCAGCACATCGCGGCGGGCCAGGCGAACAAGCAGATCGCCCGCGCACTGGACCTGAGCGTGCGCACGGTGGAGACGCACCGGCTGAACATCAAGCGCAAGCTCGGGATCGAAGGGCAGGCCGAACTGATCAAATACGCGGTCGAGCACGCGCATGGCGGAGGCACCTGAGAAGGCGCGCGCGGCGCCGCGCTTTCATTAACCCGCATGACAGGCGGGTCTCGCGGGGGAATGTTCTTTTTGAACATTTATTGCCAAAATTAAACTGTTTCGTGGGTGAGATTCGGATAGAATGATTCTCGCTGTCGAAATGGCATCCCTGTCGGGCCAGGGTTGCCAATGCAGGTCAGTTTATTTACTATGGCGCCCTACCCACACTGAGATACCGATGTCAGCGTCTGAATCAAACCTGTTTCCGTTGGTGGGATTACAAGCAGTGGCCAATGCTCATAACGAGTGGGTCGCTGTCACCCTGCATGTACCGCAGGCCTCGACGGCGCCGCTGCTGGCGGCGCTGGCCGCCGCCGATGCGTACGCCTTCCTGGCGCCGCTCGACTGCATCATTCCCCTGGCCGACCCGCATGGCGTGGACGAGGCCGTGCTGGCGCAACTCGCGCCGCAACGCACCATCTTCCGTTTGCCCGCCCATCTTGCCGGCGACAAAGCGCTGCAGAAAAAATGCCGGCAATGGCGCGACGCCGGCTACCGCATCCTGCTCGATGGCGCCGAGGCCGGCCCCGTGGCGGCAGCGCAGGTCGACGCGCGCGCGCTGAGCTTTGACGCGGCCGGCGCCCGCCCGGCCCTGCATCAGCTGCTGCCCTTGCCGGGGCCGCACCTGGCCTACAACGTCGCCGACGCGGGGCATATTCCCCAATTACAAGAACTCGGCGTAAGCTGGTTTGCCGGCGATTACGCCTTGCACCAGGCGCGCCAGCAAAGCGAGCCGGAAGACGCCACCTCGCGCCGCCGCGTGCTGGCGCTGCTGGGCCTGCTGGCCCGCGATGCCGACGCGCACGAGCTGGAAGTGCCGCTCAAGCAAGACCCGTCGCTCAGCTATCATCTATTAAAACTGGTCAATTCTGCCGCCTTCGGTTTCACGGCGCCGATTGCCAGCTTCAGTCAGGCCATCACCCTGCTGGGTCGGCGCCAGCTGCAGCGCTGGCTGCAACTGCTGCTGTATGCGCGCCAGCAAGATGACGGCAAGATCCACGCGCTGCTGCCGCTGGCGGCCGTGCGCGCGGCGCAGATGGAAGCGCTGTGCCAGCTGCGCGGCGGCGACCGCGACGCGCAGGACCTGGCCTTCATGACGGGCGTGTTTTCCCTGCTCGACGTCTTGCTGGGCATGCCGATGGCAGACATCATCGCCACCCTGAACCTGGCGCCCGAAGTGAGCGCCGCCTTGCTTGAACGCAATGGCGAGCTGGGTACCTTGCTGGCGCTGGTCGAAAGCGCCACGCCGCCGCCCGAAGGCTTGCGCCGTGCCGGCATCGATGGAGAAACCTATTGGCGCAGCCTGCTGCAGGCTTACCAGTGGGCCATCCAGGTCAGCCGGAACCTCTAGCATGACCCTGCTGCCGTTGTCGGATTACCTCGGTGACAGCGCCGCCCTGTGCGACGCCGTCGTGCGTTTGCGCGGCTCCGCGCTGGTGGCCGAGCTGGGCCGTATCGCCAGCGCCGTGATGGCCAGCCCGCATGGCCTGTTCCTGCCCGCGGCCAGTGCCGCGGCGGCCACGTCCGCTGCGCCGCCCGCGCCGTTTCCCCGCGATACGCCCGCCTTGCTGCAGGAAATCAGTTTTGATGGCCACTGCTTCGGCCATTACAGCGTGGCCGGCCGTCCTGTCTACAACGACGCCGACCGCCGCCACCTGGCCAGCCTGGCTTCGCTGACGGCTGGCGTGCTGCAGGTGCATTCGCTGGCGCAGCGCTCGACCCATGCCTACGCGCAAGTGGAAGCCTTGCTGGCGCAACAGACGCAAATCCTCGACCAGTTGCACGAATCCGTGCTGACGATGGACTTGACGGGCTACATCACCAGCTGGAACAAGGGCGCCGAACGCCTGTTCGGCTATACCTCGGTGGAAGCCGTGGGGCGCAACATCCTGTTCCTGTACGACGACGAAGACACGGGTTTCCACGACGCCTTCCTGGAGCAGGGCGGGCGCCTGATGGAGGTGCGTCGCCGAAAGAAGTCGGGCGAGATCTTCTGGGCCAGCCTGTCCTTGTCGCCGCTGCAAGACCTGGACGGCAAGCCCATCGGACTCATCGCCTACCTGACGGACATCACGGAACGCAAGCTGGCCGAAGAGCGCTTGCACCACCTGGCGTATTACGATCCGCTGACCAGCCTGCCCAACCGCACCCTGCTGGCCAAGCTGGTCGACCAGGCCCTCAGCGTGGCGCAGCGCAGCAAGATGCTCGGCTGCGTGCTGTTCATCGACCTGAACCGCTTTAAGCTGATCAACGACACACTGGGCCGGCGCATCGGCGACGAACTGCTGCGGCAAGTCTCCTTGCGTTTCCGCCAGGCATTACGCGACCAGGACCTGGTGGCGCGCCTGGGCGGCGACGAGTTCGCCGTCGGCCTGTTCGACATCGGCCAGCATTTCGAGGCCAGCATGGTGTCGCAAAAGCTGCTCGCTTCGCTGGAGGAGCCGTTCCTGATCGAAGGCCACGACCTGCGCGTGGGCGCCAGCATCGGCATCAGCGTGTATCCGCAGGACGGACAGGATGCGGAAACCCTGCTGCGCCTGGCCGACATCGCCATGTACCGCGCCAAGCAGGACAGCGGCGGCGAAGCGGAAAGCGTGGCCTTCTACAGCCAGGACATGAACCTGGGCATGCAGGCACGCATGCGCCTGGAAACAGGCTTGCGCCAGGCCCTGTCGGAACAGCAACTGCTGCTGCACTACCAGCCGAAGTATGCGCTGGGCAGCGGGCGCATCATCGGCGCCGAAGCGCTGGTGCGCTGGCACCACCCGCAGCACGGCATGATCCCGCCCGCCGAATTCATCCCCCTGGCCGAATCGACGGGCCTGGTGGTGCAAGTGGGCGAATGGGTCTTGGAAGCGGCCTGCGCCCAGGCACAGGCATGGAAACAGGCGGGCCTGCCGCCCATCCGCCTGGCCGTCAACGTTTCCGCGCGCGAATTCACGGCAGCCTTGCCCGCACGGGTGGCGGCCACCCTGGCCCGCTACGGCCTGGAAGCGGCCTGGCTGGAACTGGAAATCACGGAAAGCACCCTGATGCACAACATCGAGAGGGTCATCGGCATCATGGACCGCATCACGGCGCTGGGCGTGGCCCTGTCCTTGGACGACTTCGGCACCGGCTATTCGAGCCTGTCCTATTTGAAACGCTTCCCCATCGACACGTTAAAAATCGACAGGTCCTTCACCACCGGCATCCCCACCGACGCCAGCGACTGCGCCATCGCCAGCACCATCATCAGCATCGCCCAGCAGCTGCACCACAAAGTGATCGCCGAAGGCGTGGAAACGGCCGAACAGCTGGCCTTCCTGAAGAGTTCCGGCTGCGACGAAGTACAAGGCTACCTGTTCTCGCGCCCCTTGCCGGCGGTGGAGTTCGAGAAGGCGCTGCGGCAAAACTGGGGCCTGTAGGGCATCTGCCCCAGCCCTTGCCGTTGGGGGAGTAAGGCTACGACAGTACTAGCCATTGGTAAGCCAGTGACCTTTATGTATAATGCTGCCATCTGGAAGCGTGGCCGAGTGGTTGAAGGCACTAGTCTTGAAAACTAGCGACGGGTTAAACTGTTCGTGAGTTCGAATCTCACCGCTTCCGCCAAGTACATAAAAAATTCGTGAGTATACTCAACCTATATTCCACCGAATTTCATTGAAAATCAACGACTTAGCTTGATTTCCATCCCTCCGAGTCACAGATTCGGAGTCATCCAAAAACTTTCCCACAGAATCACGCGTAGGCTGAAATGTAGGTATCATGCGGTTTTTCTCAAACCCGTACCTACAGGATTCCGCATGGCCATCAATACGCTTACCGATGCAGACTGCCGCCGCGCAACACCGAACGACGGCAAGCTGCGCAAGCTCTTCGATGGCCACGGCCTGATGCTGGCCGTCCTGCCGAGCGGAAACAAGGTTTGGCGCATGGCCTATCGTAACGACGAGGGCAAGCAGCAAACTGCCGTCATCGGCCCGTATCCCCTGATCGGCCTCAAGGAAGCGCGCGAGCGCCGGGACGTTTTACGGTTGAAACTGATCGACGGGGAAGACCTCAAGCCCAAGCGCAAGACAAGCAGCCCATCCATTACCCTTGATGCCGCCATCGATACCTACTGGGCGGGGCGCACGGACATCAGCCCCGGCTACAAGGCAAATGCACTGCGCGCGCTGGCCATGTACGTCTCGCCGACGCTGGGCGCGAAAACCGTGCGTGAAATTACCAAGGAAGACTTGATGGCCGCGCTGCGCCCGATGGATGCCGCCGGCCTTTCCGTGTATGTCCGGCGGGTGCGCATGTGGGTGGGCCAGGTGCTCGACTGGTCCATCCAGCACGGCCACTGCGAAGAGAACCCCGCATCGAACATCAATTCGAAGGTCGCCTTTTCCCGCAAGCCGCGCGAAGGGTTCGCCGCCCTGGCATTGGCCGAGGTGCATCCGTTCATGGAGCGCCTGGCCCTGGAAGATGAAATTCAGTCTGTATTGGCCTGCAAGCTGCTGGCATTGACGTGGACGCGCACGGACGAGCTGCGGCGCATGACCTGGGCGGAAGTGGAGGGCGATGTCTGGCGGATACCGGGCAAGCGCATGAAGAAGGGCCGCGAGCACCTGGTGCCGCTGTCTTCCCAGGCGCTGGACCTGCTGGCGGAAATGAAGCTGCGTTCGCGGGGCAGCAACTACGTTTTCCCGAACGACCGGGGCGGCAGCCGCCCCATGAGTGAAAACGCGATTCTTTACCTCATTCACCGTATCGGCTTCAAGGGCAAGATGACGGGCCACGGTTGGCGCAAGGTCGGTTCCACCTGGGCCAACGAGCACGAATACAACTCGGACCACGTCGAGGTGCAGCTCGCGCACAAGGATGGCGGCGTGCGCGGGGTCTACAATTCCGCGGAGTACCTGAAGCAGCGCCGGGTGATGCTTCAGGCCTTCGCTGACTGGCTGCTAGAGAAGCCTGATCCCAGCGGATTGGAGCGTTGAAAGGCGCCATCCCAGCGTGCGCTGGGTTATGGCGACGTCCGCCGGCGGCAGCTTGTTCTCCTTCACCCATCTGCGCAGCGTCTCCGAAGTGACGCCCAGCATCTTGTATAAGTCCTGGCGATAAATAATTCGGTCTTCGTTCATCATTTGATTCCTTTCGTGGTGGGGTTTTTCTTGCGCTGAGCTGCTTCTGTATGGCCGGCTTTGCTTTGCACCGCCAAGGCGAATGCTTCGGCCTCGGTGTGGTGCGGTACTTCGACGCCAGGCTTGCGGTAGTCGCGTAGCCGGCAGAATTCCTTGTATTGATCCATTTTCGTAATCTCTTTCTAGTCCGTGCATCCACAATCGGTTAAGGCGTCATCAAAGGGGAAAAGCTCCCCGTGATTCATGGCCATGTCGTACATCGCCTGATAGCTGGGCCTATCCTTTCGGAACCAGCCGCCAGCACCCGATCCGGCCGTTTGGGCGTTCTTTTCCTGCTGTATCCACCACAGCGCGCGGCTGGGCTTTTCCCGGATCAGGGATAGCACCTGGTTGCCGCCCTTCAAAAAACAGAGGTCGCAGTTGCCGTGCATTGTCTTGCCGCTCATATTCGGCAAGCCCAGGTCAAAATCTTGTGCTGCCCAAAACGCGCTGACGTCAGCCACGGTCAGGCCGGCCGCCGCCAGGGGCGCTTCTTTCACCTCGTGCTTGCCGTAGTCCTGGTTCGCCAGCCGCGCCACGCGCAAGGGCTCGTCGGCGCGCATGCCGATAAACGTGGTCCATTCGACCAGGCCTATCGACTTCAAGTAGCGCTGCATCGGGCGTACCTTGAGTTCCGCCGTGCAAAAGCGCGCCACAGGGTTCGGGAGGAATTTCTTTTCGTCGTGCAGATCAGCGAACGGTTCGCCGCGGCGGCTGGCCGTTGCAAAGTCCACGATGGCAAATTCCTTGCCGCGCGCTTCATTGCGAGGACGGTTTTCTATCCAGACGATGGGAACGCCCCAGCGTTCGCCGCAGTCGCGCACGAATTCAAGGGTTGCTTCCTCCTCCTTCCCGGTGTTGGCGAAGCACACCACCACGTCAGCCGGCAGCGTGCCGCCGTAGGCCTGAATCGTCATCCACAGCATCATGCCGCTGGTGCGGCCGCCGCTGAACGAAATGACGCCAGGGCCATCGAATAGGAATGGACTGTTCATGCCAGCACCATGCAGCGTCGCGCCAGGGATACCAGCCAATGCGCCAGTTCGGCCGGCGTGTGCTCGCGTTCCGCCTTGCCGCATTCCGGGCGCCAGCCCGGATCGCCTTTCCGGCGCCGCTCGCCGGCGCGGTTGCGGCCGGACGGGGCGATCACATGCGAGGCTTCGCCCAAGACAATGGGCATGGCCGGTATTTGAGCCGGCGCACAGCCTACGATGTACAGCAAGGTGGCTTTTTCGGCGCGGTGGCCAAACGAGCTTTGGAAAATCGGCAGCGTCCAGCCGCCAAATTTGTCCCGCTCGCCGATCGCCGGCAAGCCGCAGTGTGGCCAGAGGGTCGAGCGCTTAGGGTGCTCGAGCACGCCGCCGAACTTGCGGACCTGGGCGACGGCCCACACCGCGAGTTCCTTTTCGTCCGGGCGCGGCTTGGCCAGGTGGCGCAGCGTACCCCAGGAGCGGCACGGCGGATGCGCCACCACCGGCACGCCACCCGGCCAGGCGCGGGCGTCGCGCTCCGCGTCCCAGGCGTCAACCGCCGGCATGGTCTTGTAGATCGAATTGGCGCGCACGAACAAGGCCGCCACGGCAGGTAATGAGCGTTCCGCTGTCATGCTGGGCACCCGACAGGCGCGGCTGCTTTCTTGACCGCCTCGATGGCGCCCAGCGGCACGGCGCGGAACATGCCCGGCCACTGGTGGTCCAGTTCGACCCAGGCGTGCAGCTCCCCATTGCCCACATCGCGGCGCAGGTCATTGACGGTGCCGGCCTGGTAGCCTTCGTCGGTATCGAATGTCACGCGGTCGCCCAGGGCGATTTGCCGCGGTGAATTGGTCGAGGTGTTCAGCATTGCGGTGCTCCTTTCAGTTTGGCGGTAACGCCGCACACGCCGTAGCGGTCGATGGCGGCGTCGATCACGTCGCCGCTGGACGCGGCAACCTCAAAAAATTCAAAGCGTTCGGTTTGCGTGCGAACGATCACGGCATAGGTGCTCATGTGCCAGTTCCTTCATCGGGCGGGGTGTCGGGGACGATCAGCCGGGGATACGGGCAGGCGTTGACGGCCGCCCAGGCGACAATCAGCGCGGTTTTTGCCTCGTCAGACAGGTTTGGCGCGGGCGCCGTCGGCGGCGTGGCCGGGGCAGGGCGGTCGGGGTGCGTACAGTTATTTACACGAGTCCGAGGAACGGCAACCCCAACAGCCACCCCGCGCCCGCCTGTGGCCTGTACCGGCGTCCACGTATGGCGCACGGACTTGAAGACCACGCCGATCAGGTCGCTGCAGCGTACGCCGTAAGGCGTGGTGCGCAGCGTTTCGCCGTAACGGCCGATGACGGTCTTTTCGTCCTTGGCCAAGGTGACGACCAGTTCCTTGCGCGGCACCAGGGCGCCGCCCTGGGCGCGCAGGTATTCCGCCCAGCAGGCGCGCTTTTCTCCGTCGATCTTTTGCACGGCGTCCCAGGCGCGGCGCATGGCGGCCGGCGCCTCGTTGAGCATGCTTTCCTCGATGCGGCGCAGTTCGCGCCAGACGGTGACGGGCGCGCCGCCCCATTGCTGGAATTGACGGATGCCCCAGCACGCGGCCCAGGATTCGACGCGCGCCGATGGCGTCAGCTCGACATCGCCTTCGGTGTCGGCCGTGACGAGATAGCCTTCTTTTGTCTTGTGCTCGGCCACGCCATCGATGTTCTTGGCCACGTACTTGGCGATATAGCCGGCGGCGCTGCCCTTGGCCCAGTCGATGCGTTTCACGTCCAGGCGGCGCGCGAAGGCGCCCGGTTCGCCACGGTCCACGCGCCAGGCGTAGCGCTTCATGATGCGGATGGCGCGGCCCGCCACGTCCTGCAGGTGCGCCGTCTTGTATTTCGCGGTCGGGCGCACGAACAGCAGCAGATGCCAATGCGGACAGCCGTCGTGATGCGGCTCGGCGATGCGAAAGCCATACAGGCCAATGCCCCGGCGCGCCAGCGCGGAGCGGCATAGCGATGTCATCTTGCCCAAGTAGGCATTGGCTTCGCGCGGCGTGGAGCCGTCGAACTTGTCGTTCGGCTTGCCGCTGTGCTGCATGGCGTGGAAGCGCGATGGGCACGTCCAGGTGATGAAAATGCCCTGGTCGCCGCACTCGCGGGCGATCTGCTCGAAGCCGTTGATGCGCAACATCAGTTCGCCGCGCCGGATGGCCTTGTTGGCGGTGGTCTTCTCGGCCAGCTCGGCGATGCTGAATTGCTGGCCGTTCTCGTTCTGCACGAGGGTGGCGGCCAGTGCTGCCGCGTTGCGGCGGTTCTGCGCCAGGCGCGACAGCACGGCATCGTTGCTGGCGTAGGGTTCGCCGCGATAGTTGACATAGCCCAGGCGGATATTGCCGGCCTCGAAGGCACGCTTGACCCGCTTGCGCAGCTGGCGGCGCCACCAGCGGGCGTCCACCAGGCGGGCGATGGTGTCGGTCAGCACGTCGAACTCGGGCAGCTCGATGCCATACGAGGCGCATTCGTCTTCCATGATCTGCAGGGCGTGTGTGTCGGACACGGCCATCCACAGCATTTTGGCCACGCCGGCCGCTGCCCGCTCGGCGGTGGCCACGATGTCGGCGTCGCTTTGCGACAGGTCCACGCCGGCCGGCACATACTGATCGGCAAACTCGCGCACGAAGCTGGTGGCGACGGACTCATAGACTTTGTACCAGGACGACCAAGCCATCTTGGCCAGGGCGGCCGTGATGATGCGGTTGCGCCATTTGTAGGGGATGCGGGCCAGCTCGGGGGCGAACTGGGCGGATCGCAAAAAGGCTTCGTGACGCTGTGGGGCAGGCAGCAGGATTTGTTTAGATTGCATTCAACAGTCTTTCATACACACGGATAGCGGCAGAGGTAGCGGCGCGCAGTTCGATGCGCTCTTCCTCGGTAAATGAGTGGATGGGCGATTCCCAGCGGTCGGCGTCCAGGCCGGCGGCGATCAACACAGAGCGGCGCGCGCCGCGCGGCGACAATCCCCAGGCCTGGGCCATGAAGGGCGCCAGATTGCGCGGCTTGATGCTGCGTAGCTGTGCCTTGGCTTCGGCGATGGCGGCCAGCGCATGCCCGGCGCCTGGTGGCGTCGGCATGTCCTTGTCGCGCGCGGCCAGAATCTCGGCGGCAGGCTGGAAGGACAGGTGATTGTCGATAAGGGACGCCGGCATGGTTCAGTCCTTGATGGCGCCGATGGCCCGCAGCAAGTCAGGGGTAATGACGATCAGGAGCGACAGCAGCCAGATGCCGCAGGTTTTGGCCAGGCGCAGCATCAGCGTGCCCCACTCTTTGGGAAATACTTGGCCCAATCAGTCAGAGTTCTTGACGAGCTGATGTACGGCACGACGCCCGATTCGCTGGCAAACAAGTAGCGCAAATCGATTTCCAAGTCGCCGAGCAGAACACGTTGGTGCTCAGGAGTAAAAAAGCCCGCAAAGCTCAAGGCTTGCGCATTGCTGACGATGAAGGTGAGATTGGTTGCACCATAGGCGTGATATGTCTTGGCAATTTCATGGATGTAGGCGGTCAGCCCCCCGATGTCGGCGTGGACGTGCAGCAGAAAGCAGGTCGGTGCCACAGGCTCGACGCATTTTTGCAGGGCCTGTCGCGCGGTGTCGGTCGCAAGGGAGTTGTCAATATGACTAGTGGCGTGCAGCGTGTTTTCCATCGGTTTTCCTTATTTCAGGTTGAACGAATCCCGCACGCTCAAAAGGGAGCGCTGCAGGTCACAGCAAAAGAGGGGAGTTACAGCGGCCGGGTTACGGCGGTGCGAGGATGGCCATGGTGTTCATCAGCAGCCCGCCGTCAGGTCCAGGGCCAGCTGGCTGGTGGCCGCAGTACGTGCATGCTGGGACATCGGAATGCGGATATCTGGCTTGGGCATGGCGGACAGCGAGAGGGTGCGCAGCACTTCCAGGCCAGCCACGAAGGAGTGCCCGCAGTCCGGGTTCTGGCACATATAGGTGATTTCCTTGAACATGGCGGACATCGTGCGGCTCTTGACGGCGCGGACGGTGTATTCGCAATGCGGGCAGGGCAGGCCGATGACTCTCATTTCAGCTTTCTTTCCACTTGGTACAGGGCGCGACCGCGACCCGTCATGTTTTTTGACTGTATGCGTAAGCGCGACTTGACGAGCCATTCAGCCGCCTGATCGATACTTGCCAGCCCCTGGCGTTGGCGCACGAGTTCCAGCACCGCGCGCTCTTCGTCATTGAGGTTAATTTGATGGTCTGGCATTTTCTGTAACTTTAGAGTTGCTCAAAAGTGACTCGGTTTAAACGCTGCGACGCTGTACGCTGTCGATGGTGGCGTCATCCAAGGCGATCACGGCCAGGGCTTCACGCATCACGATCTGGCGCACCAGCACCGCAAGCTCTTCGCCCTGGTAATT
>Ga0182005_1000127_pt1 | contig 53668 bp, 44 predicted proteins | sample Sormic07211103_1_FD_123021 | JGI IMG/M metagenome (GOLD analysis project Ga0182005, IMG submission 123021) | Rhizosphere microbial communities from Sorghum bicolor, Mead, Nebraska, USA - 072115-103_1 MetaG | ecosystem: Host-associated > Plants > Roots > Rhizosphere | place: USA: Nebraska... | reverse complement strand
TGGCCATCTTACTCATCATGCGTGGCCTGAATCTGGGCATACCTTATATCAGCCCGGTACTTTCCCCTCAGGAAGAGAGGGTTTCTTTACACTGTATTAAACCTTGATTACAATGACGCTTATTCAAAAATATAATACCGCTGCACCACGGTATACCAGTTACCCAACCGTTCCCTACTGGGATGAATCAACCTTCGATGCAACCAGATGGCAACAATCCCTGCAGGAGTCATTTAAGGCGACTAACTCAACTGAGGGTATCAGCATTTACATGCATCTTCCTTACTGCGAAAAGTTATGTACCTACTGTGGGTGCAACAAGCATATAACCGTCAACCATGGGGTAGAAAAGCCCTATATGGACGCTATTTTACGTGAATGGGGCCTATACATCAACCTGTTTGAAAAACGCCCCCGTATCCGCGAAATTCACCTTGGCGGTGGTACTCCGACCTTCTTCAGTGCGGATAACCTGGCGCAACTGATCAGCGGTATTTACGAACATGCTGACCTGATATCTGATGCCTCCCTGAGTTTTGAAGGACATCCCAACAATACAACTGTGGCACATATGCAAACCCTGTATAATTTAGGGTTCAGACGTATGAGCCTGGGTATCCAGGATTTTGATCCTAAGGTGCAGGACATCATTAACCGTATACAACCTTATGAAACGGTAGAGCGGGTGACTAACGAGGCGAGAGAGATTGGGTATACTTCCATCAATTATGACCTGGTGTACGGTCTGCCATTACAAACAATGGCAAGTGTACAGGATACCATTAATAAGATCATACAACTGGGCCCGGACCGGATTTCTTTTTATAGCTATGCACACGTACCCTGGATTAAAGGAAATGGTCAGCGCAAATATTCCGAAGCAGACCTGCCTAAAGATGAAGAAAAGCGTGCGCTGTATGAATTAGGCAAAACGATGTTCGCTGAAAACGGTTATAGCGAAATAGGTATGGACCATTTTGCCCGTCCACATGATTCCCTGTACCGCTCAGCGCAGGAGGGTACTCTTCACCGCAACTTTATGGGTTATACAGATCATCATACTTCCCTGATGATAGGCTTAGGTGCATCATCTATTGGTGATAGCTGGTATGCTTATACACAAAACGAGAAGACGATCGACCGCTGGATGGAAAGGGTGAACAACGATGAGTTTCCAGTAGTAAGAGGACATATTCTGAGTACTGAAGACCTGTTACTGCGCCGCCATATTCAGGCACTGATGTGCAACTTTGAAACGACCTGGAACAAAGCAGATGTGCAGTGCGATGCAATTGTAGAAGGTCTACAAAGATTGCAGGAACTTGAAAGGGATGGTTTAGTTTCCGTAAGACCAAAGAAGGTGTATGTAACCGAAAAAGGGCGTCCTTTTATCCGTAACATCTGTATGGCATTTGATGCACGATTATGGCGCAGACAACCTCAATCTCAGCTATTCAGTAGTGCTATCTAAATCTTATTAACTTCATTCTTATTGCTTTACGCTGAATGAGTATCCCGGGAATGGAATTCTTTTCCAGAAAATGGAATACTCATTCCGTGATAAACTATCACATTACTTTAAGAAATGATCGGCTGAAACATTGATGAATAAAGGATTTGAACGGGCATAAAAAAAGTCTGACCGTTTTTACAATCAGACTTTCTTGTTATGTGAATGGGTTAGTAAGTACAGGGAACAAAAATTCCCTACACAATATTAAAAAGAATTTTATCACAAAAGAAAAAAAAAGCAAACTTTTTTATTCACACCACTAAAAAAAGTGTGGATAACAACAGTTAAAAAGTGCGGCCGAAAGTTTTTTCACGTCGATGATCAAACCAAATTTACACAAACGATAATATCCCAATTCTCACCTACCTTTGTTGCACTAAACAGCAGAATATATGAAGTTCAATGCTCCGATACCGGTAACCGAAATCGCCGCATACATAGGCGCAGAGCTGGAAGGCAACGATCAGCAAATGGCAACCGGCATTAACGAAATACATAAGGTAACTCCAGGTGATATTTCATTTGTAGACTTTGAAAAGTACTATGATAAGTGTCTGCGTTCAGCAGCAACAATTATTATCATCAATAAAAAAGTTGACTGCCCTCCCGGAAAAACATTACTTGTATTACCCGATCCGTTCAGTGCTTATGTTAAAATCGTGAAAAGGTTCCGTCCTTTTGAACCAGCGACCAAACCCATCAGCGATACTGCGGTAATTGGGAAGGATACTATCATTCAGCCGAATGTATTCATCGGCAATCACGTTACGATTGGAGAGAACTGCCTGATTCATCCCAACGTTACAATCTACGATCATACCGTGATTGGCAACAACGTAATCATTCATGCCGGTACCGTGATTGGTGCAGATGCCTTCTACTTCAAGAAAAGGGCAGACAGGGAAGTGATGTATGATAAGATGGAAAGCTGTGGCCGTGTGATCATTGAAGATGATGTGGAGATCGGTGCTGGCTGTACCATTGACAAGGGCGTAAGTGGTGATACCATCATTGGCCGTGGTACTAAATTTGACAACATGATTCACATCGGTCATGGTACTATCATTGGTCGTAACTGTCTCTTTGCTGCACAGGTGGGAATCGGAGGTAAAGCACACATCGAAGACAATGTGATCCTGTGGGGTCAGGTGGGTGTATCCAAAGACCTGACTATCGGTAAGGGAGCTGTGGTGCTGGCACAAAGCGGTGTACCGGGCTCGCTGGAAGGTGGCAAGACGTACTTCGGAACGCCGGTAGATGATGCACGTGTGAAAATGAAAGAAGTGGCATGGTTAAAACGCATTCCTGAGATCTGGGAGAAATTAAAGAATAAATAAGCGGCCTGTAAGTAGCTTCTGTCCATGGCAGAAGCTATTTTTTTATACATTTGGAACATGCTATTCCGAACATTACTCCTGCTGTTTTCAACCCTCACCTGCGTAGCCCAGAAGGGGCTCACCGAAGTCCCCGTCACTATTAAAGACGGCTGGTTTACCGCCAAAATTATCTCCTTCGATAAGTATACAACCGGTGACCGTAAAAACGGTATCGACCAACCCGATTCCTTCTCATTCATAAAGAACCCTATTGACGCCTTCAATTTCCTCCTGCTATGTGATACCTGCAAACAAGGTAATAAGGCCCATATTCAGGCGCTTTACACCCCTCGCATCGCTTTTTCAAATCGTCCGTTACCCTCCGTGCTGGAACATACAGAGAGCGACAATAAGTTTTTTTATATAGTCATCCAGGCTGCCGATTCCGCTCTGGGTAACTGGGAAATGATCCTCCGGAATATGACCTACCTGGACCTGAATGAAAATAAACAGGCAGGCATTCTCCGCTCTTCATTGGGGGAGTTCAAAATCACTGCCAATAATCATTTGGGTATTGTAAATTCTTATGAAAATATCCGATACGAATTTGTGTTCCGGAAGAAAGTGGTGGCCGCCGTCATACCCGGTAAAAATCCCAGGGTATGGTTAGACCTGAATAATTTAAAAGAAGAACAACGCATTACCATTGCAGCTGCAATGGCAGCTTTACTGTTGAGATAAGGATTGCATCTTTTCCAGGTAAGCTTTACTCATGCGGGCAATGGTTTCTTTCAGTGGTGTAAACTTAAAGCCCGGCAATGTTGTTTTGATCTTTTCGTTGTTGTAGTATACTTTCAGCTGTGCTGTGTGCGCTGTTTCTTTCGTTAACACCGCCTTTTTTCCGGTGATCTTACTCTTCAATGTTTCTATGCGCCATACTATCTCTGCCTGCCATGGTTTCACCAGTTTATGCGGAGGCTTTTTGCCCAGCTGTATTGCCATTTCTGTAAACAGATCTACATAGCGCCAGTTGTCCGTTGAGATCACAAAACGCTGTCCGCTGATATTACTGTCCATCAGGCGGATCATCACTTCAGCCACATCTTCTACATCTGTAAAACCAGTAACTCCTTCTGTATAATAAGGGAATTCCTTCCATGCATTTTTGATGAGTAAACCGGAACCATCATCCCAGTAATCAGGTCCCAGAATAATGGATGGATTCACGATAGCAGCAGGCAGTCCTTCTGCAATACCTCTCCATACTTCCATCTCCGCCCTATACTTGCTCACGGCATACTGAGAGTTATGATGACTATCCTGCCATTCAGTATTTTCATCGATCATCTGCCCGGTCTTTGCACGACCTAAGGCAGCTACGGAACTTACATGCACTAGTTTTTTCACGCCTGCATCCAAGGCCAGATTCACCACATTCGCAGTACCATCTATGTTCACTTTCATTATCTGCTCACGGTTTTCCGGGCGGAATGATACAACGCCTGCACAGTGATAGACTTTCTCAACTCCTTCCATGGCTTCTTCCAGCACACATACATCCAGTACATCCCCTTTCATCCAGGTGATTTTGTCTGCGATGTCTTTGAGCTGTTCAGGTATTTCCTTGCGGTATAATGCCCTTACAGGTACGCCTGTTTTCACCAGTTTCCGTAATAAATGACTGCCTAAAAATCCGGTTCCTCCTGTTACTAATATCATGTAATCTTGTTCCGTTTGTCTAAAGATAATTATAAAACCCTTTCCCGGTTTTCTTTCCTAAATCACCGGCTTGTACACAGGCTACCTGTAATGGGCTCGGCGTAAAGCGGGGAGCCTTTGCAAATGCATCGTACAAGGATTGCGTTACTGCCAGATTCACGTCATTTCCGATCAGGTCCATCAGGGTAAAAGGCCCCATTCTGAAACCTGCACTTTCCAGCAGGCGATCTATTGTTTTGTACGGCGCAATTCCTTCTGTAGCTACCTGCATGGCTTCTAAATAGTAATGCCGGGCCACTCTGTTCACAATAAAGCCAGGCGTATCCCTGACCTGTACTGGTGTTTTGCCCATCCTGGCTGCCAATACATGCAACAGTTGTGCAACACTATCTGCTGTCTTTTCGCCACTCACAATCTCTACCAGTTTCATGACGGGGGCAGGATTGAAAAAGTGCATACCCGCTACCCGTTCAGGATGAGGTACAGCCGCTGCAATGGATGATATGGAGAGGGATGAAGTGTTGGAGGCAAAGATCGTATTCTCATTGTTCACAGCGGCTAATTCCCTGAATAACGTCGTTTTTATGTCGAGTTTTTCTACAATGGCCTCTATGATGATGTCTGCCTTTACATCGCCGGTATGCGCTGTAAAATGCAGGCGTTGCATGATCTGAGTAGCCATGCCCTCCTTCAGCTTTCCCTTTTGCTCCAGGGCGGATAACTGACTATTGATCTGTTGTCTGGCTTTCTCCAGCATAGCTGGTTGTACATCGAACAATACAGTGTTGAAACCGCTCGTAGCGGCTACCTGTGCTATACCAGCACCCATGGTGCCTGCTCCGCATACAGCAATCCTTTGCATTTGTTCCAGGTTGATCATTGTCGTGATTGGGGGTTAAAAAGAAAAAGGAGAAAAGGCGTATGGATGATTCTATTGCGCGCTTTTCTCCTGTCTGTAAATATATTCAACCATGCTTGTTGCTAGACTGTCCCTTCAAATTGTTCCAGGAATCGAACATCGTTCTCTGAAAATAATCGCAGATCCTTGATCTGATATTTCAGCATGGTAATACGTTCTATACCCATACCGAATGCAAAACCTGTATATTTCTCAGGATCAATACCACAGTTTTCCAGCACTTTCGGATGCACCATACCACAACCCAGGATCTCTACCCAGCCGGTATGCTTACATACATTACAACCCTTACCACCACAGATGTGGCAGGAAATATCCATTTCCGCACTTGGCTCAGTGAAAGGGAAGTAGGAAGGACGGAAGCGGATACGGATATCTTCACCAAACAGCTCTTTTACGAAGTGATAGAGGGTTTGTTTCAGATCGGCAAAAGAAACGTTTTCATCTATGTACAATCCTTCTACCTGATGGAAGAAGCAGTGTGCGCGGGCAGAAATAGTTTCATTGCGGTATACCCGACCAGGACAAATGATGCGGATAGGCAGCTGACCGTTCTCCATTGCCCTTACCTGTACGGAAGAGGTATGGGTGCGCAGCAGCCAATCTGGTGCTTTGCTGATGTAGAAAGTATCCTGCATATCTCTGGCCGGGTGGTTTTCCGGCAGGTTCAGTGCGGTAAAGTTATGCCAGTCATCTTCAATTTCAGGCCCTTCTGCGATAGCAAAACCCAGGCGCTCAAATATACCGATGATGTTATTTCTTACTATGCTGATAGGATGACGGGTACCCAGGCGGTGAGGCTCCGCAGGCAGGGTAAAATCCGTATCGGTAGCGGCAGCACCGGCACCATCTTTCAGGTGTTCAAATTGCGCATAGCGCTCTTCTACGAATTGCTTAAACCCGTTGAGCAGTAAACCGAATTCTCTTTTCTGCTCCTTGGGCACGTTCGCCATTTCTCCGGATATAGCTTTTACAATCCCTTTTGTTCCAAGGAATCTGATACGGAATGCTTCCAGGTCGGCAGCTGTGGCCGGTTCAATAGCCTGGATTTCCTGTTTGTAGGCAGCTATTTGCTGTTCTATGTGATCCATAAGACAGCAAAGATAATGATATACTCAGAAAATTAATTTATAACCCACTCCCCGGATATTGACAATTTGCACCCTTGGGTCATCTTTCAGGTAGCGGCGCAATTTGGTAATGAAAACGTCCATACTACGGGCGTTGAAAAAGCTGTCGTCCCCCCACAGGTCCAGCAGTACACTTTTTCTTTCTATCACCTGGTTCAGATTTTCTGACAGGCGCCGCAGTATTTCGGCTTCCCGGTGGGAGAGGAAGGCAGTTTCGTGGTTCCGGGTGAGGGTCTGCTTTGTGTAGTTGAACTGGTACTGGCCAATCTGGATGACGTCGGAACCAGATGCTTCCTGAGCAGGTTGATCATTGAAGCGCTGCAGCAGGGCTTTGATCCTTACGATCAACTCATCCATACTGAAAGGCTTTTTCAGGTAGTCATTTCCCCCCAATTCAAATCCCTTTACAACATCAGCCGTTTGAGACTTGGCTGTAAGGAAGATGATCGGGGTTATTTTGTCTTGTTTTCTGATCTCTGTAGTGACGGTAAATCCGTCCATATTTGGCATCATGATATCCAGTACCACCACATCCGGGTTGTGCTGCTGGTACAGTTCCAACCCCTCTTTACCATCTGAGGCGTAAAGCATTTCAAAACCACGCATCTCCAGACTATCCTTTACGATTTGTCCCAGTTGCCATTCGTCTTCTATCAATAATATTTTAGCCATATCAAACAGGTATCTGTATTATAAATTCACTGCCTTTGTCCGGTTCACTGTGAACGGTGATTCGGCCACCATGCAGCTCTACGATCTTCTTAACGTAACTGAGTCCCAATCCAAAGCCCTTCACATTGTGCAGGTTGCCGGTCGGTACCCGAAAGAAAGTATCAAAGATGCTTTCCTGGTATGTTTTGGGAATACCAATCCCGTTATCCTTCACCCGAACGATCAAGTTACCGTTTTCTATGGAACTGCGGATATGTACTACCGGTAATTCTCCTGAGTACTTGATCGCGTTGTCCACGAGGTTGTTGATGGCATTTGACAGGTGAGTACGGTCCACGTCCACTAACCGGTCGCCGATCAGGTTATCATACCTGAACTGTACTGGTCTGTTGGTTTTGAGCTGGTGGTTGGTAATGATCGTATCCATAATCTCGTTCATGTCAGTATCTTCCCTGTACAACTCTATTTCTTCCCTTTCTTCTGACGCGATGTGCAATACTTTTTCAACCAGATCGGACAGCCTTTGCAGCTCCTGCTTGGAGATGTCGAGATAAGTTTGTGTTTTACGCTGGTCGTTAAGTGCATTAAAATTCTGCATGGCCTCTACTGCGGCATATACGGTAGCGATAGGCGTTTTCAGCTCATGCGTCATGTTGTTGATGAAATCGTTTTTTACCTCTGACAATTTCTTTTGCTTCAGGATGGTGCGCAACATGTAGATAAAGCAAATCGTGGTAAGCACCAGCAGAATAAAAGAACCAACAAGTGTCCAGATCATCTTAGCCAGAATATAAGACATGGGAGACTCGAACACAGCCTGTACAAAGAGATTGCTAGCAGGGTTGAATGGGATCTTACTCGTTTTTTGTGGTGCACGTCTGCGAAGACTATCGCGGAAGCTTTCTCTTGCAAAACCATCAAAGTTGATATGAAATGTATCCAGCCGGAAGTCGGTTTTTATCTGCCGGTTGTGCAGTTCCGAGCTAAAGATGGAATCCAGCTTTATAAGTTTGACACTATCACTCGTAATATTGTTCAGCAGAAGGAAGTCGGAAATTTGTCTGGCCAGTGTATCAGCATAGATCCGGTTGGGATTCTGGTGAGGAACCTGCCGCTCATTTGAACCGATAAACACATGGCGTTCCCCTTCTTCCGGACCGGGAGGAGGGGGCATTTCGCCGGGACCTCTCAGACTATCGCCATGCTCACGGCCAAAGCGTCTGAAATACCGGCGTACATCCGCAAACTGTTTGTTGTAAACAGCTGTCCGCAATGATTCATTGATATCTTTACTGAACTGATCTAACTGTACGTGATAGGAGTTATATAACCAGTATCCCTGGAACATGTAGATGCCTAGAATGCATATACACATGAGTATCAGAATGTTTCGGATCCGCTGGCGCATTATTTCAATGAATTTATCATGCAAAGCTATTTGATTATAGCGTTATCATGGCTATCCTATTAACAGTAATTAACAGTAAATAAGGAACCTTAACCATTGCGTCCATATTATGTTCTTTTCTTAACAGTAATTAACAATAAATAAAGCTATTTAACCTGAAAATGCCCGCTGAATATTGACTTTTGTGAGAGCAAAAAAAACAAACATATGAACCATTTATCAAAAACCCTCTTTGGTGCCGCCCTGATTGCCTTCACAGGCTTTACGGCACAGGCACAGGACAAGAACAGCGGCGTGATCGACTATGAAGTGAGTCAAAAAATGCCTCCAAGAGGCGGTGATGGCGGCGATGAAGAAGGACAGGTAATCACTATAAACCAACATTTCTTTTTTGCAGCTGGCCACGGTAAGCTGGAAACCGAACGCCCGAACTTTGGTGGCAGGGATCGTCAGGGACCTCCTCCTGGTGCTGGTGGCGAACAAGGTCCTCCTCCAGGTGGAGCTCCTCCTGAGGGCAATGGTGCCCCTGGTCAGGGTGAAGGCCGTGGTCGTTTTCGTGGAGGATTTGGTATGATGGGTGGCGGATTCGTAGACCTGCAGTCTCACAAATATCTCCAGACATTTACTAAACCAGATGACTCTACCAAAACCTTCTTTGCCGAAGAAGATTTCCGTCCCGCAAAAGATGTAAAGCCTGGAGATAAGACAAAGAAAATTGCTGGTTATAATTGTAAAAAAGCCACTGTAACCGTAAGAGATGAATCTTATACAGTATGGTATACTACTGAGCTGCCTTTCAGCTACAGCCCTGTAAACGGCCTGTTACCAGAACCAAATGGTGTAGTACTGGCGGCTGAAAGCAGCAACCGTTCCTTTACAGCAAAGAAAGTAGACTTTAAACCAGTGCCTGCTGAAAAAGTTTCCCTGCCTGGTAATGCGGAGAAAGTGAGTGAAGAAGACCTGCGCAACATGCGTCGTGAAGCCATGCAGAAATTTCGTGACAGACAAAACAGGAATTAACAGACTACTACATTAACTCACATCCTCCTCATGAAAAGGATCCCCCTTATGACATTATGCCTGATCCTGATTGCGCTTGTATCCAAGGCGCAATCAGGTCAGGTTAAAGGACTACTGACTGACTCAACTGCTTCTCATCCCTTGGCCGATGCCACCGTTGCTTTGCTGAATGGCAAAGACTCTTCTCTTGCCGCAACTGCATTTACCGATAAAAAAGGTGGATTCAGCTTTACAGGCCTCTCTGCCGGCGGATACCGGGTATATATTACCTACCTCGGTTATAAGCCCGTCTTCAAAAGCATTACCGTATCTGCAGCACAACCTGTCGTTGATATGGGCACCATTCACCTGCTTGGAAAAGGTATCACCCTGGGTGAAGTAGAAATCATACAGGAAGTACCACCTGTAGTGGTTAAAAAAGATACCCTCGAATTCAATGCAGATGCCTTCAAAACCCGCGAGAATGCGGTAGTGGAAGATCTACTCAAAAAACTGCCCGGTGTTACTGTGGATAAAGATGGAACCGTTACTGCACAAGGTGAAACGGTGAAAAGAATACTCGTAGATGGTAAGCCGTTCTTCGGCGATGACCCTAAACTCGCTACTAAAAATCTGCCTGCTGAAGTGATCGATAAAATTCAGGTGATAGACCGGAAATCAGATCAGGCACAATTTACTGGCATCGATGATGGAAACACAGAAAAAGCCATCAATATTACCATCAAGAAAGACAAGAAAAAAGGGGTATTTGGAAAGGCATCCGCCGGCTACGGTACGGATGATCGCTTTGCTGTGAATGCAAACGCAAACGCTTTTCGCGACAGCCGCCAGCTCTCTTTTCTGGGTAGTGGCAATAATGTGAACAACATGGGCTTTACCATGCAGGACGTGTTCAATTTTTCCAGCAGCAATAACGGCAGTGGTGGTAGTAATGGTCGTAGTGGCGGGGGTGGTAGAGGTGCTGCGCAATCAACCATCAGCAATCTCGGTGGTAATAGTACGACTGGTATCACCACTAACTGGAATGCAGGTTTTAACTATAACCAGGACTTCGGATCGAAATTAAAAGTGAACGGTAGTTACTTCATCAACGATGTAAAAACCGAAACTAAAAATCAAAACGCAAAGCAAACTTTTACAAAAGATAGTACTTACTACTATAACTCTACAACCGGTTCTCTTACTGAAAATAAGAACAACCGTCTCAATATGAAGATCGAGTATGAAATTGACTCTTTCCACTCTGTAATATTTACACCGGGCTTCTCTTATACAGATGGTAGTGCTAACTCAACCAGTTATTATCAACAACAGGATAACAATAAGGTTACCTCTATTGATGGTTCCAATTCAAACCGAAGTGGTGCATCTTCACCTAATTTTTCAGGCTCTGCATTGTATCGTCAGAAATTCCATAAAGCTGGTCGTACTTTAAGCGCCAACTTTACTTATGGATATAACACTACCGATCGCGAGAACTTTTACAGGACGGTGGACAACTATGTAGCAACTGACACATCAAGTGCTTATACCAGTGGATACGACAGAAAAACGAATGCAGATAACCTGGGTAAAAATTATCAGGCACACCTGACATACACCGAGCCATTGATGAAAGACAGGTATCTGGAACTGGATTATACTTACAGCAATAATTACAGCTCCTCAAAGAACCTGACCTACGATGCCAGTGCTTCCGGAAAATATGATGTATTGAATGACAGTTTAAGTAACATTTTTGAGAATACATTTTCTACTAACCAGGCAGGTGTCAATATACGTACGAACAAGTTTAAGTATGACTATACCATCGGTATGAATGTGAAGTGGAATAATCTTGTGAATGATAACGTAAGCAGAAAAACACACATCACTCAGAACACCGTGAACTATTTCCCATCTGCAAGTTTCAACTACAATTTTGAGCAGGGTAGGAGGTTCCGTTTCCGCTATAATGGAAGCACAACACAACCAACTATTTCTCAGTTGCAACCGCTACCGGACCTTTCCAGTTCACTGTATGTACAGCAGGGCAATCCCAACCTGAAACCTACGTTCACGCACAGTTTGATGGCAGGCTACAATGCATTCAACAGAAGTTCTTTCCGTGGTATTTTTGTCAACGCCAATGCGACGTTTGCAAACAATCAGATTGTAAATGCCAACCGTACTGATGACTCTACCGGTAAGCAATACACTAAACCAATAAATACAAATGGGGTATATTCGTTAAATGGTAGTATGGTGAACTCTATTCCCATCAAGAATCATGTAACGTCGCTGAATATCAGTACCAATATTTCTTATAAAAGAGATGCGAGTTTTACCGGCGAAGACAAGGACTTTGCTGATATTACAAAGTACTACACCAGAAACTTTAGCCTGACAGAAGGTGTTACATTCAACTACTTCTTCAAAGAATTATTTGATGTATCTACTTCTGGTAGTGTACAGTACGCAGCAGCACGATATGACATTCTGCCAAGCAACAATACAAACTATTTCAATTATGCATTCTCACTGGACTTTAACATCAATCTGCCTGCAGGATTTCAGGTGGGCAGTGACATGACTTATACATTGAATGCCGGCCGCGCTGCGGGTTACAACGTAGATTATACTTTGCTGAACGGTTATGTATCTAAGTTTGTGGGAAAGAAAAAACAGGGTCAATTTAAGTTCTATGCTTACGACCTGTTGAAACAAAATATCAGCATCAGCCGTACTACAGGGGAGAACTATATTCAGGATACACAGAACATGGTATTACAACGTTACTTCATGATCAGCTTTACTTACTTCCTGCGCAAGTTCGGTTCAAATAATAATAATAACCGTGAAGGTCCTCCACGTGAGATGCGCTTCATGCGCCCTCCGGGTGGCGGTATGCCGGGAGGTCCACCTCCGGGCGGCGGCATGTAAAAACAGAAAAGGAGTGCGGGATGCACTCCTTTTTTTATGTATTAATACATGTAAAATGACTCCAGATTTTTTGAAAGGTTGAAAGGAAATAAAGGTGACGGTGAAACATCTCCCCTCGTACCCTCAGCTTTATAACCTTACAACCTTAATAACTTTGTCGTTTGACCATAGAGGTGGTACCATCGGATCATGCAACTTTATATTGCTGTACCTTCTGCGCCGGGGTTTTGCGCTCTCTGATACCCTGAGTAATCCTGCGTACAATCCAGCTAAGTGTAAACGTCGGAATAAAGTCCAATCCTGGGAATAATTCCTCCATAAAGTTGAACACACTTCCGAATGCTCCCATACTGCCACCAAACATCCTATAAAATATGATAGCGGAAATGGGGGCCCAAATTACATCACTTACTTCGCCTAGCACTGGCACTGCATAACTGGCACATCCAATCAGGTCCATCAGTATACAAATCCATAAGGCGGGAGTAAATCTCTTTTCCATATTGACCTCCGCTTTAAATTGTGAACATAAAAGTATAATCAAATAGCTTACCAAATTCAATTACGTAAGGTGGTATAGTAATTACGGAGTCGATGGCCGGGGTGCTTTTCGGTAGTAATGATTTGTTATACAATCTTTTAAAAAATGCTGATTTTTATTCCTGGGATTACTCGTAATTCTTCTTTAACACAGGCGTAACTGTACTTCTTTAACGTTTGGTACTACTATAAAGTTACGAATTTCTGCCCGGATTGGTTGTACGTGATTTCAAAAATGCGTAGTTCCACGCTATATTTATGAAAAATTCTATCGTTATATGTCCACTCTGCTCAAAGGTCGTATCCGTCACTCCGTATGTGCCTGGCCTTACGAATCCATTCCATTGGGCACCTTTTGCAAAGGTGCTAAAGAAATAGGCCTGGAATCAATTGATCTGTTGTATCCCCATCAGTTTGAAACTGCAAAGCAGTTCGACCTTACCTGTGCCATGGTAGCCTCTGTGAGCGATGAATGGAATATCACCAGGGGCTGGAACCGTGTTGAGCATCACGATGACCTGATTACATATTACCAATACCTGATCGATGAAACAGCTAAAGCCGGTTTTCCCGCTGTGGTATGTTTCTCCGGCAACAGAGAAGGGCTGGACGATGAACAGGGTATCGAAAACTGCGCGAAAGGATTACAGCGCTTACTGCCTTACGCTGAGAAAAAGAAGGTGAATATTGTAATGGAGCTACTGAACAGTAAGGTTGATCATCCTGATTATCAATGCGATCATACACATTGGGGGGTCGCGCTGAGCAAAAAAATCAGCTCAGACCGATTTAGCCTGCTTTACGATATCTACCACATGCAGCTAATGGAGGGCGATATTATCCGCACCATCCGTGACAATCATACTTATTTCAGTCATTATCACACAGGTGGTGCACCAGGCAGGAATGAGATCAATGACAGCCAGGAATTATTTTACCCGGCCATCATGAAGGCAATCTATGAAACAGGTTATAAAGGCTTTGTAGCACAGGAATTTATTCCGACAAGAACAGATAAGTTATCTTCCCTTAAAGAAGCAGTGCTGATATGTGACATCTGATCTTACTTACATCAGTACTTCCAGTCATTACGCAGCATGCCCATGACTACCATATCTACAAATTGTCCATGTAGCCTGGCATTGTGGCGCAAAATACCCTCTTTCGAAAAACCCAGTTTGATTGGAATGCGTGCACTGCGCTCATTCTCCAGTGCAAACCGGATCTCTACTTTATTGAGCTTCAGATTTTCGAAAGCAAATGAAATGAGCACCTTACAGCATGCTACGACAATACCATTGCCGCGACAGTGTTCTGCCAGCCAATAGCCGATTTCGGCTTTTTGCAGCAGATGGTCCCAGCAATGTAAGTCCAGCACACCACAAAGCTGCCCCTTGTACCAAATACCGAAGGCAATGGCTTCCTGGTCCTCTGCTTTGCGCAGCATCATCTCTATAAAACGAAGGGAATGATCTTCATTAGTATTGTAATCCACCCATGGGAGGAATCGGCGCAACGCCTTACGGGATGTATCGAGGGTGCGATAAAGCACCGGTGCATTTTCAGGTTGTAACTGCCTGAGTATAATATGATCGTCTACGGCTAACTCCAGCATAAAAATTAAGGTTTGGCCCCCATACCATCCTGGGTATATTAGCCAAACCCCAAATATAGTAAACTTAACTTTTTGCGAACAACTGTTGCCGTTGCATATCACGAACTATCTGACGCGCAAACTGTGATGCCTGCTTATATGCAGTAGGGGGATCTATCGCTTCTGACTGTGCATTGTAAATTAATTTCTTCTGCCCAAGGTCGTACAGGTTCGTATCCCACTCGTAACGCACATTTGCGGTGTAATAGCCAGGCGTGAACATGCCACCATACCATCCCCGGTAATAAGGAGCATAAGGATAGGGGGGCACATAACCTTTGGTTTTTGTTTTATCTACCATGGCAATCGTCAGCACCTGGTCCACATCGCCATTCCTGAATTTATGCAAGGCAGCCTTCTCGTCGTCGGCTTTCGACAGCGCGTCGTCGGGACCGTATTTGGCAAATGAAGATACTGCGTTGAAGCCTTCCTTTTGTAGTTCACTTACCAGCTCTTTTTCCATTAAAATGCGCAGATTTCTGTCCCTGGGTGGAACAAGGGCAATCACAATCATTTTTTTGCTGGTATCCAGCTTAGCATCCGGTGTTTTCCAGGACGAAGTCAGTTTGGTACTGGTACAAGCTGTGACAGACAACAATCCTATAGATAATAGCAATACTCCTAGCCTTTTCATAATCTCCTCCTTTTAACTGCAGATTAGACAGGAAAAAAAGAGGAGAGTTACATTGACCGTGTAAAAATAATAATGGCTTGCAACGATTTGTTGCAAGCCATTATAGTATATACGTCAGTATTAATAATTAATCACCTGCTCCTGGATACCGGCCGGGATTTCCCTGAACTCATACAACTGGGTTCTCAGCTGCGGTTCAAAACCCGCTTCTTTGATCGCCTGTTGCATAGATCTGTAGGTGAACCTGTGCGGTGCACCGGCAGCACTTACCACATTTTCCTCGATCATAATAGATCCGAAATCGTTCGCACCGGCATGTAGGCAGGTTTGTGCAACCTGTTTACCTACCGTCAACCAGCTAGCCTGAATATTCTTGATATTTGGCAGCATGATACGGCTCAATGCGATCATACGGATATATTCTTCGGAAGTGGTCATATTGTGTACGCCTCTGATCCTTGACAGCAGGGTGTCTACATCCTGGAATGTCCAAGGAATGAAGGCAGTGAAGCCATAGTGCCCCTCTGGCTTCTCGCTCTGTACCTGTCTGATATCTGCCAGGTGTTCAAAACGTTCCAAAACTGTTTCCACGTGCCCGAACATCATAGTTGCAGATGAGGCGATATTCAGCTTATGTGCTGCCCGCATTACATCCAGCCACTCCTGTGCACCACATTTCCCTTTGGAAATGAGCCTTCGTACGCGATCGTTCAGAATTTCCGCCCCAGCACCTGGTAAGCTGGCCAGGCCAGCCTCTTTCAGCGCTTTCAGGACTTCTATATGTGTACTTTTTTCAAGTTTTGTGATGTGTGCCACTTCAGGGGGACCGAGGGCATGCAGCTTGATTGTAGGATATAACTGTTTCAGCTGCTTAAAGGTATCCACATAAAAGGCCAGACCCAGATCCGGATGATGTCCGCCCTGTAACAGCAACTGGTCGCCGCCGAATTTCAGGGTTTCCTCGATCTTTACCTTGTATTCCTCAATAGTCGTGATGTAAGCGTCTCCGTGACCAGGGATACGATAAAAGTTACAGAATTTGCAGTTAGCCGTACACACGTTGGTCGTATTTACGTTTCGATCTATCTGCCAGGTAACTTTCCCGTGTGGAACCTGCTGCTTGCGAAGCTCATTTGCAATGTGCATCAGCTCCGTAAGTGGTGCTTTTTCAAACAGATATACCCCTTCTTCCGGTGTAAGCCACTCAAAATTTAATGCTTTCCTATATAGATCTTTCAGTTCCATGATAAACAAAGGTAGCAAAAAACAATATCCCGCCATTGGTGGATTTTTAGGTGGTAATCGGCTTTTTTAATCCTACATTTATATAACTGTTATTCTGTCATTCTCTCGTATGCAAAAAGCAACATTGTCAAAGCACTGTTGTATCATTTTATTAGCACTTTCTTTATTCCACGCCGCAACAGCTCAATCAAAACTGCCCCAGGAAGTAGAAGGTACGCTGATCTCTCGCTTTCCGTTCAGACAATATTATGGAGGCGTAGTGGTGATACTCGCACAGATCAAAGGTTTTTCAGATACACTCCAGTTCATCCTCGATACCGGTAGTGCAGGTATTTCGCTGGATACCAGCACCTGTGTCCGCCTGGGTATTCCGCTCACACATACAGATAAAGTAGTGCGTGGGGTAGGAGGATCGAAAAAAGTGGATTTTGCCATGGACCGGACCCTGGTATTGCCTAATCTGGAAGTGGACAGCCTTAATTTTCATGTAAATAATTATGAGCTGATCAGCCAGGTGTATGGCCTGCAGGTGGATGGTATTATTGGTTATAGCCTGTTGAGCCGATATAATGTACTGGTAGACTATAACATCGAAGAAGTACAACTCTATACTCAAGGGAAGTTTAATTATCCTAAAGGCGGAACTTTGCTACACCCAACCCTTACCACGATCCCCATCGTCAATGCCCAGCTGCGCAACGGCAAAACGTCCATCCTCAGCCGGTATTATTTCGATACCGGGGCGGGTATGTGTCTACTGTTTTCCAAACAATTCGTCTCAGATAGTGCTGTTCTTTCTACCCGTAAAAAACAACGAAAAGTCATTCAAACCGAAGCCCAGGGGCTTGGAGGTAAAATGACCATGGATGTAACCACCATAGGGGAATTCAAGATCGGTAACTATAGCTTCCGCAATGTTCCTGTCTATGTGTTTGACGATCAGACCAATATCACCGCCTATCCTTTTCTCGGTGGCATGGTTGGCAATGACCTGCTGCGCCGTTTCAATATCTATCTCAATTATGGCAAAAAGGAAATTTATATGTTGCCCAACAATCATTTCAAGGAACCTTTTGACTATTCCTATACCGGACTGGTCATCTATATGATTGATGGGAAAATTGAGATCACTGATATCATCAAAGGATCTCCGGCAGAAAAGGCTGGTTTAAAACCCGGAGACATTATTATGGCGATCAATAACCTATTCACTAACAACATTCAGGAGGTGCGGGAACAATTAAAAAATGTAGGAACACGGCCCATGTTGCTCATCAACAGGAACAACGAGCTCATGTTGAAAAAAGTACTCATCAAAAGTATTTTATAATACTTTGCATTATCTTTCGTTTGATGTGTAACGTGAAAAAGCTACTGTTCTCCATACTTATCGCATTGCCGCGCTTGTCAGCAGCCCAGGCACCTCCTTCTACCGCGGAACCGGTAGCCATTCTGCCATTCCGGATCTACAATCACTCCTTGGTTATCAGTGCTTCTACGAGTAATATGGAAGACAGTCTGCATTTTATATTTGATACCGGTGCGGAGGCAACCACGCTGAGTATAGAGACTGCCAAACAACTACGCCTGGAGACCAAAGAAGATGGGGGATTGAGTGGGACAGACGATATTGTGATCCGGGTACCTACCTCCACCATCAACCTGCTCTACTTTGGCAAAGCCCGTTTGCCCCTGGTAAAAGTATATCTGGAGACCCTGAAGGAGTTCCAAAAATCCCCTATTCATATCGATGGCATTATCGGGGTGAACCTGCTCAAAATGTTTATTGTTCAGATTGACTATGCCAACTCCCGCATCCTGCTCTTCCGACAGGGTAAAACACCTATGAGTATCCCTGGCAAACGATTGGCTATGACCCTCAATTTTGATACTCCGGTTATAGAAGCCGTTATCGAACTCCCGGATGGCCGTTCTCTGGGTAGCCGATACCATTTCATTACCGGTGGAGATTATGGCATTTTATTTAACTGGCCATTCGTGGAAAAATACCGCCTGAAAGAGGTGTTGCCCATTGTCAGTACCGACAAGGTCGGCGACCTGTACCAGGTACTCACTTATATGAATACCATTATTCCTTATCTCGCCTTTGGCTCCGTACGCATGGATAAGGTGTCTGCCAGCTATTGTAAAGAGGTGAACGACATAGGTGGCTTAACGGAAGTGGCCGGTTCCATTGGATCCTATGTCTGGTCACAATTCCGAACCATTACCATCAATTACAAGCAACGGGAAATTTACCTTGATAAATAAGGGTTTAACCTGCCTCTGTCAAAATCAATATGGACATTCCTCTTTATTTTTAATACCTTAACTTGCAGTTCTCACAAATAGGAATTATGATCCATTACAATAAATTCACTTTAGCCAATGGCCTGCGCGTGATTGTGCATGAAGACCATACCACGCCAATGGCAGTGTTAAATGTTATGTACGATGTGGGCTCCCGCGATGAAGATGCTGATAAGACAGGATTTGCGCACTTATTCGAACACCTGATGTTTGGCGGCTCTGTCAACATTCCGGAATACGATGAACCACTTCAGATGGCCGGTGGCGAAAACAATGCTTATACCACCAGCGACCTGACTAACTACTACATTCAACTTCCCGCAGAAAATATAGAAACTGCATTTTGGCTGGAAAGCGATCGTATGCTCTCCCTGGCATTCAGCGAAAAAAGTCTGGATGTACAGCGTAAAGTAGTATGCGAAGAGTTCAAAGAACACTATATTAACAAACCATACGGCGATATCTGGCACAAGATGCGTGAACTGGCTTATACCGTGCATCCCTATAAATGGATGACCATCGGTAAAGAGCTGTCACATATTGAAGATGCAAAACTGGAAGATGTTAAGAACTTCTTCTTTAAATATTACCGCCCGGTCAACGCGATTCTTGTGGTAGGTGGTAAAGTAACCACCTCACAGGTAAAGGCGCTGGCAGAAAAATGGTTCGGTGATATTCCTGCAGGAGAGCGCATCCAACGCAACATCCCCCAGGAGCCGGTTCAGCAGGAAGCGCACAAACTCGAAGTAAAAGCTAATGTACCGTTGGATGCGCTGTATAAATGCTTCCATATGCCAGGTCGTATGGACAAAGATTATTACGCAATTGATCTTATCTCTGATATTCTTGGCGGTGGGGCTTCTTCCCGCCTGCACCAGGTGCTGGTAAAAGAGAAAAAACTCTTCAGCAACATTGATTGTTATCATTTCGGCACGCTCGATGCCGGATTGTTCACGATCGAGGGTAAACTGGTGAAAGGAGTGAAGATGAAGGATGCCGAAAAAGCTATACAGGAAGAACTGGATAAAGTACAGCAGGAAATTATCCCTGAAAGAGAGCTGCAGAAAGTAAAAAATCGCGTGGAAAGCATGCTCGCTTTTGAGGACATGGGACTGTTGAACAGGGCGAACAACCTCGCTTTTTATGAGCTGATGGGCGATGCCTCTCTCATGAATGCAGAATTTAGCAACTACGAAGCAGTAACTGCCGAAGAAATGCACAAGCAGGCTGCTATACTTTTTGATGAGAAAAACTCGAATACTCTTTACTATTACGCAGGTTAATATTCAATAAGATTAATGATAAATCGTAAACTCGCCCCTGAGATAAAAGATGCCGTTGATTTTGAAGTCGCACTGAAACCGTATGAGAAATTCACACTGGACAATGGCATCCCTGTCTACGTAATTGAATCGGACGAACAAGAGACCTTGCAGCTGGAAATGGTATTTCCTGCAGGTAGCTGGTACGAGTCAGAAAACCTCATTGCTTCTGCAGCCAACTTCCTCATGAAGAATGGTACAGGTAAGCATTCTGCACTGCAAATAAATGAAAGTATCGATTACCATGGTGCTTACCTGAACAGGAGCTGCCATCATGAATTTGGTACTTATACCCTCCACTGTCTTACCAAAAGCTTTTCTTCCTTGCTGCCTACATTGCAGGAAGTGATCCTGGATCCTGCCTTTTCTGAAGAAGAACTGGCCATCTTCCAGCAGAATATGAAGCAAAGGCTGGCGGTAAACCTGCAGAAATGTGATTTCGTAGCTAACAGGCACATTGATAAATACCTGTTTGGAGAATTCCATCCTTATGGCCGCGTGAGCAGCATGGAAGCATATGATGCATTGCAGACAGCTTCACTGAAAGCCTTCTATCAGCAACATTACACTTACAATAACTGCCGCATTTTTGTGGCAGGGAAACTGCCGGATCAATTGATCCCTCAGCTGAACCAATATTTTGGTACCACCAGATGGAATGGAGAAGCTACGATCATCAAACCGGAAATCGCCATCATGCCGGCCGAAGAAAAGAAATTCCGCATCTTCAATGACGAGAATGGAGTGCAGGGAGCGGTGCGTATAGCACGTCATTTCCCTAACCGTTATCATCCTGATTATCCAAAGATGCTGGTACTGAATACTATCTTTGGTGGATACTTTGGTTCCCGCTTGATGAGCAACATCCGTGAAGAGAAAGGTTATACCTATGGTATATCTTCCCAGGTATACAACTTCCGCCAGACAAGTGCGATCAATATCCATACAGAAGCGGGCAGAGATGTGTGCGAAGCGACCATCGAAGAGATCCATAAAGAGATGCGCACTTTGCAGAACGAAATAGTGGATGAAGAAGAACTGGCGCTGGTTCGCAACTTCATGATCGGGTCTATTTTGGGTGACCTGGATGGTGCCTTCCAGATTATCCAGCGCTGGAAGAATCTGATCCTCAACGACCTGGATGAACATTACTTCTACAATAATATCAAAACTATCAAAACTATTTCAGCAGAGGAGCTGCAGGTGCTAGCCAAGCAGTATCTCACGCCGGAAGACTGGTATGAGCTGGTAGTGATATAATTCAAATTGAAGGGGCGTTTTCAGGTTGGAAACGCCCCTTTTTATTTGCCCTTCGCAAAAAAGGCGATTCTGGTAGTGCCAGAATCGCCTTTTTTACTACTCAAAACAGTTATTAATATTTTTTGCTATATTTGCCCACTTTAATCCATATCCTATGAAATTACTTTTACTATGCCTGCCATTGTGCATAAGTCTGACCGTGTTTGGACAAACCACCAAGACAACCGTAGACTCTATTGAATACCGCTACCAGCAATGTCTGAGTCAGGGTGGAAGTTCTTATAACTGTGCGCTGGCCTACTATCAGGAAATGGATAGACTACTCGCCGCTGTATACAATCAGGTCTACAATAATCTGGACAATCCCCGCCGTGAAACCTTAGAATTAGCACAGGCTCAGTGGGCTGAAAAGAAAGAAGCCTACTTCAAAGACATTGAAATCCGTGCTGAAAAGAAAAGACCTTTAACACTCGCCGGTCTGGATGACGATATGATTGTTACAGACAACAAAGCTGCTTATCTGAAACGAAGAGTAATAGATTTACTCAAGAGCATCCATTCTTAATTTAATGATGGGTGGCGCGGCGCTTGATCATGCCTCCTTTAGTATCATTAATATTGTGTTGCACTATAAATGCTTTTTCATCTATTTTCTCTATTTCGTCTATGATTTTGTGCACTTCCAGGCGGGTTACTACGGTGTAAATAATATCAATTTCCTTATCCACAGCACCTCGCTTACCATAACCACTTTGTCCCTTGAATACGGTCACTCCTTTCTTCAGGGACAAAGTCAACGTCTTACGCACCAATTCACTTTCATTGGAGATAATTGTGAGGGCTATATATTCTTCAAAACCGGAGATTACATAGTCAACCGTTTTTGATGCTGCCAGGTATGTCAGTATCGCATACAGTGCTGTTTCAATATTGATGAGGATCGCAGCCACACTAAAAATGACCAGGTTGAAGTACATGATCACCTCGCCCATGGACAATACCGTCTTACGGTTGATGTAAAGAGCCAATACTTCCGTTCCATCCAGTACTGCGCCTCCTCTTACAGACAGGCCGATACCGGCTCCTAAAAAGAAGCCCCCGAAAATAGCAATCAGCAAACGGTCGCTGGTAATAGTAGGTACTTTGATAAATACCAGCGCACAAGCCAGTCCTACAATGGCACACATGGCCTTGATGGTAAATTCAACGGAAAGCTGCCTGTAAGCCAGTAAAATAAAAGGGATGTTAATAATGACCAGTAGCAGGGAGATGTTCCATCCGGTCAACCTGTTGATAAGCAGAGAGATCCCAGTTACACCTCCATCCAGAAATTCATTGGGCATTAGAAATCCTTTCAGACCAATGGCAGCCAGTAGCACGCCAATGGTGATCAGAATAATGTCCTGTAGATTCTGGATCAGGTTAATTCGGGCTCGGATTTCCTTTGTGTTCGGCATGACTGGTAGTTATTTAGTTTGTACAATTTAACTCCGGGCCGTCTTGTGGTGTCTTACATTCGCTCCTGGTGGCGCAGCCATCTCTCCGGTATCTCATTATTGCTCGCCAGCAGGTAATCATTATAGGCACAGGGTAAGAATTCTTTCCCAGGCATCTGCATCCACCAGCGCCCGGTCTTTTTACTTTTCAAAAATACGGTTTCAATATCCCCACATACAATATTAAACTCCCAGAATGCTTCACGGTCCTGCAACACAGCTTCTTTATTTCTGATGGCTACACCATCCATAAAGTACCACATCATCTGAGCAATTTGTTTCGCGGTCAGCTGGTCCCTATCCCGTTCAGGGCGGTAACCATAAATACCAAACGAGCTTAGACGGGCACTCATCCCAGCGTACCGTGAAAGAACACAAGCCTCATCACCGGCCAGTCCATTAGGGGAGAGAGTATTTGCAGGAGCATCCGCGTTTCTGATGATATTGATATCCAGACTCAGCATATCAGTGTTTCGCAATACCGGTTCCATCTCATCCATGTTTTCTCTCACTCTACCCAGGCGATAGCAATCAAACCGGAGTTTGTCCAGTGTCTCCAGCATACGCGGATGGACAAAGAAACTCTGGAAACCAAGGTGATTGTAATGACGGATGTAATTCGGCTGCTCAGTGAACATTTCCATCAGGAAACTGTCTGCCGGAATCGTAGATTCTTCTTTCAGGTCAATTAACGCATCGGCCACAGTAGCTTCTATTACATATTTCTGCGTTGCATAAGCCTTGTATTGTGCATAGGTCAGGTCGTGGGAACCACCCAGAATAATAATCGTTTTGCCGGAGGTTACCAGTTCTGCCAGTACTGTTTTCAGACCAGCATATGTGTCTGTGAGGGAGATGCCGGGGCGCAGGTTACCAATATCGGCGATCTTCACTTCTTTATGCCAGTAGAAGAGGCTAAAGAATTCACGCCGAACAGCATCGGCAGCATCGGGACCCTTCTTGCCGGGTCCATATCCACGCTCTTCTGATGCGCCTATTAAAATGACGTCAGCTGCATCCAGATCAGGAATGTTTCCTTCTTCATAGCAATCACAAATGGCGCCTATCTGGTAGGCATCATATTCCTGTTCATTGTTCAGGTCAGCTTTTGAGATGGGAATCAGGTAATCGTGAAGTTGCGCGAAGTCTGCCATCAATTGTAATTTGTTTGCTCGCAAACCTACGAATCAATTGTGAATTAACGATCGACGTGAATAAAGATAGTGATTTGATATGCTATTGATAATGATAGCAATGCCTGACTGATGGTATCAGTGAGTATAGTGACGACCTGCCAGCCACGACAAATGAACTTTCTGGTAATTAGTTCTTATGTATGATGAATTCAAAAGGCTTGACTTCCTTCCTTGACAATGCTTTTTGCATTACTGTACGCCTGCTGCTTACCTTGTTTTTATTACAGTCTGCAACCTCCATAACATTACACAGATATTCCATTGTTTCTACCATGGATAACATCTCGTTGATTTGTCTTACTGCATTTTGAATTTGCTGTTCGCTGTACCTGTCTTCATGCAGTACAAACAATAAATCCCTTTCAACCTGTTTCATTAGAATAAATTGATTGTCCCCTAAATGTTGTTTAAAGGCGTTTTCAATAGGCGTAAGTGATTTGGTGTGCTTAACAACTGGATGTACAAGGTCTTTAAATTGTGCGGGAACGATCCGGCTACTTTCAATAAAGATCAGTGCATACGTTTTTTATTCATAGTAGGACAACCGCAATCGTTTTTCTTAAAAACTTTACAGCTCTGTCCGATTAAGCTTACTGTGGCGCAAAGAAGAAAAATAGCCAGCCATTTATTAAATTTCATACTCTATGTTGTTATCTCCGATAATATTATAGTTGCCAGTCTGTACGAGAGTTTACCTTTTCTTAACAGTGCGCATTTCTAAATTAAGCTAATTTCGTAAAAATTTCAAATATTTGCCTACAAAATCTGCGCGTAAAACAGTTCTGGTAGTCCCTCTGGACTGGGGATTAGGTCATGCCACCAGGGATATCCCTATCATTCATGAATTATTAAACGCAGGCTGTAATGTAGTTATTGCTGCCGAAGGGAAACATGCTGCGCTTTTAAGCCAGGAATTCCCCCAGCTGACTATCCTGCCACTCCCTGGGTACCGCATCCAGTATGCTCAAAAAGGCTGGTTTTTTGGACCTAAAATTATCCAGCAGATCCCTCAGATCATCAAGTCTATTAAATATGAGCAAAAATGGCTGCAACAGGTTGTGAAAGAGCATAATATTGATGCTGTCATTTCCGACAACCGATTCGGCCTCTATCACCGCGACATCCCTACTGTTATTATCTCTCACCAGTTGTTGATCAAGACTCCGTTTGGCGGAATCATTGAGACCATTCTGCAAAAGATCAATTACAGCTACATTCGTAAATATGGCGCCTGCTGGATACCGGACTACGCTGGTTCCAACAACCTTTCCGGTGTATTGGGGCACCCGAAGGAGTTACCTCCTAATACTAAATACCTGGGTTGTCTCAGCCGTTTTGAGAACAGGCCAGATGTGCCTAAAAAATACGACCTTCTGGTACTGATCTCAGGCCCTGAACCACAACGTTCCAACCTGGAAAAAATGGTACTGGAACAAGTAGCTGCATTGCCGATCAGTGCACTGATCGTAAGTGGTAAACCAGGTACACCAGCAACCAAACAGGTGACTGATCGTATTCAGCAGGTGAACCACATGAATGCAAAGGAATTGAATGAAGCCATGCTGGGTGCTGATATGGTGCTAAGCCGCTCCGGTTATACCACCCTGATGGACCTTGTAAAGCTGAATAAAAGAGCAATTTTAGTTCCTACACCAGGTCAGTCTGAACAAGAGTATCTGGGTAAGTTCCTGATGAAAAAAGGTTTTTTCTATAATGTGAATCAATCTGATTTCAGATTGGAGAAAGCATTGGAGGATATCAAAACATTCCCGTGGAAATCGTTTGAACACGAGGAAGACATGGAACAATACAAACAGGTTGTAAGAGATTTTGCTGCCGCATTATAAAATCAGAGGTGTGCGACCATAGGTCGCACACTTTTAAACTATTTTTTTGCTGCCGCTTCTAATCCTTCTACATTCTTCTTATCACTCCCTATAAAAATCTCTTTTCCTACTATCGCCACCGGTCTCTTGAGAAATGAATATTCCTGCAGGATCAAATCATGATAATCCTTTTCCGTCAGCTCCTTTTCATGCAACCCCATAGGACGATATTTCTGTGATCTCCTGCTAAACAACGCCTCATAACTTCCCGCCAGTTTATGCATTTCTTCCAGCTGCGCTGCTGTAATCTTTTCCGTCTTTATATCCTGCAACTCAAAACCATTCTCCTTTGCTTGTACTGCATCAATGATCTTCTTACAGGTATTACAGGTCGACAGATGGTATATTTTTTTCATGTTGCTTTTCTTTGATCGCAAAGATCCTAACTCAGGTGATATAATTCACAATTCATAGTTACTTTTGGGAGATGCAAAAGAAACTTTTTTTACTGGATGCCATGGCTCTTATATATCGCGCATACTATGGCCTGATCCGGAACCCTCGTCTTACCAGCGCGGGTCGTAATACCAATGCCCAGTTTGGTTTCACATCCACACTGATAGACCTTATCAAAAAAGAGAATCCTACTCATATGGCTGTGGCTTTCGATACGCATGCCCCTACCGAAAGACATACCACCTTCGTAGATTACAAAGCGAATCGTGAAGACGCTCCTGAAGATTTGCTTGACGCTATTCCTGATATCAAACGTATTATTACCGGTTTCAATATACCATGTGTTGAACTCGATGGATATGAAGCAGATGATGTTATTGGCACCCTCGCCTGGCAGGCAGCCGAAGCCGGTTACACTGTATACATGGTCACTCCTGATAAGGACTATGGCCAGCTCGTAAAAGACAATGTATTCATCTACAAACCTCCTTACATGGGTAGTAAAGAAGAAATTCTCGGCCCTAAGGAAGTATGTGAAAAATGGCAGATCAAAGATGTACACCAGGTGATAGACATCCTGGGACTCATGGGCGATGCTGTCGACAATATTCCTGGTATTCCAGGGGTGGGAGAGAAGACCGCTATGAAACTGTTAGCGCAGTACGATTCTATTGAAAACGTACTGGCCAACGCCGACAAGATTGGCGGCAAAATGGGAGAGAAGATCAAGGCTGGCGCTGATAGTGCCATCCTCTCCAAACAACTCGCTACCATCATTACTGATGTCCCTGTCACTTTCCACGAGGAAGACTTCTGCATCAAAGACCATAACAAAGATGCCCTTTCTGAAGTATTCATTGAACTGGAATTCAAAACCCTTGGTAAACGTATCCTAGGTGATACATTCGGCTCAAGCACTGAAACTACCGCCACCGGTAAGATACAATTAGACCTATTTGGTAATGCTACCGGTGCAACTGTAGTAATGACACCGGAAGACAATACAGAACAGGTAGTAAGTATCCTTGTCGCCGAAAAAAATATCAACAATACACCACATACCTATCACCTTGCTGATACACCAGAAAAGAGAGCCGCGCTCATTGCCACCCTCCTTAGTAAACAGGAAATCTGCTTCGATACTGAAACAACCGGTACCGACGCAAATGCCGTAGACCTGGTAGGTATGAGCTTTTCATTTGCTGCCGGCGAAGCATGGTATGTACCTGTACCTGCAGACAAAGCTGGTACACAGGCTATCCTGGAAGAATTCCGTCCTCTTTTTGAAACAACTCATATCACCTTCATTGGTCAGAATCTGAAGTACGATATGCTGGTGCTTAAGTGGTATGGTATAGAGATCAAGTCACCTGTATTTGACACCATGCTGGCTCACTATCTTATAGAACCGGAAGGCCGCCGTAGCATGGACCTGCTCAGCGCCCAATACCTGCAATATGAGCCGGTTTCTATCGAAACCCTCATTGGCAAAAAAGGGAAGAACCAGGGTAACATGCGTGATGTGGAGATCGAAAAGATCAAGGACTATGCTGCTGAAGATGCTGACATCACCTTGCAGCTGAAAGAAAAGTTCGCTCCACTGTTGCCAGCTAAAAATGTAGAAAAGGTATTTTATGAAGTAGAAAATCCGCTGGTAAAAGTCCTCACCGATATGGAGTACGAAGGTATCGCCATCGACGTACAGGCACTTGCCGACTACTCCCGCGAACTGGATACGGAGATCAGAAGGGCGGAAGAAAGCGTTTACTCCCAGGCTGGTGTACGATTTAATCTTGCTTCTCCCAAACAACTGGGGGAGGTGCTCTTCGAAAAACTGGCGCTCGATCCAAAAGCGAAAAAGACCCGTACCGGTCAATACGCCACTGGTGAAGATGTACTGGCAAAACTGGCCAGCAAACACCAGATCGTAGATGACATCCTCGTATTCCGCGAGCTAAGTAAGCTGAAATCTACCTATGTAGATGCACTGCCTACTATGCTCAATAAACGTACAAACAGGGTACATACCTCTTACAACCAGGCTGTAGCCGTAACCGGTCGTTTGAGCAGCACCAACCCAAACCTCCAGAATATTCCTATCAGAACTGACAGAGGTAGAGAGATCCGTAAAGCATTTGTACCCCGCAGTGAAGAGTTTACCCTCCTTTCTGCAGATTACTCCCAGATCGAATTGCGCATCATTGCTGCCATTAGTGAAGACCAGGCCATGATAGACGCTTTTCGTCAGGGTATAGATATTCACGCTGCTACTGCCGCCAAGGTATATGGCATTCCGCTGGAAGAAGTGACCTCAGACATGCGTCGGAATGCCAAGAGTGTAAACTTCGGTATCATCTACGGGGTTAGTGCCTTCGGCCTCTCCGAAAACCTTGGTATTGCACGTAGTGAGGCAAAAATGCTGATCGATAACTACTTTGCCCAGTATCAGGCTATCAAGAACTATATGGACAAGCAGATCCGGTTCGCTCAGCAAAATGGCTATGTAGAGACCCTGCTGGGGCGTAAACGCTGGCTGAAAGATATCAATAGCTCCAATGCCGTAGTAAGAGGCTATGCGGAACGAAATGCCATCAACATGCCGATCCAGGGTACTGCTGCGGATATGATCAAGCTGGCCATGATTTCTATCCATAAAACACTGAAGGAACAAAACCTGCGCTCAAAAATGATCCTGCAGGTACATGATGAATTGGTTTTTGATGTGCACAAGGAAGAAATTGAAATAATTAAGCCTATTATTCTGGAGGGAATGCGCAACGCATTACCGCTCTCTGTACCGGTAGAAGCCGAGATAGGCGTTGGCAGCAACTGGCTGGAAGCCCACTAATTACTAACAAAGTGTTAAATATATACACATGGAGGCCGGACAATTGATCATTGTCCGGCCTTTATTCATCTTGGAAAGTATAAGAAAACACACTGCATCCGCGCCGCACTGGGTACTTACACCCCTCTTGTGTTTTCCAAATTCGTTTACTAGCTTTCGCCCATGATCCTGACCTCAAGGTTGCAAATATTGCCTTGTACCCTGCAGTACTTCGAAGCATTACTGCAAGGAAAAGAAGCATTGGGCCATTTGTTGGATGTTGATATACCTCTATTCTGGACAGAGTTCCCTGAAATAATACTGGTAGCGTACGACAAATTGCGCAACGACCCTTCTATGCTTGGCTGGTTTCTTTATCTGGTAATCCACCAGGAAGATAAACGGCTGATTGGTGCCGGTGGCTTTAAAGGGCGACCGGACGATAATGGCGTGGTAGAAATTGGCTATGAAATCACGACCGCCTACCGCGAGCGGGGGTATGGTACAGAGCTGACACAGGCGCTGATCCGGTTTGCCTTTGGTCATTCTTATGTGACCCGGGTGATCGCCCATACAGAGGAGGAATATACCGCTTCTGTAAAAGTGCTCCAGAAATCAGGAATGTCCTTCGCCGGCGAAAACCCCGATACACAATTATGGCGCTGGGAAATATCTCGTGCCCAATATGAACTGCCCCAGGACTAGCAACCGCTTACCTCAACTTTCTTTCTGAGTATAAAAGGTTTGGTTTACATTTGAAACCTCGTTTTAAAATCAAAACACCAAACCAAAATGAAGAAATGGATCTTATGCCTGGCCGTGTGTTATTCCACCACGACTGCCATGGCGCAAACCACCAACAAAGAAGGCAGCAAATACCAATTTACCGTTATCAAAAATTTAGATGCCGGTGATGTGGAAAATCAGGGCCGTACCGGTACCTGCTGGTCCTTTTCCGGCCTCTCTTTTTTCCAGGCCGAAGCGCTGCGCATTGGGAAAGGCAAAGGTGTGAACCTGAGCGAAATGTTTGTGGTAAGAAGGATGTATCCTCTTAAAGCTGTAAACTATGTTCGTATGCATGGTAAAGCTAACTTCGGTGAGGGTGGTGGATTCCCGGATGATCTGACCTGCCTGCGTGAATACGGACTGGTGCCTCAGTCAGCATACGATGGTAATCGCGATAAAGTATATAACCACGCAGAAATGGTGTCTGTACTGGAAGGACTGACTAACAAAATCGGAGCTGCGGAAGGTACTATCAATCCTAACTGGAAGGGTGCCGTTGATGGCGTGTTGAACTCCTACATGGGCGACGCTCCTGAAAAATTTGAATACCAGGGTAAATCATACACTCCCCAATCCTTTGCAAAAGAACTGGGCCTGAATGCTGATGATTATGTACTGGTTTCTTCTTTCACTCACCATCCTTACTACCAGCAATTCGTTCTGGAAGTACCAGACAACTGGAACTGGGAAAGAGTATACAATGTACCCCTGAATGACTTCACTGCTATCGCAGAAAATGCTGTCCAGAATGGTTATACCATTGCATGGGCTGCTGATGTAAGTGAGAAAGGTTTCAACTTCTTCGAAGGTCTGGCAGTAGTACCAGAAACGGAGTGGAGCGACATGAGTGCTGAAGATAAAAAGAAAGTATTCGAAGAGCCTGTAAAGGAAAAAACAATTACTCCTGAACTGCGTCAGAAAGCTTTCGATAATTTCGAAACACAGGATGATCACGGTATGCATATCGTAGGTATAGCAAAAGACCAGAATGGTAAAGTATACTTCCGTGTAAAAAATTCATGGGGTACCACCAATCCGGGTAGTGGTTTCTTCTACGCTTCCGAACCATACTTTGCTTATAAGACCACCTGTATCATGCTGAACAAAAAAGGCCTGCCAGCAGATATAGCGAAGAAGCTGGGCATCAAACAATAGAGCTCTTTTCCTCAGCAAAAAGCCGCTTTTCTCTATGAGAAAAGCGGCTTTTTTTTAATTTGCCGGAAGCAAGTAATTTATTTGCTTTTGTCAATTATTTTCTCGCTTTTTCGCGCTGAAAAGGGCTTTTCAGCGATTAAATAAAGTTTAATTATTGTTTACCTTCAATGCGTTGTGCCTCCTGATAGGTCCCTAACCTAAACTTCAAAGGAATCTTTGTTCGCTGCTCGAAATACCATTCTTTTTTACAGAAATATCCGAAGCACTGATCATAATATGCATGAGGGCTCAGGGGAGGCGCTACGGTAGGCGTGAAAGCTACTACAGGAGCAGGCTTCACAAAAGTAATTGCCTTTGTCATCTTTTTTTGAAGCGGATATAAGGGCGCAACAGTGAGCTTATTTTGCCCATTTACAACATTAAAACCTAAAAACAGCAGCAGAAAAACACCACATATTTTCATAACTAAAATGTTTAAACAATCTCCTCAAAACTGCCTATTCCTTCCCTGATCAGTTCAGGCTCAGCCCCTGTACAATCTATCACCGTAGAAAACTGCATACCTCCTGGTCCGCCATCCACAACAATATCCACAATGTTCTCAAACTTCTCATGAATAATCTCGGGATCAGTATATTCTTCTACGTAAGCTTCAATTGGCAACGACGTACTGAGAATAGGGTTTCCTAATTCCTTCACGATCGCTCTACTGATATTATTATCGGGCACGCGTATACCAACAGTATCTTTCTTTTGCTTCAGCATTCTGGGCACCTGTCTGCTGGCTGGCAGGATAAATGTAAACGGTCCCGGCAATGCCTTCTTGAGCATTCTGAAGGTAGGTGTATCCACACTTCGTGCATAGTCAGACAAATGACTGAGATCGTAACAAATAAATGAAAACTGGGCCTTGGCAGGATTAATATGCTTGATGCGGCAAATGCGTTCTATAGCCTTGTGCTGCGAAATATCACAGCCCATGCCGTAAACCGTATCGGTCGGATAGATAATCACGCCTCCATCTTTCAGACATTCCACGATCGTCTTTAGATGCCGGGGATTCGGGTTGTCCGGGTGTAAAGTCAAAAGCATACTGTAAATTTACGATTATACCTTCAATTACCAGACCAGCAGAATAAAAGGAAATGTTCCTTTTCTATTTTATTCCTACAATTAGCAGAATGACTTGCGGCAAGCTTTAAAATTGAATAGAAGAAACTACTGTATAAAAAGCCTGTCATAGTTAATATGGACATTAAATAATCTTACTATCTTTCCGCCCGATTTCCAAAATCTTTTGTGGATGAAGTTGAAAGGAATTTTTCCGAGAACATGGCGACACTTGAAAAAGATTCTCCTGGTCTTATTTATTGCTCATTTTGTTTACCTCATTGCTTTGAAATGGGTCAATCCCCCCATTACTGTGACGATGATATCAAGCTGGTTTGGTACATGGGGTACTGATACCAAATTTCATAAATCATGGGTGGACTATTCGGAGATCTCTGAATTTACCAAACTGGCCGTACTGGCCAGTGAGGACCAGTTATTCCCTGATCATAATGGCTTTGACTTTAAGTCTATCGAAAAGGCCATGAAGCATAACCAGAAGAGTAAAAAGATCCGTGGAGCAAGCACCATCAGTCAGCAGGTAGCCAAAAACGTTTTCCTGTGGCAGGGTAGAAGCTGGTTCCGAAAAGGATTGGAAGTCTATTTTACTTTCATGATCGAAAAACTCTGGGGTAAAGAACGCATACTGGAAGTCTACCTCAACGTAGCCCAGACCGGCGATGCCGTATTTGGTGTAGAAGCCGCTGCCCAACAGTTCTATCATAAACCGGCAGCAAGCCTCAACAGGGAGCAGTCTGCCATGATCGCAGCCTGCCTGCCTAACCCCGTTAAATACACGGTGGTACCACCGGCAAGGCCTACCCTGTACAGACAAAAGAAAATTTTGGTGCAAATGCGCTTACTGGCGGGGGATCCGGATATCTCAGAGCTGATTAGTTCGAAGTAACTGATCAACTGCTTTTACTGCTGTTTCCTCCCTTTCTTTAAATGAACCACGGATCTCTACCCATGGCACTCCTGAGGACTGTACAATCTCTTTATAGACGTTATAAAAGTGTTCGCGCATAGCAGGATCCGGATGCTCTCTTTGTGGGTCCTCCTCCCATGGAATATCAATATAGGTGAGCAGGTAAAGATCATATCTCCGCTCTGCCAGCGCAGCCAGTATCCAGGGATCACATTCACCGTACTTATGCTCACTCCACACCCTGATCACGTGCAGATCTGTATCACACACCAGCAAACGGTTTGCCAGCCTGGCTCTTTCTGCCTCCAGTTCCAGCTGCCCCTTTGCAATCGCCAGCAGGTCTGATTGCTCATAGTTGCGCGGTAACTCTTCTATATACTGACGGGCATACTCCGGCACCCACATTGTTTCATAATGCGACGCCAGAAACTCACTCAACGTACTTTTGCCCGTGCTCTCCGGACCAATTACCACTACTTTGAATAACTCTTCCATATCTTCTTCCAGCTGTAATACCCCATCACTGCTACAATAAACAGGAAGATGGTCAGCACCGCTGTCGCGACTAGTTTTTTATGAAATAATAAGGGTATTGCTACCAGATTGGATATATTCAGTAAGATCCAGTTTTCAATCTTCCTTTGGGCCAGCAGCCACATTCCACTACATGCCGTAGCTGATACAAAGGCATCTATCAACGGTACATCTGAATTGGAGAAATGACTCAGCAGGTAATAAAACACGGCCCAGCCGATCAATGATATGGCCACTGTCACTATCCATTCCTTTTTGGATGCCCAGGCTATCGGCACTTCAGGTTCGGAAGGCTGCTTCCTGGCCCAGTGATACCAGCCATAGACACTCATGATGAAATAATAGGCATTCAGTGTCGCTTCTGCATAGAGCTTGAATTGCTCTCTGGATAACAGATATACATAAATCCCGGTGCTGACCAGACCTGTAGGATAAAGCCAGATACTGTTCTGTTTACTACATACTACGCTGATGGCACCAAATATTGCTGCCAGAATCTCCAGCCAGCTCATGGCCTTTACTCCTTCTATAAGCGCCTGGTAAAATACATCCACATTCATGCCGCAAAGATAAGTGTACCAACACCCTAAAAAATGGGAAGTGTAACTGTTTGTAATTCAATAACCGATTATAGAAGCGTCGAACAAGCGTCGAACAACACTCGAAGAAACCTTATAGAAAGGTAGTTCAACAATCTAATAATCAATAACTACCGTTAAAAAAATCGCTTATGCGGTTGGCATAAGCGATCCTCTATTAGTTATTTTTTCTCTCCCATTAAGACTCCCGATACATTCCATGCACTGAAAGCACTTCCTTCTCTCTTTCCTAACGGAATGGCGACTTTAAATTCATGTACTCCCGGAGCCAGGTCCGGGAGTGGGATATATACTGCCGGTGTCAGACTACCCGGGCACCAGTTCGATCTGCTGAGATCAGAAGAAGACAACCCGTTTGAAAAATTACCTGATGATGGGTTTAGCAATCGGTAAGTTCCGCAGTCTGTTCTCCATGGTACAAAGTGATATACACGTTTACCATCTACAAATATTTCATTCAGCTTCGGTACGAATTCATCGCCATTACCCCAGCCGCCATGACCAGTAGTGATGTAGCGGAGCTGTAAGTTGGTGACACCAGCCGGGATATTGACTTTAACAGTCAGCGAATCATGGTCGAACATAGTCCCATATTCCTGTCCTGCCATTTCCATTACGTTAGTGGTGTTGAAGATTGGCTGTAAATAACCCGGTACCTGTAATCCTTCGCCTTCTTCTCCTTTAAAGTATTTCAACCGCAGACTTACAATATGGCCCCCTTTGTCATAGTTGCCAATGAATACACCTATCCAGACATCACCTTCCATTTCTGGCTGCAGTTCAGTGATCTCCTGACGGAACACGGCAGAATCAGCCCAGTTGTAACCAGCTATCTGGCTTCTTTCATTGTAATGATGAATACCGAAAGGAGTGAAGAAGCGAAGTAGTTCGAGAATAGGCAGGTAATCGTCGGTAGCAACTACTCCCTGGTATTTCTCTTTGTAAACAGGCAGGTCCTTTATCCCATTTTGCAGGCCATTCAGGAAAGAGCGCTGTTTATCCATTGGAATCACAAATACGGAACCGGTACGGTCATAAGCATCTCCATTGGAATACTGCGCCAGTTCTGCAAATACCTGGCGGCCGGGTTCATATTGAGGCAGTTTTATTTTTTTCAGAATTACGGTACCGCCTGCATAGTGGTAAGTCACGTCGTGCTGGTCGGCTGCCGGGTTAGGCTTATCATAACCAAAGGAAACCTGCTCCTTGTTGAATACCGGAATGGTGGTATAACGGCTATCGATCACCTCGCGGGTATAGTTGGCCTGATCTACCTGGGTACCCATCGCGGTGGCATCCGGCCAGTTCAGATCTTTAGGATTGATTTTCCCTTTTTTCACTTCAGTAGCAACCACCTCCATTTCTCCGTTTCTCACTGTTTTTAATACCAGTCCTAAGCCAGGAGTCGTTCCTATGCTGGGAGAACCCTTTACATTCAATGCGTTGGTGTACCAAACTTCCACGGTATTGGATCGGATGATGACCTTGGCTTTTTTGCAGAGGTAGCCTGCAATCGTAGCGGTATCTGAAAGAAGTTCGGGCTTCTCGTAATCTTCGATTTTCTTTTTGAAAGTAACAGCTCTGTTATCCATGCGTAATACCTGCATGGTAACATTCTCTGTATAGTTCAGGTATTGCTGCTCTTTGGCACCCGGATCAGTATTTTTGATGACATGTGCTCTTTTCCCATCAACAAACAGGGTGAGCGCACCTTCTTTCATGTCTTCTCCATGATAACGTGTCTTGTAATGAACGGTCACGGCGTCCTGAGCATGTACCCCTGCGGCAAACAGCAAGGTGGCTGCGATAAACAGATATTTCATAAGTATGAGGCCTGATTTTGTAACAGTCGCAAGATAGTAGCAAATAGGATAAATAAAAAAGCACAGTCAAAAAGACTGTGCTCATTTTTAACACTATCATTCTCTCAACTATGGCTTATTCCGCTTCAGCTACCACTTCCTTCACTTCCGGGATCATGCGCTTCATCATGCCTTCGATACCGGCTTTCAGTGTGATCATGGAAGAAGGGCAACCTGAACATGAGCCTTGCAACATCAACGTCACAGTTCCATCTTCGTAGTCTTTGAACTGAATGGCACCGCCATCCATTTCAACTGCAGGCTTCACGTAGTTTTCAAGCAATTCTTTAATACGCTTTACCACATCAGTATCATCTGCACTTACTTCGTTTCCGGCAGCTGGTTTGTCAACGATTTCGTCTTCGTTCACAACCGGACGGTTATCCTCCAGATACTCCTTCAGAAAAGCTTTTATAGTAGGGATAATATCATTCCAATCAGTTTCAACAGTCTTAGTCAGCGTGATGAAGTTCGCCATAATAAACACACCTCTGATGAACGGGAAACTGAACAGTTCAGCTGCCAATGGAGATGGTTTCGCACTTGCTTCGTCCGGGAAGTCGATATGCTTACCCGGATACAGGAGCTTGTTAGCAACAAACTTCATGGTTTCCGGATTCGGCGTCATTTCCGTATATATGCTGATAATGGGATTTCCTGTTTTAATCATAGTATTCTAAACTTTTGATGGAACAAAGGTAACTACTTTCAACTAGAATCTGAGGGAATTCAGCCCTTTTAACTATTACATTTTTCAATAGGGATATAGACAAAACCATATTGATAAGTAACGAAGTTTCAACGATCCAGAAATCTTTTTAAAAATATACATTGCACATTATTCTATATATTAACTTTATGGGAAATAACGCCATCACTGAGTATGCCTACCGTCAAAACATTGCATGCACGCAAACGAATAGCACTGATCGCCCATGATCACAAGAAAGCAGAGCTCATAGAATGGGCTCTCTACAACAAAACCGTACTCTGCCGTCATGAACTATACGCAACTGGTACCACAGGCAAGCTCATTGAAGAAAATCTGGACACTCCTGTCAGAAAATTATTATCCGGCCCTCTCGGTGGCGACCAGCAAATTGGCTCTATGATCGCCGAAGGCAAAATTGATGTGGTAATCTTCTTCTGGGATCCAATGGAAGCACTTCCACATGATCCGGATATCAAAGCCCTGCTCCGCCTCGGTGTAGTATGGAACATCCCTATGGCCAGCAACCGTACTTCCGCCGATTTCCTGCTTACATCTCCTCTCATGCACCAGGAATATGAAGTACGCTTACCTGACTATTCACAATATCTCGGTAGAAAAGTATAGTAATCATTTCGTCTTTATCTGACCTAATCTTTTCAATTATCTGTCTTTCTTAGAAAGATCGGCACCGTTTGTGCTGCAAAGTACTCCTTACTAACCAGTTAGGTGTTTTCACGCACCTCCTTGGAGAGTAATCGGGTTTCCTTATTTTCGCAATTTTTCAGGTCTTAACGTATTGTAGAATGGTGAAACACTTATTAGTGGCCGCTTTCCTCCTGGCAGGCTTATTCAAACCGGTCCAGGCACAGCTGCCACCCAAACGGGAATTAAGAGCCGTATGGATAGCAACAGTAGAGAATATAGATTGGCCTTCCCGCAGAGGGTTACCTGTTGAACAACAGAAACAGGAATTTATCAACCTTCTCAATACACAACAGCGTAATGGTATGAATGCCGTGGTGGTACAAATCCGCCCGGTAGCAGATGCCTTGTATGCTTCGCCCTTTGAACCCTGGTCAGAATACCTGACGGGTACACAGGGACAGGCGCCCAATCCTTATTATGACCCGCTTCAGTTTATGATTGAAGAGACGCATAAAAGAGGAATGGAATTTCACGCCTGGTTCAATCCTTATCGCGCAGTATTCAATGCCAGTCGCAACAATGTGACGGCCAACCATATTTCAAGAATGCGCCCTCAGTGGTTCCTTACTTACGATAATAAGAAATACTTTGATCCGGGAATTCCCGAGGTGCGCGAGTATGTCACTCAGATTATCAGGGATGTGGTGCGCCGCTACGATATAGATGCCGTTCATTTTGATGATTACTTCTATCCATATCGGGTACCCGGCAGGGAGTTTCCTGACTATGCCTCTTTTCGCCAGTATGGAAAGGGCATGGAAAAAGATGACTGGCGCAGGTACAATGTAGATACCATCATTCACATGGTGAGCAATGCTATCAAGCAGGAGAAATCATGGGTGAAGTTTGGAATCAGTCCGTTTGGCATTTGGAGAAATAAGAGTAAAGATCCTGAAGGTTCTTATTCCAGTGGCACCACCAATTACGATGATCTGTATGCGGATGTGCTAAAATGGCTGAAGAATGGATGGATTGATTATGTAGCACCACAATTATACTGGGAGAGAGGTTTTCGCGTGGCTGATTATGAACTGTTGCTGAACTGGTGGGCACAACATGCATATGGACGCCATTTGTATATAGGGCATGGGGTGTACCGGATTAACAGCAATGCTGCCTGGAGTAATCCTAATGAATTGCCCGTGCAGATCACAGAGGCTCGTACACTCAATACCGTACAGGGAAGCATGTTTTACAGTGCTAAGTCTTTCAATGGTAATCCAAGAGGCATAGAAGATAGTTTACGGAATCACTTCTATCATTACCCGGCATTACGCCCTGTCATGTCATGGCTGAATGGAAAAGCACCGGAGTCTCCATATTTTGCCGATGCGTTTGAAAGAGCAAATGGATTACACTTACATTGGGTAGATGGGGATACAACCAATCGCACCACACAGTATGTGTTATATCGGTTTGAAGGCAGGGAGGTGATCAACCTGAATAATCCGGAAAAGATCCTGACTATATTGACGCAGATGTCGGATCCGCAGTATGTAGATCCTACTTATCAGAAGGGAAAAGAGTATACTTATGTGCTCACATCTCTCGACAGAATGCAGAATGAGAGCCTGGCAAGTGATCCAATGTATATCAGAATAGCAGGAGGGAAAACGAAATTCTATTTCGACCCTCAACCATAATAAACTGTCTTTCGCTGGATACCTTCCGGCCAGTAAAAAAAATCGTCTGCCTTTGGCAGACGATTTTTTTTTATACTTACTTCTTTGTCTTTTATTTATACACTTCCATCACTGCACGGCCCACACAACCACTCGGCATCTGTATCTTCAACATCGCCGCTACCGTCGCCGCAATATCTGTCATACTCGTCTTCTCATTGGTATACCCATGCTTTACATGCCACCCCATGAACACCATTGGAATATGCGTGTCATAAGGTGCCCATGTACCATGTGTAGTACCTTTCAGGTTCCCCTCATACCATCCTGGATCAGGAATCATGATTACCGCACCATCACGTTTAGGATAGTATCCATTGATCGCCATCTGCCTGATCGGCTCAGGCAATGCACTGTTTCCGATATTGTCCAGGTCTGCGGCAAACTGAATACCAGGCACTGTCTGCAGGTAGTACACCGCTTCTTTCTTCACCGCATCATAATCCAGCTTTGCAGCTTTGATTCTCTTTATATCGAAGTCAACATGATAGTTATTCGTATTTGCTACCAGGCTATCTACACCAAACACACCTTTCAGATCTGCGTTCAGCCCAGCAATAATCGTTTTGTCATTCACCAGCCCGGAAGGAATATCATATTCTTTCAGGAAACCTACAGAATGAGAAGCTCCATGATCCGCTGTCAGGAATACCAGGTAATTGCCCTTACCTACTTTCTGATCGAGGAAGGTAAAGAAAGATGCCAGGTCCTTGTCCAGTCGCAGATAAGTATCTTCTACCTCGATGGAGTTAGGACCAAACTGATGACCAACATAGTCAGTAGAAGCACAGTTGATCGTCAGGAAGTCGGTCACTGCACCGGAGCCCATGCTATATCCGTTCACTGCTGCTTTTGCAAAATCCAGCGTAAGGGTATTCCCGCCCGGAGTTGCACGCAGGCTACCTTTACTACCCTTATAAATAGATGGCAGGTCGTGGGGGAACTTAGGGCTGGTTTCGCCCTTGTAGGTATTTTCCCAGCTCACGTCATCTGCGGAGCTTTGTACATATGTATTAATAGGGTAGAGGGTTTCCCAGGGTTTGGACATCAATTCAGCAGGTTCATTTTTCGCGTTGAATTGTTTTACCCATTCAGGGAGCTCCTTCATATAATAGCTGCTGGTCACGAAAGATGCATTGCTGTCATCCAGCCAGAACGCCCCATTTGCAATGTGGCCGGCAGGCAGGATAGAAGCACGGTCTTTCAGGGATACACCCACTACTTTGGAACGGAAGTTAGTCGCCAGTCTCAGTTCATCGGTGATGGTAGAAGCCAGCAGGCTGCGTGGAGACATTTTACCGGCATCTGAAGTAGTACCTACAGGCGTAACGGTAGAATCTTCCGTGCAATAGAATTCCCTGCCGAGTGCCTGGTCAGTCCAGCCGTTACCCGTGATGCCATGGATGGCAGGTACGGATCCGGTAAAAATAGTACTGTGGCCTACAGCAGTGTAGGAGGGGAGATGGGTAATGAAGGTATTTTCGCATGTAAACCCTTCCCCCAACAGTCTTTTGAAACCACCGGTTCCGTAGCGGTCAGCGTAACGGTACAAGTAGTCCCAGCGCATCTGGTCTACAACGATACCAACTACCAACTTAGGGCGGGCGACTGCTGGTTGTGCCTGTGCCATTACAGTATCTTTCTGGCCGAAGGTACAGGAGAGTACCACCGCCAGAGCGGATAATGTTTTGTTCATATTGCTCATTATATTGATAATTTCCTGATTGTCATCCGCAAAGATGTACATTAATTAGGATAAACAATGTCCATTCATCAAATGAACGAGGCGATCCTTTGGATCGCCTCGTTCATTTGATCGCCAACAATCCGGAGCAACTAAAGGTTGACCCCGAATGTTTATATTTTATTAATTCTATCCGGATAATCTGTAATAATCCCATCTGCCCCCATCGCTTTCAACCGCTTCATATCTTCTATATCGGCTACCGTCCAGGGTACTACCTTCATCCCTTTGCTATGACAATAATCCAACAGCTCCTTTGTCACTAAGGAAAAATGCGGGTTATAAAACTTAGGTAGGAATCCCAGGCCTTCCAGTTGCTGGTAAAAAGATACGTTCTTATCCCCGGTGAGAAATCCCAATGTCACCTTTGGATATTTGTGGTGTAACACCTGCAGTGGTCGCATATCAAAAGACTGGACCAGCAATCTGTGTCCCAGTTTTTTCAGCTGTTTTACAGCCATGAGTTTTTGAATATATTCCTCCGGAGCCGGTTGTTCCTTGCCGTCTGTTTTCTCAGAAGATTTGATTTCCAGTAAATAATAAACTGGTGTCTTCTGGTGTTTCTTGTTATAAGCTTCTACGGAATCGATCATTTCAGACAGGAGGGGAGCATATGTCCTCATTCGCTGTTGTTGGGGAAATTTAGGATACGGCTTTTCACCAACTCTGAAAGGCTTGATATCATTATAATTCATCTGGTAGAAAATATAGTTGCCTCTTTCTGATGGCTGAATCTCACTACCATCTGGTTTGGTGGTATATGCAGGATCAAACGACGCATCGTGGTACACTACCACTTTTCCATCTTTTGTAATGTGCACATCAAATTCTAAAGTGTTGGCGCCATCTTCAATTGCTCTGATCATGGCCGGGATCGTATTTTCGGGCATCATTCCTCTTGTACCTCTATGTCCTACTTTAAAAAACGTTGGCAAAGGTGCAGTAGCCATCACAGCGGGTAACAGGACTACCGCCATCATCATGGTCAGTAAAGATTTCATCTTATTCATTGGATTTAATAACATTCTCTTTTCAAATCTTTCTTTTTATTTCGCCCTTTCCGGTAGTCCACTTTCGTTTTGACTTTCTATTCGGTGGCTGAAAATAATATTTTGTTACCTAGTTTTCAATGGGATAACTCCGAAAAATGTTTTTATACATCAAAAAGCGCACTTTATCCTAATATTTTTTTCCGTTTACATGTGTAAAATTCAACAACATGAAAGTACTTTTGTAACCAATTGAAGCAACAAAATCTTTTGCGCGTATGTCAATGATAAATATCGCTGAGCGACATAAATATATATTAGACCGGTTAGCGGAAAAAGGGTATGTAAACGTAATAGACCTGTGCAAAGAACTTGACGTCTCTGGTGTAACGATCAGAAAGGACCTTAAGTTACTGGAAGACAAGGCACTATTATTCCGTTCACATGGCGGGGCCACGGTTAATAATCCTTACATCAATGACAAACCTGTAAATGAAAAGGAAAAACTGCGCCGTGATGAGAAGAATCTCATTGGTGCAGCTGCGGCTACCCTCATTGCACATAATGACGCTATTATCATTTCTTCTGGTACAACTGCATTGGCATTGGCCCGGAATATCCACCCCAAAGGACATCTCACTGTAATCACTCCCGCACTCAACGTAGCACAGGAACTGCTACGCTTTCCGGAAATAGAAGTATTGCAACTGGGCGGCATTGTTCGCAACAGTTCTTCTTCCGTAACCGGAAACTATGCCGAACGCATCCTCGCCGATTTCTCCTGCAGTAAACTGTTCCTCGGCCTCGAAGGTATAGATATTGAATTCGGACTTACAACCACAAATCTAATGGAAGCGCAGCTAAATCAGCGCATGGTAGCTGCTGCACAAAAAACAATCGTCATTGCCGATTCGTCTAAATTCGGCAGAAGAGGGTTCGGTAAAATATGCGGACTGGAAGATATCGATGAAATCATCACCGATAGCGGTATCTCTGCCCACATAGTAAAAGCCGTAGAGGAGATGGGGATCAATGTGACTATCGTTTAGTCCCGGATCACCTACTTAATATATATATAACCCCATTTTATTGGTTGCTATAGCAACCGGTGCGGATTTCCTATGCATATATTAAACTAATTCTCAACACGATCTACTACTTCAAGGGTAAAATAGGTACACTTTGACCGCCCTCACTTATTATATTCTAACAATAGCCTATACTTTTTTAATCTTTTCTAAATTTTTAGTGTTATACGCATGTTTTGCTAAAAAATACCGGCTTCCTTTAGTATCTTTATACCGTTCCCGAAACAATTACGGTACCTCCACCGCGCCTGATACTACGGGTGAAGTGTGTGCCAAGGTCAAAAAATCTAAACGAATGCAAGAAGTGAAGCAATTGCAAGGACTGTACCACCCGGATTATGAACATGATGCATGCGGAACAGGCTTTACTGTCCACATTAAGGGCCGTAAATCGCATCAGATCATCCGGGATGCGCTTACCATGTTGGAAAATATGGAACACCGCGGTGCATGTGGCTGTGAACAAAACACCGGTGACGGGGCAGGGATTCTAATCCAGCTCCCGCACGAGTTTCTGTATGATGAATGTCTTAAAATCGGCATTAGTCTGCCAGAATTTGGTAAATATGGTGTCGGTATGGTCTTCTTTCCAAAGGAACCACGATGGAGAGAAGAATGCCGCGAGATCCTGGCCCGAGCGGCGGAGAAACTTGGCCTCGATATTCTTGGATATCGTAAAGTTCCCGTTCGTCCCGATGGCATTGGAGAAAGCGCGCTTTCAGTAGAACCTGAAATTGAGCAGGTATTTATCGCCTGTCCTCATCATATCGCTGACAACGATGAGTTTGAACGCAAACTCTTCGTGCTCCGTAATTATGTGTCTAAAACTGTAAGGAACACCGTTCCTAAGGAAAAAGCACTGTTTTACTTTGCCTCCCTCTCTACTAAAACGATTGTATATAAAGGCCAGCTGACTACCTACCAGGTACGTCATTATTATGCTGACCTGAGCGATGAGAAGATGGTATCTGCCTTCGCGGTGATCCACTCCCGCTTTGCTACCAATACTTTCCCAAGCTGGAGACTCGCTCACCCCTACCGCTATATTGCACACAATGGTGAGATCAATACCCTCAAGGGTAACCTCAACTGGCTCCGCTCCGGCGAAAAAGACTTCGCATCCAAATACTTCACGCAGGAAGAAATGGATATGATCTCTCCAATCGTCGAAGAAGGTCAGTCTGACTCCGCCAGCCTGGACAATGTAGTGGAACTCCTGCTGCTCACCGGCCGCTCCCTCCCTCATGTAATGATGATGCTCATTCCCGAAGCATGGGATGGCAACGAGGATATGGATCCGGTAAGAAAAGCATTCTACGAATACCACGCTTCTCTCATGGAACCATGGGATGGTCCTGCCTGTATCTCCTTTACAGACGGTAAGATCATCGGCGGTACCCTGGACCGTAACGGTCTGCGCCCCGCCCGCTTCGTTGTTACTAAAGACGATCGCGTGATTATGGCTTCTGAAGCCGGCGTATTGCCAGTAGATCCAAAGAATATTAAAGAAAAAGGCCGTCTGCAACCAGGTAAAATGTTCATCGTGGACATGGAAGCCGGCAGAATCATCGGCGATGAGGAACTGAAACAGAACATCTGCTCTCAGCAACCCTACGGCGAATGGCTGAACAAATACAAAATCCGTCTCGAAGAACTGCCTGAACCACGCGTTACTTTCAGTCACCTGGAACCAGAGCAGATCTTTAAATACCAGCAAGCCTTCGGTTATACCACCGAAGACCTGAACACCATCATCGCCCCAATGGCCCTGGATGGTAAAGAGCCAATCGGCTCCATGGGTACGGATGCTCCCCTGGCTGTACTGAGTGATCAGCCACAGCACCTGACCAGCTACTTCAAACAGCTGTTCGCACAGGTGACCAACCCACCTATCGATCCAATCCGCGAAAGACTGGTAATGTCACTGGCTACCTATGTAGGTAACAATGGCAACCTGCTGGACGAAAATCCTCTGCACTGTCATGGTGTGGCCCTGCGTCATCCCATCCTGAGCAACTACGAGTTGGAAAAGATCCGTAGCATCGATACCGGTCTGTTCCAGGCCAAGACCCTGCAAACTTATTTCCGTGCCGATGGTAAACCAGGCTCTATGGAAAAAGGTCTGCAACGTCTGTGCCGCTATGCTGTAGATGCGGTGGAAGATGGTTATGAAGTAATCATCCTCTCCGACAGAGCGATCGACTCCGAACACGCCGCTATCCCTTCTATCCTCGCTGCTTCTGCCGTTCATCACCACCTCATCCGTAAAGGATACCGTGGTCAGGTAGGTATCATCGTGGAAGCCGGTGATGTGTGGGAAGTGCACCACTTTGCCTGTCTGCTTGGTTTCGGTGTTACCGCAATCAACCCTTACCTGGCCCTCAGTACCATCCGTGATCTGAAGCTCAATGGCAAACTGGAAACTGAATATGATGTTGACAAACTGAAGAAGAACTATATCAAGGCTGTCTGCGATGGTCTCCTGAAAGTCTTCTCTAAAATGGGGATCTCTACCCTGCAATCTTACCAGGGTGCACAGATCTTCGAAATATTGGGTATCAACCGTCAGGTAGTAGATAAATACTTTACCGGTGCGGTATCCCGTATCCAGGGTATGGGCCTCGATGAGATCGCCCGCGAAACTCTCGCTAAACACTGGATGGGTTACGGCCGTAAAGAAACTCCTGTATCCCGTCTGGGTGTAGGTGGTATCTACCAGTGGAAAAGAAAAGGTGAGTTCCACCTCTTCAACCCAACCACTATCCACCTGCTGCAGTTATCTACCCGTATGGGCGACTACAGCGTGTTCAAGAAATATTCTAAAGCGGTGAACGACCAGAGCGAAAAAGCAGCCACCCTGCGCAGCGTTTTCACTTTCAAACGTAACCGTCCTTCTATTACTCTTGATGAAGTGGAATCTGCAGAAAGCATCTTCAAGCGCTTCGCTACAGGAGCTATGAGCTTTGGCTCTATCTCCCACGAAGCTCACTCTACCCTGGCAATCGCTATGAACCGTATCGGTGCAAAAAGCAATACCGGAGAAGGTGGTGAAGATGAAATGCGCTACGAGAAATTGCCTAACGGCGATAGCATGCGCTCCGCTATCAAACAGGTAGCCAGTGCACGTTTCGGTGTGACCAGCAACTATCTGAGCAATGCAGACGAATTACAGATTAAAATGGCACAGGGTGCTAAACCCGGTGAAGGTGGCCAGCTGCCCGGCCATAAAGTGGATGATTGGATCGCGAAAGTACGTCACTCTACACCAGGTGTAGGTCTGATCTCTCCGCCTCCTCACCACGATATCTACTCTATCGAGGATCTGGCTCAGCTGATCTTCGATCTGAAAAATGCGAACCGTGCTGCCCGCATCAGTGTAAAACTGGTGTCCAAAGCAGGTGTTGGTACCATCGCTGCAGGTGTTGCCAAGGCAAAAGCAGATGTAATCCTGATCGCTGGCTTCGACGGCGGTACCGGTGCATCTCCGATCAGCTCTATCAAGCACGCTGGTTTGCCATGGGAACTCGGTCTGGCTGAAACCCACCAGACACTGGTGAAGAACAAGCTGCGTGGTCGCGTTGTTGTACAGGCAGATGGTCAGCTGAAAACAGGCCGTGACATCGCTATCGCCACCTTACTGGGTGCGGAAGAATGGGGTGTAGCTACTGCTGCACTGGTGGCTGAAGGCTGTATCATGATGCGTAAATGTCACCTGAACACCTGCCCTGTAGGTGTGGCGACACAGGATCCTGAACTGCGCAAACGCTTCAACGGCGATCCTGAAAACGTAGTGAACCTGTTTAAGTTCCTGGTAGAAGAATTCCGTGAAATCATGGCTGAACTGGGCTTCCGTACCGTAAATGAAATGGTGGGTCAATCTGACTGCCTGCAGGTACGTGAGAACATCACCCACTGGAAATACAAAAACCTGGATGTATCTCAGGTCCTGTACAAAGAACCAGCTGATGAAACTACAGCGCTGTTCAAATCTGAAGAACAGGATCACGGTATCAGCGAAGTGATTGACTGGCAGCTGCTGAAAGCTGCACAGGCAGCCCTCGACAAAAAGACCAGGGTATTCCAGCAGTTCAATGTTAAAAATACTGACCGTTCTGTAGGTACAATCCTGAGCAATGAGATCTCTAAGAGATACGCTGGTGCAGGTTTACCGGAAGATACGATCCACTTTAAATTTGTTGGTTCTGCCGGCCAGAGCTTTGGGGCCTTCAACACCAAAGGTGTAACCCTGGAACTGGAAGGTGAAGCAAATGACTACTTCGGTAAAGGTCTCTCCGGTGCTAAACTGGTTCTTTATCCAAGTGCTGAAGCAGGCTTCAAAGCGGAAGAAAACATCATCGCTGGTAACGTGGCCTTCTATGGCGCAACCTCCGGTGAAGCTTATATCCGTGGTAAAGCAGGTGAACGCTTCTGTGTACGTAACTCAGGCGCTACCATCGTATCCGAAGGTGTGGGTGACCACGGTTGCGAATACATGACCGGTGGTAAAGCTGTCATCCTCGGTGAAACCGGCCGTAACTTCGGCGCTGGTATGAGTGGAGGTATTGCTTATGTATACGATGTGAAAGGCAATTTTGCCGGCCGTTGCAACAAGGAGATGATCGACCTCGATCCAATGGATCAGGAAGATGCTACCACACTGCACGACCTGATCACCAAGCACCACGCTTACACAAATAGCACCGTGGCTAAGTTCATCCTGAAAGATTGGGAAAACCAGCTGCGTCACTTTGTGAAAGTATTCCCTAAAGAATACAAAGCAGTGCTGAGCGCTTCCAAAGCAAAGGAGAAGGTAGAGAAGTAGTAACATTAACAATCTAACGACAACCAAAATGGGCAAACCAACAGGATTCCTGGAATTTACAAGAGAGCTGCCTGGAAAGAAAGCTCCACGGGAAAGAGTCCAGAACTATAACGAATTCGTAGAAAGGCTTTCAGATACCAAGCTGAATGAACAGTCTGCGCGCTGCATGAACTGTGGTGTTCCATTCTGTCACAGCGGTTGCCCGCTGGGTAACGTAATCCCTGAATTCAACGATGCAGTCTATCACAAAGACTGGAAAGAAGCATATGAAATCTTAACCAGCACTAATAACTTCCCTGAGTTTACAGGACGTATCTGTCCTGCACCTTGCGAAAGTGCTTGTGTACTGGGTATTAATCAACCTCCTGTGGCGATCGAAGAAATCGAACGCCACATCATCGAAATCGCTTTCGACAAAGGACTGGTGCAGGCTAAAACGCCTCGCATACGTACCGGCAAGAAAGTAGCCGTTATCGGTTCCGGTCCTGCCGGCCTGGCGGCCGCTGCTCAGCTGAACTATGCTGGTCACCAGGTAACCGTGTTCGAAAGAGACGATGCTCCTGGAGGCCTGCTCCGCTACGGTATCCCTGACTTCAAACTGGAGAAATGGGTAATCGACCGCCGCGTGAAAGTAATGGAAGAAGAAGGCGTTACCTTCCAGTGTAATGCTAACGTAGGTGTAAACGTAAGCGTGAACGACCTGCTCCGTGAATATAGTGCGATCGTACTGGCTGGTGGTTCCACCATCCCTCGTGACCTGAATATTCCTGGCCGTCAGCTGAAAGGTGTACACTATGCAATGGACTTCCTGAAACAGCAGAACAAACGCGTGAGCAACCGCGCTGTAAGCGGCGCAGATATTCTCGCTACCGACAAGCACGTAGTTGTAATCGGTGGTGGTGATACCGGATCTGACTGTGTGGGTACTTCCAACCGCCATGGTGCTAAGAGCATCACCCAGATTGAACTGATGCCTAAACCACCGGGAGAACGTACTCCTTATATGCCTTGGCCTACCTATCCAATGGTGTTGAAAACATCCTCTTCCCACGAAGAAGGTGCTAATCGCCACTGGGCTATCGGCACCAAAGAATTCATAGGTGACGGCAACGGTAACCTGAAAGGCCTGAAACTGGTAGACCTGCAATGGAGCCTGGGCGTAGATGGTCGTCCGGGTGGATTTACAGAAGTACCTGGTTCTGAAAGAGAAATTCCCTGCGAACTGGCTTTCCTGGCAATGGGCTTCCTCCATCCGCAACATACCGGATTATTAGATGATCTGGGTGTAGAGAAGGATGAAAGAGGTAATGTGAAAGCTGGAGAGAAGGCTTTCCAGACCTCTATCCCTAAAGTGTTTGCCGCAGGCGATATGCGCCGTGGACAGTCACTCGTGGTATGGGCGATCAGCGAAGGCCGCGAATGTGCACGTAAAGTTGATGAATTCCTGATGGGTGTTTCCCAGCTGGAAAGCAAAGACGCTTCTTTACCAGCATTGGCAGTGTAAAAACATAATCTTGATGTGGATGTTCGTATCTTATTTTCCAACCTGCTGATAGATACAAACGCGCATTAGTTATAAAGATTCTCATAAGCAGGTTTAGATTTTGTTGTAACCTTCAGCCGGGCCGGGTCTTTACCCGGCCTTTTTTTATACAAAATCACCGGCACCAAAGACAACAGCATTTTTGAGTACTTTTGTAAACCATGAAAAAGATATTATTACTCCTTCTCCTGGCAGCAGGAGCCGATCATAACACCTTCGCCCAGATAGGCCAAACCATCTATGACACACACCAATACAACAAAGGCCTCTACAAAACCTTTGAGGAGTTCCGCAACAATGCTCCCTCCGAAACCGGCAACATCGTAATTAAAGGCAAAACGACCGCCGCCCAGTTCTATCTCCTGTCCGCACCCAATGAACTATACTCCGTTGACAGCACGGGAAAAGAACATAAAATCAAAAAGTACTGGGGCTACTGCGATGGCAATAACCTGTACGTGAGAGACAACGGCCTTCAAAAAATTGAAGAAGTCGGTTACTACTGCCTTTACCAGGTACGCGCCATTCCCACCTCTACACCCAATAGCGCCACTGCCGGCATGGTATTCAGCAATACTCCGCCCGCCGTTGTCACCAAAAAGGCTATCAACCTCGCCACTGGCACCATCTATGGCATTACCCTTTATAATATGAAGAAATTCATCCTTCCACAGGATACTGCCCTCGCCAGGGAATTCTACCAGGATCCTAAAAACAAGGAAAAACTCGTCTACTACATCCAGAAGTTCAATCAAAGGAATACGCCAAATTGGTAATTCCACCTATAAATACTTGCAAAAAAGCGCTTTTACCGTTGGTAAAAGCGCTTTTTTGATTTTAATCCCTCTGTAGGTATAAATTTTGTTTAACTACTCTATGTTTAAACAAGGGTCCGCCTAATGCGTTTTAACTCAATATTTTCTATGTAATCCTTTTACATGACAGCACCCGCAACTAACGATGAAAAACATCACGGCCGGCCCTGGTGGCGCTGGCTCTTATGGGGATTTCTAATTCTGTTGATCATACCAGTGATGGCTGTATTAGTGTTACAGCTGGAACCTGTACAGGACTTTATCCGTCGACAGGGAGAACAGTATCTCCAGAAAAAATTGCACACAACTGTTCGTATCGGCTATCTCCGCGTACGCGGATGGCAGTACCTGGAACTCCGTAATGTGTACGTTGCAGATACTTCCAAACAGGCATTGTTCTACTCAGGAAATTTGAAGGTCCGCTACAATCTGTTGGCATTTCTCAACAACGAACTACGGGTGAATGGCCTGGAATGGGATTCCGTTACTGCAAATGTGTACCGTAACCCAGGCGATACCACCTTTAATTACCAATTCATTGTAGACGCCTTTGTGACCAAAGACACAATCCCTGATACATTGAGCACAAAAACAGGAACTACACTTCAGTTCCTCATCAAGGATGTGACCCTCAAACATGTAGCTCTCCGCTATGCAGATGCCCCCGGAGGCATGACTGCCGTAGTCACCTTCCAGGAGCTGCATGTAGATCCCGATGATCTGCTTGTTGACCAGGGCCTTTACTCCGTTCGTGGGTTAAAGATTGATGGTCTCAAAGGGTTCTTCACACAGGATTACCGGCCCAAAGTATTGGCTGCCACCGCGCCTCCACCTGCCAGTGATACCGCCAGTTCTCCTTTCCACCTTATTCTCAAGAAATTAGAAATCGAAAACAGCTCCTTCCTCTATACCGATCAGGGTAGTGGTCTGAGCACCGGCTGGAAAATAGGTAAACTGCAACTCCTCAATTCCAGCATGGATATCGATTCTACACTCATACAGGTAGGTGAACTCTCCATTAGCAATACAGGAGGTACATTTACCATGAATACCCCAATGGATACTTCTGCTCCTGCACCGGCAGACAGCACTGCTCCCAATACCTGGAGAGTGTTGGCTACCAAAACAGAGCTGGATCATATCAATATGAGGTATGATAACAATACTGCGCCAGCCCCCAGAGGCGCCGGCAGTAAAGATCCTAATTATAACCACCTGTTCCTGAAGGACCTGGTTGCCCATGTAGGCAATATCAATTACAACCCCGATACCATCAGCGCTGTATTGCACAGAATATCTGTTCAGGATAAATCAGGATTCGGTATCAAACAGGGGCACTTCGATGTATTGTATACACCAACTACGATCGCACTGCGCAACCTGCTGCTGGAAACCAACAGGAGTATCCTGCGCAAACAAATTGTACTACATGCACCATCCTGGTCTACTATCTCAGATAATCTGGATCTCTTACAACTTCAGGCAAACCTGGATTCCAGTCACATTACGTTAGGTGAATTCTTGCCTTTCGTGCCGGATAGTCGTAAGAACCCATCCATGAAACCCCTGTGGGATAAGGAAATCTCCCTGACTACCACCCTTAAAGGTAGTCTGGGTAAACTAATCATCGAATCCCTCCATCTCACCGATAATAAAGGTAACCGTATCGATGCCAAAGGAGAAGTAGGTCATGTAACAGACGTAGATCATCTGTATGCTAACCTGCCTTCCATTTATATCCTCTCTGGCAATAAGGCCCTCCGTTCATGGCTGCCTCCAGGCACTATGCCGGATACCCCAAGGTTGCCGGAGCAAATGATCATCACCGGCAGTTTCCTCGGAGGCATGAAGGCTATGAAGACACAACTGGACCTGAAAAGTAATGCCGCCGTTGCCAGTCTGACCGCTCATCTTATAAACATCACGGATAGTGTCCATAGCAGCTATGACCTGAACCTTGCCTCTTTCCGTGTGCTACCTGGTTATTTCCTTTATGACACTACCATCGGATGGATCAGTGGCCGTGTCATGGCCTCCGGCAAGGGGTACACTTTCCCTGGCATGCTGGCAAAAGCAGATGCCCACATCAACGAGGCGACTTACAACAAGTATACCTACCATGATATAAGCGTCAAAGCCAACATCGATAAGCAACAACTGCATGCCGAAGGGCAGAGCAATGATTCCAGTATCAACCTCACCTTCAATGCTGATGGTACACTGAACGATACCACACTCCAATCCCTGAAAGCTAATGCCCAAATCGTTCGCGCAGACCTGTATACTACAAACCTGTACAGCAATCCGCTTGACCTGAAAGGAAATATGGATGTGGATTTCAGTAGCTTAACCCCCAGCCGTCTGGATGGGAATGCTTTCCTCACAGGTTGGCAGATAGCCACTAACGGACAAGTGTTTGTGCTTGATACCATTTCCTTACTGGCAGCATACAAAGACCAGCAATACTTAAGTCTTACAGGACCATTTGGATTTATCAACGCTAATGGTAATATCGATTATACAAAGATTGGCCCTGCGTTTGGACAAATTATTAACAAACCGCTGAGTCCTTACGATAGTGCTAAACTGGTACATCTGCCTGCTGGCCAATTGCTAACATGGAACGCTTCGCTTACCTTCCCTCGCAGCCTGCAGGCCATGGCACCTACCTTACGTATGGAAAAACCATTGCTTGTAAGTGGTCGTCTTAATTCTGACAGTAGTTTGCTTGTACTCAACGCTGCCCTGCCCAAATTGAGCTACGATTCTATCTTATTGGATAGTCTGGCCATCACCGCCAATATCATGGATACTGCCCTCAAGGCACAGGTATCGCTGGCAGATATCCACCATAAGGTAATGCCGCTGTACCACACGTCACTCACAGCCGCTGCTACCGCCGGGAAGGTGAACTGGGACCTGCTGCTGGATGATTTGAAACGCAATCCAAAATATAAGGTAGGGGGCTTCGTAGAGTTCCTGCCAGACAATGCTTTGGCTCTCTCTCTGAAACCAGACCTGTTGCTCAATCGCCAAAAATGGCAGGTGGATGAGAACAACCGGATTCACATACACAATGGCGGACCAGATACCGCGCACATCAGGTTATCTTACAATGACCAGTCCATCTCCATCCAGACAAAACCCGATAGTAGCAGTGCCCATGGCAAACTGCCAACGCTTGAAACCCATATCGAAAACTTCAAGCT